>Ga0209102_1000220_pt1 | contig 39937 bp, 30 predicted proteins | sample ConPoolayeHmetaG_FD_185483 | JGI IMG/M metagenome (GOLD analysis project Ga0209102, IMG submission 185483) | Hot spring microbial mat communities from California, USA to study Microbial Dark Matter (Phase II) - Cone Pool mat layer H metaG... ...
TCCGCCCCCCTGACCTCGACATTTCCTGGCTCTATAATCGCGTTTGAGGAGCGCGCTTTCCCTCCTCGTTAGGCCGGCGGAGATGGTGGGTTGATAAAGGGAAAAAAGCAAGGGAGAAGAGCTTTTAATTAGGAGCGGCGATACCTGCCCATGAGCTGCCCTTGGGCTAAGAGATGACCCTCCATGGCTCGAAGAAGCTCGGCTTTGGTGGCTCCAGGAGCAAGGTCGAGAACTTTGTCCAGGGCATAGAGCTTGAAAAAGTAGCGATGGGTGCCGCCGGGCGGGCAGGGACCGCCGTAGCCGATACGCTGGAAATCGTTCCGGCCCTGCCTGGCTCCATTCTTGAGCTCCTTTGTAGGCGGCACTCCTTCCGGGAGTCCGTTCTCGCTCGCCGGCAGGTTGAAAAGCACCCAGTGGACCCATGTGCCCATCGGAGCATCGGGGTCGTCAAAGATGAGGGCGAGCGTTTGGGCATTTTCGGGCACACCCCGCCACGCCAGAGGCGGTGAAATGTCCTCGCCGTCGCAAGTGTACTGGCGAGGGATCATGCCCCCTTCCTCAAAAGCTGGGCTTGTGACTTTGATATCCATCTTACCTCCTTCAAAATCCATGGGCTGCACCCTGTCCAGGACTCCTTTTTTCCTCATTATCTCACTCGCCAGCCAGAGAATCAATGCGGGGAGTGGAATGATTCCCTATCTTGTAAAAAAGAGAACAAAATTATAGTCTATTAGGGAATCTGTTGTGGTGCCCATGGCTCTAAGGATCAAGGTTATCTCGCCGGCAAGGACAGTTCGGGCAAAACCGGGTGAGCGGCTGGCCGATGCCCTCGAGCGAGCGGGAATTCCCCTCCGCCTTGACTGCAACAAGCGGGGTCTTTGTGGCAAGTGTTTCGTTGAGGTTCTTCATGGTCAGCTTCCGCCTGCCGCGGCCAAAGAAAAGTTTTGGCAGAAGCAGAAGGGTTTGGACAAGAACTACCGTTTATCTTGTCTTCTTGAAGTCAAGGACAATCTTGAAATTCGCCTGCCTGAAGAATCGATTGCCCAGGAAGTGCCCATCCTGCCTCGACTGAGCCCAGCCGCGGTTAAGCCGAACCCCGCCGTCAAAAAATACGTCCTCGAGCTTCAGCCACCTGGGCTGGAATCGCCAACTTCTCTTTTCGAGAAAATGTTAGTCGAATTGGGCACCGACCACCTGAGAATTCCCCTTCATCTTTTGCGCCAGCTTGGCCCCAAGGTCGCAAAAGCCGATTACAAGGTGGTCGCCGTTACCCACCGGGATAAGGAAATCCTGGCTGTCGAGCCGGCTTCAGATTCGCCCCGCGTGCTTGGCCTGGCTGTCGATGTGGGAACAACCACCCTGGCTGTCGAGCTCATCGACCTGGAGAGCGGGCAAACAATCGACGCCGCGGCGACCCTCAACGACCAGGCTCGCCGGGGGGCAGATGTCATCTCCAGGATAACCCAGGCGATGTCCGGCGGCATAAGGGCCTTCGAGCTCACCTCCCTTGTGCTCAACTCCCTCACCCGGCTGGTTGGGCGCTTGACTCGCCGGAACGGCGTCCTGCCCACCTCTATCTATGAAATCGTCGTTTCTGGAAACACGACCATGAATCATCTCCTCCTCGGCGTCCCCGTCGATTCGCTGGCTATTGCTCCCTTTCATGCTGTTTTTTCCCGACTCCCCTATCTTGCGGCGCAAGAGGTGGGTTTGGCCGCTCACCCGGAGGCGAAGGTCTATTTTTCACCCAACATCAAGAGTTTTATTGGCGGCGATATTACCTCTGGTCTCTTGGCGACGCGTCTCGACGAGCGCCGGGGTAACCTCCTGTTCATCGACTTAGGGACGAACGGAGAAATCGTGCTCAAAACGGGCAAGCGGCTGGTTGCGACTTCGACCGCAGCTGGCCCCGCTTTCGAGGGGATGAACATCAGCTGTGGGATGCCGGCTCTTGCCGGTGCCATCTACAAAGTGGAAAGTGGGGCGCGCGGCCTTAAACTCTTCACCATCGGGAATCAGCCAGCCAGGGGTGTGTGCGGGACGGGCTTGATTGACCTTGTGGCCCTGTCCCTGGAAAGGGGAGAGATTTCGGCCAAAGGTAACATCCTGAACAAAAGCAAGAAGCTGCGCGTGACAAGAGGCTTCTCTCTCACCCAGGCCGATATCCGACACGTTCAGCTGGCCTGTGCGGCCATCAAGACTGGCATCCGGATGATGCTCACACGGAACGGCCTCCGCGAAAGCGACCTGGACAGGGTGTTCATCGCTGGCGCTTTCGGTAACTATCTCAACATCCGGAATGCCATGGCCATCGGTCTCTTGCCCAGCCTCGATGAACGACGGGTTATTTTTGTGGGCAACTCTTCGCTGGCCGGAGCCAGGCTACTTCTCCTGGCCGTTGAGGAACGGGAAAGAGTCGAAAGGCTCATCCAGAAAATCGATTATGTGTCCCTGGCTTCCGACCCGCGATTCCAGGACGCCTACATTCGGGCGCTCGAATTCAAGCGCTGGCCCTAAGACAGGGCCTCGCTCCAAGATAAGAAGAGCTTTGGAGGAGAAAGAAGATGAAAGACGACATGTACGAAAAAATGGCCCGGGCGATCGTCGATGGGCAGAGGAGGGAAGCCGAACGACTGGCCAGAGAAGCCGTCGAGAAAAAGCTCGACCTTCTCGCCGTCATCCAGAGCGGTTTTGTCCCCGGCCTTCAGAGAGTGGGCGAACTGTGGGCGAGGGGCGATTATTTCTTGCCCGAACTCATGAGCGCAGCTGAAAGCATGAAAGCGGCCATGGCTATCCTTCAGCCGGAACTCCGGCGGGCCAATGTCGACACGCCCTCCCGGGGCAGGGTGGTCATCGGCACGGTCGAGGGGGACATCCACGACATCGGTAAGAACCTCGTTGCGTCCATGCTCCAGGCCCACGGGTTCGAGGTGCACGACCTGGGGGCTGACGTCAAGCTCCAGAAATTTATCGACCGGGCTCAGGAAACAGAGGCAGATTTCATCTGCCTCTCGGCTCTCCTGACAACGACCATGCTCGGCCAGAGACGGCTCATCGAGATTCTGGGGGAGGCTCGCCTGAGGGATTGCTTCCTGGTCCTTGTCGGGGGTGCGCCCGTCACCCAGAAATGGGCGGACGATATTGGAGCCGACGGCTATGCCGAGAATGCCCTCGAGGCGGTCAAGCTCGCCACCCGCCTGGTGGAAAGAAAAAAAGGAAACCGGCCATGATCAAACCCAAAAGACCGAAACTTGAGCTCTTGAGCAAGGTATTCATCCACAAGATTGTCGAGGAGGCTTTCCTTCTCCTCGAGCGACACGGCGTTTTTGTCGAAAACAAAGAAGCTCTTGCTCTCCTCCAGGAAGCAGGGATGAAGGTCAACGACGCCGACGGCCGCGTTCTTCTCCGGCAGGACCTGGTTAAGGAGTGCCTGAACTCGACTCCCTCTGTGCTTAAAGTCTATGATCGGAGCGGCACTAAGGAGTTCGTTGTCGGAGGCGATGCAGTTCATTTTGACCCTGGCTCGGCCGCGGTAACCATTTTAGACCATGCCACCCAGACTCAGAGGAAGGCGGTGACGGAAGACCTCATCAGGTTCACGCGGTTGACAGACTTGCTGCCGCATTTCCATTTCCAGAGCACCGGGCTCATCAGCTCGGATGTGCCTGAAGAAATAGCTGACGTTTACCGCCTCTATATTTGTCTCCAGTATTCGTCGAAGCCCATTGTCACCGGCACATTTCGGGTGGAGGGTTTCAAGCCCATGCAGGACATGCTCGTGGCGGTTCGAGGAAGTAAGGAAAGATTGGCCGAGAAGCCTCTGGCCATTTTTGACGCCTGTCCCTCCCCTCCCCTGAAGTGGAGCAACCTCACTGCCCAGAGCCTTATCGACTGCAGTCGGTCGGGAATTCCGTCTGAACTCATCTCCATGGGCATGACTGGCGCCACCTCACCTGTGACCATTGCCGGCACCCTGGTTCAGCACGTGGCCGAAAACCTATCCGGTCTCGTCATTGCCCAGCTGGCCAGACGCGGGGCGCCTGTCATCTTCGGGGGGTCGCCATCGAGCTTCGACATGCGCCGGGGAACAACGCCGATGGGCGCCATGGAGACGATGATGATCGATGTCGCCTCCGCCCAGATCGGCAAGTATTTGGGCTTGCCCACCCATGCCTACATGGGCCTGAGCGACTCCAAGGTCAACGATTCCCAGGCCGGACTGGAAACGGGAATAGGCGCGGTGCTGGCTGCTTTGGCTGGAATCAATGTCGTCTCCGGACCTGGTATGCTCAACTTCGAAAGCTCCCAGAGCCTGGAGAAGCTCGTCATCGACCATGAAATTTGCGGTCTTGCTTACAGGCTCATCGAGGGCATTGCCCAGCGCGACGAACCACTGGCCCTTGATTTATTCGCTTCCCTGGGCAAGGAAATGCAGTTTCTGACACTCCCTCACACCCGACAATGGTACCGCCTTGAGCACACTTTCCCCATGATCACCGACCGCGAGACTTATGATGCGTGGCTGGCTTCTGGCAAGAAGAGCATGGCTGACCGCGCCTCCGAGCAAGTGGAAAAGCTTCTCCTCGAAAATGCTCCTGCTCTCCCTGGGGAGACTGTTGTCCGCGAACTCCATAGAATCATGCTCGCCGAGGCAACCAAGGCCGGCCTCTCCACTCTCCCCCTCTCCATAACTCCCGACTGAGCGGGTCTTCAACTTAAAGTTTCACTTCGGCGGGCGCCTGGAGTGGGGTCAGGCCCGAAGCCTCGAGGAGCTTGTTGAGGCCGGGGATGTCTTCGGTGATAACTCGGTTGATTTTATCGACGTAATCATCGACTTTTCTCCTGATTTCGTTGAGGAGGAAAAGCTCAGTCCGGGTCGGGGCGGAGGGATAGCCACTGAGGGAGGAGCCTAAGGAGAGAATTTGCTGGTTGAGCGGTCCTCCCCGTAACACGTCCTCCCTCGTCCTCTGTGTGCCAAATTCCTTGGGCACGACCTCGTCTTCAATGGGCTTGAATTTTTCTTCGAAGGCTTGGAGAGCTCCTTCGATGGCTTGGCGGTTCACGCCTTCTTTTCTGAGCCCGCTTTTCAGACTGTCGACCTGCCGGCGGATGTTGGCCGCGGCCGTCGTTGTCAAGCCCATCTTTTTGCCGATGATGAGCAATTCCGCTATGGCCTCGTGCTGCTTTCGCCTGTCCTCTTCTGACATCGTAAAACGCGGGTCAGGAAGGAGAGAAGCGGGCGTTTTCCATTTCTGGCCATTCACAGCGACCTCGACGATGTATTCACCCGGACCGACAAGCGGAAGAGCCGTAAACCCGGTGAGAGCTGGGGGGACTCGCTTTCCATCCTTGGACTTGGGAACAATTTGGAGATTCCAGTACTCCCGTTGGATACCTTCCTCGGCCGCAAAATTGAGCTCAAAAACCGTCTCACCTTCCTTGTCCTGGATCGTTGCTTTGGGCTTTTCTTTCGGCTTGGAGGGGAGGAGGATCGTTAAGGCCATCCCGTAGGTCGGGTTCTTCGCTGCGTAGACAGGCTTGGTGTAGGATTCCCGGCGAGAGGATACATGCCAGATGGTTGTTGGCCGAATGCTGAACACGTGAGCGGGCGTTCGGAGAACCTCGGGCTTCATCTCCTGGAGGAAGGAAATGTCGTCCAGAATCCAGATGCCCCGGCCATGCGTTCCGATGATGAGGTCGTTGGCTCGAGGATGGACGGCGATGTCGTGGACCGCCACTGTTGGCAAGTTGTTTTTCAATGAGAACCAGGATGCGCCGGCGTCGAGGGAGGCAAAAATTCCGAATTCGGTGCCGATAAAAAGGAGGTTTCTATTCTTGACATCCTCGCGAATGACGTTAACCCAGCCGAAGGGAAGGTTCCCTTTGATCGATGTCCAGGTTTTTCCATAATCGGCCGTTTTGAAAACATAGGTGGCATAGTCATCATGGCGGTGGCCGTCGAAAGCAGCGTAAGCGGTGCCCGCCTCAAAACGGGAGGCTTCGACTCGCGAACACCACGTTCCAGCCGGAAGACCGGGAAGGCGACGGACAACGTTTTCCCAGGTCTTGCCGCCATTCCGCGTTATCTGGAGGTTGCCGTCGTCCGTGCCGCACCAGATAACTCCCCTCTCGACGGGGGATTCAGAAATGGTCGTGATGGTGCAGTGGCTTTCGGCGCCGCTGTTGTCGAGGGTGATGGGGCCACCCGAGTCTTTTAGCTTGGCCGGGTCGTTTGTCGTCAAGTCAGGGCTAATGATTTCCCAGGATTGGCCCCGGTCGCGGGACATGAAGAGATAATTCCCGCCTGTATAAACAATGTTGGAATCGTGCGGCGAGATGTGGATGGGTGAGTTCCAGTTGAAGCGGAAGGGTGGGTTGTCAAGTGAACCTATAGGTTTTATAGATTTACTCCTCAAGATGCGCCAATCGTAGCGATAAAGATTGTTGACTTGATAATTGCTGTAGACGATGGTGGGGTCGTTCGGGTCGGGCTGGGCGTAGAACCCATCGCCGCCGCCGATGTTGACCCAGTCCTCGTTGGTGATGCCGATGATGTCTGTCGTCGCGCTCGGTCCGGCCCAGCTTCCGTTGTCCTGGAGGCCGCAGTAGACGTAATAGGGGTCTCGCATGTCGTAGCCCACCTGGTAGACCTCGGCCAGGTCCATGCTCTGAACGGGCAGCCACGTTTTTCCGCCGTCATAGGAGATGTCGATTCCACCGTCATTGCCTTCGATGAGATGTTGGGGGTTTGAAGGGTTGATCCAGAGCGCGTGATGGTCGGGATGGATGCCTGCGCCGATGGCGCGGAATTTCTGCCCGCCGTCCATCGAAACATGGAGTCCCGTCGAGAGAACGTAGACGACTTTGTCGTTGGTCGGGTCGACATGGATATGGCTGTAATAGAAAGGTCGCGTGTTTACACGGCGGTAGGTCTGGACATCGCACATCCTTTTCCACGTCTCTCCCCTATCTTCGGAGCGCCAGATTCCGCCGTCTTTATGCTCGATGAGGGCGTAGACAACTCCAGGGGCGCTCCGGGCGACAGCCAGGCCAATTCGGCCGAGGATGCCTTCGGGAAGGTCCTTGGTCAACCGTACCCAGGTCTCCCCGCCATCGGTCGTTTTGTAAATGCCACTTCCGGGTCCTCCACTCGAGAAATAATGGGGAAGCCGGCGGTGTTCGTAAGCCGCAGCGTAGAGGATGAGGCTATCGTTCGGGTCCATGGCCAAATCGGCAAAACCCGTGTCCGCGTTGACGTAAAGAACCTTTTTCCACGTTCGTCCACCGTCGATAGTCTTATAAACGCCCCGGTCCTCGTTCGGTCCCCAGAGATGGCCCATAGCCGCCACGTAAACAATATTCGGGTCGCCCGGGTTGATGACGATACGGCTGATGTGTCTCGTCTCCTTGAGGCCCATGTTCTGCCATGTTTTTCCGCCATCCGTCGATTTATAGACACCGTCGCCGATAGTCACACTGTTGCGGCAGGTGGCTTCTCCTGTTCCCACCCAGACAATATCGGGATGGGATGGAGCGATCGTCACATCGCCCACCGAAACCGTAGCTTCTTTGAAAAAGACCGGGCTCCAGGTGACGCCGGCGTTCTCCGATTTCCATACCCCGCTCGGCCCGATGGCAGCATAGATGATCCATGGCTTTTTCTCGACGGCATCGATGTCGACCGTGCGGCCGCCCATAACCGCCGGGCCGATCGCTCGCCAGGAAAATTTATTAAATAGCTTGGCTACCTGGTCGGCACTCTGAGCTCGGGCGGAAATGGGAAGAAGAAGAAGAAGAAGAAGAAGAAGAAGAAGAAAAGCCAGCCCGGATGTTTTCTTCAAAAACCAGACCCAATATCTCGCCATCTTGCCTCCTCCTTGTCGCGTCGATTTTTAGCCTGAAATCGCCGACGGACTTTTTTGTTTACGCTTAAAGCTTGAAATTCCAAAAGTTGCCATGATGGATCGTGTGCGCCGAGGGTGGAGTGGCTCGGGTGTAAACGCAAAAAAAATCCTTCCGATAATTCTCTTGTCAACCTCGGCTTGTTTACAACCTCTTTACATTTCTCGCCCATCCCATTATAAAATACGGCCTTGAGGAAATATAGTTATTCCCGCTATTATTTGAGATTCGCGTCAAGATCGGACAATATCCGTGGGCATGATTCGCCTCTGGCTTCGTCGAGGAACTCGGTCGCTCATGTTCAGTCGAGAGGATGATTCGTTACGGCCGTGGGCGGGAAACTTCTATTGAGCCAAATCGTATGACCAGTATGGTCCATTTCCTGCTTTGGAAATATACACCTAAAATGTGGAAGGAGGACGGAATGACCGGCAAGCTGTTGGTTCGTTTTTCCCTGGTTCTTGGTGTGTTGCTCATCCTTGGGGCGGCGGGGAGTGCTAAAATTTCGTTCAGCCAGTACCACAAGCCCGAAGAGGTGAACGCTCTTCTCAAATCTCTGGCCGCGGAGAATCCCCAGCTGGCCCAGCTCATTGTCCTGGGCAAATCGGCGGCCGGCAAAGAAATCCTGGCCCTCCGGCTGGCCGCTCAGCCGAAAGGAAGCACAGACCCCGAAAAGCGTCCGGCTGTCTTCGTATCGGCCAACATCGAGGGCGCCCATCTCATCGGCACAGAAGCCGCTCTCAAGCTGATCGAGAAATTCATTCACGGCTCAGCTTCAGACAAATCCATTGCCCAGTTGCTCGAAAAGAGAACTATCTACGTGGCTCCCCTTCTCAACCCCGACGGTGCGCAAGCTTTTTTCGCTTCCCCTCGCGTCGAAAAATGGGCGAACAGCCGGCCGATGGATGATGACCTGGACATGAAGCTGGATGAGGACGGTCCGGATGATTTGAATAAGGACGGACTCATCACCCAGATGCGGGTCAAGGACGCCGAGGGAAAATGGATTGCCGACCCCGGAGAGCCCAGACTCATGCGCCTCGCCGACCCCAAGAAGGGCGAAAAAGGGATGTATGCCCTTTACGAGGAGGGAATCGATAACGACGGCGATGGCGAGTACAACGAGGATCCGCCCGGTGGAGTCGCCCTCAACCGCAATTGGCCGCATGATTTTGAGCATAACACGCGAGCCGCCGGCCAGTGGCCAATTTCAGAGCCCGAAACACTGGCCGTCGTCAGGTTTCTCGTTGGCCACTCCCCTATCGCCATGGTCTTGAATTTTTCGACGGAAAACACGATCCTCAACCTCCAGCAGACAGGCCAGGCGAGGGCTGGCGCCGACCGCGTTCGCGTCCCCCGCCAGTTGGCTACCTTTCTCGGGCTTGAGCCCGACCAAGAGTACAGCCTTAAGGAGATTGTCGAGACGGTGAAGGCATCGGGAGTGGGTGGAGGAATGGAAATCACCGAAGACATGGTCGCCAGTTTTCTCGGACTTGGCCCGGCCGTGACGCTTGATCGCCAGGACATGCCCCTATTTGAGGCCGTCCAGAAAGAGTACAAGGAAGCTCTCAAGGAAGCCAAGATTGATTATCCTGAAAAAAGGGCCAAGGGGGTGGGCAAAGGCTCTTTTGTTGCCTATTGTTACTATCAGTATGGCGTCCCGGTCTTTTCTGTCGACCTCTGGGCTGTGCCCGAGCCGAAAAAAGAGGCGGCCAAAGATGCTCTGACCGCCGAGAAGCTCAAATCCATGTCCTCCGATGAGTTTCTTTCGCTCGGCGAAGAAAAGATCGCCTCCTTCCTCAAGGAACAGGGGGCGCCGCCCAATTTTAGCGCGGAAATGCTTATCAAGATGGTCAAATCTGGACAGGTTACCCCTGCCCGGATGGCGGAGATGATGGAAAAAATGCCTCGGCGGCCGCAGCCAGATGGAGAAGAACATCCGGACCTCTACATCCTCAGATGGGTGGATGAGGCCTGGAAAGGGCACGGCTTTGTGGACTGGAAGCCGTTCCAGCATCCGACGCTGGGCGAGGTCGAAATCGGCGGTTTTGCTCCGTTTGTCAAAATCAACCCGCCGCCCGAAACCATGGAATCGAGCCTCGATTTTCACGCCAATTTTTTTCTTCGACTTATGAGCAAGCTTCCCGAGCTTCGCATCCAGGAGGCAAGGGTGGAGGAAGTCGCGCCTGAGCTCTACCAGATGACCGTTCTTCTCACCAACGACGGCTGGTTCCCCACCTCGACAGCTCAGGGCCGGCGTGCCCAAACCGCTTGGCCGATTCGAGTTACTCTGAACATGGAAGCTGGGCAGACGCTTTTTTCGGGGCGCCCCATTGAGACTGTGCCGTTTCTGGGTGCAAGCGGCGATACCAAGAAATTGGAATGGATGGTCAAGGGCAAAAAGGGATCTCGACTGACCGTGACGGCGAGCTCGCCAAAGCTGGGATCCTTGACCAAGACTGTGACATTGCAATAGGAGGAGATGATGGGTGCAATGGATAAAAAAATTCTTACTCTGGCTTTCATTTTTATTTTCATGGCTGGCACGGCGCCGATGCATCTTTCTTCGATGAGCGTCGAACTTTCTTTTGACCATTTCTACGACCACGCTGAACTGACGAGAGCTCTCCAGTCCTTACAGAGCGCTTATCCCCAGCTCATGACTCTCCAATCGATCGGCAAGTCTTACCAAGGAAGGGATATCTGGGTAGCTATCCTGACTAACCCCAAGACCGGCCCAGCAGAACAAAAGCCAGGCTATTATATCGACGGCAACATCCACGGCAACGAAATCCAGGGCGCTGAAGTCGCCCTCTATGTCGTCTGGTACCTCCTGAAAAATTATGGCCGGAGCGAGCTGGCCACTCGTCTCCTGGATGAGAGGGTCTTCTATGTCGTTCCAACCATGAACCCGGACAGTCGGGATTATTACATCAACTTGCCCTCCGACCCGAACTCGCCGCGCTCCGGCCTCATGCCCTACGATTCTGACCGGGATGGCCTAGCGGATGAGGACGGGCCAGAGGATTTGGATGGGGATGGCTCGATTACGATGATGCGCAAGCGAGACCCCAACGGCACCCACAAGCCGCACCCGGAGGACCCCCGCATCCTTACTCCCGTTAAGCCAGGGGAAAAGGGAGAATACATCCTCCTCGGCCAGGAGGGAATCGACAACGATGGCGATGGTCTCATCAATGAGGATGGCCCCGGTGGCTACGATATGAACCGGAACTACGGCTACAACTGGCAGCCCGATTACGTCCAGCGCGGGGCCGGCGATTACCCGTTCTGTTTTCCTGAGACTCGGGCCGTCCGCGATTTTCTCCTTGCTCACCCGAACATCGCCGGCGCGCAGAATTTCCATAACTTCGGAGGTATGATCCTCCGCGGGCCCGGAGCCAAGAACATGGGCGAATATAACCCCGCTGATCGACGCGTCTATGATTATATCGGCAAGAAGGGCGAGAAGATTCTCCCCGGTTACAGGTACATCACGGTCTATAAAGATATGTACACGGTCTATGGTGGGAGCATCGATTTTCTCTACGCCGTCCTGGGCATTTTTACCTTCTCCAATGAACTCGATATGGACCCTTTGGCTGAGGTGAGGCAGCGGGGTGCCCGACGCGGGGAGGAGGAAGAGGAAGATGTCATGGCCATGCTCTTCCAGGAGGGGCGGCTGGAGGAGATGGTTTACCATGACCTCGTTCTCCTGGGCGAGCAATTCAGCGACTGGAAGCCCTACCGACATCCCCTTTATGGCGATATCGAAATCGGGGGCGTCAAGAAATTCGGCCGCCGCGTGCCGCCACTCTTCCAGCTGGCTGAAACCTGCCACCGCAACGCCGCTTTCTGCCTCTACCACGCTGACCAACTGCCCAGGCTGGAGGTCGAGAAAGCCGAGGTCCAAAAGGTCAAGAATGACCTTTTCCAGGTGGACGTTTCCGTGGCCAACAGCCGCGTCACACCGTCGATCGCCGCCGTCGCTGTCCAAAACAAGCTCCACCGGGCTGATTTATTTAAGGTCGCTGGCTCCAAGGTCGAGCTTGTCGCGGCCGGTCAACTTGTCGATAAGTTCCGCGGCCTGACCAGGAAAATCAAGGTTCGAGATAATGCTTTTTGGGTCGAGGGCGGGGTGGCTGGCTTTGGCCGGCTCGATTTCCGCCTCCTCCTCAAGGGGACAGGAAAAGTTGACCTCGTCTATGATTCGCTGAAGGGTGGCACAAAAAGAAAGGCCATCCTCCTCGACTAAGAGGCAGGCCACTCCCAGACGTCTTGATAGTCAGGCACGACGACATCCCATCTGTCCCGGCTTTTCAGAAGCGCGGCGAAGCTCTGACAAACAGCTTTTTCACCGTGGACAAGGAAGACCTGGGGGTAGGGCTCGCGGAATCGGCAGAGCCAGGCCAAGAGCCCGGTCCTCCCCGCGTGAGCTGAAAAGGCCTGAATTTCCCTGATTCTCGCCCTGACTTCGTGCATTTCCCCGAAGATCCGCACTCGTGGCTGGCCCTCGAGGATCTGGCGACCGAGGGTTCCTTCGGCCTGATAGCCGACGAAAAGGACCGTGCTTTCCGGTCGGGAAATGTTGTGAACAAGGTGGTGCTTGATGCGGCCGCCCGTGCACATGCCTGATCCGGCCATAATCAGGCAGGGCTCGGGATAAGAATTGATGGACCGGGATTCGGCCTGAGTTCGGGTGAGGCGGAGGCCATCGAAGCGAAAAGGCGACTGCCCGGAGCGGAGAAGGTCAAGCGTCTCCTTGTCGAGGCACTCCCGGTGGTGGAGGAAGACCTCGGTCACGTCGATGGCCATCGGGCTATCCAGGAAAACGGGAAGACGAGGCAGCCTCTTTCCCAAGACGAGGCGGCTCAAATGAAAAAGCAACTCCTGCGCCCTTTCCACGGCAAAAACAGGGACGACAACGTTTCCTCCATCTTCGATGGTCTCCTTGATGATGCTGGCTAACATCGTCTCCGCATCCGCTGGGTCTTCATGATCACGGTCGCCGTAGGTGGATTCCATGATCACGGCATCAGCCTGGGCAAAGACTGAGGGATCCTGGATGAGCGGTTTGCCGAGCTGGCCGATATCGCCGCTGATGATGAGCTTGAAATGGCGTTTCTTCTCTCGCACGGAGATTTCGATCATGCTCGAGCCGAGAATGTGTCCGGCGTCGTGGAAACAGGCTCGAACCCTTCCCTCCAAGGGGATTGTTCTCAGGTAGGGCGTCGGATGGAGGAGCTTCAGCGCTTCCTTGACCTCAGCTTCCGTATAAAGCGGGATTTCTGGATACGGCCCCCGCCGTCCCTCCCTCTCGTGTCTCTTTTTCTTGTAGGCGGCGTCTTCTTCTTGGATCCTGGCTGAATCAAGAAGGATGATGGGCAGAAGCTCGGCGGTGGCGGGGGTGGTGAAAATCCGGCCGACAAAGCCTTCCCGGACGAGTTTGGGGATAAGGCCGGAGTGGTCGAGGTGGGCATGGGTGAGGAGGAGGTCATCGACCGTCTCGGGCGGAACAGGGAAACGGGCCCAGTTCCTTTCCAGGTAGGATCTTTCCTGGTAGAGGCCGCAGTCGATGAGGAGCCGCGTGTCATCGGTCTCCAGAAGAAAACAAGAGCCTGTGACCTGGTTGTTGGCACCGAGGAACTGAACCTTCAAGAGCTTCCTTTCGGCCTAAGTTTGCTCGGCTGGCTGGTACTGATGGGCCTTGAAGAACTCATATTCCGTTGAAAAAAAGAAGACCACTATCCAGGCGAGGGCTAAAACATAAACTTGCTGCCAGAGGAAGAGAATGCCGAGGGGAATAACCCCGCCGGCCGGGATGGCCTTAGCGCCCAGATAATAGACGAGACTTAGGGCGATAAAAACCAAGCCACAAAGCAGAAAAAGACCCCAGGCGCGGAAAAATCGCCGTCCGAGAAACTGGAAATTGGCCAGCGTAGCCCTGGCGGTCTTCTTACTTTCGGTAACGACGAGACGGACTTTGACATAGTCGAAGAACATTTTGACTAAAGAATAGAGTAGAAGAAAGACGAGGAGTTTAAGGAGCGAAGCGGCCAAAGTCGACCATTGGGAGGAAGCCTTTTTTATCCAGACTCCCAGCAGAGCTGAAACACCCCTGCCAAGGATTCCTAAAACGAGGATGTAGCCAAGGATGGAGAGAAGAAAAACACGGACGAAGCGCCAGAAATAGCGGGCGCTGTCGCTCAGAAAAGCGGGCAGGTTAACCCTCTCGTTAACAGAGATACGACCGAGAATGCCACCGTTGAGGAAGACATAAAGGAGCAGAAAGAGGAAAGCCGGGACGATGGTCCAGCCGGCCAGGAATGGAAAGTCATCCCGGTGTTGATAAATCATGTCACCGAGCCAGAGCAAAAGGGGGCCTTGGTCAAGCCTGTCGCCGGCAAGGGAGCGGGAAAAATCATGGCTGAGCAGGAAATAAATAGGGGCTAAGATGACCAGCGAGAAGAGGACTGTGGCCAGCCACACATAGAGGGCAAGGCGCGTTTTCCTGATGGCCGTCAGAAAGCCTTTGCCAAAAATCTTGAGTGTGCTCATTTTCCCCTCCTCAAGTTAAGCCCCACAGGCCGCTGAGACCCAGCTGGACCCAGAAAAAGACCTTGGTTACCACTCGCAGTATGCCCTTTCGACAGGGCTTTAACCTCATGCTGTTGTTGGCCAGGTTGGAATCGATGAGCCAGATGAAGTCGGGGTCGACCTCAGCCGAGACGGCCCGGGTCGGTTTTTCGAAGATGAATTTTTCCCACCTCTCCTGGCCGTCCCAGAACCTCGTTTCTTCTGACCCGTCCTCGAAGAGAACGCGAAGCTTGAGGCGCGCCTCTCCCCTCACCTTGGCTTCTCCGTAGCGTCGGACTCGGACCTCCGTGGTATAGGTTTTTTCGCCTGCCTCCTTTCCTTTCCCTTTTTCCAGCCGGGAGATGGAAGCTCTGGTAACTTTTTCTTTTTTGCCGTCGACATCAAAGAAACCACGGAAGAACTCTTTTTTTTCATAGGACTTCAGAGATGCGATCCCGTAATCAAAATTGAGCGTGTTGAAGAAGAATTCCTCGAAGAACCAGCCCATATCTTGGCCAGCTATTTCGTTGACCACGTCGACAAAATCCTGGGTGCGAGGATGCTTGAAACGGAAACGGGCCTGAAAGGTCCGGAGGATGCGGAGCATTTTTTCTTCGCCGAGGAGCCGCTCGAGCGTATGGAGGCACGTCGAGGCGCGCATGTAGACATTCATTCCATAGCTAGCTCGGCTGTAAAAGTGCCAGGAGAAGGTCGTTATCGGGTCGAGCTCAACGGCGAGGATGGCAGCGATACGGTCGAGCTCATAATCATAATAGACCGGAAATTTAAAGAACCAGGTCAGGGGGATGCCAAAGAGGGAAGCGGGCATCATTCCTGGTCCATAGGCTTTGGCTTGAACCTTGCCGGTCGAGTAGGTGTTGATTCCCTCATCCAGCCATGCCTCCTCGAACTCGTTGTTGGCGACGAGCCCATACCAGTAGCCATGCCCGAACTCATGGATGATGACTCCCTCCGGAGAGAGAACCTTTCTATCGCGGAGCACACCTGTCCCGGCCGTAAAGAGCGTCGGATATTCCATGCCGCCGCTTCCGGTTCGGAAGGGAGGGTCGACCATGGTCACGGTTTCATAGGGGTAAGGGCCGTACCAGAGGCCGTAGTACTTGATGGCCGCACGCAGGGCTTTGAAATGCCTCTCCACCTGAGACTTGTGTTCGGGAAGGATGAGGAGGATCATCTTCACATCCGGTAGCCTGATGTCCTCGGGCGGGAGGTTGACCATCCGGGCCACCGCCGCATACTCCTCCTCTGTGACTTCCTGAGCGGCCAGGAAATCCCGCTCCACTTTGATGAAATGGGGGGCTGCCGTCCAGGCGAAGTCATGGATGTTTGTTTGCTCAAAAGTGTAGGTGACTTTCTTTCCGGCTGCATCCGAAACAGCGCTCACCTGTTTCCCGGAGGCTCCGACGACATACCGGGCTGGCACGGTGATGTGAACAGTAAAGTCGGCAAAGTCGGCAAAAAATTCGCTATTCAGGTGGTACTCATGGCAATTCCATCCCTTTCCTCGTTCATACACACCCGGCTTGGGAAACCATTGGGCGATGAAATAAGAATCCTGATAGTATCCCGTCCGGAGTATTCCCCTCGGAATTTTAGCTTCGAACTCGAGCCTGAGGCACATTTCCTGGCCTGGGAGAAGGGGCTCGGGTAGAAGAAAGCGGGCGACGGTCTGGTCGCCGGGATGAGTTGGCTCGTCTTGATTGATAAATTCGAGGGTGGGGATCAGGTCGGTGCCGTCAGCCAAGGTCGCGGCTGTGATGTCGATCCAGCCCCAATCGTCGTCCCCCACCTGGATGCCCAGCCTCCCCTCCTCCCGCGACTCCTGGAAGACCGTGCTCCGCTCGTTCTTGAAAGCGTTCCAGTAAAGATGAAACCAGAAATCGGGGATTGGTTCCTGAGTCCAATTGGACCAGAAGATATCTTCTTTCCCGCGGAGCATTTTCGTTTCCTCATCGAGCTCAACCCAGATTTCATAACGGAGAAAGTTCTTTCCCTCGCCGGTGGCCGATGCTCCTTCCTGTCTGGCCTGAAGAGAGCTGACGCCCTGAAGAATGAGCCCGAGGCAGAAAACGGAAAAAAGAGTTTTCTTGAACCGTTTGCCCATCGTTTCCTCCTAAGCTTTGGAATCGGACGACCTAAGCCAGGACTCCCATGCCCCCGACCGGGGGAAAAAAATGAATTCCAGAGCCAGGGAGCCGAACCAGAGAAAATAGAAATCCCGACTGGAGCCAGTAAGGAGGAAAAAGACGAAACCAAGGAGCGCGGGGAGCTCAGCCAAAACAGCTGTGATGATGGAAGCCCGGCTTAACCGAAGGACTTTTTCCTCGAAGAGGTCTCGGTGGCCACCCCTGAGAAGTTGGCGATTGACTATCCTCGTCGCCAGGATGGCGGCGATGGCCAGACCGTAGAAGAGGAAAAGCAACGGACGAACGGGTGAGAGTCGAGCCAACCCAGCAAAAAAGCCAAGCCGCGACTTTAATATTTCGACAGCCAAGGCATAGAGGAAAATGCTGGCCACGATGGCCGAGCAAACCAGCGTCGTCATCCGAAAAACCTTTCTCCACTCAACTGCCGGCTCCAACTTGCCACCTCCTTTCCCTTTCTTTTTCGAAGTCCGGAGAGCCAGTCATGGGAGTCCCCGGACGGCCCCCGGGCTTACCTGTTATTAGTTGTTTGTCCTTTTTTAATATATTGCCCTCTAAAAGGCAATCCCTTCGAGCTTAGCGGTTTTCCTCCTCGACGACACTGTAAAGCTTCTCGAGGAAATCAGGGATAGCTGAAGTGACACGGTTCCAGTTGGGGATGAGGGGCGAATAGAGGGGGTTTTCCAGGAATTCGCGTCCGGCTATCTGGATGGCTTGGGTGAATGCTTCAACGGTAATCGTTTCCTGATGGCGGTCGAAGAAGAGGCCATTCAACGCGGCATCATCGTTGTAGCGTTTGATGGTGTCCTGCGCCGTGCGGAGGTAGTTGATGACCAGCGTGTTGAGGATGCTTTCGCTGACACAGGCTCCCTCGATGGCCAGGTTGCGGAAGACGGCCTTGGCGATGTCGATGGACATCTTCATCAGGCCTGTAGTGGGGTTTTCGGCGGAGAGAGGCTGGTGTTTGTGTTCGTAAGTTTCACACAGCTCCACCTGGCAGATTCTCCGCTGGGAAACATTGCGGTAGATTTCAGCCAAGGTCTCCACTTCAATCCCCCAGTCGCCAGGGATACGGTTGATCCGAGCCAGGTCGACGCTCATCGAGAATTCGCCGGCCAACGGATAGCGGAAGCTATCGAGATAGACGAGAAGCGGTAGATAACCGAGGAGTTTCTGCAGGCTGCGCAGAAGCGGCGTGACAAAGAGGCGGGTCACCCGGCCGTGCATTCTGTCCGTCACACGGGCGTAATAGCCCTTGCAAAACGCATAATCAATGTTGGGAGAGACGACCGGATAGCAAAGGCGGCCGAGAAGCTCCCGTGAATAGTTGACGATGTCGCAATCGTGGAGGGCAATGACCTTGCTTTCTTCTCGGGCCAGGATGTAGCCGTAAGCTGTCCAGCAGGACCGGCCTTTGCCATCCTCACCCACCGGCAGGTCGTTTTTGGCAAGAAGTTCATAGAGCTTTTCGATGCCGGGACCCGTATTCCAGATGATCCGCGTGCGCTGGGGAAGGATAGAAAAAAATTGTTTAGCTTTCTCGAACTGCTCTCGGTTTGTCCTCCCCATGGTGACGACGATTTCATTAAGATAGGGAACGTGAGCGAGTTCGCTGACAATGCGCTGAAGCGCCGGTGCCTCAAGTTCCGCATAGGTCGAGGGCAGCACCAAGGCGATGGGGCGGTGCTGGTTAAATTCCGTCAGTTCCCTTTCCATCCTATCCAGGTCGGGCGGGCCGAACCGATGGAAAGTGGTGACGACGCCTGTTTGATAAAAGTCAGCCATCTAAACCTCCTCATGAAAATTCCTGTCGAATTAGGAGAGGAACTAATTCAACAAGGGAAGCGCGGAAGCCGTCCGGGCCGGGAAAAGGAGCCAGAATAAGGTTGGGAAGCCTGACCGCTGGGTCATAGCTCCCATCTGGCTTCTGGACAAGGACGGGATAATCGACAGCCATGAGCATAGCCAGGTCATTGAGGCTGTCACCAATGCCAATCGTGACCAAGTCAGGCTGTTGCCGCCGAAAAAGGGAAGTCAAGATGGAGACAGCCCGTCCCTTGTCATTTCCTCCCATCAGATGATGGAACCGGCCACCCTTGGTCACCTGGAGCCCAAGGGCATTGACCCGCTTCGCAATTTCCGATGCCAGCTCTTCATTCCCGAGCAGAAATGGTTCGTCGTATTCCCTTTGTTTGGCCAGGCAAGCATCCTCGAGGGAGAGATTGGTCAGGCGTGCGACCTCTTCAACGGCCATGTCGCCAAATCCCTGGATGGCACCGGGATAACTGTGTTGGAGACATCCGAGAACTTCCCTCAGCTTTGAATAGGATGTCCCGAGTTCGATGACAAGATAACGGGGCGTTTCTCGATGAGGCATAAAAGAAAAAGGAAAATATCCCCGAGGGATGAAGATGGCGCCGCCGTTCTCGGAGATGAAGGGATGATGAAGGCGAAGGCTGTCTCGAAGTCGCTCGATTTCCGCTGCAGTCTTGCTTGAACAAAGGATGATTGGGATTTTTTCTCTTTCGAGAAGGCGGAGGGCCGGCCGGGCCGCCTCATGGCTATAGCTCGCGTGATCGAGAAGAGTAGCGTCGAGGTCGGAGAAAACAACGATGCTCGTCTTTTTTTGGACGAGCGAAAAAAGGACCATCTTCCGTTTCAAAGAAAAGGAATTAACTTGATTTGGATACACCTATATTAACTCATCAGCCCGTTGGAGTCAAAGAAGAAAGTAAGCCCCAATATTCGGGCCGATACATCGCCTTGACAAGGCGGTTAAGCTATTATATTTATAAATTAACCTAAAAGAAAGGAGTCAGGGAAGCGAAAAGAGCCCTCTTCATCCTCCATTCAGGCTGCGCATGAAAAAAATCGGTAGGTACAAGGTACTCGATGTCCTGGGTAAGGGGGGAATGGGGATAGTCTATAAGGCCCTCGACCCCGACATCGAAAGGCAAGTCGCCATCAAGACCATCCGCTTCGAAACAATCATCAACAGCGCCGAGAAAGATGAGATGATGGCCCGCTTCGTCCGCGAGGCCAAAGCGGCTGGTCGTCTTTCGCACCCCAACATCATCACCATCTATGATGTCTGTCGCGAGAAAGACATGACTTACATCGTCATGCAGTATATCGAGGGGCAGAGTCTTCAGGGCCTTATCGACTCGGGTAAAAAATTCACCCCCCAGGAGACCATCGAGCTTTTGAGGCCCATCTGCGAATGCTTGGATTATGCCCACGCCAACGGAATCGTTCACCGGGATATCAAGCCGGCTAACATCCTGATCGATAAAAGCGGCAAGCCTTATCTGGCTGATTTTGGGGTGGCCCGGATTGAAACCTCAACCCTCACTCAGTCGGGGACAACCGTCGGAACTTTAAGCTATATGTCGCCCGAGCAGGTGAAAGGACAAACTGTCGATAGCCGATCGGACATTTTTGCGCTGGGTGTTATCCTCTATGAATTGCTGGCTGGAAAAAAGCCCTTCGCCGGCGATAACCTGTCAACGATCGTCTATAAGATTGTCCATGAAGAGCCGGAGCGAATCACGGACATTAACAGGGACCTGCCTCGAGGCTACGAAGCCATCGTTGAGAAAATCTTGGCCAAGAATCCGGAAGACCGTTACCAGGATTGCCGGACAATCATCGCTGACCTGGAGAGCGCCCTCCAGGCTTCTGGAGTGGCCCCGGTCTTAGACTTGGCCAAAGCAGCGATGGCCAGGCCAGGCTGGCGAAAGAAAAAATGGCTGCCCTACGCTGCCGCCGGGCTGGGAGTGATTGTCCTGGCTGCAGGTGCCTATTTGGTTCTTTCCCCGCCTAATCCAAAGCCAACTTCTCTAAAGGAAGCGGGGGTCGGGGGAAAGGAAAATATCAGTCCCGTGACTCGCTCTGCTGGCTCGACCCTGCCGTTTGAGGTTTCGGACCAAAGCTACTCCCAGCTCAAACAGAGCTTGGAGAATAAGGATTTTGAAAAAACCATCCAGCTGGCTCAGGAAATTCTCAGCCGGAATCCCGCCGACCCCACCGCTCAGGATTTTCTCAACAAGGCCAAGCAGGAGCTTATGGCCGCTCAGGTGGCGCCGATTCTTCGCTCGGGAATGGCCAGCTACGCGAGTGGCTCTTATAGTCAATGTGTTCAGGAAATGGAAGAGGTCTTAAGGCTCGACCCCGATAACAAAGAAGCTCAAAAGTACCTTTTTCTTGCTGACACAGCCCTGGCCAAAAAAGACATCCTCAACCTGTTTAATCTTTTCTGTGCGGCCGAGGAAGGCAAAGACATGCTGACCCTTTTGAGCCATATGGATTCTCCAACTCTGACGAACCAGATGAGAGACGAATATAAACTTCTCTTCAACGCTTACGACGGCATCAAATCCCGCCGAACGAACTTGGCCTTCAATTTTTTGAGCCGCGTCGAAGTCAGGGTCAGCCATTCCCATATTTTGACGGGTATCTACAAGAAAGATGGTCAAAGAAGAGTTCTTTTTGAAGGGACCAAGACCTGGCATTTGAAGAAAAAAAATAGGACCTGGAAAATAACAGATATCCGATAATAATTTTTCAGAGGAGAGGCGGATGGCCATGGGGCAAATCTCAGGAAAAAGGGCTTTGCTCATCCCCTCCTTAATAATACTTTTTGGCCTTCATAGCTTGGTGAACGCTCAAATCAAGCTCAGAGTTACTGTGGACAAGGCCAGCGTTAAGGCAACACCAGAAATAGGGGGGCAAACGCTGGCCAGCCTTCCCTTGCAAACGCTTCTTGAGGCCGAGCAAAAACAGGGAGAATGGTATAGGGTCTATATCACCCGCGATGGCGTTCGGATCGCCGGTTTCATCCACGAAATGCTGGTCGAGGAAGTGGCCGGCGGGACTGAAACGACTGTGGCGTCGGGAGCCGGCCTGATGAAGACGCAGGCCGAGATTGTGGCCGAGATTGAACTCAAACTCGAAGAAAACAAGAGCCTGATTCGGCAAGAAAGAGATTTGGATAGAGCGATCGAGGGGCTCATGCCTCTTTTGGCCAAGCTATTCAGCCTTGAAGAACGACAGCGGCAAAAGCAGAAAGCCTGCGAGGTCTATCTCTGGTTGGGGTTGGGATACGCTAAACGGGGCGATAATTACAACGCCCTCAAAGAGTTCCGCAACATGTTCGAGGTCGATTACGCTTTTGCCAAGGAGATTACGCGAAATATCTATGACCCGGCGGTATCCAATTTCATTACCCAGGCTGAAAAACAGTATCGCGGCCTTCTGACTGAATACTCCCTCGAGATTGCGACCGAACCGAAAGAGGCGACCATCAAGGTTAACGGCAAGGAAATCGGTCATTCGCCCGAAGTTTACCGGACCACTGTCCCCAAATTCACGCTCGAAATCGAAAAGAAGGGTTATCGGACCATTCGCGAAGAAATATTCCTCTCCGAGGCTTCGACTCGCAAAGAGTACACCCTGGAAAGCATAGGCCGGACGATTGCCGTTACTTCCAACCCGGTTGGCGCTAAGGTTTTCCTGGATGGCCAGGACACAGGGCTTTCGACCCCCTGCGAGCTACCTTTTGTCCCTTATGGCGGGCACACGATTAAATTGGAGAAGCTCCACTACGCGCCGCGGGAGGAAAGCATCCAGCTCTTGGAGGGGGCAGGCCCTTTGGCTTTGAATTTCGTGCTGACCGTTAAAGATTATGCGCCCATGCATAAATGGGGCGGGCCGGGGAGCAGATTCTTCCAAATGCCCAGGGCCATTGCTTTCGACAAAGAGGGAAATTTCTATATCGTGGATGAAAGCGATATCAAGGCCAAGAAATTTGACCCCGAAGGACGATTCCAGAGCAATTGGGGCGAGGCGGGAAAAGAAAGTCGTGTTCTCAAGGAGCCAGCGGGCATCGCCGTGGACAGCCAGGGATACGTTTACATTACCGATGCCAAGAATGCTTGTGTGATGAAATTCACGAAAACAGGCAAACTGGCCACGCGATGGGGCAAGCAGGGCTCAAAGCCGGAAGAGTTTTTTAACCCGTCGGGAATTGCTATCGACCAGCAAGATAACCTCTACATCGCCGATACGGGGAATGACCGGGTCGTCAAGTATTCGGCCCAGGGAAAGTTCAAAAAGAGCTGGGGGAAGAAAGGGATGGGGTCGGGCGAGTTCGTCTCGCCCGTGGCGGTGGCGGTCAACCAGAAAAATGAGGTCTTTGTGGTGGATAGGCAACGCATCCAGAAATTCACGGCCGAAGGGGAGTTTGTCCGGGCATGGGGTAAAGTCGGGATTGGCCAGGGGGAGTTGGGTCGACCACTCGGCTTGGCCGTCGATTCTGAGGGGTATGTCTATGTAGCTGATGCCGGTAACCACCGCATCCTGAAGTTTGACCCAGACGGTCAGTTCATTACTCAGTGGGGAACCCAGGGCTTAGACGATGGTCAGATGACCGCTCCAGCAGGAGTCGGCGTCAGTTCCCGAGGGATTGTCTTTGTGGTTGAGAAAGGGAACAACCGGCTTCAGTCTTTTCAACCCGCCTCCTGATAAAGGGCAAGAGCCGGCGCCGCTTCCGTTTTCTTGGCCTTATGTGGAGTGCGCTGAGGCAGCGATTCCACACCCGAAGTCGCCAAAAAGAGATTGCCGGCCTGCCAATTTCGCTTTCACTTCTGCAAAATCAGCAAAATAAGCCCATATCTCATGGGTGGGACGGTGGGGGGTGAACCCCGACAGGACCCGGCGAGATGGCTGGCGGCATTTTTGAGCCTGCAGCCTGGCATTCTGGATATGCTATAATGTGGCACTATGAGAATCGCTATGCTCAGTTCTGAGGTAGTGCCTTATGCCAAGACAGGCGGGCTGGCTGATGTCACGGGAGCTTTGCCCAAGTATTTAGCCAAGGGGGGGACACAAGTTTATGTTTTCTTGCCCCTTTATCGCCTGACTAAAAAGAAAAATCTTCCCCTGAGGAAGCTGGGCCAAGACTTCGAGCTTGAATGGAACGGGAGAACCGAGCGATTCTCCGTCTGGGTGGACGGTCGGGGTTCGCTCGTCTTTGCTCTCATAGAGAAGGACGAGTATTTCGACCGAGACTATCTTTATGGAACAGCCCAGGGGGATTACCCGGACAACGGCGAGCGTTTTGCTTTCTTCTGCCGGGCCTCGCTCCAGGCTCTCAAGAAGATGGACTTCCGACCCGACATCCTCCATTGCCATGACTGGCAATCGGCTATGGCCTTGGCCTATCTTCGGTTTGCTTACCAAGAGGACCAGTTTTATTCTTCCATTCGCTCCCTCTTCACCATCCACAACCTGGCCTACCAGGGTATTTTTGATCGTGGAGTCCTCGAGCGAATCGGCCTTCCCGACTATCTTTTCAATATGGAGGACCTCGAATTCTATGGTCGGGTAAATTTCCTCAAGGCGGGGGTCCTTTACTCCACGGCGGTCAACACGGTCAGCCCTCGATACAGCCAGGAGATTCAGACACCCGAATTCGGCCATGGTCTGGACGGTTTGCTGAGGAAGCGCCGACAGGAGCTCTACGGGATTTTAAACGGCGTCGATTATACGGATTGGAATCCGGCAACGGATAAATTCTTGGCCCGCCCCTACGATGCTCATGACCTGGGTGGCAAATCGGACTGCAAACGCGATGTGCTCGCTTCCTTTTCCTTGCCCTTAGATGCGGAGACGAAACCCCTGATCGGTATGGTTTCACGCTTGGCGAGTCAGAAGGGTTTTGACATCCTTTGCCTGGCTGTCGAGGAAATTCTGAGCACGGGAGCCTGTCTCATTATCCTCGGGACGGGCGATGCAGTTTATGAGAATATTCTTCTTTCTCTCCACGAGAAATATCCGGGTCGTTTAGGACTCAAGATTGCTTTTGACGATGCCTTAGCCCATAAGATTTATGCCGGCAGCGATATTTTGCTTATTCCTTCTCGCTATGAACCATGTGGCTTAACCCAGATGTACAGCCTGCGCTACGGGACAATCCCCGTCGTCCGGGCTACGGGCGGCCTGGAGGACACGATTGAAGAATTTGACCCTCAAAAGCTTGCCGGCAATGGCTTCAAATTCCGCGAATATAAGGCGAGCGCTCTCGTCGAGGCTGTCCGGCGGGCTGTGGCGACCTACGAAGACAAAGAAAAATGGCGAGTGCTCATGGTGAATGCGATGGCCTGCGACTTCTCCTGGGGAAAATCAGCCTCTCAGTATCTCTGTCTTTATGAAAAAATCCTCGCTTCCTGAAATTCTTGTCCGGCCTCGGATTCTGAATGCCAAAATAAGGAACAGGGCTTCCTTGTAGGCCAGGAGTGAGGGAAAACCGAACTATGGCGAAGGACGAAGGAAGCTTGCCGCCGTCTCGGGTGGCACCGGGTTAATATAGAAACCCGTCCCCCATTCAAAACCAGCCACACGGGTAAGGATGGGAATGATTTCGATGTGCCAGTGGAAGCTTTTTTCCAGGTTGGCCCAGGCCTCGTGAACCAGGTTAGGGTTGGGGCCTTGATGGATATAAAAATTGTAAGGCGGGTCAGAAAGGATGTTCTTGAGTTTACCCAGAGTAGCCTTGAGGATCTTGGCCAGACCAAGGGACTCCGTCTTGCTCATACGCGTATACCAGGGCGAGTGCCGGAGGGGATAGACCCGCATTTCAAAGGGAAAACGGGGAGCAAAGGGAGTGACCACGCAAAAATGGTCGTTGCCCAGGACGAGGCGATCGCCCAACTTCGTCTCCTCCCGGATGATCCGGCAAACGATGCATTCGCCATGCTGGCGGTGGAGTCTTTCGCACCCGTAGAGTTCCTCGTTGACCTTTTTCGGGATGATGGGAGTGGCCACAATCTGAGAATGGGGATGGCTGAGGGACGCACCGGCTTCACGTCCCTTGTTCTTGAAGACGTGGACATACTTGTATTGAAATTCTTCCTCGATGCTGATGATGCGGAGCTTGTAAGCTTCAAGCACGTGCTGGATGTGATAAACGGGTAAATCAGGGAGCTCGCGGTCATGGTCGGGGGTTTCGATGACAACCTCATGGACTCCGACGCCGTTCATCCAGCGGAAAATGCCATCCTCGTGGGGCACAGGAGGAAGCCCACGGGTCAAGGCCGGGAACTTGTTGGGGACAACGCGGACAAGCCAACCCGGCCTGTCCGGACGGGCCCCCTTCTTTCGAAGAGCGTAGACCTCGCGCGGTGTCTTCGATTCATTACCAGCACAGAAAGGACAGAAGCTCGCCGGTTCTCTTTTCTTTTCTTCGGCCGGTGATGGCCGGAAATCATCCGGTCTCTTGCTTCTTTCGGCGGCGATGATGACCCAGCGGCCACTGATGATATCCTTTCTTAACTCGGACATTGCTTCACCCGATAAGCTCCCTGACCTTGGACTTGAGTTCGTCCAGCGAAGCCGATTTGACGATGTAGGCATCCGCGGCCCAGGTCATGAAGTCGTGCTTGTAGCTCTGGTAAGCGGTGTTGATGATGATGGGGATATCTTTACGGAGAGCCATGATCTGGGTGATGAGCTCGATGCCGTTCTTGACTGGCATCCGGATATCCGTGATGATCAGGTCAAAGGGCTGCTTCTTGATGAGACTGAGAGCCGTTTCAGCGTCGGAGACAGTAGTAACCTTATAGCCCTCCTTGGTCAACTCTTCCCGGTAGAGCAAGCAGAGATTTTTTTCGTCTTCGACGACAAGGAGCCTTTTCTTCTTTTTCATTCCCAACCTCCCGACCTAAAGTACAATTTAAAAGTTGTCCCCTTCCCTTCTTGGCTGTCGACGACGATTTTCCCCTGGCAAGCTTCCATGAACCTCTTGACATAAGCCAGACCTAACCCGATCCCTTTCTCCTTTGTCGAGACAAACGTATCAAAAATTTTCCCCTTGATCGATTCCGGAATGCCGCGGCCGTTATCCTCCACGGAGATGACCGCCCAGTCCTTATTTTCTCGGTAAGCGCGGAGGAAAACATGCCCCCCGTCGGCGAGAGCATCGAGAGCATTCTCGACCACATTCCTCAAGGCTTCAGCGAGATGCACGGGCTCGGCCAGGATGCTGGTTAGCCCGGGTTGGACCTCTGTCTTCAGGACAATCCTCCGGCCGGCGAGTCGGTATTTGAGGCTCTCCGTGATGAGCTTGAAGACTTCCTGGATGTTGACGGGCACTTTTTCCTTGATATCGATGCGGAAAAAGCGAGTGAGGCGGAGCATGATCCGCTCGAGGCGAGCAATTTCGCTCCGGATGATCCGGAGATTCCGCTTCTTTTTGGCCGCGTTCGTCTTAGGGTCGAGCAGCTGGTCGATAAACCCGCCAATGGTCACGAGAGGAGTGCGAAGTTGATGAGTGACGAACATGGCCATCTCGCCCAAAGCAGCTTGCTTTTTCATCTCGATGACCCTTTTTTGCAGCTTGGTCACGTAGATATAATTTCCGGCCGCCAATCCACAGATGCTGGCCAGTTCGATATCCCGGCTCTGGATGGGAAGACGGGTAATGGCGTTGTCGAGAATAATCTCGCCGAAGATTTCGTCCTGGGAGAGGAGGGGGATGCAGAGGAACTCGTCTGCCTTGAGGATGTCGAGGAATTGGCGGTCGACCAGCGGTTCGCGGAAGGCGTCGCGGACGACGATGATTTCTCGCGAAGAAGCGGCCAGAGCGGGAATGGTCGGGTTTTCCTCAAAAAGAGGAAAGGAGATTTTTTTCACCTGCTGGACGAGGGGGTTCGCTTCGCTCGCCACCAGGTTCCGGTTGTGCTCGATGATCTCTGTGTATCCGATGCCGGGCGTCGAAAGAACTTCCCAGATGGACGAAGCTTCTTCGGGAGAGGCCGGGCCCAGCCAAAATTCGCCCTTCAGCACATCGCCGTCGGCCAGCAAGAGCATGGCCCGGTTGAACCCCAGGCCTGAGCCAGCTGTAAGCGCAGTCAGGATAACGAGAAGATTATCCATGAGCGAAAAAGGCTGGAAAAAGCTCTGGGCCAGGATGGAAAAAATTTGGAGCTCTTTGGAGGCGCCGGGCGGGAATTGGTGGAGAAAAGGGTGGTATCTTTCGATCATTCCAGCCTCCAGTTTTTGGGGACAACACGAACTCGGCCCTCACTGACCATGAAGTGTTTTCGATCTTCGTCTAAAGCCAGGCCGATTTGGAAACGGTCGGGAATGCAGGAGAACTTATCGACGATAACGCGGCGGAGCTTCGCACCCTTTCCCACCTGGACTCCTTCGAAGAGGATGGAATCCAGGATGCGGGCGCCAGGAGCGATAGTGACGCCCGGCGAGATAATCGAATTCCGGACCAGACCCCCACTGATGCGGCAGCCCGAGCCGACGATAGACCTCTGGATATTTCCGTGGTGCACGAAGGTTGGACCGTATTGAGGCTTGTAGGTGCGGATAGGCCAGGTTGATTCGTCAAGAGAAAAAGGTGGTGAGGGAGAGAGGAAATCCATGTTGGCCTTCCAGTAGGCGTCGATCGTCCCGATATCCTCCCAGTAATCCTCAAAAAGATAGGCGAAGACTCGGGCTTTATGGATAAGCCGGGGCATGACATCTTGGCCGAAGTCATGGCGGCTCGTGCTGTCTTTGGCATCCTGGATAAGGGCTTGGATAAGAACGGGCGTTCGGAAAAGATAGACACCCATCGAAACAAGGGAAGATTTCTTGTCCCAGGGCAACGGCGGAGGTTGGGCCGGTTTTTCCAGAAAGTTGACGATTCGCCGGTCTCTGTCCACCGCCATGACGCCAAAACGGCTGGCCTGGGCCCTGGGAACGACTTTGGCCAGGATGACGGCGTCGGCCTCTTTGTCCAGGTAAAAACGGACCATTTTCCGATAATCGGCCCGATAAACATGGTCGCCGGAAAGGACAAGGATGGCTTCTGGTTTTTCTTGCTGAATGGTGTAGATATTCTGGAAAACGGCATCGGCCGTGCCCTCATACCAGTGTTCGCTAACTCTGCCCTGGGCGGGAAGTGAAATGATGTAGCCACCGCTCTCAGCATGGAAGATATTCCATCCATAGAGGATGTGCCTTTCTAAAGAGAGGGATTTGTACTGGGTCAGCAAGGCGATTTTCCGCAGTCCGGAGTTCAGGGAGTTGGAAAGGCTGAAATCGATGATCCGGTAGCTACCCAAGAAGGGCACGGATGGCTTTGCTCTGTCCTTGGTCAAGGGATAAAGCCTCTCCCCTTTTCCCCCGCAAAGGACCATGACCAGAGTTTTATCAAGCAAACTCACCATCGTCGGTTACGACCCTCGAAAAAACCTTATCCTCCTCCTCCCACGTACGAAGCTCCCTTTCCTCTTCTGTCGTCAGAGGCGCTTCCCTTTTTAGCCAACTTAAGAGGGCTCTGGCTCTCTCAAAGTGCTTGGCCGCCCTGTTCTCAGCATAATCGCGGGCTGTCCAGGTGGAAATGAGGAAAGGCCAATCTGAACTTTCGAGGAGAAATTTTTCCCGCCTGAATTGCTTGTACAATCGCGGCTTCTCTTTGGCCAGGACCGGGCTCAGCTTCTTTGCCTCATCCTCGACCCAGTATATTTTTTCCCAGATCCAGGATGTTTCCTCATTCAGCCATATCCAGTGGAATCCGCCCGTTCCCCATGACCCTTCAGGCAGGGAAATGACGACATGGGGATGGAGATCTTCGACGCACTTCCTGGCGAGATGGGGTTTCACCTCGGTTTTTTCCAGCTTCTTGATGACCAGGTAAAGCCATTCGGGTCCCTCAAACCACCAATGGCCAAAGAGCTCGGTGTCGTAGAGGGCAGCGATGACGCCCTCTTCCCGGTCCTTGAGTGTGGCGACGACGGAATCGACAAAATGTTGAGCGTTTTCCTCCAGCCTTTCTCGAGTTTTGTTCGGCACGTAGGGCTGCTTGTCCCCGAGGTCAGCTTGGCTGGACGTGACTCGCCAGTAGCGCATGCCGCCTGGAAAATGCTTCTTGTGGAATTCCAGGTACCAGCCATCGCCGGGATAACCCGTCTTTCCACTCCAGACCTGGCTGCCGGAGCTTTCATCACGGACAAAGAAGGGAAGACGGGAGGGCTCGGCAAGATAGGGAAGGTAGGGTGAAGCCGAGTGTCGCCTCGATGCTTCGTAAGCGCTCCTGAATTTTTCCCAGAGGAGCTTGAGGGCTGGAAAGCGGTCGAGATAAACGCCTTTCACCTCGCCGCCACGGAGGAGATGGGTATCGACGAAGAAATAGGCCAGACCCTCCTCGTCCAGGATTTCGTCAAGCCCAGGCCTCGAAACTGGCGAGCCCGTTCCCAGAGGCCGATTCCACATATAGCGCGGCCGGTAGCCGCACTCGGGAAGCCAGAAACCCGCCGGTTCTCGACCGAAATGCTCTTGGTAGACAAGCTTTCCCTGGCGCACTTGGGAGCGGACGCTTTCGTCGGCGGAGAGGAGCGGCAAATAAGCGTGGGTTGCAGCCGAAGTCATGATTTCGATTTGGCCCTCTTCCTGGAGGCCTCCATAGCCAGCCAGAATGTCTTCCTGCCAGGTCGTCGTGAAAGCCTCGTAGATTTTTTGATACCAGGCCTCCCAGTAGTTGGTCAGCTCGAGGAGAGTTCTGTTGCCCGTCTTTTCAAAATACCTTCTATCCTGGCCAGCGACATCGATTTTCATCTGAAGGTATTTCCGGAAACCCGCGGCAAAACTTGCGTCTTTCAATTGCTCCATTAGCACAGGCGTGAAAGAAATGTTGATGTTTGGAGAAATCCCTTCTGCTCTGAGACGGCAGAGAACTTCAAGCAGAGGCAGATAGCTTTCGGCCGTTGCCTCATAGAGCCAGTCCATGCCGTGCGGCCAATCCCCATGCGAAAGAACATAGGGGATATGGCTGTGCAGGACCAGCGCAAAGAACTTACCGCTCATGCTCGATTCTCAAGGTTATCGTCACCGAGAACTTCTCTGACGGAGGAAGGGATGCCCTCCAGTAGGGAAGGAAGCACATGCCTTGGTGGATTATATCATAGCCAGCCTCGGATTGGGAGAGGGTTTCGAGAGGAAAATGCCAGATTTCGGGCGGGGGCGAGAAATCGAGCTCCACCTTTCCTCCCAGCAGGAGAATCCGGTCGGCTTTTTCTTCCCATTCCCCGGGAAGTAGGTAGAAGTTCCATTCAGACCCAAAAAACAGGCGAAGCTCAGTCTCAGCGAGGTTTTCAACCTGATAATTGATGCGGACAACTCCATTGTTGGGAACGATGGTTTTCTGGACGAGGACGGGCAGCCTTGCCTCTTCTTGCCATACGTATCCCCGCCGCGCCAGGCGCAATTGACCATGGCTGAGGGAAAACTGATAGCCCCGGTTAACAAAATCACCCTGTTCGCCGTAATCGCTGCGCCGGAAGTCTTCCAGCTTCGTTTGGGGATGAAGAAAATGGTCGAGGAGAGAGAAGCGGGGATGCCAGTCGTAACGGAGAAGAGCATCGGCCCCCGGCGGAAGCTTCTTAGCTATTTCATGGATGCTCCTTCCTTGGCCTGCCTCTCCTTGCTCCTGGCAATGGTAAAATTCCTCCCGCCGCGATAGGACGTTGGACAGGTTCCGAGAAGAAAACCTCAGGTCGAGCTCGACGAGGCTACCGCCGAAGGAAGGCTTGATGAGCAATCCAAGCTGAGTATCCCGATAGAAAAGCTCTTCCTGGCCGTCGAAGTCGTAATCTCTTGTCTCCCATCCTTCGGGAAAGCCGCATTTTTTTTCAGCTTCAAGAAGATGAAAATAAACAGCTTCCCGGAGATGGGGCAGGTAAAGGCCGCCAAAAACACCGTGCCAGTAAGCGTCGTTGCACTGGCTTCGATAGAGCTCGCCGGCGGCGTCGACATCATAAGGGCATCGGTCAGCGATGAAACGAGAGACATAGAGCATTCTCTTGTGGAGGTGATTGCTTTCCGAATATTTGGTGAAGAATTCCCGGAAGAAACCTCCCCGTAACAGCCGCCGTGCTTCGTCAGGAATGCTGAGTTTGAGTTCTCTGAGGCGGCGCTGAGGGCCGGCCGGGAGGACCCATTCCATCATTTCTTCATAAGAAGCGGGCGGGATGTAGACCAGTTCGAAGGCGGGTCGCGTATCGAGGAATTCCGAGTATGTCATCGTTCGGATCCCCTTGTTCTCAACGAAGCGAAGAAATGCTTTCAGCCATCCATCCTCATAAACCCACTTTCGGGTGCCCGGCCAGAGACCGAATTTTTCTCCGTCGTCGCCGAGAATGGCCACCCCTCCCCTCGCCTCAATGCTTTTCAGATAGCCGTCGATTTCTTCCAAGTCGCGGAAGGGAATCAAATAGCGGAGCTTCTTGTCGATGGGGAAAAGAACGAGGGGAAAGCCCTCTTCCTCCGTAATATAAGGGCTGTGGATATTCTCGATGCCCGCATAGCGAAAGTGTTCTTCGTCGAGCAACGTGTATTCGATGCCGGCCTGGCCTAACGTCTTGGCCAGCTGGGGCTCCCAAACTCTTTCGGCAAGCCATGCGCCCCGGGGATGGTAATGGAATTTTTCTTCGAGGAACTGACGCATGAGTCGGAGCTGGCCTTTCCTGTCCCCTTCCGGGATGACGGAAAGAATGGGCTCATAAAAGCCTCCCCCAAGGAGCTCGACCTGATGGCGATCGACCATTTCTCCAACCATCTCCCAGCAGCCTTTTTCATGGGTTTCCATGTATTCCCAGAGTGGGCCCGAAAAATGGAGGCTGAACTTGAACTCGGGATGGGACTTCATCTCAATGAGAAAAGGTCGGTAGCAGTCGTCGAAGGCATGCTTGAAGACGGAGGAGAAATTCCCGACCGGCTGGTGATTGTGGACGCCGAAGAGAAAGATGAATTCAGACATGCGTCCTTTCCTTTTTATCCGGTCGGCAAGCGCATTTCAGGTAAGCTTCGAACAGTCGATGGAATTCCGCTTCCGCACCCTCGCCGAACCACCAGAACCAGTCAGAACCTTCGGCGACGAATATTTCTTCCCTTGGCCCGCATCTCTGTCGGACGAGGGCGAGCTTTTCCCACGCCGCGTTCTTGGCCGGATGGCCAACCCATCGGGAGAAATTCCCCAGCCAGGTTCCCGGGACAAGCCTGATTTCTTCTTGGGGTGGGGCCAGGGAGAGGTAATCCCGAAGAAGAATCGGCTTCAGACCCTCTTTTTTTTGGAGCTGGCTGTAGAATTCGCGAAGAAAGGGGACACCGTTATCCTTATACCCGGCCCATGGGTTTTCTCCATCGAGGGCAATGACACAGATCCCCTCCTCTGGCCTCGTCCGCATCCTGTCCTCAAGCTTGCCGAGGAAGTGACGGATGGCATCTTTCTCGTCCCATCGCTGGTATTCAAAGCTGATGAGGTCGGAGAGCTCCCTGTCGCGGAAAAAGATGGCCAGATTTTGACAGGCGTAAGGCTTCGAGAGAGCGAGGGGGGTGGGATTCTTGCCCAAGCTTTTCCAAAGGATGTTCTCATCGGTCACGGCATAAGAGAATCCGGACTTGGCTACGGCCTCCGCCACTTCCTGGCTGATGCCTCCTTCGGAAGGCCAGAAACCGACGGGACATTGACCAAAGACCTGCCGGAAGTACTCCCGGCCCTTCTCTATCTGCGTTCGGGCGTCTTCAGGGTAACGAAAAGGGAAGGCGGGCATTATCGGCTCTCCGCCCACCGCAAGGTCAAAAAGAAGAGGAAGAAGAGGGTGATAGTAAGCGGAGGTTGTCAGTTCCACTCTGCGCTCAAGCCAGAGTCGCTTATAGAGAGGAAGAACCTCTCTGGAAATGCTTTTTTGCAGCCTGAGTAGAGATTCCTTATCAGCTGGCACCGGGGTGGCCGGGGAAAAGAGGTGCTGAAGCACGCTAACCTGAAGTTTCGCTCTGTCCTCTTCTTTCTGTCCTCGGGGAAGAAATCTCGTCAGAAAGGCGGCTTCCTCTCTCGTCAGCCGGCCTGGGTCTTTTTCCAGAGCTTCTTGGAGGGAATCACGAGCTTTGCCTTGGCTGGACTCGATAATCTGCTTAATGAGGCAGGGCACCAGGTTGAAAATACAGGGAAAGGCGCATTCTTCTGCTAAGAGAGCCATTGGGTAATAGTTCTTGGTCAGGTGATAATTGACATAGGGTAGAAGATAGCGGCCGCTCTCTGGGTCCCGGTAGATAGGCTGGTGATGATGCCATAGAATGGCGAAATACATGAGAATTCTGCCTTCCTTTCAGGCTTCAGGCTTAGGACAGGACCTGCTTTCCCATACGTCCACGAGATAGTCCTTCTTGTCCTCGAAAAGCTGGGCTTGTTGTTCAACCACCGCCTCTGCTTCCGCCGATGTCATTTCCCATGTCTGCCGGATAAAAGACGCGACGCGGGCATAATAAAGGGGCGTGGCCAGCTCGATGAGCTTATAGCGGTTCTTGCTCCAGGCATGGAAGGTGGCGGCCAGCTCATAGAGAATGCGGACCCAACTCTCGGGCGGGAGGAAAAATTCCTGACTTGAAAGCCGGGCTGCCTCTTCCACCTTATGGAAACAATCCTCGCTCAATATTTCCTTCCACAGAGAACCAAAATGCTGGTAGCCGATTTTGAATTTTTGGATGAGCTCTTCCAAGTCGACAGCGACTGCTTCCGGTTCCATATCGTTAGCCATCCCGAACGTCTCGACGGGCTCACTCCCTCTTGTTTTTTTCCAGTAGGATTCGAACGTTTCCATGAGGGCGAAAAGTGTCCACACGACCTGACGGAACATGGGGCCAAGGTGCTGGCCGGGGTCCTTGGCGTCGTGGATCTTAACGCCCAGGTTGGACTGGCAGATTCGAAATCCCTGGGTAATGGCCGTCGTCGTCATCCAGATGTCGATCCCGTAGCGGGCCACGTCCGTGTCCCAGACTTCCTGGTCGCTATAATGCTTTGCCACTTCCCGGGATAGGGCAAAGTCACCGCCGATGGGCTGGCGGATTCTCTTGCCGTAGAGTGCACGGATGAAGTTGTAGACGATATTGTTCGTAATGGTGGCATCGTATTTATGACGACGGTAAACCGGGGCGACGAATTGGTATCCTTTAGTCAAAACCGGGTCGAGAAGGGCTTTGATCCAGTCTGAGGTGATGCTGCGCAAATCGGAATCGACCACGGCGCAGGCTCTGACCTTAAGACGCTGGGCCGCCTCAAAGACAGAGCGGAGGGCTGACCCCTTGCCAGCCGGGCCTCTGTAGATGGAGACGAGCTTCTCCTGCCATGGCTTAATTTGGAATTCTTTGGCCACCTCCCGGGTGTCGTCGGTTGAGCCGCCGTCGGCCACAAAAATGAGACTTTTCAGGTCACGATAGTATTTGTCTAATCCGTGCGTGACCATCTGGATGACGTGGGCAATAGTTTTTTCGTTGTTATAGCAAGGAATGCCGACGATGATATCCGCCTGCTGGATTTCTTCGATCCGCTTGGCGGTGTAAGCACGAAGGGCTGTGAGATAGGTCATTCTCTTGTCTTTCGGGGCTCGAAGGTTATGGGGGCGTCAAGTTTGCTTGTTCTCTTTCTCGTCCTTGTTTTTCCAGTAATCCAAGCAGCTGACGTCGCAAAAATGGAGAACATAATCTTGACCTTCCGCATGGAGGGCAGCGGCCTTGGGGATTATCTTTTTGCAGACATGGCAAGCTATTTTTTCATCTTGTTCTTTCATCACCTTTCTCTTTCCAGGCTATTCTAACGGAGATTGGCCAGGAAATCAAATCCTTGTACTGTACCCAGTGAGCATTTGTCACTTCCTCTCCCCTTCACCCGACTAAGCGTCAGGCTCAAGAGCTTCAACGATGGAGGAAGCTTCGCTCACAGTCGGTTTCGCCCGGCCGTCGGGTGACGACCATGGCCAGACCGAGAGCGTCAGCGCGGTCGATGACCTCCTGGTCTCGAATGGAGCCAAGAGGATAAATGATAGCTGTAATGCCGTTCTTGGCTGCTAATTCGACTACATCGGGGAAAGGCATGAAGGCGTCCGAAGCCATGACACAGCCCTCTGGCCCGTATCCGCGCCGGGAGAAGCGGATGGCGCATTCGGCTGCGTCTATCCGGCTGCGCTGGCCTGAGCCGATGCCGTGGACTTTATCCTTCTGGCCGATGACAACGGCGTTGGACCGGGTGAAGCAGGCCACCACCCAATTGAAGATGGCCGCCTCGACTTCATCACCGGTCGGCTGACGCTTGGAGACAACGTCCACATCCTGCGGCGACTTTATCCTCGATTCAAACCTTTTCTGGACGAGGAGACCGCCGGCCAGGCGCTTGAATTCTAAGCCATTATCAGAAGCTGGCTCGTCCGCAGCGCCGCCCATGCGAACGACACGAAGAGTCTTTCTGGAGGCTAAAATCGGGAGGGATTCGGGTGCGTAATCGGGCGCGTAGACCACTTCGATATTCCTCTGGCTCTCGACAAGGAGCTTGGCCAGGGATTCGGTCACGCAACCGCTGAACACATCCACGCTCCCGAAATTGGAAAGCGGGTCGCTCCCCCACGCTTTCTCGAAGGCTTCCTCGATGGTAGAAGCAACGGCGACTCCTGAGGGCATTTCGTGTTTGATCAAGGCGCAGGCAACTTGACCCGGTCTTATTTCGGCTAACTTGCGGACGAGCCTCTGTCCCAAATCCATGTCACCCATGTTGATATAGCTTAGGCCTTTAGTCCCTTCTTGAATCACGCTCAGCGTGGCCATGTTTGGACCCTTGGCCCCTCGTTCGATATAAAAAGCAGCCGGATAGCCAGGATTTTCACCGTAGCGCATGGACATTCGCTTGTCGAATTCGCTATCGGCAAAATGGATGACGTCGGGGAAGCTCTCCTCGACTTTCCTCGAATACTGGGAGCGGCTTGCTTTATCTATTTTTTCGGCGGGCATGCTTTCACCTCTCTCCTTTGTTGATGATATGGGCCTCAAAATCGTGGAAATGGCCAATCGAAGCGTAGACGCAGGCAACGGCCACCCGATAGTCTGGCGCGGGGGGGATGGGGGCGAGCGAATCAAACATATCTTCGGCCAATGAAGGAGCGTCCTCGGCGGCAATGGGAAGGTCCAAAGGATCGCCGTCGAAGGCGGGAAGGGGATTTCTCTCCTGGCCACGATAAGTGGCAATCATTTTCCCCCACCCGGGCTCGAGAATCCAGGAGAAGAAGGACCTTTCCTCTTTTCCGTCCTTCCTCTTCCTGAGAAGGCTCAGGCATGCGCTCCCGGCGGCAAGTACACAACCGCTGATTCGTGGCGTAAAATGAGGCGCGTCCGGTTCAAAAGTCCAGCCCTTGAGCCCCTGCTGGAGAATTCCCTCGGGTTCCTTGGCTCGGCCGATGACCTTGACGATATCCTCGATGTGCCTCCCATTGGCCACGACGAGAGCCTCCCCGATCACAATAGCCCTGTAGATAAGGAGTTCTTCCCTTCCCTGGCGGAGGATTTCTCTCTCGGTTGGTTCAGTCCAGATGCTCTGCCCTTCGAGCCGGAGTCTTCGGGCCTGACTGGAGGGAGAGCGACCCGTAATAGCGTAAGCGGCGACGACTTTTTCGCCAGAATGGTCAAGCCCGATCAAGATGAGCCGTCCGGGATAGGTCATCCCCTCGAGGGCGGCGAGCGGTCTATTCATCTTTTCTCCCCATTCTTTGAGTTCCATTGATAGCACAGCTCAAGCGACAAGTCAAAACGAGGCTCATCTCGGCCCATCAATGGCATGACCGAGTGGTGATCGACGAAAATTATTGGCGCCAAGATAACGAGTTGCTCCTCAAAGCGCAGCCAAAGGGGACCCCCGCCGACCCGATCGTTTGATGCTATGGGAAAGAGGCGAGGGGTTGGGGTGAGAAAGCCCGTCGAAGCCTGAGCGGGCATGGTTTCTCGAGCGAAGCGAGAGAAGAGCGAAGGCTGAGTCGGAGCGAGTTTCCTCGCTGGGGAAACGAGCGGGCTTCGCAATCCCAACCCCGAGCCTGGCCGGGGGTGAACCAAGACAGGACCGGTCGGGTGCTTTGATCGGCAATTTCGAGTCTTGGCGGCGCGCTTGAGTCCAGCTCGATGATGAGTTAGAATGACGGTTCCAAAAGAAAAGGAGAACGATGGCCAAGAATAATCAAACCCCGGAGATTGCATATAAAAACCTGGAGTTCCTTGAATCTGAGGAGGCCAGGACGATCCGGATTCTCAGCGAAATCCTTGAGCCGATGTACCGGTTGGCTAAGTATAAGGTCCATACGACTGTGCTCTTTCTCGGCTCATCTCGGGTCGACATCAACGACGGTAAATCACCCCTTGTCAAGTACTACTGGGACGCTGAGGAGCTGGCCTTCCGGCTGGCCAGCTGGGCCATCAAACTCAAGCCCAAGGGCAAGAATTTTGTCATCTGCACGGGCGGTGGCCCGGGCATCATGGAAGCGGCCAACCGCGGTGCGGCCAGGGCCGGCGGCAAATCTATCGGTATGAACATCTCCCTCCCCCAAGAACAGGCACCTAACCCTTACATCTCCCCCGAGCTCAGTTTCCTTTTCCATTATTTTTTCACCCGGAAGTTCTGGCTTATCAACAAGGCCCGGGCAGTTGTCGCTTTCCCGGGGGGGTTTGGAACCTTGGACGAGCTGTTTGAGACTTTAACGCTGATCCAGACGGGAAAAATCTCCAAGGAGGACCTCTTCGTCATCCTCTACGGGAAGGAATATTGGCAAAAGACAATCCGTTTTGACGCCCTTATCGAAATGGGCACGATCGCACCTGAAGATGCCCAGCTTTTCTGCTATTGTTCCACCCCCCGCGAGGCGTTTGCATTGCTCAGAGCAAGGCTTAGAAAGTTCTTGCAGTAGACGATCTCCGGAGCTGCTTTCTTTTTGAATAGAAAAGCAAAAAGCCAAATACCCCGCCAGTAGCTCCCAGGACATCGGCCAGAAGGTCAAGAAGTTCGACCGCCCGCCAGGGCACAAAGAATTGATGAAACTCATCCAGTCCGGCCAGTGTCACGGAGGTGACAAGAGAGAGGACCAGCTTTAAGGTGAGCGAGGTGTTCAGGCTGGAGAAAAAGCCAAGCGCGACGAGGAAGCCGAGGAGGGCGTATTCGGCGAAATGGGCGGCCTTATCGAAGTGACGAACGTTGACGGGGATTCCGATGTCCGAAGAGGAGAGGACGAAGATCAAAAAGTAATAACCGGCAGCAGGGAGAAAGGAAACAAATCTTTTCATCGGTCGTTCAGGGATGAATCATTGTAGTCGAGGGGAAGGAGTAAGTCCAGGGATCGGCCGTTCGCGAGGCAGCAAGAAGTTAGGCGGGGTCGGTTCGGACGTGGAATCCCAGATGTATTGTGACGACACCCCTAAAGATTTGCAGCTTCCGAAGCATCTTTGATTCAGGGATAAGAATGGGTCCTGCGCCGGTGCGTCCCCCGTCCTCCCTCGCGTCACCCATTTCCCCGTGGGGAATCCGGGCCGCTGCGGGCTTGGCGGGGACTGACGCCGTGTTAACCATTCTCAAGAAAAGTTTTGTTATTACTACGGGAAAAAAGTGCTTCGTGTCGGGGCCGGAGATAAATTTGGACATCGCCTCGAGAGCTGTGTAAAATGATTCAGGAATGATAAGAACTCTTTTGTGGCGATTGGCCCTTTTTGTCAAGGCGGTCATCCTCTCTGCCTGCGCTAAGTCAATCCAGCAGCCATCCTCTCTGCCCAAGGATTATCCAGTGAAGCCAGTTCCTTTTACCCAAGTCAGGTTAAAGGACATATTTTGGGCGCCACGGCTGGAGGTCAACCGAACAGTCTCCATTCCCTGTGCTTTCCGGATGAACGAAGAAACGGACTGCGTCGATGTCATCAACCTCGAGCTGCCCATGCCCATCCGACGCGTCATCGCCCATGAAAAAGTCGAAGCTGACCGGAATCGGGTCGCTCTCCAGCGCGGACCGATTGTCTATTACGCTGAAGGAGTTGACCGCGGCGAGAGGTGCTTAACCTCGTCTTGCCCGATGAAGCGGTGCTTCGGGATGAATTCAGGCCCGATTCTCTCGATGGCGTCGTCGTTCTCCGCGGCGAGGCACTGGCGGTTCACCGCGATGGTCAGGGAAAAATCGAGAGGGAGCCTCAACCTTTCATGGCTATTCCCTATTAGGCCTCTCCCCCGGTTGAGGTTTGGGTGGGGCAGGTAGTGACGATAAGATGAAGAGCTTCGCCAACTCAGCTGGGTTCATCCAACGGGGACGGGAATGGCTTTGCTCTATTTTTTTTCTCATCTTCTGTGGATTTATCCTCAGTTCAGGATGCCGGGTCCCCCTCAAGTATTATCCGGATGGCTTTGTCCAGACAGGAATCGCCTCCTGGTATGGCCCTGAGTTCCATGGCCAGCCGACCTC
>Ga0209102_1000222_pt1 | contig 39750 bp, 23 predicted proteins | sample ConPoolayeHmetaG_FD_185483 | JGI IMG/M metagenome (GOLD analysis project Ga0209102, IMG submission 185483) | Hot spring microbial mat communities from California, USA to study Microbial Dark Matter (Phase II) - Cone Pool mat layer H metaG... ...
CCGCCGTGCACGCGGATCCACGGCAATATGGGCACACGGTCCCGGTAGCAGGCTTCAAGGAGGTCGAGCGCCTTGCTTTTCTCCCCCAGGGCGGCGTAGATCTGGGCTGTGAACCAGTCTTGCGACGGGTCCATGCGTCCGGCAATCTCCAGCGCCTCCTGTCTCCCCCCGGCGTGGGCGTAGGCGATGCCGAGGAGGACGGGTCCGGCGTATTTCGAGGTGGACTGGACGGTCTTTTGGGCCGTGGCGATGGCTTCCTCATGCATCCCCTTGCGGGAGTAAGCCTGGACCATAACGTAGTAGCTGGGGCCATAATCGGGGTTGAGTTCCATCGCTTTCCGTGCCTCCGCGATCGCCTCGTCGTACCGCCCCGCGTAGTTATACAGGCCGCCCAGCCAGGCCGTATGCACAGGCCGGAGGGGGTCGAGGTCGCGGGCTCGTTTGTGCTCGGCGATGGCCTCGTCCAGACGGTTGAACAGGGCAAGCTGCCAGGCGTAGTGGTAGTGAGACATGGCCAGGCTCGGGTTGAGCTCCATGGACCGCTTGAAGTACTGCTCCGCTTTCGCCCAGTCCCACTCGTAATAGAGGGCAACGTCGGCCAGGGCGCCTAAGGCCGCCATGTTCTCGGGATCGAGGGCGAGCGCCCGCTCGGCGGCCGCTTTGGCCCGGGGAAAGGTCTCCGGCGGCGGCGATGGGGCGTGGCCGATGGTAACGTATCCCTCGGCGAGCCCGGCGTAAGCCAGCGGCTCTGCCGGGTCGATCTCGACGGCCTCATGGAGATACTTCAACCCCTTGTCGATGTTTTCCTCGGTGTACTGCGTTATATGATAGATCCCTCTGAGATAGGCTTCGTACACCGCTGGATTGACCCTGCGGGGCGAGGAAAAGCGGGTCCGCTGCTCGGGCGTCAGCAGGACCTTGACTTCCCGCGCCACTCCCTGAACGACCTCGCTTTGCACGCGCAGCACGTCGGCGATCCCACAGTCGTAATTGTCCGCCCAGATGTGGCGGTCCGTGGCGGCGTCGACGAGCTGAAGGGTCACCCGGAGGTTGTCTCCGGCGCGTTGCGTTGAGCCTTCGAGGATGGCGTCGACGTTCAACTCCGCGGCGATCTCATGCAGCGGTTTTGTCGTTTCCCGATAACGCGTGACCGAAGTGCGCGAGATGACCCTCAGGGAGCCGATCTGGGCGATCCCGTTGATCAGCGTGTCGGTGATCCCGTCAACGAAGAACTGCTGCTCGGGATCGCCGGTTAGATTGGCCAGGGGGAGGACTGCGAGCGAGCGGTATTTCGGCTGCGGCGCTCTGATGAAGAGGCGGCTGCGCACGTTCCCGATATCCAGGACCATGATGAGCGCCAGAGCCGCGACAAGGGCCGCGGCAACCGCGCTCCGGCGGCGGCGCGACCACACCCGCTTCAAAACGAGCCGGGCTCTCGAGACCGGGCCTTTCTCGACGGCTTCGAGCGCGGCCCGGACCTCGCTACTCGTCTGATAACGCCGCGCGGGGTCCTTTTCGAGGCATTTATCCACGACCGCGCGCAGGGCGACGAGCATTTTGCCGGCCCGGCGCTCCGGCAGCGGCGGAGGCGACTCGTGGAGGATGGATGAGGTCAGCTCGTAATTCGTCTTTCCCCGAAACGGCCGCACTCCGGACGCCATCTCATAGAGCACGACGCCGAGCGACCAGATGTCGCTCCGAGCATCGGCCGGCTCTCCACGGAGCTGCTCGGGCGCCATGTAGGCCAGGGTGCCGACAACGGCGCCGGGGCTTGTCAAGGAGTCCAGAGTCAAAGTCACGGACTCTTCTCCGGTCACCGGGCTGAACCGCTTGGCCAGCCCGAAGTCCAGCACCTTGACCCGTTGCTCGGGAGTGATGATGACATTGGGGCTCTTGAAATCGCGGTGGATGACGCCGCGCGCGTGGGCGTGGTCAAGGGCTTCAGCGAGCTGGATGCCGAAGCGGACCACCTGACCGACCGGAAGCGTTCCGGAGGCGAGCCAGGCGCTCAGGGTCTCGCCCTCGACAAGTTCCATGGCGATATAAGCCTGGCTGCCGGCTTCTCCGACCTCATAGATCGTGCAAACGTGGGGATGGTTGAGTTTCGAGGCCATCCGGGCCTCACGCAGCAACCGAGCTCCGGCAGCGGAGTCAACGGGAGCGACAGCACGGATGAGCTTGAGGGCGACAAGACGGTCGAGCTGCGTATCGCGCGCTTTCCAGACTTCGCCCATGCCGCCCTCGCCGAGTTTATCGAGGATCTGGTAGTGAGCGATGGTCCGGCCGATCACGGCAGTCTGCCTCACGAAGGCGGGCAGGAGCGCCGCCGGCCGTCTGGAGAATTCTTTATGATGGAGTGTTGGGACGCCAATTTCGCCTCAATTCACGGACGCGAATGATAAACCGGGGGACCAGCGGATGTCAAATTCTGTCGCTTTCCACCCAAATATTATTATTTCGATCGATATAATAGATAATCCTATAGATACCGACTCGAAATGAAAACTCGCCTTCTAGACCACCCAGGAGCTTTTTCCCCACAAAAAGAAACAGCCTGAGGCCTTCTTCAGGTAATCAGGAGCGCTTTGGAGCGGTATGGTCGACCTCAGGCCTATTATATGGACCAGCATAGGATTTTTCGTTTCGTCGAGCATCAGGGGATTCATGGGCAGTATCACCTTGGGCCGGATGAGGCAGATAGCCAGGTTAAGAGAGCTATGAGAATGCTGGATATTGGGTTCGTTTGCCTCCATTACCCGCGAAAAGTGAAAAAAGATGAGACTTTTAGCTTTCAGGCAAGGATTTATAAGCTAAGGCACCCGGAACTTTTTTAAAAAATTTCTCTTGACAAACCCAATCAAAAGGAGTAGGGTTTGATCAGCGGAAATTGCCTAAGGAGGAAAGGGGAAAAACCTTTTAAGGGGAAAGCACTTCAAGGGTTAATCCTCAACAAATCTTGCCCACATGTTGGAAGGGCCGCTCTTTTCTCAGAGAAAACAATTGTTGTCTATTACCATTTAGAAAAGCTCGTAAGCACACGAGCGATAGCCCACTTTTAAAAAGAATCATCCCCTCCATATAAAAAACTGTTTTGAGGAGGCATGATATGTCCATCCGCCGCTTGTCATTTTATCTCTCGTTGGCTTTTTTGGCTGTAGTATTAATTGGGCTGCCGACAAAATCGCAGTTCAGAGAGACTCAAACAAACGAGACCGAGACCGAATTGATTGCTGGCCGGAACGTCAATATGGTGTCGGGGACGACGCTGCCGGGAGGAGACCCCTGGCTGCAGCGGCAGAATGAGCCCTCGATCGCCGTTTCCACACGCAACCCGCTCCATCTACTCGCCGGTGCCAATGATTACCGAACCGTTGATATTCCCTTTTCCGAGGGGGAGCTGCCGGGTAAGGCTCAAGGAGCGATGGCCGGTGATGCCTGGCTGGGAGTGTTCAAATCCTTTGATGGAGGAGAATCCTGGATCACATCCCTGATTCCAGGTTTTCCTCAGGATAATTCGCCCGAAGGCATGGCTTCGCCTCTGAAGCAGTTTTCAACTGCGGCTGACCCAATAGTGCGGGCCGGGACCAACGGCCTTTTCTATTACAGTGGCATGGCCTTTAACAGGGCCCAAGCCAAGGGCGGAGGCTCGATATTTATAACCCGCTTTATCGACAACAATAATGTCGAAGGCGGAGACTCCATCAAGTATCTCGATACAAAAATTATTGACCAGGGGACTTCTGGTCAGTTCATCGATATGCCCCGCATCGCCGTTGATATTCCGAGAGGTTCAGGCACCGTGACAATCGATGGGCAGTCGATCCCGCGGAGCAATGTCTATGCAGTCTACACGGTATTTTTAGGAAATACTGATGTCAATATTCGTAGCCGAATCATGTTCCGAAGATCCACGGATTGCGGCGCCACCTGGGGATCCGCCATCAAGATTAGCGAAAGCCAGCACATCATCCAGGGAGCGACGATTGCCATCGACCCGAATTCCGGCGCTGTCTATGTCGCCTTTAGACGGTTTCTCCATCCGAGTCAAACAAATGCCATTGTTATCGTTAAGTCGACTGATTTCGGCCAGACATTCAGCAAGCCGACGGTGATTGCCGAAATTAATCCTTTCGACCAGCCGGCTACAGATGCGGGGGGCAATGATATCAGCGATCCGGCTGGCCCGTCTTTTCGCACCAACAGCTACCCGACCATGACCGTGGACGATAAAGGCATCGTTTACGTTGCCTGGACAGAGCGAGGCTGGGGTCCTTCCGGTGAGGCGCGCATAGTCATGTCCACGTCCCAGGGAGGTTCAGGATGGAGCGCGCGGTGGCCAGTGGTCAATATGGCTGATCAGGATGGCTTTCAGGGGCACCAGTTCATGCCGTCCCTGACCTTTGCCCAGGGTAAGCTGGTTCTGGTCTGGTATGACCAGCGGTTTGATGAATATGGCACGGCCTACGGACATGGCAATTGGATAGGCGATGGTATGTCCATCCGCCACACCACTGATGTCCGCTGCGCCCAAGCCGAGCCGGGCCTGATGCCTGCTTTTCAGCCATCCATCCAGGTTTCCAAATACTTGTGGGCGCTGAAGCCCGGATCGGATACGGAGCTCGAACAGGAACAGTTCAACCCTCCCAATTTTGAAATGTTCAAGGGTGGGACGACGCCTTTTCACGGAGATTATATTGAGGTTGCACCTGCACCCCAGTTTGTCCTTGGGCCGAACGGCTGGAAGTTCAACACCGAGCCGTCCAGCACTCCCGTTTTTCATGCCGTCTGGACGGACAACCGCGATGTCCGGCCGCCAGCAGACGGGGACTGGACCAAATACACTCCCCCCTCTTCCGATCAGCCCGGCTTCGGCTCTGTAGAGTGCAGTTCAACTTCACCTTCGACCATGGGCATGCGTAATCAGAACATTTATACTTCCAGGCTGATTCAGGGGGTGATGGCAGCCTCACCGGGTAACAGCAAGACGCTTGGAGACCTTGGCAGCTACTATGATCCTGAAAATGGTTTGATTCCCAGGGCTTTTGTTGTCTACGTCCAGAACCCGGGCGGTGACATCAAGACCTTCAGGTTGACCATTGTGGATTCTGACGAAGATGGTGCAAACCCCATAGTCGATGGCTCGTTTGAAGAGTTCGAAAACCTGGAAGAACTGGATGTGATGATTGCGCCTTATTCAACCATTGCCCGGACTGTCTTTGTGCGGTCCAGCGATGAGGAGGCCTCCGTTCGAGTTGATGTTGTGGAGATCGATGGGCTCGGCGGACAGCCAGTGCCAGGGGGATTGACTGCCTCGGTCGTCCTCAATCCTGACCCGACCAGTCCAGGTTATTCGCCAAGTGATGAAATTCACAACCCCAACATCCGCAATCCTAATATCGTCAATTGGGACGAGCTCAACCCGAATATAGTTAATCCGAATATCGTCAATCCGAATATCGTAAATCCCAACATCGTCAATCCGAATATTGTCAACCCGAACATCCGCAATCCAAACATTGTCAACCCAAACATCAGGAACCCGAATATTGTCAATCCTAACATTGTCAATCCCAACATCCGGAACTACACCGTATCTGATTTTGACGGGGCCCAGGTCTCTGATGTTGTTTTTGAGATCAAGAATGAGGGCAATACGACCTCCACATATACACTGAAGACATATTCGAAAGAATCTTTACCGGATGCTGTCTACGCTCAGCTCCTTGTCTATAGGGTTCACTACACTCCGTCCGGAGATTATTATTCGCAGACGGACCCGGATTGTGAATTGAGAGTGGAACGTCACCACGAGCTCCTTCTCAACGTCACCAACCCCAATATCCGAAACCCCAACATCGTCAACCCGAACATCCGCAATCCCAACATCCGCAATGGCGGTTTGGATAACGCCACCTTTGCTGTTCCTCCGGGTGAGGAGGTGGAAGCCATCCTGAGGATAATCGACTTCGCGCCTGGAACCACCCAGGGTGTATTCAGAATTATGACCACGGGACAAAGGTTCAGTACGAAGTCGTTTGCTGAAAGCATTGGGTTTGCCGTGACCTCCCATGCCTACAATACGGATGACGCCCGGACCAAGCCAGAAGAAGAGCTGACCTACCCGGCAATTGCCACCAAGCTTATCATCAGCACCACTGCGCTGCCTGATGGTGTGGTTGGCTCCCTTTATTCCGCCACGCTGTGGGCCGACGGCGGGACGGCTCCATATTACTGGGCTCTTAATGCCGGCGAGCTTCCGCCCGGGCTCAGCCTCGGGACAGGAGGGTCGATCGTTGGGACACCCACGGCCTCAGGACTTTATAATTTTGTCGTTAGGGTCGACGACAGTGCGAGCGATTTCGATACTCAGGAATTCAGTATATATATCGATTCAGATGGCACGCCCAATACTCTGACTATCACCACCACTACTCTCCCCAACGGCGTTCTGAATTACTGGTACGGAGCGACTCTGGAAGCCACAGGTGGAGTCTGGCCGCGCACCTGGAGCCTGACGGGCGGCTCTTTGCCTCCCGGTGTCAGCCTTGATAGCAGCGGGGTCATCAGCGGCAAAATACTGCAGGAAGAAGGCCAGGATTATCCAACAAGATATAGCTTTACTGTCCAGGTTAAAGACAGGATGGGCGCCACGGCCACGAAGGCTTTTACGATTGATGTCAACGTGAATACGGGGGAATATTTTACAATTTCAGGCACGGTCTATGATGAAGCGGGCTATCCGCTTGGAGGCGTTGTCATGCGCGGCCTGCCCAATACACCCGTGACTAACGCTACCGGATACTATTCGGACGACGTTCCTGAAGGCTGGTCAGGCACGGTTGAGCCATTTAAGGCAGGTCATTCTTTTAATCCCCCAAGCAGAACTTACGACGTCATTACTGAAAATATGACAGGGCAAAATTATAATGAGCCGAGTGTGGCAGCTTGGGCAAAGACATACGGCGGCACGGGTTATGATGGTGCAACCTCTATCCAGTACACGTCTGACGGCGGATACATAGTCTCCGGAGGGACTTCTTCCTTTGGAGTATACGATAATGGTTGGGTGCTGAAGTTAGATGATGCAGGAGATGTTATCTGGCAGAAGACATACGGCGGCGCAAGTGGTGATAGGACATATTATATACAGCAGACATCTGATGGGAGATACATAGCAGTGGGAGAGACTGCCTCCTTTGGAGCAGGCAGCAGTGATCTCTGGGTGCTGAAGCTGGATGATGCGGGCAATGTAGAATGGCAGAAGACATACGGCGGATCAGCTCTTGATGCGGGATATCGTATCCAGCAAACGTCTGATGGCGGATACATAGTGGCGGGGGTAGCCGGCTCTTTTGGAGCAGGCAGCTTGGATTTCTGGGTCCTTAAGCTAGATGGTGTGGGCAATGTAGAATGGCAGAAGACCTACGGCGGCCCAGGTTATGAATTTATGCATTCTTTCCAGCAGACATCTGACGGGGGATACATAGCAGCAGGACAAACTCTGTCCTTTGGAGCAGGCTTGAGTGATCTCTGGGTGCTGAAGCTGGATGATGCGGGTAATGTAGAATGGCAGAAGACATACGGCGGCTCAGCTATTGATGTGGCATATTCATTCCAGCAGACATCTGATGGGGGATACATGGTAGTAGGACACACCTCGTCTTTCGGAGCAGGAGACTTTGATCTCTGGGTGCTGAAGTTAGATAGTGCGGGGGATGTTGTCTGGCAGAAGACATACGGCGGATCGGCTGGTGATTATGGATGGTATATCAAGCGGACATTTGATAGCGGCTACATCGTAGTAGGAACTACTTATTCGTTTGGAGCAGGAGACTCTGATCTCTGGGTGCTGAAGTTAGATAGTGCGGGGGATGTTGTCTGGCAGAAGACATACGGCGGCCCAACGCGTGAATATTGGCACACAAATATCCAACAGAGATCTGACGGAAGCTACCTAGTAGCAGGACACACTTATTCCTTTGGAGCAGGCAGCGCTGATCTCTGGGTGCTGAAGCTGAGGCCAGACGGGAGCATTGGTACCTCCTGCCCATCAGGGATAGGGGCTGAGAGCAGTGCTATCATCGGTTCTACCTCAGTAACTCCTTCTGTCTCTACAGCCACCGTTAAAGTCTCCGCCGCTACTATAACTGATGTTACCATTACTCCCGCAGACACGTCGGCCACGGTCCAGACCCAGTGCCAGAGTGATTATGGAACCTACATTATAAGCGGAACCGTCAGGATTGAGGGATCGGGTCTCGAAGGCGTGGAAATGAGCGGGCTACCTGGCAATCCAAAGACCAATAGTTACGGCTTCTATTCTGGCACAGTTAACTATGGCTGGTCAGGGACGGTGACCCCTTCGTTGGATGGCTACACCTTTAGCCCTCCGAGCCGGTCTTACACCAATGTGGCGGCTGATCAGAAGGATCAAAACTATACGGCCACTGGCATTACTTATAGGATTTCTGGCTGGGTGAAAATTGCGGAGCGCATAGGTCTCGGCGACGTAGTGATGAGCGGACTTCCTGGCAACCCTGTGACTAATCCATTAGGCTATTACACAGCCACGGTTCCTTATGGATGGTCAGGGACGGTGACGCCGACTAAAACCGGCTATGCATTTACGCCTCCAAGCTACACTTACTCCAGCGTGACTGACGATCAAGTTACCAATTACTCGGCAGCTGAGACCCCAGGGGTCCTGCTGGATCACTTTGAATTTAATACCATCGATACCCAGGTTATAGGTATTCCGTTTGATATAACAATCACTGCTAAGGATGCATATGGGAATACGGTAACGAGCTACACAGGGACGAACACCTTAACGCTTATCCCGCTGGGGACAATAAGCCCCTCATCTACTGGCGCCTTCAGCGCAGGGGTATGGACGGGAAGCGTGACGATCAGCGGCGTTGTTGCAGGCACTTACTCGATAACAACGACAGGAGACTCAAAGACTGGCAATAGCAATATGTTTAGGGTAGTTTCTCCACTAGATACCACACCACCTACGGTCACAAATCTCAGCCCTGCGAATAACTCCACTAATGTAGCATGGGATACCGTTTTGACTGTCACGTTCGATGAGAACGTGAAAAAGGCTTCCGGCGCGATTGTGATCAAAAAGAGCGCAAACGACGCTGTCTTCCAGATGATCGACGTAACGTCACCGTTAGTGACGGTCAATAGCAACATCGTGACCATCTCTCATGACGTCTTCGGCGTTGCAGCTGATTATTACATCCAAATCGCCGCGACATGCTTTGAAGATCTCGCCGGGAATCCCTATGCCGGAATAGCCGATAAAACGACTTGGCACTTTAGCACGGCGAGTGTTGGAGGTCTAGTTGCGTTATTCCCGTTTAACGGAAATTACCTGGACGCAAGCGGAAACGGTAACCATGGGGATCCTCATGGGGGACCAGAATTTACCACCGACCGATTCGGGAATCCAAACGGGGCGATTAGGCTGGATGGCGTAGATGATTATGTAAGCTTAATGAATGAATCAAACTTTGACCTTACCACCTTTACGATTGTGGCCATTGTAGAGGTCCCTGATTACAGCCAAGATAATGATATCATTTCGAAAGGCCCTGAGTATGGCAACTATACTATTGAAATAGGGGGTCCAGGTTACTTTCCGGGCTGGGTATATTATATCCACCAAGTTTCAGAAGGAAACTGGTCTACCCTCGCTTATAATCAACCCGTGCCAACTAACGTTTTTTTCCATATCGCGGTAACCATGATTTCCAGTCCTTCGTCTTATTTTCAATCGTACTTTAACGGACAAAAATGGCTAAGCACTTCGGGATTTTTACCTCCCCAATTGAACGATTCTGCAGTGACCATTGGACGCGAAATAGGGATCACGGCGCCGGCAAAATATTTTAAAGGGATTATCGATGAAATTCAAATCTACAACCGGGCGCTCACGGAGACCGAGGTTAAAGCTCTTTACAATACGGACCGATGACCAAACGGGCGGAAATCGAGAGGCATGACGAAGAAGTAGTTCTTTCAGGAGCTGGAGGCTTCTTATTGGCGTTAAGGGATGAACAACCGCCAATCCAAGGATCTGCTCGAATGGATCAAAATCAAAGTCATTTTGCAGAAGGAAGTGCCTGTTCATTTGCAGATGAAAGAATTTTCATAAAGAACTGAGACGGGAGCGAGCGTCGGCGACGAGCGCCTGACCCTCGTCGGCCTTAGATTTGATTTCCAGGAATTTCTGGTAAGACTCCTTGGCAGCGGGGCTGCCTAACCCTTTCTGCGCTCGGCTGAGGTAATAATAAACAGGAGGGAGATAATAAAGCGAAGGGAAAGCACTGAGGAAACCTGTCGAACTTAATCGTGGAGCTATCCTGACAGACAAATAATTAAGCAAATTTTTTATCTTGACAGAGAGCCTCTATAAGCGTAATATATAATAGACCAAATAATTGGTCTGAAAAAAGACTTAATAGGAGAAAGCAATGGTAAATTATTCAGAGACTGTCCCCCTGAGCAAGGCCAAGGTTTTGCTTTCGGAGTTCATCCGGAGGGTCAGGGAGCAGCACGAGTCTTTTGCCATCACTCATCGAGGAAAGGTCGAGGGAGTTCTTCTGAGCATCGAGGAGTATGAAAGCCTTATTGAGACTCTGGAAATCCTGAGCGATAAGGACCTCATGGCCCGAATCCGCCGGGGACTCAAAGATGAAAGAGCCAAAAGGCTTCATACTTATGAAGAGGTCTTCCGGGACAAATGAAGAAGTCCGCTTATCGCATTCTCTTTACGAAAGAGGCAAAAAAGAACATTCAGAAACTTGACCCTTCGATCATGAAAATCGTCAGGAAAGCAATCGAGTCCCTGGCGGTCAATCCCGACAAGGGGAAGCCGTTGGCCTATGAGTTGGCCGGCTTGCGTTCGCTGAGGACATCCGACTACAGAATAATTTACCGGATAAAAGAAAAGGAACTTATCATTATAGTTATCGCCCTCGGCCACCGCAAAGAAGTATACAAAAAACTCAAAGAATTACTCTTCAACAAATAATATGAATCATAGGTTTTTGAGACGGGAGCGGGCGTCGGCGACGAGGGCCTGACCCTCGTCAGCCTTAGACTTGATTTCCAGGAATTTCTGGTAGGACTCCTTGGCAGCGGCGCTCTTCCCCTGTCCCTCAAGCGCCCGGCCGATATAATAATTAAAAGAATCCAAATAATGAAAAGTTGGCAGGTCGTTGAGGAAAATCGACATTGCCTCTCCCTCCCGCTTCTCGCACTTCTCAAATTCTGCATAAGCTTCTGTGAACGCCCCAGCTTCAAGGTAAGCCCTTCCCAGCGCAAACCTTCCGAGCCAGGTATCCACGAGCCCCTGCGCTTCATCGAAGAGCTTCAAGGCGTTGGCCGTATCACCTCTCTTGAGCGATAAATAACCTCCCAGCAATTTTCCGTAGGCCAGGTGGACATCCTGAACTTTTTTGCCTAATTCACCGGCCAGGTTCCGGGCTTTATCGTCCAGACCGGCTTCTACGTAGATCCGGCCTGCCGCGAACAATATTTCTTCTCGATTGTTCAATGAAATCGCCTGGTCGGCGGCCCCTATCGCAAATCCGCTCTTCCCCTGCGCAAGATAAGCCTGGGCGAGCATAATGGACTTGTCGGCCGCCCGATAAGTCGATTTGTTTTCTATATCGGAGGCGATTCCTTTTTTAAGGATTCCAATCGCCTCTTCCAACCGGCCCTCGTAGAGGGAAAGGTCAGCCAGACCCGTTGCCGCGAGAGACGCTCCTTGTGTTCCTAAAGCTCCCACGTGCTCGTACAATTTGACGGCTTCTTCCCGACGGCCTTGCGCAATCTCAGCCAGAGCCAGGACGACGAATGCTTTCTCGTAGCTGGGTTCTATTTCAAGTGTCTTGCGCGCTTCGAGCTTGGCTCTCTCTAAATCGCCCGAAGCAAGCGCATACCAGCTCTGGTTATAGCGATGGTCCAGGTTATCGGGCTCGACTTCTATAGCCCGGAGGCCTTCCTGGAAGGCTTCCGGCATCTTATACCCGAAGAAATAAGCCAGGGCGAGATTCGTATGTCCGGCCACATCCTTGGGAAAATGCTTGAGCAGGGCCGTGTATTCTTCAATCGCTCTCTTGAAGTTATTCTTAAAGAGATAATATGCACCCCGCGTCCTATGCTTTTCCCGGTCGGTCATCTGCTCTATCCGGTTCATCGCCTCCTTAAAATATTTGTCCGCCAGCTGCCACTCTCCCTGGGCATAATAGGCGACAGCCAACCCAGAATAGGCCCGGCCGAAGTTGGGGTCGTGGTCAATCGCCCGGAGGTAGGCAGTGATAGCCTCTTCCTCTTTGCCTTGCGCATCTAACCTTTGAGCATCGGCGTAAGCCTTCATGGCTTCGAGTGAGGTCGTGGTGAAAGTTTCCTTAAGCAGAGCCTCTGCCGAGTCCGAGGGAATAACGCCCAGCTCCGCCCTGAGCCTGGCCGACAGGTAATCAGCCGCTTTGAGAATATCCGTCTTGTTCTTGATTGTCTGGTCGGCCGAAGCGATCATCTTGCCGCTGACTGGATCCACGGCCCATGTTTTGATAAGGTAACCGCTTTTCGCCGGCTCGACCGAAGCATTGACGACGGCGTTTATTCCTTCCCTGCGGGAAAGCAGGCGCGTACTCGTTTCGCTGAGTCGGCCTCCGGCGCTCGGCTCGAGACGATTAACAAGGCTGATGGCCTGCTTTCGCTCGAACAAAGACACATTTTCGGCGCTGCCGAGGCTAATGCTCAACAATTGTTCGAGCACACCGTCGAGCATCGGGTCGCCCGTCTGATTGGCTACATCGGCGATGAGGATGGAGACTGTTTTGGGCTCGGGTTTGGCCCCGGTTTCTGCGCCAGGCCTGACGAATTTCAAGATAAGAAAGATGGCCAAGACAATAATGGTGGCCGCCGCGCCGATGACGGGCAGCAGACGCGAAACCAGGGAGACTCCACCAATTACCTCCCTCTGCGCTTTGCGCAGGTCGGACAGGAAGTCGGATATATTCGCGTAGCGGTCTTCGGGGTTTTTGGCCAGGGCTTTGTGCAGAATCGGGTTGAGCACCGGGTTAATAGACTTTGGCTTGATGTGGGGAGCCGGAATCTGGTCGCGCAGGATGGAAGTCAGGGTCTCTATCGGGGTTGGCCTGGAGAAGGGATGTTTGCCGGTCAGCATTTCATAGAGGATGATGCCGAGAGAGAAAATGTCGCTTCGGGCATCGAGATCGTCCCCTTTAGCCTGCTCCGGTGACATATAGGCGATCGTCCCCGCGATCGAGCCGCGCTCAGTGATGGAGGCCTGAGTGAGCGTTTTGGTCAAGCCGGCAGCATCCATTCCCGGCGTGATGCGTTTGGCCAGCCCGAAATCCATGACTTTCGTGTGCCCCTGGGAAGTAATCATGATGTTGGCCGGTTTAAGATCACGGTGAACGATTCCAGCCTTATGAGCGTTTTCGAGGGCCTCGCCGATTTCCAGCGTGATGCGAATGGCCTCTCTCAAGGGAAGCGGCTCTTGCTCGATTCTGTCCTTAAGAGTTTTTCCCTCGATGTATTCCATGGCGATGTAAGCTTTGCCACGGTGTTCACCCGTTTCATAGATTTTGCAGATAAACGGATGGTCGAGTGCGGCGGCTGACTTGGCTTCGCGCAAAAACCTTTCCCGCGTCTTGAGATCGCCTTCGAGCTCGTCGGGAAGGAATTTTAGGGCCACCTTGCGGTCAAGGATGGTGTCACGAGCAAGATAAACTTCACCCATCCCCCCTTTGCCGAGGAGATCGAGGATCTCGTAGTGATGGATCTTATCTCCAGAGGAAAACATGGTATTCCATCAAAAAGATAGTCGGTGGGTGTTTAATTAGCCTCCCTCCTGTTTCCTCGCAAAATCGAACCCGAGATGGGTTTTATATATCACGGCTCGGGGCGTAAAGTCAATTTTCGGGCTTGCCCCAAAGTCAGGTGACGGCATTTGATAATGGCAAAAAAGAATGGCTACAACCTTCAAAAAAGGTTACCAAAATCAAAGGAGGTGTAGCTCCCTGGACGACCTGGAAATCACGGTCGTCCTCAAATACAACGTGCCAAAAAAGGGTTGACGTTCAATGGCCGCCAGCCCAATCTCCGCAACTTGCCGACCTGGAAACCTTACAAAATCATACGACGAAGCCGTCTAAGGCACCTCATAAGTCAAGGTAAAGACTGTATACGGGAATTTGCTGAGCTTCTCAGCAGCATATAAATCATCCCATTCATAGGCTCCCGACCCTTTATGGGTTTGAGTTCCTGCAAATCCTCCAATAATCCAATTCCGGTGTTGTAAGAATTTCAGATGAACATCGTTGACAAAATCAGGGAAGCTTTGTGGGGATGCGGATAATCAGCCAGGACAAGCACTTTGCTCGGATACCCGACCATCGTTCTTTTTTACAAGTAAATTTTCCCCCATCATCGTCACACTCAAGAATCAGAGCGGCCTTGCCGATCTGCTGGCCATGATGAGGCTTTTCTCAGTGGTCCTCGTTGGGGTTTTCGTCGCGGCGATGTCGATGTCGCTTTCGTCGCTGACTATGCTGTGGTGGACAAAATTATCGTCCACCTCAAGCTGAGCCTTGTCGCCGACAGACTCCCACCCCCTCAGGGCCATCATCAAGAGTTCCTCGTGGTTGCTGAGACGTCGGCCGAGTATTTTCTATTTTTGGGCTCTCCTCGGATCTTCGGCGGGCTTTCGCCTTTTTTGCTGGCTCCAGCTCGATTTGACAAGAGACGACCACTCGATTTATCATCCCAGCCGATGCGATGGGGCAAAATCAAAGTCCTTAGCTCTTATGCTGCGAAGAAAAAGAGGGCGGGATGATGATTGCCCGTTGTCCGATAAAAAATCGATCAGATGACCGCAAAAGTTTTCCGCTCATAAATTTTGGGCTGAGACTTGTTGGCTCGGCAGGTCTGCTTATCCTCTTGACTCTTGGGGCAACATCCCAGATTTCTACTCCTCCTCTCAAACCCCCTCCCCCTGAGCTATTTTTCGAAGGCCAGATGAGTCAAAACCTGAGTGCTGGCCCCTATGGCGAAGCATCATTCGAGCTGGATTGGAAGGCCAAGCGTATCGATTTCAGGTGGGATGAGGTCAAAAAAGATTATGAAGATTTTTACGACTGGTTCACGACGAGGAAGGATGAACTCGAAAATAGGTTCGCCGCAGCTCAGGGCCGGGGAAAGATTTCGGCCGCCCGCGAGCTCTTCGAATTCGCGCTCGAGGCGGAAGAGAAAAAAAAACAGCTCGATTCAAACCGAGTTTACAGCGGAAAGTGGGAAGGCGAAGGCGAAGAAATCACCGTTGTTTCCAAACTGGGCACGTTCCGCATCCACCTGAAGATTTCTTTCGCCACATTCCCGGTCAACGCGACCGCCCTCTATCCTGATTATCTAATTAGCGGGGAAAGCCCCTCTGGGAAATACACCGTTCGGGTGGATACATTTTTCGACGTCAACCAGAGAGTCCATCTCGACGAGAGTTTCGATTTCAGGGCGACATTATCCGGAAAATACCGCAGCCGAGAAAATCTTATTCTTCTGGACGTCCTGCCCAAAGACATCACCGGCATGACCAAAGCTCAAATGACCGCTGAGAGGTTGGGCACGCTGAGGACCGTGGCGACTTACAGAAAAGGAACGCTTCACCAACGGTCCAGCTGGCCGTCCATGGAGGCGTTTCTCGCTTACTGCAAAATTATCACGGGAGACATGAGCCCGCCACCTGAGTTAGAAGCAACGAAACCCGTTCCGGAGGAAGAAATCCTGGAGACATTTCAGCTGGATGGCCGGCTGAACTGGACCCCCGACGATATCCCCGACCTTAAGCATGATTACTTCCGCTTGTGGTTCGATATTTTCTGGGGCATCCTCTTTGAGGAAATCAGCCAGGCGCCGGATTCTAAACAAAAGGCAGAAATTGCCCAGGAGCTTTATCAAAGGCACGTTAAAAAGGCGTGCGCCGATGCGCAGGTTTATGCCATTCGCGGGGATGTCGTCGACCATTGCCGTCTCTGGCCGGGCCGGGCTGGAAGCTCCCTTGACGAATCGTTCGAGACCTATTTTCGCTGGATGGACATCTGGCATCAAGAACAAGTCAATAAGGCTTCGTCTTCCCTCACGAAAAGAGAAAAGGCGAGGAATAAGTTTGCTTTCTCCACCGAATGCACTATCAATTTTGAACTGGGCTATCTCTCAGAAGAGCTGAGGGATGAGCTGAGGCTCTGGATGGGGCGAGAAAAATCCTATATCGATAACTGTTTCCAGCAATTTTTTGATTATCACAATCAATACTGGGAAGAGGAAATCGCTCAGGCTTCCGGCTTTGAAGGAAAGGACGCCGCCGCAGCCGGCTATTTTGGTGAAGTCCCGACCATTCTGGAATACGGCCTCCTGGGATTTCTTTCTGAACAACTCATCAGTTCTCTGGGACTGGTGGCCGGGCTTCCCCGTGGTTACGGAGATCGGGTTTTTCGGCGCGGCTGGTCGCAAGGACTAAATTATTTTGAGCCGCAACTTCCCGCGCCGGGCGAGAAATCCCCTGTCGTCGAAGCGTTTTTGACCTGGCTCCTCCAGGAACTTGGACGCACCCAGCTCGGTGTAGTTTCACCTATGGTCGAAGCCGAGGTGGAAGCGCGCTGGCAAAAGCTCCTGGCGGATTATCCCTACCTTAGCCTGCGGTTAGATCAATAAAATGAAGAGGAAAAAAAGAATTAAGGGAGGGCCAGCGCTTGGGCAAACATCTCTAATCCAGACATTCCTCATCGGCGTTCTCCTTCTCCCGGCCCTCATCCTGAAAGCAGATGAGAAGCCCCGCTATCTCAGCCTCGGTCAGGAGATTTCCGGCAAGCTGGATAGCCAAGACCGCCTCGAGGATGAATACCGTTTCTCTCTCCGGGAGAGGCGGGGTCTTTACCGCTTGACAATGGCCAGGTCAGAAAAGGGTATCTATCCAGAGGTTTGCTTCTCCTCCGCCGTTCTGAGCGAAGACATGTGCCTCTCGCCTTCTCTTTTCCAGGACCCTTCATTTCTGCTCACCCTGCCCGCCGGGGAGTATGTGCTCATGGTCAGCAATGAACCGGAAGTGGCTTTACTTCCTTATCGGCTCCGCCTCGATTTCGTGAGCCCCTGGAATGATTCTCTTGAGTGGGAGCCAAATGAAGAGCCTAACCAGCTAATCGCCCCAGGAAAAAAAATCAGCGGAAATGTCCAGGGGTTTGAGGACGAGGATCGCTTTCTTTTCTCCGTCAGGAGCGATCATCCCCCGGCTTATGATTTCCGCCTCCTCTCCGACTCCCCCGAACCATTGCTTCTGCGGGTTGAGGAAGAAACCGGAGAGGAAAAAGTTCTGTGCCAGGTCGGGGTCCGCGGCCAAGGTGGATACACCATTCGCGGCCTTGCCCTCGACGAAGGTCGCTATATAGTTCATGTTGCCCTCAATCCTCTTCTCTCCGGGTCTTATCCGGATGTCAGCGCGCTGGCAACCAAGAAACAACCCCAGGTCCGCTATGAGCTTCAGATCCTCCCTAACGACCGGCCATTTTGCACGCTTGTCCCCGAGGAGGATGCACTTCGCCAGGCGTTTCAATTTTCTGGAGAAAAAGAGATTCGAGAAGGAGGGAGCCCTCGTCTTCAGCTTGAGTCCAAAATCTACGAAGCAAGCCAACGCCACTTCCAAGACCTCTTTGCAGAAAAACGTCTCCTCGTTCTACCCCGAGACAGGCAAAAAGATACCCTTTTGTGGCCAAAGGTCCGAAAGGCCGTCATTGAGGCGGGAAGAGAAGGGTTGAGGCTTTTAAGCGAAAGCCTGCGCGAGGATCCAACCCTAACTGAAGCTTGTCTTGTCTTCCTGCGACAATTTGGGAGTATGGACGAGGCCAGGGCCAGGGCCTTCAGCCAGCTCTGGCCGGCTTGGAAAGATGTTCCTGATGATATCGCTTCCCGAGTTCTTCAGAGTCCGGCCGCTCTCCTTCTGCAGCGCTTTGTCTGGCGTTCGCGGCGAGTTGTTGAAGCCCGGCTCATTTCTCTAAGCGGTCTGCTCATCGCTTCGTCCGAATTGCCCTCGAGCCTATGGGCGGGCGAAAGTGTCATCTGGAAAAAAGCTGTCTCCGAATTCGTCGAAGAAATCCCCGGCGATATTTTTTGGGATGAGAGCCTTCAGAAGTGGGTGCTCGAGGTTGCCTTTCCCATAAAAAAGAATAATGTCCCTGTCGGCGTGCTTCTTCTTAAAAGTATCCAGGCGGTATCAAACCTATAGAAAATCCAGCCTTGGAGGCGAAAGCCTGGGTGTGCCCTGAAAATTGCCTCCAGTCAAAGCAAGATCTTCGTCGGGGAAAAAGAGGGAGTTATCGGCCGCATTGTCGAGCTCGAACGTGGGATTATCAAAGGTTATCTATTATCCTTCTGCTTCGCTATTTCCCGAAAAGGCGGGAGGAAACGCGGAGCAGGCTGCGAAAAGTAAGCGCCCTCCGCACAACTCCAAGGCCAGGGACGAGAGAAAAAAGAGCTCCGACTTTTTGGCGGCTCTCATGGCCGTAGAGAAGATGAAGGGAGTTCTTAAGGATGCGGAGCTTTGCCTCGGAATAAGGGTACCACCATAGCCGTTCGGGCTTTCCTCCAAAATCAGCTGAGACGTACTTGATGTTGACGAGCTCGAGAAGCCCGTAAGGTCCGTGGGTCCGGCCAAAGCCGGTCTGCTTGATGCCTCCCCAGATGCCCGTGGGCTCGGTGAATGTGCACATATGGTCGTTAACGGTCACGGTGCCGACTTCAAGCTGTTCCGCCACCCAGCGGGCTTTTTTCTTGTCACGCGTCCAAACTGATGCCGTTAATCCGTACTGGCTATCGTTAGCGAGTCTAATCGCCTCCTCGATATCAGAAAAAGTCATGATTGGCAGCAGCGGGCCGAACGTTTCCTCGGTCATGGCCTTCATCGTATGGTTGACCTGGCTGAGCACGGTGGGAAGATAGAAGTAGCCGGCCAGGCCCTCCGGCCGCTGTCCACCGCAAAGAACCACCGCTCCCTTCTCCCGAGCGTCGGCCACGTGGTCCTCGACGACTTTAAGCTGGCTGGCGTTTTCCAGCGGGCCGATATCGACACCTGGTTCGAGGGGATTTCCCACCCGCAGCGACTGGACGAGGCTCACCACTCTATCGAGGAATTCGCTGGCCACTTCTGAAGCCACATAAACCCTCTCCACAGAGGCACAACTTTGGCCGGTATTCATAAAGCCGGCCCAAACGGCGCCGCGCGCCGCTTCCTCCACATCTGCGTCTTGGAGAACAATCATCGGGTCCTTGCCACCGAGCTCGAGGACGAGGTTGGTCAAGTTCTGGCTGGCCAGGGCCATGATTCTCCTGCCCACCGGAACACTGCCGGTGAAGACAATCGATTGAATCAGAGGGTTCTGAATAAGCTCCTCGGCCTGGGCCACTCTGCAGGGGACAATATTCAGGACCCCGGTTGGGAGGCCTGCTTCGGTAAAGATTTCGCCTATGGCCAGGGCAGAAAGGGGAGTTGAGGTCGATGGTCTGAGAACCACCGTATTCCCCGCTGTCAGGGAGCTGACGATGTCGCCAAATGGGAGCATAAACGGAAAATTCCAGGGAGAGATAATGAGGGTAGGCCCTAATGGCTGGAACAAGAAAACATTCCTCTTGTGGCCAAAAAAGGGCACATGGGCGGCCACCCTCTTGGGCTTGAGCCCTCTTTTCTGCTGAGGGCCATAATAGTCGAGAGCTTCGAGGGCAGTCAGGACTTCAACGGCCAGGGATTCAGGAAGGGGCGAACCCTTTTCTAAGGTTATGAGCCGGGCAATTTCTTCAGCGCGGCGGAGAAGAGCCTCCTTGGCCTCGCGGAAAATCCGCTGTTTTCTGGCTGGGGAAAGAGACCGCCAGCTGGGGAAAGCCTCTCTGGCTGCTTCAACTGCCCGGCGACAATCCTCCCCTGAAGCCAGGCACGCTTCACCCAGGGGCTCGAACGTGGCCGGGTTCTCGACGATTATCTTATCCTCGGTTGCATATCTCTTGCCGGAAATGAGGAGACGACCGTCGTAACTGCCCATCTTTCAGAACCTCCCTGTGACCAACCTCTTCAGCCAGGATAAAAACAGGAATGGATAAGCGTCGATAATCAGGTCAAACCTGAAAAGCGGGTTCATGATACCGGCCTTAAGAAAAAGAAGAAGAACAAGCGTTTTATGCTTGGGCGGGCAACCCCGGATGCGGCGTTTCTTCCAGGCCGATACCTTCCCCTCCACTTTCGTGCACTTGCCAATCATGAGCAGCCTGTGGGCGACGACATCGCCTTGGTAGTCCCCGATAACCACGGTCCAGGGAGGAAGGTTCTGCCAGAGCTTGGGCTTCCGATCCTTGATCATGTAAAGCCAATCCAGGAATACGCCGTGGCAGCCTCCGACGCAGTAGGGCTCACCGCTCAGAACCCGGATGGCGCAGTCAACCTCGTCAACGCGGATGAAGCCCGTCGACCAGGTGCGCGTCCTCTCCCTAATTTCCTCAAGCGAGATATTGCCGCTGAGGTCGATATCGGAAAGGCTGAGGGAGCCATAGCCGCGCTTCTCGGCGGCGACGAGATGGCCAATCTGGCGAGGGTCGAGGTGGAAGATGTGACTGCAGACGACATCGTGGGCCAGCGGGTTGGATGCCATGACGATGACGCCAAGATGGTGGCCATGCTGGGTCAGGTGGTTGCCGCCCCAAGAAACCTCGATGGCATCGGTGGCGATAAAATCTGGATAGCCGACCTCGAGAAGGTCGACGATCTTCTCATCAAGATTGTAATTGTGATTCCACATCCTCTCCAGGTCACAGAGAATACCGATGTTAAGCTTGAGGGCGGCGGTCAGACCATGGCTGAGGGAATTGGTTTTCAGCTTGGGCGCATAGACGAGAAAGTCCCGGTCGATGATCTCCCGAGCCGTCCGGATTTTGTGGTGGACCATTCCCTTGTTGAGTTGAACCTTTTTCTTCCTGGCCTCCTCGATAGCCAAAAGCTTGAAATCGTGCTTCTTTTTTAGCTTGATGTATCCAGCCCGCCGGAACATCCGGCTAGTCGGAACAGCCGCGCCGCATTTTTCGGCGACGGTGAAGTGAGCGTCTTTTCCGCCGATTTCATGGAGCGCCGTAAGCAGGCCGTCGAGGAATTCCGGACGCGTGTAGGCCGAGGGAGTCACCTTAGGATGAGCCATGACCACGTTTGGCTTAATGGTGACCTTGCCCTTGATCCTTTGTCTTAGGCCGAGTTCCTCAATGCCCTCGCGGATGATTCTGGCAATGAGCGGGGGGTCGTAGCTTTCCGCCCGTCGCAGAATGACCTTCGCCTTCCCGTTCATCGGCCATGGCTTATACCACAACCCTCTCTCCCCAGTCAATGAATGAGGGTAGCCCCCCGTTTGCCGATAAGAAGACCAGCCGGTTCCTGTCGCGATTCACCCGCCGAACCACGCCATCCCTCGGGTGTGCTCGAATTCATGATTATTTCTTGCAATATCAAGCACTCTTTTCTGTCGATAACTCCCTATTGGCAAATTTGGGGGTGGTAAAGAAAGGCAAATTTTTACGCAAAAAATTGGCGTTTACTGGATGAAATGGAAAATAGGGCCATCCGTCGGGCTATCAATAGCTGACAAGTTACCAGAGAGATGCGGCGGGAACGACGGCCGTTCTGTCCAGTAACGAGATGGCATCCTGGATACATGCAGCGCGACAAATGCCACATCCATAGCATCGTCGGACGTCGACATCCACCTTTCGTCTGGCTGAGCTGTAGCTCATCGCCCCGAACTGACAGACTCGCATGCATTCCCGGCAGCCGATGCAGAGGTCGGGGTCCACTCTGGCCACGTACTCGGCCCGGAAAAAAGTGGGGAACTGGTGATTCAGCGTCGCCCGCATAGCCAGACAGTCGGAGCGGTCACAATTGCAGATTCCCCCGATAAAAGGAGTGATAAACGTCCATACTGTGTGACAGAGACCTTCCTTCTCGTGAGCCCGGAGAGCCGCAAGCGCCTCTTCATGACCGAGCATCTCCAGGCCCTTTGTCTGCGGCCCCGTCAGGTAGCTGGCGTCTATTCCCCGGATCAAGTCCGCCAGCAAGCCACCCTTGGGTGCTAAGCTCACGCCGTAGCAATATCTCTGCTCCGATCCGACCGTCGTATGACGGCAGACGCACGCTATGCGCACGATGGAAGTGACGAAATGGAAAATTCGCTCCACATCTTCTATCGGAATGACCTGGCCGTAGTGATACTTCTTCTGTCTCCTTTGCGCTCCCCAAAGGATAGCTCGGCGGACAAACCCGGGGGCGCGCTGGAGTCTGTCAAGGCTCTCGACTCCTTCCTTATGCCTTTCCGGTCGGGCGAAAAAGTGATGGATGAGTTTCCGACGCTTGAGGTCATGCAGCAAATCCTCAGCATAATTTTTCGATTCTAAGTACCACTTTTTTCCCTCGCCGTGCTGGTGGCAGAAATCACACATCTTGATCCCCTTTCCTCAGTCAGTCGAGAGCCTTCCCCTTGGTCTCGGGAAGGGCGAAAGCTACGCTCGCGGCAAAAAGGAAAAACGCGGCTGTAAGATAAAAGGCTAACGAGAGCCCGTGGGTTTTGGCCAGAGCGCCGATCGTCAAGGGAGCCAGAGCACTCAAGCCGCGGCCAATATTATAAGTAAACCCCTGGGCTGAAGCCCGGATGCGTGTTGGAAAAATCTCGGCCGTTATCGTCCCAAACCCTGAAAAATAGCCAGTTCCGAAAAAGGCCAGGAATGGACCGAGAAGAAGGAGGGCCGTATTATTACGGACGCTGCTATAAAGAAATACGAGAGCCGCGGCGGCGAAAAGATAGAAGATATAGGTCTTTTTCCTCCCCACCCTGTCGCAAATAAACCCGAAGCTCACATATCCGAACCACATCCCGCTCTGCATGACAATAATCCAGGAGGAAGTCTTGACCACGCTGAGCCCCATTCCTCCCTCATCGCGCGGCAACCCCAGGTAAGCCGGAATCCAGGTGAAAAGACCCCACCAGGCAAACATTGTCCCGGCGTTCATCAAGCTTGTCACCAATGTGTTTCGCAAGAACGGCGGCCTGAATATTTCGGCCAGGCCTGTTCTGGCCGCGCCGGGCAACTTCTTCTTAGCCGTGCTTTCCCTCCAGATTCCCGGCTCCTCGACGTGGCGCCGGATCCAGAGTGTAAGGAGCGCCGGGAGGACGCCCACAAAAAAAACGCCGCGCCACCCCAACCGCGGGAGGACGAGTGCGGTAACGCCAGCGGCCAGCGCGTAGCCAATAGCCCAGGAGCTCTGCATCATCCCGAGGGCTTTACCCCGGTGTTCGGCCGGCCAGGTCTCCGCCACAAGGGCTGCTCCTGTCGCCCACTCTCCGCCCATGCCAAGACCGAGCAAAACCCGGAATAAGCCAAGCTGAACAATATTCTGGGAAAGTCCGCACGCGCCAGTGAAAATGGAGTAGATGAGGATACTCCCCATCAAAGCCTTGACCCGTCCGAACCTGTCGGCAACAAGGCCGAAAAGAACGCCGCCCACGGCCGAGGCGAGGAGGGTGAGCGAGCCCATGAGCCCGGCCGTGGCTGTGGACATCCCAAAATGACGCATAAGGTGGGCAAGGACCATGGCATAGAGCATGATGTCCATGCTGTCCAGCATCCAGCCCAGAGAGGCCGAGAGTAAAGCTTTCTTCTGGGCGGGCGTAATCTGCTTCCACCAGGACAAATGGGTTTGTGTCATGACCTGGCCCTCTCCCCTCAGCGTCCTCGTTTTCTTAGCCCCGGAGGTCCGTAGCCTCCACCGCCTGGCGTTTCGATGACAAGGATATCCCCGCTTTCCGCCTTGAACGAAGCCTTAGAACCAAGGTCTATCACTCGAGAACCGCGCCTCACCCAGTTCTTCCCTTTTTTCCCCGGCATTCCCCCGGCGAGTCCATAGGGGCCAAAAACTCGTCTTTCGGAAAGGATGTTCACTTTGGCAGGCACCATGAATTCATATTCTCGAACGATGCCATCCCCGCCCCGGAAACAGCCAGCTCCTCCTGACTGCCGGCGCAAGGAATACCGCCTGATGCGAATGGGAAGATAATTCTCAAGGGCCTCCACCGGCGTGTTCCGCGTGTTGGTCATGTGGGTGTGGACCCCGCTCAGGCCATCCCGCTCGGGGCTGGCGCCCATCCCCCCGCCTATCGTTTCGTAGTATGCAAAATGGCGTCCTGTTGCCGTGTGCTTGCCGCCAAAAGTGATGTTGTTCATCGTCCCGCTCGAGGCGGCCGGGATCCGCTCCGGAACAGCCCTGGCCAGAGCGCCAAGGAGAACGTCCGTAATCCGCTGGGAGGTTTCAACATTCCCCCCGGCCACCGCAGCCGGCGGCCGAGCATTGACCACTGTTCCCTCCGGCGCCACCAGGCGGATGGGCCTCAGAAGCCCCGAATTATAAGGGACATCGCCCCGGACGATGCAGCGGAAGACATACATGGTCGCCGAGAGCGTGATGGCAAAATTGGCGTTAACACTCCCCTCAGTCTGTGGCGCCGAGCCAGTGAAATCGACGACCGCCGCATCCCCCTTTATTCTCACCGCCACCTGAATCTTGACCGGCTTCTGGCTGATGCCATCGTTATCCAGATAGTCGACAAACGAATAGACGCCGTCAGGAATCTCCCGGATAGTCTGGCGAAGAATCCGTTCGGAATAATCCTGGAGGTGTCTCATGTAGGCTCTGACTTTTTCGTATCCGTACTTGGCCGTGATTTCAAGGAGGCGCCTGGCCCCAATCTGATTGGCCGCCAGCTGAGCCGTCAAGTCCCCTTCCCGTTCCTCGGGCGTGCGGACGTTGGCCAGGACGAAATCGAGAATATCCCGGTCCAGCCGACCCCCACGAACGAATTTCACGGGCGGGATAATCACCCCCTCTTGATAGAGCTCGGTGGCCAGCGGCATCGAGCCGGGAGCCATGCCGCCAACATCGGAGTGATGGGCCCGGTTAGCGACATAAAAGGCCGGCCTGTTACTGCCTTTAACATAAACGGGTGAGACGAGGGTAATGTCAGGCAGATGAGTGCCACCCCGGAAAGGGTCGTTGAGGATGGCCGTGTCGCCAGGCTTGAGGTCAACGTTTTCGATGACGCTCAAGACCGACAGGGGCAGGGCGCCGAGGTGGACAGGAAGATGGTCACCCTGGGCGACGGTGCCGCCCGCCTCATCGAACACAGCGCAGGAAAAGTCCTTCCTCTCCTTGATGTTGGGAGAGAAAGAGGACCGGCAGAGAGCTACCCCCATTTCTTCGGCGATGGAGACGAAAATGCTCTTAAAAATTTCGAGCTCAATCGGGTCGACGGCAGTCGCCCTCTTCATCCGGCCTTCCTCCCTTGACTGATGACAAGGTTTCCGTATCTATCCACCCGGGCCAAGAAGTCCGGGGGGATAACTGTCGTGGCTTCATAATCGAGGACAATGGCGGGACCGGGAATGACATTTCTGGCGCGCAAAAGTTCCCGCGCGTAGATACCTGCCCTATGCTTTCGGCCATCGAATCGCATGAGGCGACTGTCGAGACGAGCTCGGCGCGCATCCTGTCCACCCGTCTCGATTTGAGGAAGCCGCGGCTTCTTGGTCAGACCGATGGCCTTGACCCTCAAGTTAACCACCTCTTGCGGCCTCTTTATGTCCGCATAGCCGTACTTCTGCTGATGAAGTCGGTTGAACTCTTTCTCGAAAGAGGCGTTAAACGGAACAGTGAGCTCATAGGATTGGCCGATATAGCGGACATCGAGAAAGCGGACGAGGCGGATTCTCCTTCCTCCGAACCCTTCTCTCTCGAGGTCCCGACGAGCGCACTCGAGGAGCGGCTCGAAGAGCCGGTCGAGCACTCTCCGGGAAACGGCCGCCGCAGGCCTGAGGATGGACTGAGAATAATCCTTGATCGTATCCGAAAGCAGCATACCGAGGGCTGATAAAACGCCGGCGCTTCGGGGAACAATGACCGTCGGAATGCGCAACCGGATGGCCAGGCTGCAGGCGTGCATGCCGCCCGCCCCGCCGAAAGAGACCAGGGCGAAATCGCGAGGGTCAAAGCCGCGTTCAACAGAAATAACGCGGATGGCTCGCTCCATAGTGGCATCAGCTACCTGGACGATTCCCTCGGCCAGCTCTTCCGCATCCCGTTTCAGCCGGCGTGCCAGCCTCTGGATCGCGCACCTGGCCCGCTCGGGATATAGCTTCATCGTTCCGCCCAGGAAGCGGTCAGGGTCGAGCCGGCCGAGGAGAAGGTTGGCGTCCGTCACCGTCGCCTCTTCTCCCCGCCCGTAACAAGCAGGTCCTGGGTCGGCTCCTGCGCTCTGCGGCCCCACGCGGAGCGCTCCTCCGGGGTCGATGGAGGCGATAGAGCCGCCCCCGGAGCCAACTGTATGGATGTCGATGATGGGGAAGCGAAGGGGTAAATCGCTGATGACGGATTCGGTCGTCATGGCCATCTCGCCGTCGCAGAGGGAAACGTCGGTTGAAGTTCCCCCCATATCAAAGGAAATAATCCGGGAGAATCCCGCCGCTCGAGCCACTTCTCTTGCGCCCACGACTCCGCCGGCCGGCCCCGAGAGGATGGTGCAGACAGGATTTTCTCTGGCGCTTGCGGCTGAGACAGAGCCTCCGTTTGATTGCATGACGCGAACCGAATTCTTCCCCAAGTCCTGGCTCAACCTCTCCAGATATCGGTCCATGAGCGGCGCCACATAAGCGTTGATGGCCGTCGTGCTCGCCCTCTCGAATTCCCGGTATTCGCGGAGGACACGGTGGGAAACCGAGAGAGAAAAACCGCACGGCTTGAGCTTCTGGTAAACGGCTACCTCATTGGCCGGGTTGATGTAAGAATGGAGAAGACAGATGGCAACGGATTCGACGCCTGCTTTCTTGAGCTTCCGGATGATGGATTCGACCTGACTCGGTTTGACCTTCCAGAGGATTTTTCCGTCGGCGAGGGTTCTTTCCTTCACCGCAAAGCAAAGTTTTCTCGGGATGAGCGGACTCCTCTTCTCGACGAGGATGTTATAGAGCTCGCGCCTTGTTTGACGGCCAATTTCAAGGAGGTCCTCAAACCCGGCTGTGGTGAGGAAGGCCAGCCTCGCTCCCTTGCGCTCGAGAAGGGCGTTGGTGGCCACCGTCGACCCGTGGATGACGTCCAGCTTTTCGGCCAGAACGCCGGATTCTCCAAGACCACGGAGGATGGCCTCGCCCGGGTTGCGGGGAGTCGAAAGCACCTTGTGAATCCACAGATGGCCCCGGCTGAGGAAAACGAAATCGGTGAACGTCCCGCCCGTGTCAATCCCGACTCTGACCATTACGACCTCATCGCCTGGCAATGGACAAGAAACCTACCACGAATGCGCTTTTTTTTCCAGCGTCAGGATGGACGGCAATACCTCATCCAACTCTTTTCCCCGCTTCCCGGTGTTTCCTCGGGGCGCCGGACTGATGGGTCATCTTTTCAAGACGGTTCCAGATGTTCTTAGCCTTCGTGTCCCGTGGAACCAGTCCTGACGGTTTCCCTCTCGGAAACCCGGCCGACGCCCCTCCGCGACCAAGAGTCGAAGGCAGTCCCTTGCCTTCATAAAGATGATTGGCGCCAAGCGCTCACGGTCTAAGGCCGAAATGGCGGCGGGCTTGCCCCCGTTTTTCAACAACGGTGAGCCGGATGGGAAGAGAAACCGGCGTATTGGCCGCTTCTCGACAGTGGATGAAGAGCTTTCCCTCATACTTTCCTGGCACGAGTCCAGAAGCATCAACCCGGACAGTTATTCTTCCGTTGCCTTGCCCGGATGCAGGCGAAAAGCTCACCCAGTCAACATCGCTTTCGGCCCACCAAGCGAATGGATAACTTTCCGTGATATTCACAGCGATTGATTTTTCCTTGGTCATTCCGCCTGGCGCGACAGCGATAAAAGAAAGCCAGGCGCTCGAAACGCTGACCCTTGCTTGACGGAGGAAATCGCCAGCCGAGCCAACGCGGACGTTCATCTCCGCTTCATTCTTCGTCACCCGGTCGACGAGGATTCCTCTTGATAAATCCTGGAGCCCGCCGAGACTGTTGATCGTGTCCCGGGCCGAGGTCAGCCATTTCTCGATGCCAGGGAAATCGGGGTGATGCCGAAAATTGCTGTCGATAGGATAAAGGATGTATTTGGCCGCCCAGTAGTCAGCCGCCACCGGGTCCTGGCTGGCGAGGAGCTGATTGGCCCGGAATGTCGTCGTCGCCGGGTAGCCGGTCAGGGAAGCATGGGAAACCCAGATGGCATCGACGATGTTGAGGATAGGCGTCATGACCGCGGCCATCATCTTGCCGCAGGTCTCGCCCAGCCCAGCATAGTGGCGATAACCGCTCTGGCCATCGGCCATGGAAACGACCCCGTAATAGTGCTTCAGGCAGGCCGTGATTTCAGAGCCGCCCGTGTCGTGGTGCTTGAGCACGGGCACATTGATGAGCTTGAGGTTCTGGCTGTAGCCGTTTCCCTCCCATATTCCCTCGCGGAGCTCGAGGCGACGGCCGCCAGCTGTGGTGAAACATGGATAGGAGACATTCTCGTAGCGCCGGTAACCGTTGGTCACGTGGTCGGTTGCATCGATAAACCTCCCGCTCACGGGGTCAAGGAGGAAAGCTGAAACCCGGGGGTCGCGGAAAACCTGATGGACGAGATAGAGAAAGCTGTGCCTCTCGTCGTTGGCGTTGGCGCGAACGCTCGAATCGCCGGCATAAGCGGCGCTCGTATCGCAGGCGAGGCTTCCTCGGCCCTGGCCGTTGTCGAAGATAACGACCTCACCCCTGAATCCATCCGGGTGGTCGAGGACACGCTGGATAAGGCCGCGGATGAGGTCGCTATTGGTCGCGCCCCGGTATTTCCATTGGGCATTGACCTTGATGAGGACGACGTCGTCGGCAGAGATAAGCCCAAGCGGCCCGGCCAGGAAATGGGCCGTCGAGGAGCGGTAGAACTTCAACCCGGCGTCAGCCATCTGGTAGAGGAGAGAATCCAGGCCGAGATGGAGGTTAGGCCGAGAAGGGTCATAAAAAGGGTGGTCGGGAATGTCCTTGACCCAGAAGAGGTCATTCAAGGTCGCCGCCGGAAGAACTCGCTTCGGCTGCTTGAACAAAAGAAAATAGGGAGCGAAAATGCCGCCCGCCAGCCGGCGAAAAAAATCACGGCGCGATAGATTCAGGGGAAAATCGTTTCTCACGGTCATGTTTGCTTCCTTTCTTCCTTCCTTCCTTTGTTCACTTGTTTTTCCGTTAGGTTCATTCGTTGAGTTATTCGTCCTTCCGGTCACCCATTTAGTCGCTCCGGCGTTCTCATATTATCATCAAGTCAAGATTTATATTCATGCTCTTAATCTTATATAATCTTTTAATCCTATAAGTTCTATAATTCCTATAAATTATATCGATATTATAGTTATATATCAAGTCTCCTCCCTCCAGATAGAGATGGTGGGCATCCGGGTCCTGCGTGTAGCGTTGGACGAGCATGTATTCCTGCATCCCCATCCCGAAAGCTTTGCGGCGAAATCGAGACCTCCCCACTTTCTTCTCGCGGAGCAAAGTTCCCGTGCCTGGCATTTCCTCGATGAAAGCTTGGATATGTGTCAAGACTTCTTCTGCCGACCATAGAATTTTGCGGCCACAAAAACTATAATGAGCTGTTCGAATTTCCGGGCCGAAAAATGACCCGACCAACTCATCCGAAATCGACTGTCCTCCTTATCCTCCTTCTCAGCCTGGCCCTCAACGGCTGCGCTGTTTGGTTCGGGTTGCCAAGTTACGAAGGTTGGTTCGCCGACGAAGTCCTGCCGCACCACGTCCGGCAGGGAATGGAGCATCGGTTCGCCCACGGCTGGCATTATAAATATCCTCCTTTTCATTATTACCTTCTTTCGGTTATCCAGGCGCCATTCCTCGTTGTCTCCAGATTTCACCCCCTCAACTTCGAAGACCTCTACCTCCACTCCACTCTGATACTCCTCGGCCGGCTCTTGAGCGTCCTCATGGGAGTCGGCGTTGTCTTTTTTGTTTATCAATGCGGCCGCGAAATCCTGGATGAAAGAGCTTCTATCCTGGCAGCGATGATAACTGCCTTCACCGTCCCTCTCGTCAAGTTATCCAAATCTGCCAACCTGGACATCCCCTGTCTATTCTGGTTTGCCCTTTCCCTTTATTATTATCTTCGTCTCTTGAAGACTTGCCGGAGAAAGTATTACCTCCTCTTTGCCCTGACTGCCACGCTATCGGTTTGCACGAAGGACCAGGCCTACGGTCTTTACATCTTGCCTGTCGCCTTTGTCCTCTATCGAGATTGGAAACTCAGGCGAAAAGAATCGCCGGGGCTGAACTTAGCTCGGTTTCTTATGAATTCCAGCTATCTTGGCGCCCTCGCCATAGCTCTTGCGACTTTCGTGCTCATTCACAACTTCGCCTTTAACATGGAAGGGTTCAGGCTCCACCTGAAAGCCATCACTGGCTCTTTAGTTAAAGATGCTCAACTCTTCCCCCACACTTTCTCCGGCCACCTCCACATGCTGGCCAGGGCGGTGGATCAAATCCGGTTTTCGTTAGGGTGGCCCCTCTTTCTCCTCTGCTGTGGGGGGCTCGCCGTGGCCTTCTTCACTAAGCCACGGAATGGGGCTCTCCTTTCCCTTTTCCTCTTTCCCCTCTCCTTCGAGATTTTTCTCATCCACGTCGTCATGTACAACTACGCGCGATTCTATCTTCCAGCCTGCGTCGTCCTTTCTTTCGCCGGAGGCTGGATTCTCAGCCAGGCATGGGAGGCTCGCCGCCGGCTGGCTAAGGTCATCCGCCTGGCCATCGTCGCCGTCCTCGCTTATTCCTTCTCTTATGCGGCCTCCATCGATATCCTCATGCTCAGGGATTCCCGTTATGCGGCTGAAAAATGGATAAGAGAAAACATTCCCTCGAGCGCCACTCTCGGCCTGGGGGTCTGGAAAACCTACGGTCCGCGCGTTTATGGCTCCAAGTACTACAACATGGAAAGCCCGTTCATGGACCTGAACAAGCTTCCTTCCAGGCCCGACTACATCATCCTGACCAAGGAATTTACCCAACGCTATCTGCCTAAATCTGGCGGCACCGAGATTTTCAGGCACTTTTATCTCGAGAAACAACGATACAAGATTATCTACCGGTACAAAACCCCTCTCGACTGGTTGCCCTTGAGCAACCGCAAAGTCCAGGAGCAAATCAACGTCATCAACCCGGAGATTTTGATCTTAAAGCAGCGGGGAAGTCCGCCACTTCTGGCCCATCGAGCGCCCAACTTGAAAGAAATTTTTCATAAAGAGAACGTGACCATAGCCGTCACGGATTCTGGGCTGGGCGGTCTTTCGGTCATGGCTGAAGCTGTCCGTCGGATGAAGGAAGAGCGGGTTTTCAGGAGAGCCCATTTTGTCTTTTTCAACGCTCTTTTCTCTCTGGAGGGGGGGTATAACAGCCTGAAGACGCGCCAGGAAAAAATCGACGTTCTTACGAGCGCGCTCGAGAGCTTAGAAAAAAAGTTCTCGCCCGATGTCATCCTCATCGGCTGCACCACACTATCTGTCCTCTACCCTGATACGCCCTCGGCCAAGAAAACAAAAATTCCCGTCACCGGCATCGTCGAGGCGGGAGTTAGCATAATCGCTGAAAGCCTGCGGACCCACCCTGAGGCCAAGGCCATTCTATTTGGCACGCCGACCACCGTTTCAGAAGCAACGCACAAAAAGATGCTCATCGCCCGGGGTTTTGCCGAAGACCGGCTTCTTCTCCAGAGCTGCCCCGAGCTGGAAAATTACATTGAGCGTGATCACACCGGCGAGGAGACCGGAATGCTCATTGCCGCTTGCGTTGACGAGGCCCTCCAGAAAATGGCTTCTCCCCCGCCACCTTTCTTTGTTAGCCTCAACTGCACGCACTATGGCTATTCCCTTCCCCTGTGGGAAAAGGCGTTTGAGGAGGCCGGGACAAAGCCGCTGGCCATCCTCAACCCGAATTCCCGGATGGTTGACGTCCTTTTCCCAACTGAATACCGTCGTCGATTTGAAAAAACCACCATCTCTGTTCAAGTCGTTTCCATGGTCGAGATTGCTCCAGAAAAGAGGTTGAGCCTCGGACGATGGCTGGAAAAAATCTCTCCCGAGGTGGCCGCCGCCCTCCGTCATTATGAGCTCAACCCCTCGCTCTTTGAATGGCCAAAATCCGCTAAGTGACTCTGACAATTTTCTTGACAAGACAGATGGCCATGAATATCCTAAACGGTTAAGGAGCTGGTGTGAGAAAAGAGGCGCTGGTGGGAGGCTTGGCTCTCCTGACTCTCCTCGTATTTCCGAATTGCGCTTCCTTCCAGGTCAGGAAACAAGCAGCCGTCCATTACCGAGATATGCCCTTCGAGACTGTTTGGAATGCGGCCATCCAATCCCTCGAAGAAATGGGCTTCGAAGTCAAAGACTCTAAAAAAGAGAAAATTGGCTTACCTGCCTATAGCGAGTGGACGGGGAGCATCTTCGCCGAAGGCAAAAGAAACATCTTCACCCAGGTCGCGGCACCCCAAATGAATGTGGCGATCAAGAGGCAGGGAGGAAAGGTTCAAGTTCTCTGTGAGGCCGTTCAGCCCAAACAATTCGTCGATTACGGGGGGAGCAAGAAAAATATTGAAAAGTTCTACTCCCTTCTGAACAGAAACCTGCAAAAATAAACCGTCGGATGATATAAAAACATGTCTGTGACGGGAAAAACCATAGGCAGGTTCAAGATCATAGGGGAAATTGGAAGAGGCGGGATGGGGGTTGTCTACAAGGCCATTCAAATTTCCCTCAACCGGACTGTGGCCCTCAAGATGTTGCCCACGCAGATGGCTCTTTCCCAGGAATTCCGGGAGAGGTTCGAGAGAGAAGCCAGGATTCTCGCCCGGTTGAACCATAAGAATATCGTCCACATCTACGATTTGGAAGAGCTCAAAGGGGCCTATTTCATCGTCATGGAATATATCGAAGGGGAAAGCCTGGCCAAGATCATCGCTTCTCGGGCACCGTTGCCGACCTCGTTCATCAAGAAAGTGGCCATGGGGGTAACATCGGCCCTTTCCGCCGCCCATAAAGCCGGCATCATCCACCGAGACATCAAGCCGGAAAATGTCATGATTGACAGCTATGGCGAGGTCAAGGTGATGGATTTTGGAATAGCTCGCGCTGCCGACCAAACCTGCAAGACGCGCTCGGGCATCCGCTTGGGCACGCCTGAGTATATGTCCCCAGAGCAGGCCAAGGGCCTCCAAGTGGGCCCTCCATCTGACCTCTACTCTCTGGGAATCGTCCTCTACGAGATGGCCTGCGGAAAGGTCCCGTTTACCGGCGAGGACTCACTGGGAATCGCACTGAAGCACATTCAAGAAGAACCTGCGCCGCCCTCCAGCTTGAATCCCCGGATTGACGCCGATTTGGAGAAAGTCATTCTCAAGTCTCTGGAAAAAGAGCCCAGCTCCCGGTATGGCGATGCGGATGAACTTTACAAAGCTCTCGACAGGATTGCTGTGCCGGAGGAGGAAGGAGAGGAAGGAAGAGAAGAGCATGATAAGGAGCCGCTAAGATTCCTCTATTGCCCTTCCTGCGGGGCATCCCTCAAGGAAGAATCTTTGCGTTGTCCGGAATGCGGCTTGGTCGTCCGACGTCAATGCCCTTATTGTCTTGAGGTCTTCGACGCTATCTATCAGGTCTGCCCCCACTGCTCGAGGGAGCTCCCCGTTCTGAGGCCCGAGTCCGTGCCCAAGACCATCGTCGAAGAGACTTCCATTGCCCGATCGTCGGCGGCAGAAAGAGGAAAAGAGCAGCCTTTTCAGGTTCCATCCGCGCTCGCGGCAAAAGAAACATGGCAACGTGCACGCACGTTTTTCAGGCGACAAAAAAAATGGCTCCTTCTCGGCGTCGGCTCTCTGGCTGGCGTGGTTCTGGCGCTTGTCCTTCTTTCCGGTGGCAAGAAACCCCCTCCTCCTTTTGCTCCCCCAATGGGTTCGAGCGAGGCTTCTTCCACAATCCTCAAGACCCCACCCTCAGTTCCTCCCGAACAAACGCCATCCCTCAAGCTTGATACCCCGCCCGGGCCGGCCGAGGTTCAGGAAATGCTATCCCGAGCTCAAGAATACTTCGACGTCGGAGCTTTTGACCTTTGCATCGAGCAATGCGGAGAAATCCTGAGATGGAATGCCGATGAAAGCAGAGCCCGGAGCCTCATCCAGAAATCGGAAGGCGCAAAACCTAAAGTCGCTCAATACCTCAACGCCGCCCAGAAAGCTCTCCAAGAGGGGCGTTACCAGGATTGCTTGAAGGAATGTGAAAAAATTTTGGCCATTAGTCCAAAACACACTCAGGGCCTGAATCTTTTAAGCCTGGCCAAAGCTCAAGTCTCCGTCCCCACTGGTTCTGTCTCTGGTGCTCCGGCCGAGAAGAAAGAAAGCCTCCCCGAGGATCCCGAATACGTCAGCATCCAGAATATTATCGAACGCCAGAAAAGGGCCATGGAGACGGAAAACATAGCCCTTCTCCTTCAAGATATTGCTGCCGAACTCCAACAACAAATCCTTCAGGATGCTCAGGCCTTTTTCGCTCAAAATAAAGTCCTCAAGGTGATTTTTTCCAAAATCAAGGTCCAGATATTTGGAGCTGAGGCCCACGTTTCCTTGGTCAGCACGATCACCTACTCGCCGGTCGGGAGCGAGGAGGCAACGACCCAATCCTCGGTTGCCAGCTGGCAGCTAAAAAAAATAAACGGTGTGTGGAAAATCACCAGCTTTTAGGCCCATGGGAGTCGAAAGAATGAGAGTGGCCGTGGGTTTTGGCACGAGCCGGGGACGAGTCCGCGAAATCAACGAGGACAGCTATTGCGTATTCACTCCCTATCCTGGTTCTGAAGATTCATCGGAGTTCTCCGCTGTGCTCGGGGTAGCGGATGGGATGGGCGGCCATCAGGCTGGAGATGTGGCCAGCAGCTTTGTCGTCGAAAAGCTCAACACGGCTTTTGTCCGGGGTGGATACAGAGAAAAATACGGAATGCTTCCTGACCTCGCCCTCATCCTCAAGAATGTGATAAGGGATATCAACCAGGAACTCTTCCTCCTCTCCCGAAAGGGCAAGAGTCCGGCTCAGATGGGAAGCACTTTGACTTTTGGCCTTATCAAAGACAAAACGCTCTGGGTGGCTCATGTCGGCGACAGCCGCTGCTATGTCTTAGCCGAGGGAAAGGTCGAACAACTGACCAAGGATCACTCCTGGGTGGCGGAACAGGTCAGGCACGGGATTCTTTCTAAGGAAGAAGCAATCGGTCATCCCCAGGATAATGTCATCACCCAAGCAATCGGCATTGATCCGAATGTCGAGCCGCAAATTTTGGTCAGGGAAGTCAAAGAGGGTGAACAATACCTCTTTTGTACCGATGGGTTAACGAAGCATGTCAGCGAAAAAGATATTCTCGAGACGGTAAACTCTCATCCGCATCCTCAGCGAGCCTGCGACCGGCTTATTGAGCTAGCCAACCAAAGGGGCGGCGAAGATAACATCACTGTCGTCCTGGGCTATGTCGGCGTTCGAGAAGAGAAAAAGACCGAAGAGGAGGTCATTCAACCAGGGGAAAAAGCTGAAAAGGGCCGCTCGTGGGCCAGAGCAGGCAAAATTTTTTGGTCAACCTTCTGCGTTCTGACCTTGCTTATGGCGGGCTTTTTTATGGGTATCGCTTATCAAAAGCGCGATTGGGCAAAAAAAGTCGATAAGCTCCTCGTCCAGGGAGAAAAGTATTTCCAAACCGGGGAAATGGACAAAGCAGCAGCCCTGGCTCAGTCTGTTCTCAGCATCGACAGGAAAAACAAGGCTGCTCAGGAGCTTAGAGATAAAATCAAAAAAGAGGAGGAAAAAAGGAGGCAAGAATGAGTGACAAGGGGAAGACTTTAAGAACTTGTTCCAAAGGCCATCCGATGGACCCGTCCTGGAAGATCTGTCCCTACTGCGGAGAAGGCGGCCAAGCAGTGTCAGCCGACTCGAAGAAGACGGTAAGCGAGAGCGTGCCCCGGGAATTGAAGAAGACGGTAAAGGAAGAAGTGGCCCTGGAGAAAGAGAAAGAAAAAGAGCCGGCTGTGAAGAAGACGAAAATTCTGAAAGAAAGACCAGCTGAGGTAAAGGCGGTCGCCTGGCTGGTGGCGCTTGACGAGCCCGTGCGAGCAACCATTTATCAGGTCATCAAAGACAAGACAATTGTCGGAAGCTCGGTCGAATGCGACGTCCAGCTGGACGATGAATTCGTCTCCAGCCGTCATTGCAGCATCCATTTCGAAAAAGGCAAGTACACGATCACCGACCTCGATAGCGCCAACGGGACATTTGTCAACGGCAGGAAAGTAGCCAAAAGGGTGATCGCCGATGGCGATACACTCAAGATCGGCGAAAGAAGCTATGTTTTTAAGTGCCATGTCTTTTGAGATGATTTAGGGATTTGAGGGAGGAAGCTATGAGACAACTCAGCAAAACGAAAAAATTTCTCGTATCGCTGGCCATTTTATCGGGCTGGCTTGGCACTCCCGGCCTCGCCCAGACTCGACCCTTGAGTCAGCAGCAGATGATTGAGCTGGTCACGCCAGCCGTCGTCTTTGTCGAGTATTTTTACAAGGGATTCGTCTTTTACAAAGGTCAGCAATTCGGCTCGACCCGGGATCCCGGCCAGCCCTTCTTCGAACCGTTTTTCGGAAAGGTTCAGGCGGGACCGTTTGAGGAAGGCAACGGCGCGTCCGGGTTCATCATTCATCCCGATGGCTATATCCTGACCGCGGGACACTGCGTCCAGGACTACCCGCAAGAGGGAACGATGCTCATCCTCCAAGCGTTCCTCAGAGACTACATCATTCCGTCTTTCGTCCAGCAGGCTGGACGGATGCCCGACGAGAAAGAGCTCCAGAACCTCTTCCAGAAAATCATCAAAGAGGGAGCCCAGGTTGTTGATTTGACAAAAGAGATTTATGTCCGCACCGGAAACTGGAGCGCTTATAAGGCCGATGTCCTGGTGGTCAGCGAATTCAAGAAAGGGAAGGATGTGGCCATCATCAAGATTCCGGGAAAGAATTTTCCGACCATTCCGCTGGGAAATTCAGACGCCGTCAAGGAAGGCCACGAGCTTCTGGTTATTGGGTATCCGGGCATCGTTCAGGATCTGACCTCGGGACGCGCCTTAAGCGTGGTCAGCCTCCTGATTCCGACCGTCAGCAAAGGGATCGTCAGCGCCTTGAGAACAGACGTCACCGGAAGCCCGGTCATTCAGACGGATGCGACGATTTCGGGAGGAAACAGCGGCGGGCCGGCGGTCAATACCGACGGCGAGGTGATCGGCATCGCGAGCTGGATGGCGGGCCGGACAGCGCATCGGGAGGGTGGCAGCTACGGGATGTTCGTGCCGATCAACCAGGCCAGGGTCTTTGTCAACCAGGCTGGTTTTACTCCGCAATCCGGTTTGACGGACCAGATCTACCGAAGAGCCCTCGAGCTTTTCTGGGATGGAAAATACGAGAAGGCTCTCGCAGAATTCAAGCGAGTTGAAGAATTCTATCCCCGCCATCCGACTGCCCAAAAATACATCCTCGAGTGCAACGAGCGAATCGCCAAGGGTGAGACAGGCCGAGGCTTGGCCATTCCGTCCTGGTTGCTGACGGCGGTCATCGCCGTTGCTGCAGTAGCCCTTCTGATTCTCGTGATAATTTTCGTGAGGAAGAGCCTGGCCGCGGCGCCGAAAAAAGCGAATTTCGGGTTCCTGGTGGGACAAGAAGGTCCACTGGCCGGCAATCGATTTGAGATTGGGAAGGGCGGCCTGTGCATTGGTCGAGACCCAGCCAAGTGCAAAATCGTTCTGGCGGAGGATATCGTCTCAAGGGAACACGCCATTGTTGAGCCATCTTCTGACGGGAAGACCATTAAGGTCAAGAACTTAAGCGCCACCAACCCCACTTACATCAATGATCGGCCCATCACCGAGGCTCAGCTCACGGTTGGAGATAGACTCCGCGTTGGCAAGTCCGTATTTGTTTACAAAAGCGAATAGCGGGAGCCTGAGGACTCAGGCTCGAGGTGCTCGACGAAGGTAAGCTATCATCTTCGGAACGACAAGAGGAACGACCTCGGGCAGCATTTTGGGCATGAGGTTATCCATAACCTTCGGCATGAGCTCGGGCATCTGTTCCCTCATGTAATCCGGCATCGGAATCATCTTCCCGATTCGCTCGAGCATCACGGGCATGACCTTGGGCATCATCCGAGGTAAGAGCCGGGGAAAAAGGATGGGAAAGGCTGGCTTCATAAGCTTGAACAGGAAACCACCCACCGGCCCCAGCCGTCCAATTCCTTCCATCATTCTGCCCATCCCGAGCGGCATGGCCCCCAGAAGCTCCGGCCACATCGTGTCCATCAACTCGGCAAACCCTCGGGCGGTCATGAGGGCAATCATCCCCTCGAAGACCTTCCACTGCCGGCTGACCTCCAGGCTCGGGTCAGCAAAATTTTTGCCCAGCGCCTCGCAGGCAAAAGAGGCCAAATCCCGCACCTCAACCGAAGCGCCTCTCTTTTCCCTGGCGACGCGGAACTGGAACTCACAGCAGGGACAGAGAGCCACGACCGTGTCGGCACCCACTGCCACGGCTTCGTCGAGTCGCATCTTCCCGATATCGTGGGCGACTGGCGGATCCTTGATGAGCGTCAGGACGCTGCCGCAGCAATGGGCTTCCTCATGGTGAAAGGGCATTTCCACGAAATTGACGCCCGGAATAGCTTTGAGGAGTTGCCGTGGCTCCTCGTAAACCCCTGAAACCCGGCCGATATGGCAGGAATCATGCCAGGTGACCCGCCGGGGAATGGATTCCGTGAACCGGAACTCGCCCCGCCGGATCTTCTCGGCTACGAGTTCGCTGTAATGTCGGGCCGTAATTCCATAATCCAGGCCAAGCTTCGCCGCCCATTCGGGGTAGACATGCCGCCACATCATATCGCAGGCAGGACAGGAGCTTATCACCGTATCAGCGCCCACGCTCTTGACGGCGGCGATGTTCCTGCGCATCGTCTCTTCGAACACATCCCACTTGCCGGCGACAAGCATGGGCGTGCCGCAGCAATTTTCGGCATGGCCCAGATAAGTAAAATCGACACCGGCAGCATTGAGAAGGGTGACGGACGAAGCGCCGATATCGTGCTCAACATAGGAGGCGGTGCAACCGGCAAAGTAGACGTTCTTGCTTTTCGTCCCCGGTCCATGCTTGGCTTTGAGCTCGTCGGGAAACCAGGCGGTTCGGTCCTTGCGGTACCCGGCCCAGATATTGCCCTCGGCCCTCGTCGCTGCGGCCATCATTTCGAAAGGAGGGAAGGTCATGTGTCCATCCTCGCCGACGAGCTTACCGCGGAGCTTCATCCAGCTCGACTCAATCGGCAAACCCGCCGAGCAACGCAGGTTGCACAATTCGCACGTTGTGCAGACGAGAAAGGTGTCGACCATGAACGGATTCCACTCCGTCTTTCCCTCGAGGTATTGACGCAGCCAGTACCATTTGCCGCGCGGCGATTGGCTTTCCCAGCCGCGGCCGTAAAACTGGTCACACTCATCGATGCAGTAGCCGCACTGCGAGC
>Ga0209102_1000223_pt1 | contig 39743 bp, 34 predicted proteins | sample ConPoolayeHmetaG_FD_185483 | JGI IMG/M metagenome (GOLD analysis project Ga0209102, IMG submission 185483) | Hot spring microbial mat communities from California, USA to study Microbial Dark Matter (Phase II) - Cone Pool mat layer H metaG... ...
CTATGCCATTTGACACACTTTCTTCCATGCGATATAAGTCTTTATCCATGACTCAGAAAAAGGGATTTGATAACGAACGTTATTTGGCTGAGCAGACGAAGGCCATTCTCGACCGAGTCGAGAAATTCCACAACAAGCTCTATCTCGAGTTCGGGGGCAAGCTCCTCTACGATTACCATGCTGCCCGCGTTCTTCCTGGCTTCGACCCGAATGTCAAAATGCGCCTCCTCCAGAAGCTTAAAGACCGAGCCGATGTCCTGCTGTGCATTTATGCTGGCGATATCGAAAAACGAAAATTACGGGCGGATTTCGGTATCACCTATGATGTCGACGCCCTCAAGCTCATCGATGATTTGGCTGATTGGGGGATTGAAGTGGGGGGAGTGGTAATCACGCGTTTCGACAACCAGGCCTCGGCCAGAGTTTTTATGAACAGACTCGAACGCCGGGGCGTAAGAGTCTACACGCATCCCTTCACCCGGGGCTACCCGACGGACATCGACCTCATCGTCAGCGATGAAGGCTACGGGGCCAATGAATATATTCAGACGGAAAAACCCCTCGTCATCGTCACCGGTCCAGGCCCGGGAAGCGGCAAGCTCGCCACGTGCCTCTCCCAGCTCTACCACGAACACAAACGCGGTCAACGAGCGGGCTACGCCAAGTTTGAGACTTTCCCCATCTGGAACATTCCCCTCAAGCATCCGGTGAATATCGCCTACGAGGCGGCCACGGCCGAAATCGGCGATTTCAACCTCATCGACCCCTACCACCTCGAGGCCTATGGAATCTCAGCCGTGAATTATAACCGGGACGTCGAGGTTTTTCCCGTGCTGAGGAGGATTCTGCAAAAAATCACGGGCGAAGAGAGCTTCTACAAGTCGCCGACGGAGATGGGTGTCAATTGCGCCGGGCTGGCTATCGTGGATGACGCTATCGTCCGTGAGGCTGCCTGCCAGGAGGTCATCCGCAGGTATTTCCGCTACCGTTGCGAGTTTGTCATGGGGTTTGTCGACCGGGAAACCGTCGAAAGGTCGGAGCTTTTGATGAAAGAGCTGGGGCTCAAACCCGAGGACAGGCCGGTGGTCGAGCCGGCGCGGCGCGCCGCTGAAGAGGCACGGAAGAAAGGTAAGGGCAATAACGGCGTTTTCTGCGGAGCGGCGATTGAGCTTAGGGATGGCACTATCGTCACCGGAAAGAATTCCCCCCTCATGCACGCTGCCTCGAGCGTTGTTCTCAACGCCGTCAAGACGATAGCGGACATACCCGACAAAATCCACCTCCTCTCCCCGGCCATCATCGAGGCTGTGGGCAACCTGAAACAGAAGATTCTCGGGGCAAAATCCGTTAGCCTCGATGTCGAGGAGGTCCTCATCGGCTTGAGCATCAACGCCTCGACAAACCCTGCCGCCGGGCTGGCTCTGGAGAAGCTGGGCGAGCTTCGGGGCTGTGAAGTCCACCTCACCCACATCCCGACTCCGGGAGATGAGGCGGGGCTGCGTCGGCTGGGCGTCAACCTGACTAGCGACCCCACTTTTTCGACCAAAAACCTGTTTATTACATAATGAGGCAGAAACCTTTTTGGGTAAAAATTCATTTTAGAAAAAGGAGAGAAGGATGAACTTCCGCCAATGGCCCAAAGTGGCCCTTATGCTCTCTTTTTTGTTTATCGTCGTCATTGGGATTATCGTTGGGGCGCAGGCGGCGGGCCAGAAGAACGCGTGCCCCCTGCGGATTGGCCTGACCTTCCCAGCTGAGAGGTCAGCCGCACCCCTGGATGGCCGGATGCTGCTCATGATTTCTGCTGACGGCTCCAACGAGCCGCGCTTCCAGATTAACGACGGGCCGAATACCCAGCTTATCTTTGGCCTTGACGTTGAAGGTCTCAGGCCTGGCGAGCTGGCCATTTTTGATAAGGATGTGTTCGGCTATCCGCTCAAGTGTTTGGCCGAAATCCCGGCCGGCGAGTATTTTGTCCAGGGCCTTCTCAACCGCTACGAAACTTTCCACCGGAGCGACGGCCACGTTGTCAAGTTGCCCATGGATAGGGGAGAGGGACAACAGTGGAACCGAAAGCCCGGCAATTTCTTCAGTCGGCCGGCGAAAATCTACATCGACCCGAGGAAAGAGGAGCTCATCCGGATTGTCCTCGACCAGGAGATTCCGCCCATCCCCGACCCGCCGGAGACGAAATACATTAAACACATCCGCATCCAGAGCAAGTTACTGAGTGAGTTCTGGGGCCGTCCGATGCATCTGGGAGCCCATGTTCTCCTTCCCGAAGGGTTCGACGAACACCCTGAAGCGCGCTATCCCCTTATCATCTTCCACGGCCACTTTCCTTACACCTTCGGGGGTTTCAGGGAGACTCCGCCCGACCCCAACCTCGAGCCTGATTACTCGGAACGCTTCAAGATCCATGGGTATAACCGGATTGTCCAGGAGCAGGCCTATGAGTTCTATAAATATTGGATCGCCAAGGATACTCCCCGTTTCCTCATCATCGAAATCCAGCACCCGAACCCATACTACGACGATTCCTACGCTGTGAACTCGGCCAACCTCGGTCCTTACGGCGACGCCATCACTTTCGAGCTCATTCCCTACATCGAAGAGAAATTCCGCGGCATCGGCCAGGGATGGGCGCGCTTCCTCTACGGCGGTTCGACGGGCGGCTGGGAAGCTCTGGCTGCTCAGGTCTTCTACCCTGATGAGTACAACGGCTGCTGGGCCTCGTGCCCGGACCCCATTGATTTCCGCGCTTATACCATCGTCAACATCTACGAGCACAAGAATGCCTACTACGTGGAGAGTCGATGGAAAAAAACGCCCCGGCCGGGGCGGCGGAACTACCTCGGCGAGGTGAGCTGCACGCTTGAGGAAACCAATCATCGCGAGCTCGTCCTGGGCACGAAGTCAAGGTCGGGCGACCAGTATGATATCTGGGAGGCGGTTTTCTCACCAGTCGGGCCGGATGGCTATCCGAAGCGGATCTGGAACAAGCTCACTGGAGAAATCGACCATGAAGTCGCCTCCTACTGGCGAGAGCATTACGACCTCCGCTATATCCTCGAGCGCGACTGGAAAACGCTCGGACCCAAGCTCAAGGGCAAGATTCACATCTACTGCGGCGATATGGACAACTATTATTTGAACAATGCCGTTTACCTCATGGAGGAGTTCCTGGAGAGCACGAAAGACCCTTATTACGATGGAGAAGTGGATTACGGCGACAGGGCTGAGCATTGCTGGAATGGAGACCATACTCGGCCCAATTATCTTTCCCGTCTCCGCTACCACCAGATGCATATCCCCAAGATTATGGAGCGGATCAAGAAATCAGCCCCACCCGGAGCTGATTTGACAAGCTGGCGGTATTAGTGCTTTGACGGAGCCAGCCTTTGCAGGGACGCTTAGAGAGGGCAGAGAATTCGAAGGAAAAAGAGGAAGAGGAAGAAGGGTGGCCAAGAATCTTGCTTGGCTCGCCCGGCCAACGAGGAAAGGATGGAAGAGAAGAGAGCATATTATCATTCTCCTATAGGAATTATAGAAATAATAGGAAAAAGGGATGGCCTAACCTCCATCACCTTTGCTCGTCGACGGAGCGGTCATTCCCCTCAGCCGGCGGCCTGGGTCAAAGCATGCGTTCGCCAGCTGGATGAGTACTTCACCGGAAAAAGGAAGCGATTTTCGCTCTCCCTCTACCTCGAGGGAACGGATTTTGAGAAGAAAGTCTGGACAGCCGTCAGCCGGATTCCTTTTGGCCAAACGGCATCCTATCGAGATATCGCCGGGGCGGTGGGTAATGGGCGAGCTACGCGGGCGGTAGGAAACGCCAACCGTGCCAACAGGTTCGCTATCGTTATTCCCTGTCATCGGGTTATCGGAAGCGACGGGAGCCTGGTTGGCTATGGCGGCGGCTTATGGCGGAAGAAATGGCTCCTGGCCCACGAACAGAAGAGCACTCAACAGGAAGCCAAAGAAAGGGGGTAAAATCCGTTGGAGAAAAAGAAAGGTCACTATCTTGGGACCGAGATTGAGGGCAAATGGTGGAAGCGATACAGGAAGTCGCCGTTTCTGGCCCGAGGATGGGGCGAGTATTGGCTCAATGGAGAGGGGTTCTATTTTCTGCGCTACTTCACGGAAAAACCCATCTTCCTCCCTTTCCGTCAGATTGTCGATGTCAAAACGGGCAAATGGCACTCGGGAAGGTGGGCCGGAGGGAAAGTTGTCATCAAGATTATCTGGGAAGAGCAAGGGCAAAGGCTGAGCTCGGGTTTTGTCCTTGCCGGTGGCCGAGAAGAGCTTTGGCGCGTCCGGCCGGAACTGATAAAACTCGCCACGGCCGGAAAGGAGAGGAAGGAGGCCTCATGAAAAAGAGAAAGTGGACCGTTTTTCTCTTTATCGGTTTCTTGGCGGCCAGCCTTTCTTGTGTCAAACGCGCTCCAGGCGAGGCAGAGCTTCAAAGGTTCCCCCTCGATAGCCTCGAGGGTGTCCTCACCCGCTCCGGGGTTGAGTTCGACCGGCAGGTCTCGAGCGACGGCAAAGGCTCGGTGAAGATTACGGCCAGCGAAGGGGGAATCTTCCGGCTCTTTGAACTCGGCGACATCGACATCGAGGAGGCTGTCCTCGTTTACCGGGCCAGGCTTCGGACAGAGGATGCGGAAGGCCCTGTCTACCTTGAAATGCTGTGCCATTTCGAGGGAAAGGGAGAGTTTTTCTCCCGCGGCCTCAATTCCCCTCTCCGGGGAACGGTCGAGTGGACGACCCACGAAATACCTTTCCTCCTGAAAAAGGGGGAAAATCCCGACAACATCAAGCTCAACATCGTGTGCGAGGGGCCGGGAACTGTTTGGGTCGACGATATCCGCCTCTTGAAAAGAAAAATTTCAAAATAGGATGAAATTTGATTTTTGCCTGGCCTGGAACTGGGAGTACGACGCAGATTTCGTGGCCATCCTGAGAGAAGCTCTCCACAGCCGCGGCCTGAGCATGCTTGAAATTACTCCCGAGACCCTGGCCAACACCCTGGAAGCCCTGAAGAGAGAGGAGGTCGATTTTTCCTTTTTCCTCGACCGGGCTTCGGAGGCGGATGAAGCTTTCCTGCCGCTTGTCCAATGGGCCGAGATGCGAGGTGCCCGCTGTATCAACCCCCATGAGAGGTCGCTCCACGCCATGAACAAGGCCTCCATGCACCTCGAGTTTATCACCGCGGGAATCCACACGCCCTACACGATCATCCTCCCGCCTTACCATGAGGCGCCGAGTTTGCCCCCTTTTCTCGACCTTAGTCCCCTGGGCGATAAGTTCACCATCAAGCCGGCTCACGGCGGAGGGGGGGAGGGAGTCATCACGGAGGCCACATCCTTGGAAAGTATCCAGGCCTGCCGCCAGGAATTTCCAGCCGATTTCTACCTCCTTCAGGCCCAAGTTGTCCCGGCCATAAGGGGTGAGCGGCCAGCCTGGTTTCGCGTTCTTTTTTGCCGTGGTCGCGTCTACCCATGTTGGTGGGACACGCGGACGCATATTTATACGCCCGTTACCAGGAGAGAAGAAAGGTCTTTTCGGCTGAGCCCCCTCAGGGAGACGACACAGCGGATCGCTCAAGTCTGCGGTCTGGGCATGTTCTCGACGGAGATTGCCCTGACCGAAGAAGATTTATTCGTGGCGGTGGATTATGTCAATGACCAGATTGACCTTCGTCTGAAATCGAAAGCCGATGACGGTGTCCCCGATGAGATCGTGCGCGACATTGCCCACCGCTTGGCCGAGCTCGCCTCCTCCTGAAATCGGGACATTGGCCTTACTTTAAAGCTTCAACCCCTGGCCAAACTCGAGCAGGGCTTTTACGACCTCTTCATGGGTGAGCGAGGTTCCGTCCTGGGGGGAGTCGATGATGCGATAATTGAAAAAGGGGCAATTGCCCTCGTACCAGCGAAAAGCGAAAGGCCGGCCGCTCGAAAGCCGCTTGGCCTCTTCCTTCTGGTTTAAGAGGCTGCCCAGGCCTTTAAGGTAGATTCCCTGCGCCGGGTCGACGCCCAAAATAAAGCGTTTGTCGCCAAAATTGGTCATCGAGAGAGCAAACCCTGAGCCGAGGGCGGCATGCTCGATATCGCGCCGCGCCCATTCTTTGAGCAAGAAACTCGATGGGTTGCGGACGATGAGGCCATCCACTTTTTTCTTCCCTGAATGAGTGGCCAGGGGAAGCTCGAGCTGAACTTTTAGTCCTTTGTGCACATCGTCCAGGTAATGGAAATAATCATCTTCGATTTTTCGCATGGCGCGTTCATAGCGGTCGATGCCAGCGAAGAGACGGCGGTTACTGATGATTTCGTAGCCCTCCCCCGCCTTGGTGTAGAGAAACCTCATCAATTTAAGACCTTCGCTGACCCGCTCCAGGTTGGCCTCTCCTTCCTCCTTTTTGGCGCCCGAAAAGAGAGCCCGCAGGATGGAGTAAGGGGTGGCGGTGAGGTCGATGTCCCGGGGCAAGGAAGCGGAATCGACCATTTTGGCATAGCTGGCGATTTTTTCCATCGGGCCATCCATTCGGCCGAGCTCGTGGAGCTTATGGACGAGAAAAATAGAAGCCACCGCATCAAAATCAGGCAGGCGATGGGTGATGATCCTTAGCCTGGTCGCCTCCCCGGCTGAGCTCTTCCCCCAGCCTCGGAGGTGGTCGAGGACAAGGCCGGGATACCTGGCGAGGAGCGAGGCCGTGCATTCCGGCTCAGCTTCGGGATGGTGGTGGTCGATAACCCCCGGGACTGTCTTCATGCCGACGTCAAGGACGATGACTCCAGGCTGGGGCGAAAAAACCTCGCCGTAGTTGACGAATTCGTATTCATAGCTGACATACATGGCGATGGCCTAATATACCAAATTCGGTCAGGTTTCATCCAGCCTCTGGTGCTACCTGAAATTGCCGATGGGAGCTTCGTGTGTGGCGAGATAGCTTTCGATTATGCAAAATAAGGGCCACAGGCCGACACCCGATAGGTGGTGTGGTTCAGGGGCCGACCTTACCCGAGACGCTGACCGCTGTTCCCCTCCTAATTCCCTAGGAGGGGTAGGGATGGTTAATATATAAAAAACAAAGCTTTCGATAGCGTCTCGGAAAGCCGACCCTAGCGTTTGATGCCAAGGGGAACAGGCGAGGGGTTTGGGTGAGGAAGCCCGTCGAAGCCTGAGCGGGCATGGTTTCTCGAGCGAAGCGAGAGAAGAGCGAAGGCTGAGTCGGAGCGAGTTTCCTCGCTGGGGAAACGAGCGGGCTTCGGAATCCCAACCCCGAGCCTGGCCGGGGGTGAACCGCGACAGGACCCGTCGGGTGATTCTATCGACAATTCCGGGTCGGATCGGAGTGGTTTTTTAGATACTCAACGACTTTCGCGCTTCCTGAGGGAAAGGGATACTTCCGGAGGGAGCTGAGCGAAACCCAGCGATGCCTTTGATTATCGAGGTGCGGGCGGCTGCGGAACCGGCAGGCGAAGGCATGGAGCTTGACGTGGAATCGTGTGTAAGCATGGTCGACGGAGAGAAGAAATCTCATAGCCTCAATTTCAGCTCCGAGCTCTTCTTTGATTTCCCTTTGCAGAGCTTCCTCGAGCGTCTCGCCGGTTTTCCTTTTTCCACCGGGGAATTCCCACAGCCCACCGAACAAGCCCCGCTCCGGCCTCTTCTGGATGAGGTATTTTCCGTTTTTTCGAAAGATGGCGACGACGGCTTGGATTTTTTCAGAGCGGAGCGTTTTTAATGGGGGGATTGTCTCCTGTTCGCCGCGGGCAAAGGCCGCACAGAAACGTTGAATCGGACAGAGGTGACAGCGAGGGTGGCGCGGCTTGCAGACGAGGCCGCCGAGTTCCATCATGGCCTGATTGAACTCCTTTGCTTTGCGGGTCGGGAAAAAAAATTCGAGAAGGGCGAGCCATTTCCTGTCGGAGCTCGAAAAAGCGCGGGTTTTCCAGCCGGCCAGCCGCATGAGGACACGCCGGACATTGGCCTCGATAACGGGGTAAGGCTGGCCGTAGGCCAAGCTTAAAACAGCCGCTGTCGTATAAGGACCAAAGCCTGGAAGGCGACGAAGTTCATCGTAATTTGCCGGCAACTGGCCGCCATATTTTTCGACGAGGAGTCGCGCCGCCTGCCAGAGGTTTTGAGCCCGTCGGTAATAGCCAAGGCCCTGCCAGGACTTGAGAACTTTCTGAAGAGGAGCACTGGCCAGGGTCTGAACGTTGGGAAAGAGCTTCATCCACTTCTGATAATAGGGAAGGACAGCCTGGACCTGGGTCTGCTGGAGCATAACTTCTGAAACCCAGATCTTGTAGGGGTCGTCGGTCTCTCGCCAGGGCAGCTTTCTCTGATACGCCCTGTACCAGCGGATGAGGCGGCTGGCCAGGCTTATCCCTTTTTTATTCCGGGCGCAACGATGAGAGATTGGGGTGGCCTGTTTGCTTATTTCTTGTTTTCCTTTTTCGGCTCTTCTTTTTTCTCTTCTGGTGGCGACGGCAGCCAGGCTTTGGCCTCCCTGGGCATTTCACCGAGGAAAGCTGAATCGACGCGAAAGAGGTAGGGCAGACGGGGGTTGCGAACGACGACCTGCTTTTTCTCCGTGTCTTCCCGGCCGATGTGGACCTCGTAGGTCTTTATCTCCTTCTCATCGCCCGTGGTGATGGTTACCTCGACCTCGGCCGGGTCTAACCCATAATCACTCAGGCTTCCCGGCGTATCGATGAACTCTATGGCTTCCAGACTCTCCATCTTGCGGATGAAGGTGTCGACCTTGGATTGGTCGGCTTCCTTTTTTTCGGGAGTCTGAAGGAACCATTTATCCTCCTTCTCCTTGGCTGCCTCGAGGCTGAACTCTCCTGCCTTGACGCTGACCTTCTTGGCTTCCCAGGTGTAGAAATCGACCACCTTCTTCTCCCGCAATTCGTCGACCTTCTTGTCGAGGTCGGTCAGGAGATAGGTCTCAACCTCAACAATCTTTGGCGATGAGGACGTGGTCGCATAGAGCTTATCTCCTTCTTTGTGGAGGAAGAAGGTGAGCTCTTCATTCTGGGAGGGCAAGCTCAGTCGGACGATGTACTCGGGGCTGTGGAGTCCGTATTTTTCGATCTCGCCAGGCTGCTTCTGCTCGGAGACGAAAGCCTTGGCCCGGAGTCCGGAAAGGGAGCGGAGCAAATCTTCGACTCGAGTTTTGCGGGCCAGAGCGGAGACGGGTTTTTGCAGATACCATCCCTCTTCTTTTTTCATCGCTTCCCATGCGATTTCTTTCGCCTGGCAGACAACGTGGTTGACTTCTTGGGTCTCGAACTTGAAAATATCTTTCTGGCGAAAATCGAAGACCGATTTATCGAGTGTGCTCTTCAAGTAGCTCGACAAAAGAACGATGCGGGGATCGTCCTCTCTCTTGGCGAAGAGAGTCTTATCTAAAGGGTTTTCCATGCCGATGAGGAGTCGAATCGGTTGCTCCTTGCCCTTGAACCAGAGCGTCAATTCTTTTTTCGGGATTTCGTACTGGGCCGGCTCTCCGCCTTCTTTTTCCACCACTCTTTCCATCTTCAGGCTCGAGAAATCCTGGGCTAATCGATTGACCTCGTAGCTATCGGCCTTAGCTTCCAGGGGCTCGCGGATGAACCACTCCCCTTTTTCGTCTTTCTCAAAAAGGATGGTCTCGTCCTCCTTCTTCAGGCTGATTTTCTGGACGTCATCAGAAGCCAGGTCGATGAGTTTTTCCTCAGCCTCTTTTTTCCCTTTGCTCCGGGATTCGAAGAAGAGGACGAAGGCCAGAAGGACGGCAAAAATGCAGAAGAGGAGAAGAGTTGTTCGGAACTTCATAGTGACCGCCTCCTTACCCAGACAGAAACGCCCGTGATGAGGACGAGGAGAGGGAGGATGACAACAGAGACGAAGAAGATCATCCTGCCCTGCGAGGGCGTGAGATGGATGGTTCGGGGCGAGGATGTTTTGGGCTGGATGGAAATGAGGTCCGCCTCTTCGGTCAGCCAGTTGACCGTGTTAAGGAAGAAATTGCCGTTCCCGGAAAGGTTGTAATAGCGATTGGTAACAAAATCGGAATCGCCGAAAACGGCCAACCGGCCCTCCTTCTTGGCTTCGGCAGCCTCGCTCGTCTCGGTTTTGGCGGGGATTTCTTCCGTTTCTGGATTTTTCTCTGTCGCCGCTTCTTCCTTATCTTTTTCCTTTTCCTCTTGTGGCTTGATGGTGGCCACGGCGGCCAATGGAATCGGGCCCTGCTTGTCCTTGTCTTTATCAAAAGTCACCCTCTGGACGTTGAGCTGTCGCTCCGACCAGGAATTGGGGCTTGTTTTTCCCAATATAGTGGCCGTGATATCAGCCGGTTTTTCGTCAGCGATTTCGACCGACCGGGCGTAGGGGAAGAACGTGGCGTAGCGGAAATTCTGGGTGATGGCGTGGTAGTCGTATTCGGAGACAAGCGGCATGAAATAATCGCCTCCAAAGAGCCGGCTCATCGTGTCGACCACGATGTCGTCTTGAAGTTTGAAGCCGAACTTGAGGAGAAAAGGAGGAAGGCCAGGAGCTGTTTCCGGGTCGACCATGAAAAAGACTCGGCCACCCCGGCGGAGAAAAGTTTCCACGGTTACGAGCTCGTTGGGCAGCAGGTCTTTTTTCGGGCCCGGAACAACAAGGAGCGCACAGTCCGCGGGGAATGTCTCGGACAGGGCGAGGGTGAGTTTTTTGACCTCGTAACCGAGTTTCTCAAGCTCCTGCTTGGCAAAGGAGTAGCCATTGTCATCGCTCTGCTCAACACTCCCTTCGCCGTGTCCCTCCAGGAAATAGATGACCTTTTTCTTTTCCCGGGTGACCTTGATGATGGCGTTCGTCAGGTCCTCCTCGCTCGAAGTCGTAATCCGGTTTTCCTTGTCCCCGCACTCGAGGATGGTCGTTCCGTCCTGCGTGATTTCATAGCGTTTGACCAGGCCCGGGTTCTTATCCGGGTCGATGAACTCGTACTTGATTTTCTTGGAGTGATAAGCGTAGTTCTTGAGCAAGTTCTCCATCCTGCCTCGGTTGTAGTGGCTTTCCCGGTAGAAACATTTGAGGAGGACGTCATTCTTCAAGCCCTTAAGCACCTTAACCGATTGGTCGGAGAGGCTGTGGAGCTTGGCTTCGGTGAAGTCGAAGCGGTGGTGATGCCGGGAAAAGAAGTAGTTCACCAGCACCAGAATTGCCAGGACGAGGACGATGATGAGGAGGAGGTTGCTCGAATAGAGGAATGACTTGCGGCTGACGCTGCGCTGGAGGGTGGAAAGGTTGAGAAGGATATAGACCACCAGGGCCACGGCCCCGGCCAGGGCAATGACCACGGCGGGAGTTTTTCGATAAGGCCAGATGCGAAGAGCGACAAGAGCGAGGAAAACGAGGCTGAGGCCGATATAATTGAGTCTTTTTTTAAGGAATTCCATTTTCTACCTCCACCGTCTCGATTGGATCACCGAATGGGTCAGGAAAAGACCGAAAAAGGCAAAGCTCAGGTAATAGACAAGGTCTGTTGTGTCCAGGATGCCCCGGGTCATGTCGTCGAAGTGCTGGAAGAAGGAAAGGTAGTTCAAAACATCTTTCCACAGCCCGGAGGCTGAATAGGAAGCCCAGTTGAGAATCCAGAAAAGAAGCAGGGCGCCGAAGGTCAGGATGGCCGCGACAATCTGGTTTTCGGTGAGCGAAGAAAAGAAGATGCCGACGCCGATGAACGCGGCGCCCATGAGAAAAAGCCCCAGGTATCCATTGAGGATCTGGCCCAGCTCAGGGTTGCCGTAAGCGAAGGGGAAAAGAGAGAGGATCCCGGTGAGAAGGAGCATAACGGCCAGGACGACGAGGGCAGCCAGATACTTGCCCAAGATGATTTCACTGATGTTGACCGGTGAAGTGAAGAGGAGCTCGTCGGTGCCGATTTTCTTCTCCTCGGCGAAGAGCCGCATCGTCAGGAGCGGGATCATGAGGAGAAGGATGATGCTCATGTTGTGAAAGAGCGGCGCGTAGACCATCTGGTTAATATTGACCTGCTGGTAATAATAGGGATTTTGGGCCATTTGGATGGACTGGGAGTTGAACCACCAAATGGCGCTGTAGAAGAAAAAGCCGACGAGGAGGAGGAAGACGGCAATGACAACGTAGGCGATGGGCGAGCTAAAATAGGCCTTGATCTCTCTTTTGGTGATCGACCAGATGTTTTTCATGGCTGCACTCCTCCTGAAACGACCCTCAGGTAGAGGTCTTCGATGTTCATGGCCAAGGTCCGCATCTCGAGCAAACCCCAGCCTTTTTCGACGACAAACTTGGCCACCATCTCCCGGAGATCCTTGCCCTGGCCCCACTCAACCGTGAGCTCGCCATCCTGACGGTAGACATTCTCAACGCCAGGAATGGCCCGAATGCCGCTGAGGACTTCGTCAGCCGTCGAGCGGAGCTTGAGGACAACTCCTTCTTTTTTACGGATGGAAGCCGATAGCTCTTCGAGAGAGCCAGAGGCCATGAGCTTACCCTCGTTGATGATGACAACGCCGTCGCAGGTCTGGGTCACTTCCTGAAGGATGTGCGTCGACAGCATGATGGTGTGCTCGCCTTTCAGGGATTTGATGAGCTGGCGAATCTCGACGATCTGGGCGGGGTCCAGGCCAATGGTCGGCTCGTCCAGGATCAAGACCTGCGGGTCATGGATGAGAGCCTGAGCGATGCCCACCCTTTGCTTATAACCGCGGGAAATGTTCTTGATGAGCCGGTGTTTGACATTCTCCAGCCCAGCTCGATGGAGAGCATTTTCGATGGCCTTCTTCCTTTTTGTGGCCGGCACCCCTTTGATCGAAGCGACAAAGTCGAGGTAGGAAGAAACGGTCATTTCTGGGTAGAGGGGCAGGACTTCGGGGAGATAGCCGATGGTCTTCTTGACAGCGTTCGGCTGTTCAAACACGTCGTAGCCGGCAACCGTAGCTCTGCCTTCAGTGGCAGGAAGATAACCGGTCAGGATGCGCATCGTTGTGGTCTTGCCAGCGGCGTTCGGGCCGAGAAGTCCCCAGATGACGCCCGGCTCGACCTTGAAGCTCAAGTCGTTGATAGCGACCAGATCGCCATACTTTTTGGTCAAGTGCTCAACTTCAATCACGCTTGCCTCCTTTCTTCCTGTTTCTTTCGAGCTCGATAACGGCTCTTCCTCACTCTCTGTTGCGTCTCCCCTCTGGCTGAGGCAACCGATTGGACCGGCTTGCCCCTGCCGGCTTCACATCCGCTCGGGAAGCGGGATGCCCATCAGGGAGAGCGCTTTCTTGAGGATTTCCCGGACAAAATGGATCGTCCGAATTCTCATGCCGCGACGGGCTTCATCTTCCTCACCCAAGATGGAATAACGATGGTAGTAAGCATTCGTTTTCTGGCACAGGTTGAAGGCAAATTTGGCCAGATGGGAGAATTCGAGGGAAGCAATGCTATGGAGGACACTTTCCTCAAACTGGGAAGCGTAGAAGATGAGATCCCAGAAATCGCTCTGCTCTGGCTCCGGAAGCACACTGACGGGGATTTCCTTTTTGGCCAGGAGGGCGTCGAGCTGCGCCGGACCGAAGCCCAGCCTTTCCTCGAGCTTGCGGAAGATGCTATTGAGACGAACTCCGGTGTATTGAAGATAAGGACCTGTCTCTCCTTCGAAGTTGAGGGCCTCCTCGAAGTCGAAGACAATCAGGGAATTGCGGGCAAACTTGAGCATGAAGTAACGAAGGGCGCCGCAGGCAATCTGGCGGGCGATGGCCTGCCTCGCTTCTCGTGAAAGGTCGGGGTTCCTTATTTCGATTTCGACGAGGGCCTTTTCCTCCAGCCGGTCGAGGAGGTCATCGGCCTTGACGCCAAGGCCCTTCCTGCCTGAAACCTCGAGGAAATTCTTCTCTCTTTCTTCAGCCGAGGCATCATAATCGAGCTCCTTGAGGCTCTTGGGTGAGAGGCCGACCATCTCGTAGGAAAAATGGATGGATTTTAACGCCTGTTCCAGATAGCCCAGAGACTTCAGCCCTTGGACGACGATCCGCTGGAGATAAGCCTGGCGTGAATCGATGACATTATAGACCCGGCTGGCCCGGCCGAAGGAGGTGCGATTCTCGTTGGGTTCTGTCGTGGTGACCCAGATGGTTCGGCCATCCTCCTCCAAGAAAGGCTCGTAAAAGAAATCCCTGTCGAGGAGGCCGAATTTCCAGAGTTGGTAGGCGATGTCCTTTCCGACATAAGTCACCGTCCCGTCCGAGCGGACGATGATTTTTTCTTTTTCCGTGTCTTCTTCGAGGCGCATAACCCAGCAGCCAGCGTTCGGCCCGTCCTTGGCCAGCGTGATGGCGTTGCGGTCCTTGAGCAGGGTAAATGCTTTTTCCCAGAACTTGAGCCCGAGGATGCTGCTTTCGCAAGGGAGCAGGTCGTAAGTGACACCGATTCGCCTCATCGTCCGAAGATGGGCCCGGAGAATGCGGCGGGAGACGGCATAGCCCATGGCTGCCTCCGGGTCGAGGCCATGCTCGATTTTGCGGAGGATCTCAGCCTTTCGGGGTTGGGCTTCAGGGTGGCTCTCGAGGTACGCCGCCGTGCGCGCATAGAGGTCCCAGCAGTAATAATCGAACTTGCCGTCCATTTTTTCCAAGTCCGCCAGGCTCTTTCCCTCGAGGTCCATAAGCCCGAAAACAACGTCGACCACCTGGACGCCCGTGTCATCGATATAATTCTGAACTTCGACCTGTTCGCCCTTGTAGCGGAGACACCGGGCTAAGGTATCGCCGAGGCAAGCGTTGCGGAGATGACCAATGTGGGCGGCTTTGTTCGGGTTGATGTTGGTGTGCTCGATGATGATTTTCTTTTCTTGCGGCTCAAGTGAGGACAGGGAGACATCGGTGAGCTCACGCCGGAAAAAGGACTCTCGGTCGAGAAAGAGGTTGATATAGCCCGGACCAGCCACCTCCACCTTCTCCACGGCCTCGAGACCAGCGAAAAATGGCAGAAATTCCTGGGCCACCTGGCGGGGGTTAAGGGATTGCTGCTTGGCCAACTTGAAGGGGAAAGTAAGGCTCAAGTCTCCGAGCCTCTGGGTGGGAGTGTAGGTGATTTCTATCTCACTGGGCGGCAGAGCTGAAGAATCTCCCATCCTTTCCAGAATCTGTTGCCTGAGTCGGCTCTTGAGTTTGATCATGGGTGGTTTCCTATTATAGCAAAAGACTCGATTCGGACAATAGCCGCCCAGCACCTCACTTGTATCCTCGAGGAGCATCATAGGATTGGACGCTCTCCTCGATTGCGGGGGAGTAGCGAATCTTTAGGGCGGTTCGAATGATGTGTCTGAGTTCACCCGAGCTGACCCCCCTGATGTTTTGTTTCTTCGCAATTGCGGGAGTGGCTTGCATAGGGGGATGTTTCTGTGGTAGAAAAAGGTTTCTTCCCCAAAGAAGGCGATAATGAAGAGAACGCGATTTTATGAGTGCCATGTCAGGCACAAAGCCCGGATGATCGAGTTTTTTGGCTGGGAGATGCCGCTCGAATTCAAGGGTATCGTCGATGAACACCTGGCCGTGCGCACCGCCGCCGGCCTGTTCGACGTCAGTCACATGGGCGAAATCCTCATCGAGGGCAAAGATGCGCTGCCTTTTGTCCAGTACTTGACCCCCAATGACGCCAGCCGCCTGGCCGTGAACCAGGCCCAGTATACGGCCCTGACAACCCCACAGGGAACATTTGTTGACGACCTTCTTGTCTATTGCCTCGCTCCGGACAGGTTTCTCCTGGTCGTCAATGCCGCTAATTCGGACAAGGACTACGCCTGGATTCTAAGCCATCGGGGCTCCTTCGATGTCCGGGTGGAGAACGCCAGTGACCGTTTTTCCCAGCTGGCCTTGCAGGGACCGAGAGCGGCCGAGATTCTTCAGTCGCTTACGGATATCAACCTTTCCGAGCTGAGGCCCTTCTGGGGTGGGTGGGGCAAAGTGGTCGGCGTCGAATCCTTTGTTTCGAGGACTGGCTACACGGGAGAGGATGGGTTTGAGATCTACACCCTTGCGCCTGACCCCGGTATCATATGGGAGGAAACCTTGAAGAAAGGCGAGAGCGCAGGGCTTTTGCCCGTTGGCCTGGGAGCGCGCGATACCCTGCGGCTTGAGGCCAAGCTCATGCTCTACGGCAACGACATCGACGAAACCACGACCGTGCTGGAGGCAGACCTCAAGTGGATCATCAAGTTCAATAAGGGAGACTTCCTGGGCCGGGAGGCTCTGGCCAGTCAGCTTGAGCAGGGAATCAGGAGGAAAATCGTCGGTTTCGAACTCGTCGAGCGAGGCATCCCCAGGCGGCATTATCCTGTCTTTATCGGCGGTGAGAAAGTGGGCGAAGTAACATCAGGGACTTTCTCCCCTTACCTGAAAAAGAGCATTGGGCTGGTTTATCTTCCCGTCGAACATACAGCGCCAGGGACAGAGCTTGAAGTGGCCGTCAGGGAGAAGAGGGTTAAGGGTGTGGTCGTCCCGACGCCGTTTTATAAGCGTCCAGCTAAACTCTGATGAGGGTTATCTCGGACGGCGAGCGGAGAAGAGGAATGACCAGGACGGAGAAATGGAAGGCAAGAGCAGAGCTCATGCCTTTGCTTGAATAATCCTTCAGGAGGAGATCGTGTATCCAAAAGATTTCTTTTTTACCCAAGACCATGAATGGCTGAAAATCGAAGGCGATGAAGCCCTCGTCGGGATCACGGACTTCGCTCAGAAGCAGCTTGGCGATGTTGTTTATGTGGAGCTTCCGGCAGTCGGGACACAACTGGAAGCCCATCAGACCATCGGCGTCGTCGAATCGGTCAAGGCAGTCTCGGATATCTATTCACCAGTCTCCGGTGAAGTCATCGCCGTCAACGAAGAACTCAACAATTCACCGGAGCTTCTCAACCAAGATCCCCATGGACAGGGATGGATCATCCGTCTTAAACTGAAGGATAAAGGCGAAGTGGAAAGGCTGATGACCGCCGTCGATTATGAGAAATTCCTGGAAGGTCTCATGACCTGAAAGGGAGGTGCGAGGAGATATTGGATGCGCTACATAGCCCTAAGCGAGAAAGATAAAAAGGAGATGATGGCCGCTCTGGGCATCCATTCGCTGGACGACCTCTTCTGCTGCATTCCCTCCCCGTTGCGTCTCCATCGTGAGCTTGAGATTCCGTCGGCCATGAGCGAGATGGAGCTCATCAGGCATTTTGAGGCTCTCGGGCGGAAAAATTCAGCCGACCACTTTCTTTCCTTTCTCGGGGGAGGGGCCTATCCCCACGTGATCCCTTCTCTCGTCGACTCTCTGAGCTCGAGAGGGGAGTTCGTCACTCCCTACACTCCCTACCAGCCCGAAGTCAGTCAGGGGACACTCCAAGTGATCTTCGAGTTCCAGACGCTCGTCTGTCAGTTGACGGGCATGGAAATTGCCAACGCCTCCCTCTACGAAGGAGCCTCGGCCACGGCTGAGGCCGTCCTCATGGCTTACCGGCTTCGGGGAAAGCCGAAAGTTCTGATGGCGAGGACGCTTCATCCCCAGTATAGGGAGGTCGTCCAAACCTACGTCAAGAACCTGTTCGTCGAGACCGATGAGATTGGCTACACCGAGGAAGGGAGGATAAACGTCAAGGACCTGGCTTCGAAAATCGACAGGGAGACGAGTGCTGTTGTGTGCCAGACGCCCAACTTTTTTGGTGTTATCGAAGAGCTGGAAGAGATCGCGGCCATCGCTCACGAGCACCAGGCGCTTTTTATTGTCGTCGTTTCGGAAGCAGCTTCGCTCGGCCTTCTCAAGCCGCCCGGCGCCTGTGGCGCAGATATCGTCGCTGGAGAAGGCCAGTCTTTTGGCCTCCCCCTCAGTTTTGGCGGGCCCTATCTCGGTTTTATGGCTTGCCGGAAGGATTTCCTGCGTCAATTCCCCGGCCGCATCGCTGGCCAGACTCAAGACGCAGAGGGAAGAAGAGGCTTCGTGTTGACGTTGTCGACGCGCGAGCAGCACATCCGCCGCGAGAGGGCAACGTCGAACATCTGCACCAATCAGGCCTGGTGCGCCCTGCGGGCGACGATTTTTCTCGAGACGATGGGGCAAGCCGGGATGCGGGAGCTCGCTTACCAGAACATCCAGAAAGCGAACTACGCCCTGGGAAGACTTGCCGCTTGCCAGGGCGTCAAGCGAAAGTTCAGCGGTCCGATATTCAACGAGTTCGTGTGCGAGTTTGAGGCTGGCTGGGAAAAGATAGACGGCCATCTCCGGCGGAAGGGTATCTTGGGTGGGCTCAACCTTGAGACTTCTTACCCGGAGTTAAAAGGGTGTGGACTCCTTTGCGTGACCGAAGTCCATACCAGGGAGGAAATTGGCCGTCTGGTGGGCGCTGTCGAGGAGGTGCTCCAGTGATTCGAGAACCCTTGATTTTCGAGCTCAGCGCTAAGGGCAAACGCGCTTTCTTTTTCCCGACGCTTGACGTCCCGGAGAGGAAAGATTGCCTGGCTGGAATTTCTCTTCGTCATGAGATCCAGGGTTTCCCCGAAGTCTCGGAAATCGAGATCGTTCGCCACTTTACGCGGCTTTCACAGACGAATTTCTGCGTCGACACAAGCTTTTATCCGCTCGGCTCATGCACTATGAAATACAACCCCAGGGTCAACGAGAGGGTGGCCGCTCGGGAGGCCTGGCTCTCCTGTCATCCGAGCGCACCTGCCGAGCTTGTCCAGGGAAACCTGGAAGTCCTCAAGACGCTGGAAGACTTGCTGAGTGAAATTACGGGCATGGATGCCTTTACGCTTCAGCCAAGCGCCGGCGCTCAAGGAGAGCTCACCGGAATGTTGATGATTCGGGCCTGCCTCCAGGAAAGGGGAGATCCGCGCGAGGTCGTCCTCATCCCGGATTCAGCTCACGGCACCAATCCTTCGAGCGCTCATATCTGCGGCTACCGGGTCGTCGAAATCAAGTCGAATGAAAAAGGGACCATTGACCTGACCAGCCTCGATCAGGCTATGAACGACAGGGTAGCGGCTTTGATGATCACCAACCCCAATACCCTGGGAATTTTTGAGTCCGAGATAGATAGGATTGCGGGCATCGTTCACGAGCGGGGAGGTTTGCTCTACATGGACGGTGCGAATATGAACGCCCTCGTCGGGAAATTCAGGCCCGGCGATATGGGTGTCGATGTCCTCCACCTCAATCTCCACAAGACCTTCTCCACGCCTCATGGTGGAGGGGGGCCCGGCTCGGGTCCGGTTGGGGTAAAAAAAGAGTTGGCTTGTTATCTTCCTGTCCCGGTCATCGAGAAAACTTCTGCTGGTTATACCTTGAATTTTGACCTTCCCAAGTCGATCGGCCGGGTGCGGAGTTTTTACGCAAACTTCTTAGTTCTTATCAAGGCCCTGGCTTACATCCTGAGCCTGGGTGGAGAAGGCTTGAAGGAAGTAGCTGAGGTTTCGGTGCTCAATTCTAATTATATCCGAAAAAGCCTGGAAGGCCTCTATCACCTCAAGTACGATGCGCCAACGCTGCACGAATGTGTTTTTTCCGACAAATTCCAGAAAGAGCGCGGTGTGGCCAATATCGATATTGCTAAACGCCTCATCGATTATGGGGTTCACCCGCCGACCATGTCCTTCCCTCTCATCGTTCCAGGAGCGTTGATGATCGAGCCGACAGAGACCGAGAGCAAGAGGGACCTCGACACGTTCATCGAGGCGATGAAGGCCATCGCCAAGGAGGCTATCGAGAAGCCAGAACTCGTCAGGACTGCGCCTCATACTTCCTACGTCAAGAGACTGGACGAAACGAAAGCCGCCCGCTATCCCGTGCTTCGCTGGGAGGGAGAAAAGGAGGAGTAGGCGAATACATGTCGCTCCAGAATCTCATCCTGAACCTCCACAAGTTTTGGGCTGGCCAGGGTTGCTACCTCGCCCCGTCCTACGACGTCGAGGTTGGCGCCGGGACGATGACACCCGACACTTTCTTCCGTGTTCTCGACAGGCGTCCGTGGCGGGTGGCCTATGTCCAGCCCTCGCGGCGCCCCACCGACGGTCGGTATGGCGAGAACCCCCACCGCGTTCAGAAGCATTTTCAGTACCAGGTCATCATCAAGCCCTCGCCGCCAGACATCCAGGATATCTACATCCGGAGCCTCGTCTCTCTCGGCATTGACCTGGCCGAGCATGACCTCCGATTCGACGAGGATGACTGGGAATCACCGACCATCGGCGCCTGGGGGGTGGGCTGGCAGGTCGTCCTGGATGGCCTGGAGATTACCCAGTTTACCTATTTCCAGCAAGCGGGCGGAATCGAACTTTTCCCTGTTCCGGCTGAAATCACATACGGCCTGGAGCGTTTGGAGATGTTTCTCGAGGGAAAGGACAACCTCTACGAGCTCGACTGGTCGGGCAAAGTCACCTACCGGGATTTGAGGCTGCGAGAAGAAAGAGAGTTTTCCGAATACAATTTCAACCAGGCGGATATTCGCCGGTTGCAGACGTTTTACAGCTTAGCCCGAGAGGAAGCGGCTTCGCTTATCGAAAGGAACCTCCTTTTGCCTGCTTATGATATGTGTCTCAAGTGTTCCCATTTTTTTAACCTTCTTGACGCCAGGGGGGCCATCGGCGTGACGGAAAGGGTTAAGATGATTGGCGAAGTCCGAGCCCTCGTCAACTCCTTAGCTCAACGGTATATCCGGGCGGAGGAAAGCCGCTGATGGAGTTCTTGCTCGAAATCATCACCGAAGAGATGCCCGCTTCCCACATCAAAGCTGGATTGGCCCAGCTCGAAGAGAAGCTCAAAGCTGAGCTTATCGCGGCTCGCTTGCCCGTCCAGGGCCTCCGCACTTTCGGCACCTGCCGGCGGCTCGTGGTCGTTGCCGACATCCCGCCCCGGCAGGAGAGCAAGGAAGAAGTGGTCGTTGGCCCTCCCAAAGCCGTGGCTTATGGTGCTGATGGCTCGCCCACCGAGGCAGCCCGAGGGTTTGCCCGGGCTCAGGGAGTGGCCGTGGACAGGCTGGAGGTTATCCCGACGCCCCGGGGCGAGTATGTTGGAGTGAAGAAGGCCATCTCTGGCCGAGGGGCTGAAGAAATTTTGGCCGAGCTTCTCCCGTCCATCCTCTCTTCCCTCTCCTTCCCCAAAATGATGAGGTGGGGGGAGGGGACATTGCGGTTTTCGAGGCCGATCAGAAACATCCTCTGTCTCTTGGGAGGAGAGCCTGTCACCTTTTCACTGGCCGGCCTCGTTTCGACAGGTTTCACCACCGGCCATAAGCTCCACTCCCCCCACAAGCTTCCGGTCAAATCTTTTGCTGAATTCAAGAGCTTGCTCCGCCAAAACAAAGTCATTCTCGACCCCGCCGAAAGAAAGGAGATCATTTGTCGTAATATTGACAAGAGGCTGCGGCGATGGCGCGCCTCCCTCCATCCTGATGATGAACTCCTGGACAGGCTCGTCTATGATGTGGAAAATCCCTATGTGTTCATGGGCACATTTCCGTCCCCTTATCTCAAGCTGCCGCTCGAAGTGCTGAGCGCGGCGATGCGCGAGGGCCAAAAGCTCTTTTCCGTGGTCAGAAGCGGTCGCCAGTTGCCTCATTTTATCGGCGTGGCCGACGCGCCCGGGGACCCGCGGTCGCTCATTCGCCAGGGAAATGAGAGGGTTCTCCTGGCCAGACTCGAGGACGCAAAGTTTTTTTGGGAACAGGACAGGAAAGTTCCCCTGGCCAAAAGAGGACCAGGGTTGGCCCGGATAATTTTCCAGGAGAAGCTTGGCACTTACAAGGACAAAGTTGGGCGATTGAAAGCACTGACCAGCTACATCTGTGAGAAGATTGATGAGCCCAAGTTGAAGAAAGATGCTCTCACGGCGGCTGAACTGTGCAAGGCCGACTTGCTTACGGAAATGGTCAAGGAATTCCCGGCTCTCCAGGGCGTCGTGGGCGGCCTTTACGCCAGGGCGGAAGGATATCCGGAGGCCGTGGCTCAGGCCATCTATGAACACTATAAACCTATTGGCCTGGAGGACAGCTTGCCCGCTTCCTTGGGAGGCGCGGTGCTTTCCCTGGCGGACAAGCTGGATTCTCTCGTCGGCGTCGTTGGTCTGGGCATCCTTCCCTCTGGCTCCAGCGACCCCTTCGGCATCCGCCGGAATGCCAACGGCGTTTGCCGAATCATCCTGGAAAAGAAATTTGTCCTTTCTTTAAATCAGCTTCTAAGAAAGGCTCTTTCCCATTACGGCGAGCTTCCGCTCAGGCCGCCGGCCGAGGTCCTCGATGACTGTCTTAACCTCTTTAACCAGCGGCTGCGCTCCATTTTTGAAACGCAAGGTTACCGTTATGACCTTATCAACGCGGCCTTGGGCGCGGGCATCGATAACGTTTACTTTGCTGGTCGGAGGCTTAAGGCTCTGGAGACCCTCCGCCAGAGCCCTTCTTTTGTTCCCTACGTCCTCATGGCCAAACGGGTCAACAACATCATCCGGGACGCCCCTCGTTCCATGGTGATTCCTGAGCTGTTCGAGGCCAGGGAGGAGAAGGAGCTCCATGCGATGTTTTCCATCATCGAAAAGAATGTCGGGCCTCTCCTCGAAGCAGGCGATTTTGGAAAAGCCCAGAGCATGATCCTCAAGCTCCATGGCCCCCTGACCACCTTCTTCAACCGGGTTCTCGTGATGGCTGAGGATAAGAAAACGCGGCGCAACCGCCTGGCCCTGCTTCAAGCTATCAGCCAGCTCTTGCTCCGCGTCGCGGACTATTCCCAGATCGTCGTTGAAGGCGAGAAGTAAGGGGGGCGGCAGGAGAGAGGCTCCGCCTCAAATCTGGAATTCGTCCTTGTTCGAATCGGGCGGCTCTCCGCCCTCTTCTTTGTCGATGAATTTTTGCTCGAGGGCAATGATTTTGACCAGGTTAGCGGGGAGGTTCTGGCCCTTTGCTTCCCCGTAAGGATGGAATTGAACTCCAACTTGATACTTATAGGTTTTTCCTTCTGCCGGGGAAGCCCACTTGACAGCTCCTTTCATGGTAAAAGGAATCCGCTCCCCGGGAATGGATATCTTGAGCTGGACTTCGGTATTCGGCTTGAGCGAGTTCTGAGCTAAGAAGCGCACTCCACCGCGGCTGATATCGAGGAGAGGGCAGAATTCCTCGATGAAGCCAGGTTTGGTGAAGAACAGGCTCTTTTTCTGGTAGCTCACCGTTGCCCCGGGTATCTTGAACCGGACGCAGGCTCGTCTTTCGATTTTGCTTTCATCCATGCTCCCCCTCCTCGGGAAAAAGCTTCTCCCCAGCCAAGCATGCTCGAAAGAGAAGAGAAGGTCTCCGCCGACAACACGTCCTTTCGGCGATTGCCCTTCCCATGCTAAAAATCCAAGCTCAATGCATTGCTTATTTATATACACCAGGTGAGAGAGGATGTCAAAAATTTTCTTGTTCAAGCATCCGCTCTTGACATTAGGGGTGACGTCACGAAAGCAGCCCCTTATCTCTCCATCTCATCTTATCATCGAGGATGCGGGAACCCTTTCCTTCTCGGTCAGCTCCTGGACGGTAAAGTCAAGATAATCTCTATTATTCCCATTAAATCTATAGGAATAATATAATTAACCCAGAACCCATGAATCTCTATCTTGCTAAAGCTTGACGGACGACCGGCAATCGATCAGCGCAGCGTGCCCTCGTAGTGGGCCGTAAGCTGGCGTTTGCGAACCTCTTCGGGCGTGTAGGAAGGAAGGAGCACGGGGGCGATCCTGTCTGTCCTTATTCTGGCCTTCTTGAGCTCCTGTTCATAAGCTGCGACATGGTCGAGGGTCAGTTGGCCCAGAGTTACGGATTTCGCGTACTCGGCCGCAAAACGCCCGGCTCGCCGACCAAAGACGTTGTAATCAAGGACCGAGTTGCCCATCAGCCTGTTCCGGCCGTGGACACCGCCCGAGGCCTCGCCAGCGACAAAAAGGCCGGGGATATTCGTTTCGCACCGGTCGTTGATTTCGATGCCGCCGTTCTGGTAGTGAAGCGAAGGATAGACGAGCATCGGCTCCTTGGTAATGTCGATGTTGTAGCGGATAAACTGCCGGACCATAGCCGGGAAATTCTTGGCCAGGTAACCCGAGCCTCGGATGATTTCGATCAGGGGAGAGTCGAGCCAGACTCCCCATCGGCCGCTCGGTGTCTGGATGCCGTTCTTTCTTTCCAGGCATTCCCGGATAAAGGCCGCACTCTCAACATCGCGGGGCTCCCGAGGGAAAACAAAGAGCTCGCCAAACTTGTTAACCGGCTGGCCTCCGGCGCCACGGATTTTTTCCGTAATGAGGAAGCCGGCAATTTGCTCCGGGAACACCGCTCCCGTGGGATGGTACTGAACGGAATCCATGTAGAGCAGCTTGGCCCCTGCTCGGTAGGCGATGACCAGGCCATCGCCGGTGGCTCCGTAATGGTTGGTCGTGTCGAAGCCGCGAATATGGAGACGACCATAGCCGCCGGTGGCAATGATGGTCGCTTTCGCCTTGACCGTAAAGTATTCCTCTGTTTCCATGTTGTAAAGTATGCCGCCGGCGCAGCGGCCGCGGGTGTCGAGAAGGAGCTCGACCGTGGGCATGAACTCGAGAATGGTGATTTTGTCCGGATGGTTGCGGACCTCGTCCATCAGGGTGCGCATGATCATGGCCCCGGTATAATCGCGGCAGGAGTGCATCCTCTTGCGGGACGTATCGCCTCCGTGGAGAACCTGCAAGGAGCCATCGGGGTTTTTATCCCAGACGACGCCGAGATCCTCGAGCCATTTCACGACTTCGGGTCCATCCTCAGTCAGAGCCCGAACGAGTTCAGGCTTGTTGTCAAAGTGGCCGCCGCCTATGGCGTCGAGGAAATGGCGGGTCGGCGAGTCCTGGGGTTTGACCGCGGCTTGCATCCCGCCCTGGGACATCATCGAGTTCGCATCTCCGAGCCGTAGCTTGGTCGAGATGATGCTCCGGGCTCCGTTCTGCATGGCCAGGATGGCCGCTGCGCAACCGGCGCCTCCGCCGCCAATGATGAGGATATCGGTCTCGAAATCAGGACGGGAGAGGTCGAAAAGCTCTGGCTTGATACGGCTGTGGGATTCGAGCATGTCGGCCACTTCGGTCGTGAGGAATTCACCCTTGTTGGGTCCGATCCGGACGACGCGCCTGGCCTCCGGCCTGTAATCGGGGTGAAACCTGTTGAGAACCTCCTCTCTTTCCTCGGCTGTCATGGGCGGGAAAACTGGCTTTCCCGATTTCTCGAGCTCCAGCCGATGCGGTCTCGTCTTTTCAACGAGGTTCAGGGATTCTCTCATATATTCGGGATACATCGCACACTCCTTTTATTCGATGTCTCGAGCGTAGTATCTCTTCTTGAGCTCGTCTTTTTTCAAGGCCATCAGCTCCTTGTATTCCCTGTCGAATTTCTTCTGGCGGATTTCCTTAATTCTCTGCTCGAGCTCAGGGCTTTTCTTGGCCAGATACCGGCCATAGAGCCTCTTGGCCAGCAGGCCGACGTTGTAATGGACAATCTCCGCTGGGCAGCGGATAGCACACAGCCCGCAGCAGAGGCAGTCGAAGGAAAGGTCCATGACCTTTTCGATGTCGCCTCGAATGGCGGCCTGGATGTAATCCATCACCTCCAACCCCTGGGGGCAGGCCTTAGTGCAGGTGTTGCAGGCGACGCAGCGAAAGATCTCCGGGTAGAGCTTCTGGAAAGCCGTGACGTTCGGCTCCAGCTTCTCGATGTCGTAGACAGGCTTCTGGGCCGGGATGACGGGAAGCTGGGAAAGCCACATGCCTTCCTGGACGAGGGTGGTGCAGGCGAGGCCGGTATAGATTTTGTAATCCCCGGGGAGGCGATAGACGGTCGCGCAAGCCCCGCAAAAGCCTTCCCGGCAGCCAGCGCCCCGCTTGATCTGATAGCCGGCGTATTCGATGGCCCCCATGATGGTGGCCTCAGCCGGAACCTTATGGGCCTTGCCCATGATGTAGACGGTGACCATTTTCTTGGGGGGTTCAGCTGGCTCGGCCTTCTTTTTCATCGGCCGTACCGGCTTGGCATCTCTTCTCGGTGTCGCTTTCTTTTTAGCCATCGTTTGATCTCCTTCCCGTTACTAAAGTCTTCGGTGTCAGTATTCTTGCGGCAACTTCTTGAGCTCCGCCCAGGAATAGACGGGACCGTCCTTGCAGACATAGTGCTGGCCGATGTTGCAACGGCCGCACTTGCCGATACCGCATTTCATTTTGTTTTCCACGGTCGTGTAAATTTGGTTATCGGCGAACTTGAGGTCCTGAAGCGCTTTGATGACGAACTTGATCATAATGGGAGGGCCGCAGGTGATGGCGATGGTGTTGGAAGGATCGGGCTTCTTGTCCAAGACGTTCTGGGGAACGAACCCGACGAACTCTGTCCATTCTGGCTCGGCCACGTCGATAGACAAATGGACAGTCATCTGCTTCTTCAAGTCCGCCAGCTCCTCCTTAAAAACAATATCCTTCGACGTCCTGGCGCCGTAGATAAGGGTGAGCTCGCCGTATTCTTCCTTCTTGGCCAGGGCAGTCTGGAGCACAGACCAAATGGGAGCCAGGCCGATACCGCCGCCAATAAAGACCAGGTTTTTCCCCGTCCATGCTTCAACGGGAAAGCCGTTGCCATAGGGGCCGCGAATGCCGACCAAGTCGCCGACTTCCATCTCGTGGAGGGCCGCAGTTACCCTTCCCATTTTCAAGATGCTGAACTGGAGGTAGTCCTTAACAAGGGGGGAAGAGGAGATGGAGATCATGCTCTCACCCTTGCCAAAGACGGAAAGCATGGCGCACTGGCCACAGCGGTGGCTGAAGCCGTCGCCGTTGACGAAGACAGTCCGGAATGTCTTGATCGCCCTCGCCCCTCCCACTTCTTCCTTGATATGGATGATCTTGGCCAGCTTGGGGATGTAGACGTTAGGCTCCATGGTTGCTTACCTTGTCCAGGACTTTGATGATGTCGATCCCAACCGGGCAGAGGCTGATGCAACGGCCGCAGCCCGTGCACATAACCTGGTCAAAATTCTCGACAAAATAGCGAAATTTATGGAGAACCCTCTGGCGAAGACGCGACGCCTTGTCCGGTCGGGGGTTGTGGCCGGAAGAATGCATGGTGAAATCGGGGAATTGGCAGTTGTCCCATGTCCGAACCCTCTTGCCGCGCAAGGGGGATATGGAGTCGACTTCGTCGTTGATGTCAAAGCAATGGCAGGAAGGACAGAGATAGGTGCAGATGCCGCACTGGATGCAGCTCATCGATTCCTCATCCCAGAGAGACGAATCGAACAGGCCCTGGAGAGCTGCGGCCCTCTCCTTTTTCGTCCCCTTGACCCCGCGGACGAGCTTTTTCCTCGCTTCGGCGTGCCTGGCCTGGACTTTCTTCTTGTCGTCCGGTTGGGGCTCTTTGAAGAGTTCTCTCGCCGCCTGGACGAGCTTTTCTCCGTTGGTCGAAAGGGTTTTTACATAATAGCTATCCCCTAAGTCGGTGAGCAAGATGTCAAGCCCTTCTTCGCCGTGGGGTGAACCCTCGACGGAAAGGCAAAAGCAATTCTCCCAGGGCGGCGTGTGGCAGGCCAAACCGATGAGCGAAGCTTGGCTCCGACGCTTCCAGTAGTAAGGGTCGGTAAAGTCGCCGCCAAAAACTCTATCCAGGAGCCAGATAGCCCGGGCATCGCAGGGCCGGACGCCGAAAATAACGAATGGCTTGCCGTTGGGCAAGACTTCTCTGACCTCAAGGGTCTCGCGATTCCCCTCGATTGTTTTCGAGAATTCGAGGAAGACTTCGCGCTGAGGAAAGATAAGCGCTTTGGCCGGAAGTGTGGTTACGGCAAGCTCGAGGCTGGCGGGGGCATGGTCGATGATTTCGTAATTCCAGCGTTCGTTTTCATCTTTTCTCGGCGCATAAACCGTCCAAGCATTGAGCTTTTCCATCCACAGAGGCAAGGACTTTTTTTCAAGTATCTTGTCCATCATCTTACCTGATGAAATCTCCAGGGTCATCGTCTTTGAAGGAGGATATGAGCGGCGGCTGGGCGGGGTCGAAGCCAACCTCGTAGCCGAAGAGCTCCTTGGCCTCCTTTTCCAGCTTCTTGTTGAGAAAGCGAAGGGGAATATCCAGCGGACAGGCCCTTTCGCATTCACCGCAGTCGATGCATCGGCCAGCCAGATGAATGGCCCGAACGAGGTGGTAGACGAAATTCTCGGATGACTCGGCTGACCTCTGGATCCACTTCACCTTGTGGGCTTTTTCCTCAGCCGTCGTGTCGGCTGTGACAGCCAGGTTGATGCTGTCGACGACGCATTCATCGCAGTAACACATCGGACAAACCGACCGACAGGCATAGCAACGGATGCACTTGTCGAGTTGCTCTTTCCAGAAACGCCACCTTTCTTCCTGGCCGAGCGCTTCTATTTTCTCGACGGACCCGAAGGGCTTGTCCACCGCCTTCCTGGTTTTTTCGCCCGCCAGGATGTCGTAGAGGACTGGAAAGTTGGCCTGGCATTCCAGGCAACGCTCGGCCAGGAGCTCCTCGACCGGGAATTCGACCTTTCCGTCCGCCGTCGTGATGAGGAACCGGTCGGCGGCCAGCTCGATTTTCTTGGGTTTTTTCCCTCCCAGCTTTCGGGCAAGCTTGTGGTCATCGATGACGCCGGCTTTCTCGCAAGAAACGCCGAGGACGTAGATATCCTGACGGTCGATGAATTTTTCTTGGAGGAGAACGACGATGGCCCGGCTGTCGCAGCCCTTGACTACTACCCCCACCGGCCTTTTGTCGGGTTGCTTCTGCCTGGCTTTTCTTCTCTTCTCGTCAACGAGGAAGCGCGCCAGGTTGTGAACGCACGTCGGGTCCCAGACGAGCTTCTCGACATCCTCTGGAGTCTTGATGAACACGGGAATGGCCTGCCAGCCGTTGCCGCCCGTCCCATAGCCGATGAGGTATTTGATTTTCCCTTCACGCAGGAGCTTCCTCGCCTCCTCCTTGAGGTCCTCGAAATTAGCCATCAGGGGTTTCTCCTCAATTTTGCCTGGGGACCCAGCGGTTTGAGCTCTTTGACGAAATCCTTGATCACCTGGGTATATTTGGTGCCCTCGGCAGCCGAGACCCAGGACATCTGGAACCTCTCTGGCTCCAGCCCGATGAACTCCAGGAGTTTCTTGACAAAATAGATGCGCCGCCGGGCGTAGTAGTTTCCTTTGATGTAATGGCAATCGCCAGGATGGCAGCCCGAGACGAGCACACCGTCAGCGCCCTTATTGAAGGCGGTAAAGATGTAGAGAGGGGAGACGCTCCCGGAGCACATGACCTGGATGGGGATGACGTTGGGCGGATATTCCATCCGTGATACACCGGCCATGTCGCTCCCGGCCGAGGAACACCACTTGCACAGAAAAGCAACAATTTTCGGTTCGAATTCCTCCGCCATCCTCAGCCTCCCAGACACGCGCTGATCATATCGTGAACCTGGCTCAAAGTCAGGTTCTTCACCTGGATGGCCGCCCGCAAGCAGGTGGCCGAGCAGGTTCCGCATCCCTCGCAGAGGACTTCGTTGACCTCTGCTTTATCATCCTTCAAGGCGATCGCATCATAGGGACAGACTTGGACGCACATCCCGCAGCCTGTGCAGAGGGTGGGGATGACTTTGGCCACGGTTGGGGAGTGGTAGAGTCTCTCCTGGGAGAGAACAGCCACCGCCTTGGCGGCAGCACCGCTGGCCTGGGCCACGGCCTCAGGGATGTCCTTGGGAGCTTGCGCGGCTCCCGCCAGGAAAACGCCCGAGGTGACGCTTTCGACTGGCCGCAGCTTGGGATGCGCTTCCGCCAAGAAGCCGTCCTTGTCCAGGGCCAGTTTGAGCTTCTTGGCCAGTTCTTGGGCTCCTTTGGCCGGACGCATCGCCTGGGCGAGAACAACCATGTCGGCGGCAATTTCGATGTGTTTGCCCGTCAGCGTATCGACTCCCCAGACTTTGAGCTTGCCCTTATCTTCGAAAACCTTCGACACTTTGCCCCGCAGGTAGACGACGCCATCCTCTTCGATGGCTCTCTGGACAAATTCCTCGTAGCCTTTGCCGCCAGAGCGGATGTCAATGTAAAAGACGTACGCTTGTCCGTCATGGACATGATGCTTGTAGAGCATGGCGTGCTTGGCTGTATACATGCAGCAGATTTTGGAGCAGTAAGCGCAGTGGTTTTCAGGGTCACGCGAGCCCGAGCACTGGATGAAGACGACTTCTTTGGGTTCCTTGTGGTCAGAGGGACGGAGAATCTGGCCTCTCGTGGGGCCTGACGCAGAGCAAAGTCGCTCGAACTGAAGCCCGTCGAGAACATCAGGGTACTTCCCGTATCCATATTCGGCCATGTTCTCTTTATCATAAAGGTCATAGCCAGTGGCCACGATAATCGCCCCCACTTCTTCTTCGATGATTTGTGGCTTCATATCATAGTCAATGGCCTTGGCCTCACAGACGTCGGCGCACTTGCCGCAGGCGATGGGCAAAAGGCCGGGGCACGCGTTGATGTCGAGGGTGTAGGAAGCCGGAATGGCTTGAGGAAAGGGGATATAAATGGCTCTTCTTCCCGTCAGCCCGAGTTCAAACTCGCTGGGGACAACGATGGGGCAGACCTTCGTGCACTCATCGCAGAGGTTGCACTTATCGGGGTCGACGTAAGTCGGCTTCTTCAGGATCTTGACTTTGAAATTGCCCACATACCCGGAGACATCCTGGACTTCGCAGTAGGTCATCAGCCTGATTTTTGGATGCTTGGAAGCCTCGACCATTTTGGGAGTAAGGATGCACTGGGAGCAATCCAGGGTGGGGAAAGTCTCGGAAAGCTGGATCATATGGCCGCCGATGGAGGGGCTTTTCTCCACGAGAATGACGTCAAACCCGCTATTGGCCAAATCAAGAGAAGCCTGGATGCCGGCAATCCCCCCGCCGATGACAAGGGCCTTGCGCGTCACGGGGACGCTGACGGCCTCGAGGGATTCGTTCCGATGGACTTTTTCTACAGCGCTCTTGGTGATTTTGATGGCTTTCTGGGTGGCTTTGTCTTTTTCCTTGTGGACCCAGCTACATTGCTCCCGGATGTTGGCAATTTCGCAACGATAGGCATTCAGTCCAGCCAACCCCGAAGCCTTGCGAAAGGTTGTCTCGTGGAGAGTCGGCGAGCAGCAGGCGACGACGACGTTGCTTAATTTTTTCTCTTTGATAGCCTGGACAATGAGGTTTTGCCCCGGGTCCGAGCACATGTAGACATAATCCTCGGCATGAACAACACCGGGATGTTTGATGAGCTCCTGAGCGACTTTCTTGACATCCACTGTACCGGCGATATTGATGCCGCAGTGGCAGACAAAAACTCCTGTGCGTTTCATGGCTTACCCTTCTTGGCTTTAGCTGGAGCGAGCTTGGCCGTCGGGGTTTCTGCCTTTTCTTCAACCTGCGGTTGACCCGTCTGGCGCAGCTGTTCCAGGCCATAATCGTAACCTCTCTCGAAGGCTCGGATATTTAATTCTAAGAATCTCTTGGGGACAAGGCCAGGTAACGCCTTTTTCATCGCCTCGGGTGTGACGGCCTTCGTTATCGCCGTGAAGAACCCGAGCATCACCAAATTGGCAAAAATCCGGTTGCCCATTTCTTCGGCGAAGCGGGTCGCGGGAATGCTGAAGACTTTGATCTTGGCCCGAGGAGGACGGATTTTGACGAGGTCCGTGTCGATGATGAGGATGCCGTCTTCCCTCAATTCGGGCTCGTATTTTTCATAGGCATCCTGGGACATAGCCACCAAGATTTCTGGCCGAGTGATGTAGGGATAAAGAACGCGGTCATCAGAAATGACGAGCTGGGAGCTGCAGGCGCTTCCCCTTGCCTCGGGTCCGAAGCTCTGAGTCATCGTGCCGTATTTATTATCAAACAGGGAAACCGCTTTGCCGGTGATGAGGCCGCAGCGGATGATTCCCTGCCCGCCGTATCCAGAGAAACGAATTTCTTTCATGGCTCACTCTCCATAGGGCTGATATTTATCGCCCAGGACTTTCTTCAAATGGGTATTCATGCATTCCAGGAAAGTCGGTTTTTCTCGGTCGATGAACTTACCGACAATAATCTTGCCCTGGTAGCTGATGTCCAGAGTGCGCGTATCCGCGCCGTGCTGGATGTCCGAATTCTCGTAGTAATACTTGAGGAGGTTGAGGCCGTCGCCGAGACGGTTACGGCGGGCGTAGAGGGTGACGCAGGGGGTGATGACCTCGATGAAGGAGAAACCCTTCTTGGCCAGGGCTTCCTGAATGGATTTAGTTACCCGCCGCAAGTGGAGTGCCGTCCAGCGAGCGACATAAGTAGCGCCACAAGCATCGGCTAAGTAAGGAAGATTGAAGGGATATTCATAGTTCCCGTAGGGAGCGGTGGAAAGGTTAGCCTGGATGGGGGTGGTCGCGGCCACCTGGCCGCCGGTCATCGCGTAATTGAAATTATTGACGCAAATGACCAGTATGTCCATGTTCCGCCGGGCGGCATGGATGAAGTGATTGCCGCCAATGCCAACAATGTCTCCATCACCGCTGAAGACAACGACCTTGAGCTCAGGGTTGCCCAGCTTCAAACCTGTGGCGAAGGGAATAGGCCGGCCATGGGTGGTGTGGAAAGAATCGAGTCGGACATAGCCGGCCACTCTCCCCGTGCAGCCGATGCCCGAAACGATAGCCACCTTATCCAGGTTAATGTTGCTCTTGCGCAGGGCGCTAGCAAAGGAGCTAACGACCGTTCCGATGCCGCATCCCGGACACCAGATGTGAGGAATCCGGTCCATGCGCAAGAATTCTTCCATCGGGTTTCTTTCTTCGAGCCGATCCTCTTCCCTCATCGAGCTGCCTCCTTGATTGCTTTTAAAATATCATTAGGGTCATGGACCCAGCCGCCGCAGTGGGGAACACCGATGGCCGGCGCTTGGCCGAAAGCGCAGCGTTCAACCTCACGACGAATTTGGCCGAGGTTGATTTCCGGAACGACAAAAGCCTTGATTTTTTTTGCCAGTTCCCTTATCCGTTCCTCGGGGAAGGGCCAGACGGTGATCAACCGGAGTGTGCCAACTTTGATGCCCGCCTTTCTCGCTTCCTGGATCGCCTTAACAGCCACTCGCGAGGTGATCCCGTAGGAGACGACCACTACTTCAGCGCCATCTGTCTCTTCTTCCCTGTATTCAATGATTTTGTGGGCGTTTTTTCGGATTTTATCGTTGATGTGTCGGACGCACCAATCCTGGCATTCGGCGTTGATGATGGGGTAGCCTCTTTCATCGTGGGTTAAGCCGGTCGTGTGGAAACGGTAGCCATCGCCGGCTTTAACCATAAACGGCACGAGGTCTTTGTCCGGCTTGTAGGGTCGGTACTTATCCTTGGGGCCCTCATACCATTTTCTCTCTACGACCTCAATTTCGTCAGCGGGGGGAATGACAACTTTCTCGTGCATATGGCCGACGCACTCGTCGGTCATGAGGAATGTCGGCACTCGATACATTTCCGAGAGGTTGAAAGCCTTGATGGTCAGGTCGAAACACTCCTGCGGCGAATCAGGGGAGAGGGCGATGATTTCGTAGTCGCCGTGAGAGCCCCATCTGACCTGCATCATGTCCGCTTGGCCTGTCAGAGTCGGCAGCCCCGTCGATGGGCCTCCTCGCTGGACGTTGGCGATGACGATGGGGACTTCCATCATGGCGGCGAGGCCGATGTTTTCCATCATTAAGGAAAAACCGGGTCCAGAAGTGACGGTCATGGATTTTACGCCAGCCCATGAGGCTCCGATGAGGGCGGCGACAGAGGCAATTTCGTCCTCCATCTGGATGAAAACTCCACCCACGTAGGGGATTCTTTCGGCGAATCTTTCCGCCGTTTCGGTCGAGGGGGTAATGGGATAGCCGGCGAAAAAGCGGCAACCGGCAGCTAAGGCTCCCTCGGCGATGGCAAAATCGCCGTCGAGGTAATGGGCGCCGGTGAGAACACCCTTAGGATCGGCTTTCACTTTTTTCACCTTCTTCCTCCTCTTTCATGAGAGTCACGTAGAGGGCAAATTCTGGGCAGATGGCCTCGCAAAGCTGGCAATAGCAGCAGTTTTCTTCGTGGACAATGCGGGGCGGGTGATAGCCTTTTCGGTTGAATTCCTCAGAAAGCTCAAGGACATCGCGGGGACAATACTCAACGCAAAATCCGCATCCCTTGCAGCGTTCTCTATCGATGTGGATCTTGCCCTTTTTCGGTTTGAGGTCACCAAAATAAACCATGTTTCCTCTCACATCAAGCTTTTTTCGACGAGCAAAGGCTTGGGGTCAATATAATGGAGGTCGAGACGCAAATCTTTCTCCGCGCAGCCGAGCGCCATAGCCAGGAGTTGAGTGAAATAGAGAACGGGCATCGTCTTGAATTCGGGATACAAGCGAGCTGTCTCTTTCTGCCGGTGGTCAAGGTTAAAAGCGCAAAGAGGGCAACTGACGGCCACAACTTCGGCACCCTGCTCGCGAGCCGAGTTGAGGATCCTGTAAGTCCGCTCGGCCACCACCTCCGGCTTGTCGACTGTCTGGTAAGAAGCGCAGCATTCGGTCTTGTAAGGGAAGTCGACGGGCTGAGCGCCCAGAGCGGCCATCAGGTGTTCTAAAATCATCGGGTTCTCGGGATCATCGAGGCCAATTTCTTTGGGGCGGACGAGGAGGCAACCGTAGTAGCTGGCGACCTTCAGGCCCTTTAGGGGCCGCCGGACCCTTTGGGCGATCGTGTCGAGCTTGATGTCGTCGCGGAGAAGCTCGAGAAGATGGCGGATGCGGATATCCCCAGCATAGGCGATTTTCTCCTCATCCATGAACTTGTGGATTTTCGTCAAACTCTCCGGGTCGGCCTTGATTCTTTCATTGACTCTTTTGAGGGTGTTGTAGCACATCGCACAGAGGGTGAGGACGGAATCCGAGCCGCTTTCTTTAACCCGGATGAGGTTACGGATAGAAGCAAGATGATGGATCAGGTCATCAGCAGCTAAGGAGTAAACCGTGCCGCAGCAGTTCCAGCGCTTGAGCTCTTCGACCTCAAGGCCGAGCTCTTTTAGGGAGCATAATGTCGAATCTTCAAAATTCTTAGCATTGCTCTTCAGAGTGCAGCCCGGATAATAACTTATTTTCATCATAATTTCCTAAAAATATGAATTGAACTGTTATGATGGCCATTTTACGAAGTGAACTTACGGAAATTGCTGATGAGGGCAATCGGTGGAACGCTCGCTTTTTCCTCATCGGAGAGCTCACGCACCTCAACATGATCGCATCGCTTGCGGAGCAGAATCTGACGAACGGCTTCCATGACCTCAGCGATCTTGATGCCCTTCGGGCAACGCACATTGCATGTATAGCAGGAAGCGCAGACCCAAACGGATCGAGATTGAAGGAGCTCATCTTTTAGGCCAAGCTGAGCGAACCGGATAATTTGGTTGGGCAAAATGTCCATCTGGGAAACAGCCGGACAGCCGGCCGAACACTTGCCGCACTGGTAGCAGGCCAGAAGTTTTTGGCCGCTCAATTCCTCCACTTTTTCAACAAAACTATCCCTAATCTTTTTCTTGGATAGGGTAACTCTCATTGTTATTTCTCTTTCCACCCCAAAAATTCAAGTTGGCTTGGTTTTGATGCATTTTCCTGGCCAAAAATGACCCTTCAGTAAACCACAATTTGAATTTGCTGTCAAGAAAATCAGGAGGTGAAGTGCTAATGCCCCCCAAAAAACAGAAGAAGAAAGAGACACATGAGGTTGAGCAAGAAGATGCTTATCAAAACGAAAGGCAAGCCCGTCAGAGGGATGAGCAAGGTGCTCGTGAGCAAAGCCCCTCCAAAAGAACCGAGAAGGTCCAGCCCGTAGCCGAGACCGTAATCGGCTTTGGATTTAAGATAGAGCTGGTTCGAGACAATGAAGAGGTCGCCTCCCAGATAACCCAGGGCGAAGAGGATGAGAAAAGCCAGAACCTCGGGCGGTCTTGCCCGCATCATTATTAGGAAAACGAGAAGAAGGAAAAGAAATCCAGCCTGGATAAGAGCCAACTGGCGGAAGGAGAAACTCCGTTTTTTCGACCTGACCCAGCTTCCTATATAAAGCCCGAGCATAAAAATGGAGAGGAGGAGGGCAATAGCGCCATAAAGGTATCCATAAAGAGCTTGAAACCAGACGAGGAGGATGATTTCTGTGATGATCGTCGTAAAACCCATGACGGCCAAGGGGACAAGCGGCAATGGACTTTTCTTCTTCCGGATGAGCAGCCAAACGGAAACAAGGCAAAAAAAGGCCAGGGGGAGAGTAAGAAGCCAGAGGGGAGAGAGTTGGGAGAAATACTTGAGGCCCTTGACTTCGAGACCGCGGAAATGCGCGCTCCAGAGCATGATCTGGAAATAGAAACTGATGGGGGCCAAGTCCGTGTTGACCCGGCTCTGTCTCGATTTCATCGCTGTCTCCAGTCGGTCGCGGCGCAGAGGATGGAGCCGGGATAAAAGAGAAGAGCGAGTGAAATACAGGGTCTCGAGGCCAAGGGCTTCCACCCTTTGGGCGAGCACTTCAGGCTCCACCTGAATCGACTCCGAGGAGCCAAGGAAAACATTCCTGGCGCCAGGAATGACTTCGACATGGGGAAAGACTTCTTTCAGGGTGTGGTAAAGAGAAGCTAAGAATAGCTCCAGCTCGCCTCCGATGTAGTCTTCCGCCGAGGCGACAATGAAGGAGAGAACCCCAGCTGAAGTGAGCTTTCTCTTGGCCAGGCGGAAGAATTCAAGGGTATAAAATCGATTGAGTTGGGCCGTGCTGGGATCGGGCAAGGAAATGAGAATGCCATCGTAGGAATTGTCGGCCTTTTGGAGGAAAGCGCGTCCATCCTCAAAGAAAAGATGAACCCGGGCGTCGCTCAAGGCCCTTTTTTCTTCTTCAGGGAGGAAGAGCCTGGAGAGTTGGATTACTTCCGGGTCGAGTTCGACATAATCGACCCGGGCTATGGGGTATTTGAGGATCTCCATCAACGTTCCTCCAGCCCCGCCGCCAATGAGGAGGATTCTTTCAGCTTCCGGTTTCTGAAGGAGGGCGAAATGGACAGATTCTTCAGCCGAAGCCCGATCAGGATGGGAATAAACAGGCGCGCTATTGCTATAAAGAGAGGTCTGTTCCTCGGTCTTGATGACCTGAAGCTTTCCGTACCGGGTGTCCCGGCTGGCCAGAAGATGGTAGGGCCGCCAGTAAAGCCTTTGTGTGGGCATATCGAGAAAGATGAACACGGTGAGAACAAGTGTCAGAAGAGCCGGGATAACCAGCCTTTTCTTTTTGTCGACGAGCGAAAAGAGAAGCCACGTCCCCGCTCCTCCAATTAAGGCGGCTGCCTGCCAGGCACTGAAATGGGGCAGGAAGAGAAAATAGACCGTTAGCCCGGCGATGGTGGCTCCCAGTGATTCGAGCCTGTAAACGTCGTTGATTCGTCCGGAAGCTTTCCCAACGTTGAGGACAAAGAGCATTCCGAGAGGGAAACTGACGAGAAGACAGAGGCCGAAAGAAAGCCCGAGGACGGGCAGGAGGCCTATGAGTTCACCTGGGAGGACCCGCATGATGAAACGGAAAACCCGCACCCCGGCCAGAGAAAGGACGATAAAAAAGATGACCCCATAATAGATTTGGGAGAGGTTTTTTTGAAGGAAAGACCAGCGGGAAGCAAGAATGCTTCCCAAGCCCCCCCAGAGGAGCCAGGATGCCAAGACGACCCCGAAGGTCAGCTCATTGCCGTAGAAATGGGCACTGAACTCCCGAAGGAGGAGAATCTGGGAGGAGGTTGCCAAAAATCCCAGGAGAAAAGGGGGGAAGGAATCCTTTAAGCCCAGATTCCAGGGATGGGGTTTTGGCAGAAGCGGCATTTACCGTTTTCCAGCTCGATTTTTTCGACGTCGAAACCAAGACGCCGGATGATGAGGTTCTGGCAGCGCGGGCAGTACGTGTGCTCACCCATGTGGCCGGGGACATTCCCAATGTAAACATAATTGAGGCCTTCTTCCCTGGCCACATTCCGGGCTTTCTCCAGAGTCGACACCGGAGTGGGAGGGAGGTTCTTGATGAGATACATGGGGTGAAAACGGGAGAAGTGGAGGGGAATATCGGGTCCAACCTCCTTCCTGATCCACCGACACATGGCCCGAATTTGTTCCATGTCGTCGTTGAGCTGGGGAATGACCAGGTAGACAAGCTCCAGCCAGACTTGGCTCTGGCGGACGATCTTGATCGCCTCGAGGACGGGCTTGAGCTCTCCCCGGACATAGGTCTTATAGAATTCCTCCGAGTAAGCCTTGAGGTCAATCTTAATAGCTTCCACGACTTTGGTCAGGTCGAGGAGGGGCTCAGGGCTGATGTGCCCACCGGTGACGACACAGTTTTTAATTTTATGACGACGGGCCTCGATGGATGTGTCGTACATGTACTCAAAGAAAACGATGGGTTCTGTGTAGGTATAAGAAATGGATGGACAATCGAACTTGAGGGCGGCGTTGACGACAGCGGTGGGGGGTAAATCGAAATGGCGGACTTGCTCAGGCCGGACCTGGGAGATTTGCCAGTTCTGGCAGAACTTGCAGTTGACATTGCAGCCAGCCGTAGCGATGGATAGGGATTTCGTTCGCGGCAAAAAATGGAAGAAAGGCTTTTTCTCGATGGGGTCGACGTTCATCGTGCAGGCTTTCCCATAAACGAGCGTGTAATAAATGCCCCCATCGTTTTCCCGGACACCGCAATAGCCCCGCTCCTTGTCACCGAGGCGGCAGAGTCGGGGGCAGAGTAAGCATTCGATTTCCCTGTCCGGGAGTTTCTTATAGTATCGGGCCTCGACTCGAGAGAGGTTGGGCTCGGCTTGGAAAGCGAAAAGGTTCCACAACGATTCTCCTGTTCCTGAACCCAAAAGCAAGCTCGAACCGGCCAGAGTCTTGACGAAATTCCTCCTCTTCATGAGTAGCCTACCGTTTAATATTATTATACCTCATCCTCAAGAATTTGTATTTCCTTGAGGCTGGCCACTCCGAGCCCCATTTTTTCAGCTGTCGATAGGTATTCGGGCTTTCGCCTTTCTTCCTCGAGGGAGGGAAGCCCTTTGCGGGCGCGAAGATCTTCGATCACCCGCCAGCCGACCGAATCGGCCGCTACCGGGTCGACAGCAAAAATGAGCATCCCGCACGGTTCGGCCCACTGAGCATGGAAGCTCGGACCCCGGTGATACTGGACACGGAGAGCATCGAGGATGGAAAGTCGGTGCTTGTTCTTTATGGGCGGGGTGTCGAACAGTTCCGCCACATAAGGATTGCAGTGGGCATCGTGGTATTTGTTTGGATTATGGATGGCGCCGAAGTAATTCTTCAGGCTGGCCGTGATACCCGCCAAACCATGGTCTTTGAGGATAGCCAGGCTGATCGAAGCCGTGACAAAGTTAGTCTGGATGGTCGAGAAAAGGCTGCCGATATTGGCGTGGGAAATGAGCTCTGTTTCGTAGCCAGCTCCTTCTGTGTCGGTGGCGAAAACCTTAAGCCGTTGACTGTCCAGGCTTAGCCGGAAGCCAGCTTCACGAAGTTCCCGATTGCTCCTGTCCCAGATGATGATATTTTTTTCCTGCAGACCCGACCTCGTCAGCAGGGTTACGAGGGCGAGGCAGACTTCGGGCCGAGTCGAAAGAAGCCGGCCAGC
>Ga0209102_1000224_pt1 | contig 39741 bp, 39 predicted proteins | sample ConPoolayeHmetaG_FD_185483 | JGI IMG/M metagenome (GOLD analysis project Ga0209102, IMG submission 185483) | Hot spring microbial mat communities from California, USA to study Microbial Dark Matter (Phase II) - Cone Pool mat layer H metaG... ...
CTATCCGCCTGCCCTTTGCGGAAAATCGTTGGTCGATTTTGAACAACTTCTTCTCCCGCCGATGCTTCTTCATTCATGCCTGCCTCTGGCCTGCCTCCGGCCTGCCTCTGGCCTGCCTCTGGCCCTTTCACCCCGTGGCGACACATTCTCGAATTAAAGGGAGGTAAATAAGAATGGCGGCCATACCAGAGAAATGGGATTTGGAATATGATGTAATAGTCGTTGGTTGGGGAGCAGCAGGAACAGCAGCGGCAGTCACAGCCCATGATTTAGGCGCCAAAGTTTTAATCTTAGAGAAGATGGCCCAAGGTGGGGGGAACACCCGGGTTTGTGGCGGTAATATAATTATTCCCAAAGGAAAAGAATTCCTTGAATATCTGGACATTTTAAGTTTTAAAACTACCGAACCGGAGATTTTGGAAGTTTTTGTTGAAGAGGCCATGAAAAATGGAGATTGGATAAGGGAGATGGGGGCAGATGTGCAGGTATTTAGACCTTTAGAGGTGGCTTATCCGACGATGATTGCGGGCGCGGGTTTTCCCCATGTACGGGGAGCGGAGACCGTGGTCAAATACAATATTAAAGGTACTTTAGAGGAAGGAAAGCCATCAGAACGTCTCTGGAAATTCCTTTCGGGGCTGATAAGTAAACGGGGGATTCAGGTTTTGACTTGTACTCCTGCGCGAGAATTAATTCGTAATGACCAGGGAGAGATTATAGGAGTCAAGGCAGAAAGAGAGGGAAAGGTAATTTGGGTGAAGGCGCGCCAAGCAGTCATCTTGACTTGTGGCGGGTACGAGAATGATCCTTGGCTCAAATGGGATTATTTGCCTGTGAAACCAGTTATGTTTTTAGGAAACCCTGGGAATACTGGCGATGGAATTAGAATGGCCCAGAAAATCGGGGCGGAGTTGTGGCATATGACGCGTTTATCTTGTCTAATTGGCTTTAAGGCTCCGGAGTATGAGGCTGCTTTTTGGATAGCCTTTTTAAACGAAGGCTTTATTTTTGTGGATAAGTATGGCCGCAGGTTTGTTAATGAAGCGGGCATCGAGATTCATGAATATTACCGGGAGCTCTCCCATTTCGATATCGAAAAAATGGAGTTTCCCCGCGTACCCCTTTGGGCGATCTTTGATGAACAAACTCGGCGGAAAGGTCCTTTAAGTCGGGGAACATCAGGTTATAACCGCGATCTTTATAATTGGAGTATTGATAATGCAGCCGAAATAAAAAAAGGGTGGATTTTGCCGGGTAATACTCCTGGAGAATTGGCTGCCAGAATAGGAGTAGATTCTCAAGTATTAGAAGCTACGATCACCCGTTACAATCAGTTTTGCCGAGCAGGCAAAGATGAAGACTTCGGCAGGCCCAAAGAAGACCTACGCGCATTGGAGCCTCCTTTTTACGCCATTCAGCTTTGGCCAGCATTGATTAATACCCAAGGCGGACCGCGGCGGGACAAAGAATCACGAGTGCTTGATCCTGAGGGGAAACCTATTCCCAGGCTTTATGCCGCCGGTGAACTTGGTTCTATCTGGGGATATCTTTATCAAGGGGCCTGCAATATTGGCGAAGCTTTAGTCTTTGGTAGAATAGCCGGAAGAAATGCTGCCGCTGAAAAGTGTTGGGATTGAAACCTAATGAGGAAAAAGGTAGTAGCTGAAAGAATATTTTCTATAGCTTCTTCTCCAGAAAGAATATGGCGGCTTTTAGGTAAGGTCATTTTTAGTAGTCTTCCGGAAATGGAAAACATAGAAATCCTTGATGAAAATAATTTCCGGGCTATTTTAAGAACAAGATTATTAGGGGCAGAAATGAGCCTAAAAGTGAAAGGAGAAGTAATAGAGATAAGTCCTTTAGAAAATCTGGTAGTTAGACTTTCTCTTATTGGGCCGGGCAGCATTTTAGAGATAGATCAGAGAGTTAGCTTTGTTATAAAACCGATGGGAAAAGGGGAGACAACTATAATTTGTGAAGCAACAGTAGATAAAATTGGCCGCCTGTCGAATGCTCTCTTTATGAGGCAGATCAAAAGATTTGCTCAAGGTACTTTTTCGACCATAGAGAAGCGTTTGCGGGATTTGGCTTAATTCCTTGTTCATTAATTTAATTAAACGGACGCTTATTATTAGAAAAGCTTTTGGAATAGATGCCAAACAGGGCACTTAAAGAAAGGCCAGATTATGGGAGCAACAAGAATTTTAGCGGAATTTGTGAACAATATGTCCTTTTCCCAGTTGCCAAAGGAGGTTATCCAGAAAGCCAAAGGGATCATTCTGGACACGCTTGGTTGCGCCATTGCTGGCTATACCTTAGCGAACCAAGAGTTTCACTGGCTTTATGATTTAGTCGAAGAGATGGGCGGGAATCCCGAAGCAACCATCTTTATTAAAGGCCAAAAAACCTCGGCAGCTCAAGCTGCTTTGGTTAATGGTACCTTGACCCATACTATAGATTTTGATGATACGCACCTTGGTTCGATTTCTCATTTAGGTGCGCCTACAGTAGCCACAGTTTTGGCCTTGGGTGAGAAGGTTGAAGCTCCGGGTGTGCTTTTGATTACCTCTTTGGTCGCAGCTTATGAAGTGGCTGGAAGAGTGGGCAAAGCGATCATGCCCACGCACTACAAATATTGGCATCCCACGTCTACCTTAGGTGTAATTGCCGCGGCGACGGCCTCGGCTAAAATCTTAGGTTTAGGAACAGAAAAGATAGAGCAAGTTATAAGTCTGGCCGCTGATAGTGCTTCTGGGCTTCGTTACTGTATTGATTTTGGCGATTTTTCCAAGAGTTATCATCCAGGCCTGGCCGCCTGGAAAGGCATTATGGCCGCCCAAATAATTAGCAAAGGAGCGATGGGCCCGCAAGGACTCTTAGAATATAAATCTGGTTTCTGCCACGCCTACTCTGAGCAGCCAAACATAGAGGTTTTAACAGAAAATTTGGGGAATTCTTACGAAATAATGTTTGATAGCTTGAAAGCTTACCCCACAATCCTTTGCAGCCACACTCCTATTCAGGCCACTTTAAAAGTCATAAAAGAACATAAGTTACAGATAAAAGATTTAGAAGCAATTCATTTTCGGGTTACCCCTACCGCTCCTGGCCAAGGGATGAATTATCATCCGGAAACTCCTTTGGCCGCCCGCTTGAGCATTCCATATTGTGTAGCGCGGGCTGCTGCTGATGGATATATAGGCATGGATCAGTTTGCCGAGGAAAAGATTGCTGAACCCGAGATCAAAAAATTCATGAGCAAAATAACCCTCGAGTCAGTTCCATCTTTTTTGGAAAAGTATCCAGGAACTTTGGCAGCCCAAATAGAATTAAAGACCAAAGATGGGCGGGTTTTAGAAGATGAATCTATTTTTCCCAAAGGCCATCCCCGAAATCCTATGACCGAAGATGAAATCAAAGAAAAATTTCGCCAACTGGCTCTCTATTCGTTAAAAAAGGGAGTTGTGGAGCAAATCATTGAGAAAATAGAGCAATTCGAGAAAATAGAAAAAATAGAAGATTTAATAAGCTTGCTGGTTAATAAATTCCATATCTGAAAGGAAGCAAATAAGAAAAAAATAAATTTTCCTCTGATATATTCTTTCGACCTGTTATGATCCAATTTCGTGAGCTCAAGAGTGGGTTGACTAAGAACCGTTTCTTAGTTTTTAGTTCTTAATATAAAGTGGCCTTTCCATATCAGCTATATTCACCTCCCTTTTCAAAAAGAGTGGGAGGAGAAATTCCCCTTTCTCCTTTTTAGGAGGAAATGGAAAATACTGACCGTCGATCACTTTTGAATGAGAAACTAAGAGAGGTTGTTAAACCAATTCTTAGCTTAGGGGAAAGCGGGCAGGGCTCATTAAAATAAGGCGCTGGTTATTTCTTATTTTAACTTTTCCCTATTCGTTTCCGCCTTATCATTACTTAAAATGATTTCCAAGAAACTGATAGACGGTCAGGGGAAAATAAAATTGACCAATATGCTAATAATTTGATAAAAATAATTGATGATCAGGTTTTGTTTCCGCTGGCAATATAAGAATCAAAGTGATAATAGCTTATAAATTTTCGGAGATAATTTTAGAAAGGGAGGAGCAAAATGATTAAAAAAATTGCTCATATTGGTGTGGCCGTAAAAAATATCGAGGAGGCAGAGAAGTTCTATGAGGAGGTGCTTTCTTTAAAAATTCAAGATCGAGAGCATTTAGGAGAAATTAAGGCCAGTTTTATTCCAGTGGGAGATACAGCCATTGAACTTTTGCAATCGACCACCCCAGAAGGGGTTATCTCCAAATTTATCGAAAAAAGAGGAGAAGGTATTCATCATATTGCCTATCAAGTGGAAAATATTGATCAGGCCTTGGCCGATCTGAAGGCCAAGGGAGTTCCGCTCATAGATCAACAAGCCAGAAGAGGAGCCCACCATTCCCGGGTTGCCTTTCTGAATCCCAAAGGGACTTATGGAATATTAATCGAGCTGGTAGAGCCAGAAAAAAGCTAACCGGGGTTTACGGTCTTTAAACTCATTTCCTCATATTTATCCTTGTCGCTAATGAGGAGATGGGAAGAGTGAAAAAAAGGACAGGCAAATATATAGTTCGACCTTTAACACAATTAGCCAATCACAAATATCTCGCTTACGATGAGCAGGGGAACATCAAGGTAAAGGTGAAAATCATTTTATTTTTATAAAAGATATTGGCAAAAGCTTTATGTAAAGCAATTTGGGCTTGAAGGATACAAAGCAGAAACCCTCTTTCAGAGAGACTGGGTCATAATTAATAAAAAGTTAACTTTTGGTGAGGGGGTCTGTCTGCTGGTCTTTCTCGCCTTGGCGACACAGTCTCCAGAGAGGAGAGGGGAAATGACTTTTGACAATACGTTTATAAAAAGGAGGAGGGTAAAAATGAAAGTAAAAGTAATTTTGATGTTATGGGGTTTGGTGGTTTCGTTTTTATTTTTGGGATTTACCAAAACAGGAGCACAGACTTTTGAATTCAAGATTTCGGTGGATACAGTGCCCAACCATCCTCGGAATATGGGATTGGAAATTTTTATAGGAGAGTTGCAGAAAAGGTCAGGAGGGAAATTGATTCCTAAACTCTACCACAGCGCTCAATTGTACAAAGATGCCCATGTTTCTAAGGCTTTGGGTATGGGCACGGTGGAAATGGCTGTTCCAGGTAACTGGGTTCTCGAGGGGGTCGACACCAATACAAGCCTAACTATGCTTCCCATGTTTTTTGGACAACCAGGAGAAATTACCGAAAGGTTAGTCGATGGAAAAGTTGGTGAGGCAGTGGGGAAGTCGTTGGAAAAGAAGCTAAATTCTAAAGTGATCGGAAGGTGGTATGAACTCGGTTATGATAATTGTTGGACCATTAAAAAGAAGATTACTAAATTGGAAGATTTCAAAGGTTTAAAAATGCGTCATTCAGGAGGCTCAATTCCTGCTGCGCGATTCCGGGCTCTAGGGGCTAGCGGAGTTTTTATTGCATGGCCCGATGTGCCTATGGCTTTGGTGCGGGGCACGGTAGATGGTTTAGCTACGACGGCCAAAAGTGCAGAAAGCGCTAAACTTCATGAAGCTGGTATTAAATATGGCGTTTTTACCAGAAATTTTATGGGCTATTACATACCCATGGTGAGTTTGAAATTTTGGAACAGTCTTCCCCCTGATTTGCAGAAGATTTTTCTGCAAGTTTGGCATGAACATGTTCCCAAACAGCGCGAAATTGCCCGAAAAGAACAAAAGGACGCCGAAGAGTTCTTAAAGAGCAAAGGGGTTGAGATTTACTACCCAACCGATGAAGAATTAGCTAAATGGCGGAACCATATCATGCCCATTCAAGATGAACTTATTAAAGAGTTGAAACATGATCCGGAATTGGTAAGCTTAGCCATGAAAGCTTTGGGTATGTAAGTCATTATTAATGATATCAAATTACTCTGTAACCTCCAATTGATTACGAGGGCAATACGCTTGATGCGGTAGATGCAGTAATTTCATGAGATTCTCACGTCTCTTTGCTCTTCATAAGGCGTGAGGCAGAATGCCATGCCTCCATGAGTAGCGGAGCGCGCAATAAGAGTTTTTTCGCCAGGAAAACGTAAAATATCGAATATGCTCATTAATAATAACCTACCTGGAGAGAAAGCTAAGAAAGTAAAAAATTTTTTCATTAATCACGGTACTCAAAGATGAATGAAATTTTTAAAAGATGGAATCTTATCGAAAAGCTATTAGTGGGTATTTTGGCTTTAAGCGCTACAGGAATTTCTTTCTATGCTGCTATAATGCGCTATGTTTTTAAAAAGGCTCCTGATTGGGGTGAAGAGATGGCTACCTATTTGCTTATCTGGGCTGTTTTTATAACTGCAAGTATATTGGCGGAAGAAAAAGGCCATGTGGCTGCTTCCCTCTTAGTGGAACGATTTCCTTTGAAAATAAGGCGGATCTTGGCTTTTTTAAATGCCCTTTTAGCCATTGGGTTTTGCCTATTAGTTGCTTTTTTTGGGTTCCATCTGGTTTTCCATGCCTTGGCCATAGACCAAAGATCACTTTCCGCCTTACGGCTTCCGCTCTGGATAACTTACCTTTCGATAAGTACCGGCTGTACTCTTATTGTTATTAAATATGCAGTAAGAGCATACAGGTTAATTTTCCATTTCAAGACTGATGATATTATGGAAATTCATGAAATGAGCCGGGAGGAAGTCCCGTCATGATCTGGGTCCTTTCCCTGCTCTTTTTAGGCTTACTTTGTTTGGGGCTTCCCATTGCCTTTGTCTTGGGCATTACAGCTTTAGCAATGATCTATTTCTTTACTCCCACGCCTTTAATGATGGTTCCGGAAGTTATGTATAATGCTTTGGATACGTATCCATTGATGGCCATTCCTTTCTTTGTCATTGCTGCCCAGTTCATGCTCCGCGGCGGTGCTTCTAAATACCTTATTCAAGCTGCCAACTGTTATGTCAGGCATTTATGGGGGGGATTAGCAGTAGTTACTGTTCTGTCCTGCATGTTCTTTGCAGCTATTTGCGGATCGAGCGTAGCTACGGCCTTGGCTATAGGGGTAATAACTATTCCTGCGATGATGAATTATGGATATCCCAGGTCCTTTGCTACTGGTGTAGTAGCAGCCTCCGGAACTATGGGCATTATGATTCCTCCCAGTCTGGCATTAGTGCTTTACGGGATTATAGCTGAGGAGTCGATTCCACGATTGTTTCTTGCTGGTGTCATGCCTGGTCTTTTAGAAGGGACGATGTATATTCTTTGGATTACCTGGTACTCCCGGCGCAAAGGGTGGGGAGGATTAGCGCGGGCCAATTGGGCTGAAATTTTTCAGTCCACCGTTAAAGCATTACCAGCTTTTTCCATGCCTATAATTATACTGGGGGGAATTTATGTTGGGGCAGTGACCGTAACAGAAGCCGCTGCCTTAGCAGCAGTGATTTCCATTTTTGTAAGTCTATTTGTTTACCGGGAAGTTAGTCTGAAGGACGTAATTCCAATTGCCACGGAGGCTATGAAAGCAGCTGGGATGATCATGTTCATCATTTCCACAGCCATTGTCTTTGGTAACTGGATAACAGAAGCAGGTATTCCGGCGCGTGTAGTAGCTCTGGCCATAGAACTTAAGCTTACCCCAATCAAGTTTCTCATTTTTATAAATATATTATTACTCATTCTCGGCTGCTTTCTGGAAGTTGTTTCTATTATGTTAATTACTCTTCCCATCGTTCTTCCTGTATTGATGCATTTAGGAATTGATCTCGTTCATTTCGGTATCATTATGACCGTTAATATGGAAGTGGCCTTGATAACCCCGCCAGTAGGGCTGAACCTTTTTGTTATTTCTGGAGTTGCCAAGGCACCTCTTTCTGAGACCATTAGAGGAGCATTCCCTTTTGTGATCTTGGGACTAATTGAAATTGTGATCGTCACTTATTGGCCACAATTTTGCTTATTCTTACCGAACTTGCTTATGCCAAAATAAAAGTGGAGTTAAGACATGCCTAGTACGATGATCGATTCCCAGATTTTCTGCGATTGGTTTAGCCGGGCAGAGATGCGGGAGATTTTTACGGATGAATATCGTCTCCAGTGTTGGCTGGAAGTGGAAGCTGCTTTAGCTCGTGTTCAGGCCAAATTGGGCATAATTCCGCGCGCCGCAGCGGAAGAGATTTGCGCCAAAGCTAAAGTGGCCAATTTTAACCTTGCGGAATTTAAAAAAGAAGCGGACCGGACAGTTCATCCCCTCATGCCTTTGATCTGGGGATTGCAAAGAGTTTGTAATAAAGATTATGGCGAATATGTCCATTGGGGCGCGACGACCCAAGATATAATGGACACAGGAATGATGCTGCAGATAAAAGCAGCAGGAGAGATTATTTTTCGGGATTTGCGAACAATCGAACATATTCTTAAAAATCTGGCGCAGAAACACGGAAGCACCATTATGGCTGGACGCACTCATGGCCAACATGCTCTGCCTTTGACATTCGGATTTAAAGTAGCCGTCTGGCTGGCTGAGGTGAGGCGCCATCTGCAACGCTGGGAGCAATCGCGATCGCGTATTTTAGTGGGTAATTTGAGTGGAGCCGTTGGTACGCATGCAGCTATGGGTGCATGGGGACTTGAGGTGCAGAAAAGAGTAATGGCCGAGTTAGGGTTAGGAGAGCCGGAAATTACTTGGCATCCAGCGCGAGATCGCTTGGCGGAATTTGTCTCTCTTTTGGCGGGTATTTGTGCTACGCTGGGCAAAATAGCTAAAGAAATTATCAATCTGCAAAAAACGGAAATTGGTGAATTGGCTGAACCTTTCGTTATGGGAAAAGTGGGAAGCAGTACCATGCCGCAGAAGCGTAATCCCCATCTCTGTGAAGCTATCTTAGCTCTTTCCAAGATAGTACGTTATCAAGCCGCTTTAGCCTTGGAAGGGATGGTGCAGGAGCATGAGCGGGATATGGCTTCTTGGATGACTGAATGGGAAATAGTTCCCCAAGCCTGCATTTATACCTCAGGTGTTTTAAAGCACTCCGTAGTTATTTTGCAAGATTTGGTGGTAAATGAAAAAAGAATGCGTACCAATCTTGATCTGCTCCGGGGATTAATTATGGCTGAGCCAGTGATGTTCGCCTTGGCTGAAAAAGTTGGGCACCAAGAAGCTCACCGCATAATTTATGAAATAGCCATGAAGGCTTTTGAAGAAGGGCAAACTTTTAAGGATTGCTTATTGGCCGATGAGAGGGTGAACAAATATTTCACTCCCCAAAGGATTGACGAACTTTTAAACCCGGAGAAGTACACGGGCCTTTCTGAAGAGATAGTAGACAAAATAATCCGAGGGGAAATGTAAAGGGATATTGAAAGAATTTAAATTAAGGAGACGAGTAGAATAATGGCATATAGGGGAAATGGAATGATGGAAAATTGGGAAATGTGTTTTAAATTATGGTATATAAGTTGCGGGTTAAGTTTAGGATTTAAAATTCTCTATGAGCTCCGGGCCCTCTGTGGCTAAAAATCTAAATAAAGAAATGAACAGGGGTGAATTAGAATTGAAGGGAGGTTTTATATGAAGGAGGACTTAGAAAAAATTGAAGAAGAGAAAAAGCGCTGGGCAGAAAAGACTCTTAAACCAGCTTTGGAAAGGTTTAAATTAAAAGAATCACCCACTCAATTTTATACTCCCTTGGATTTAAGTGATGGTTTTGATTTTCTAAGACAGGTTGGCTTTCCTGGCCAGTATCCATTTACGGCGGGAACCTATCCTACTTTCCCTTATCGCACGGGCGAAAGAGGCTCTGGAGGAATTGCCCAGGCTCCTGGGTTAGTTAGAGCAGGACGATATTCAGGTTACGGCGCGCCTGAAGATACCCGAGATTATTATTTGCATATGAAGAAACTTGGTTCTCGTGCTGGTCCTAACATTGCTTTTGATTTGCCTACGCAATGTGGCTATGACTCTGATTCTCCTTTGGCCGCCGGGGAGGTGGGTAAAGTGGGGGTGGCTGTAGATACTTTGCGGGATATGGAGGTCATCTTCGAAGCCTTTTCAGGGGAGAATGATATAGATCGCACGGCTGCAAACTTTACGATCAATGCGCCGGCGAATATTATCATGGCCATGTATATGGCTTTAGCTGAAAAAAGAGGAATCTCTTGGGATAAATTGCGAGCTACTCCGCAGAATGACATATTAAAAGAATTTGTGGCGCGGGGGACTTATATATTTCCGCCGCGTCCTTCAATGAGAATGTTCCGGGATAGTTTAGTATTCTTTACTAAGCACTTGCCCAATGTGAATATAACGAGTATTGGTGGCTATCATATTCGGGAAGCAGGAGCGACGCGCGAACAGGATTTAGCTTTTAGCATGGCTATCGGAGCGGCGTATTTGCAGGAGGGGATAAATGCGGGTTTGCCGATAGATTCTTTTGCGCCGCGTTTTACTTTTAATGCTTTTGGGGGAAGCATGGAGTTTTTCAAGGAGATTGCTTTTCATCGCGCCGCCCGCCGGATGTGGGCCAAATTACTGAAGGAAAGATTTGGAGCGAGGAGTGCAAGGTCCATGACTTTACGTATTCCTATTACCGTTTATCCCGGGAATTTTAACTGCACAGTGCAGAGGCCTTTGAATAACTTAGTAAGGTCAGTGGTTGGGGGTATTGCGGCTGCTTTGGCTGGCGGGCCGCCGAATTGTTATCCGCCCTATGATGAACCAATGGGTTTGGGATGGAGTTTGGAGGCTATTCAGTTGAGTGAAGATGCGGCGCGCATTTTGCAGCATGAGGCCAGGTTAGTAGATGTAATTGATCCTTTGGCGGGCTCTTATTATGTGGAATCCCTGACTGACCAAATTGAAGAAGCTGCTTGGGCGGAATTTGAAAAGATTCAGAAGATGGGGGGAGCGGTAGCCGCCATTGAAAGTGGCTATATGCAGCGGGAAGTGGCCAGGAGTGCTTATGAAAGGCAGAAGAGATTAGAGGAAGGGAAAGAATTGATTGTGGGCGTCAATTGTTATACGGGGGAGAATGAATTAGAGGTTACTACTACCCGCTTGGTAGCCCATCCTTACGATCCCCAGAGAAGAGAAGAGGCGGAGGAGAGGCAGATTGCCAATCTGCGGGCGGTAAAAGAGAAGAGGGACAATAAAGAAGTGGCCCGCTTACTCAAAGAATTGAAGACAGCGGCGCAAAAAGAAGATGAAAATTTAATTCCTTATTTCTTGAATTGTGGGAAAGCTTACGTTACCCTCCAGGAGATGTGCGATGTTTTAAGAGAGGTTTTTGGAGAATATCAGCCAGCAGCGATTTAAAAATTTACTTCCCCCTCTTTTCTAAAGAGGGGCGGGGGGAGATTATATGAATTCAAGGAGGATTAAATGAAAGTCACGGAAAAGTTGGCTCGCTATGTAGTAGAAACATCTTATCAGACATTCCCTTTAGAAGTTGTGCACCAGGCCAAACGGTGCTTTCTTGATCTCATGGGGGTAGCCTTGGGAGGCGCTAACCAACCTTTGAGCCAGATTCTGTTAAAGATGGTCAAGGATTTTGATGGCCAACCGCAGGCCACCATCTGGGGACATGGCTTTAAGACCAATGTAATGAATGCCGCTTTGGTGAATGGCGCTATGGCGCACGCCTTAGATTTTGACGACACGCATACAGAGTCATTGGGGCATCCTAGCGCTCCGTTAATTCCGGCGGTCTTGACGGTAGCTGAATGGAAGGGCCGGTCCGGAAAGGATGCTCTGGAGGCTTTTATTATTGGCTTCGAAGTTGAAACGCGCATTGGTATAGGTATGGGATTGAAACATTATGAACGAGGCTGGCACGCTACTTCCACTTTTGGCCGCTTTGGGGCCGCCGTAGCGGCGGGCAAACTTTTGGGACTTAATCTGGAACAGATGAAACACGCCATAGGGTTAGCTGGAACACAGGCGGCGGGTGTGCGCTTAGTCTTTGGCACGATGACAAAACCATTCCATCCTGGGAAATGTGCTTTTGATGGAGTACTCTCGGCTATTTTGGCGCAGCGCGGTTTTACCTGCGTGACTAATATTATCGAAGGAAAGAAAGGGTACTTCGAGGTTCTGGGTGATGAATCTAAATTAGAACCGATGGTTAAAAACCTCGGCCGCAAGTATGAAGTTTTAAAAGATACTTTCAAGCCTCATGCAGCTTGTCTTCTGACTCATCCTACTATTGATGCCGTGATTGAATTACGAAATAAATATAATCTGCAGCCTGAAGATGTAGCGGAGATCAATTGCGAGGTAGCCCGGTTCTGCTTGGATTCGGCTGGTCAGATTGAACCGAAAACGGGCTTGGCCGGAAAATTCAGCGTTTATTTTTGTGCGGCTCTGGCGCTGGCTGAGGGGGCAGCGGGTGAGGATAAATTTACGGACCAAAAAGTTCTTGATCCGCATATGGTCGCCCTACGCAAAAAAGTTAAAGCGCAGATTGTTCCCGAATTCAAAGACACGGAAGCCCGGGTGACCATCACCACTAAAGATGGGCAGAAATACACTGCTTATGTGACTACTCCCAAAGGGGACCCACGCAACCCACCTTCTGATCAGGAGTTAGAGGATAAATTTCGTTCTTTAGCGGCTTTTGTTTTGCCCGAGGCGAAGATCAATCGCTTGGCCAAGACTATATGGAGTCTTGATGAAGTAAAAAATATCCGGAATTTGATTAAGCTCTGTCAGAGATAACCCCATTTCCACCTACGAAGTGGAAATGAGGTTACTATTTACCCCTGAAAAGGGGCTCTCTTTTTTCAAGAAAGGACTTCATGCCTTCGGCGCGGTCTTCAGTGTCCCAACAGATCGTTTGAGCTAAACGCTCATAGTCTAAGGCTTGAGCTAAATCTATCCGAAAATAATTTTGCAGGGCTCTTTTGGCTAAGGAGATAGGAATGGGGGCATTTTTAATAAATTTCAGGGCAAATTCTTTAGTGGCTTTAGGCAGCTCTTCATGAGGTACGACTTTATTGACTAAGCCAATGCGCAGGGCTTCTTGAGCATCGATAACTTCTCCAGAGAAAATTAGTTCGGCAGCTTTGGCGTAACCGACTAGGCGTGGTAAAAACCAAGTTCCTCCCCAATCAGGATGTAATCCCCGGCGCACAAACACTTCGGCGAAGCGAGCACGATCACTGGCAATGCGCATGTCACAGGCTAAAGCAAGATTACATCCACCACCGGCAGCTATCCCATTTACCGAAGCAATAACAGGTTTACCCGTGCTCTGAATGAGAAGGACGATCTTGTCCCGCGTAGGTCTTTGATCAAAAGGCAAGTCGGATTCTGGCCTTACTCCAGAGACAAATTCATTCACGTCCCCCCCAGCGCAAAAAGCTTTACCTGCTCCCGTTATGACAATTACTTTTACTTGCGGATCAACCACGGCCATTTCTAAGGCAGACAAAATTTCCTGCCGCATACCTCCAGCCAAAGCATTCATCGCCTCTGGTCGATTTAGGGTAATAGTGCCAATACCCTCATCTTTAGAAAAAAGGACAAATTGCCCATTCATCTAAAACCTCCTTTCCGCGCCCTATCCCACTCCTCCATCGGGGAAAGGGATAGAGTGCGGGGAAAATTTCGAAGACAGAATAATCGAGAAGGATGGCCAAAGGGGTTAAAATTTTTGCGCTAAACCTTGAGCAATAACCTTGGCTTCTTTCATTAGACTATTTATTAATTCTTCCACGGTCAAAATATTTTTGATTAAACCCGCAATTTGGCCGGCGGACATGAGGCGATCTTCTTTTTCATCGGCCACTTGGCCGTAAAGGGAATCAACAAAAGCATTAATCTCTGGCTGAGTGGCCCCACTTTCTTCCATTCTACGGATGGCTAAAGCTGCCCTGTTCTTCAATACTCTGAGGGGTAAACCTTTTTGAGCAGCCACCATAGTTCCGGTATCTTTCGCTTCGATGAGCGCTTGTTTATAAGCTGCGGAGATGGGGCATTCCTTAGTGGCTAAAAAGCGCGTACCCATTTGTATCCCTTGGGCACCCAGAGCCAAAGCCGCTACTAACCCGCGCCCGTCGGCAATTCCTCCTGCCGCTACTACCGGAATTTGTACTGCGTCCACAACTTGAGGAACCAAAACTAAAGTAGAGATTTCTTCTCGCCCCACGTGTCCACCTCCTTCCGTGCCTAAGGCGATGACGGCATCAACTCCAGCCCCTTCGGCCTTTTTCGCCATGTCCACGGTACTGACCACGTGTAAAATTTTCAAATTTGCTTCTTTGACGCGTTTAATTATTTTATTTGGGTCTCCGGCCGAAGTAGTAATCGTTTTTATGCCTTCTTCGATAGCGATTTCCAAGGCCTCCAGAGCATTGGGGCGATAAATAGGGATGTTAATGCCCAAGGGTTTATTAGTGAGGGAACGGGCCTTGCGGATTTCTTGGCGCAATTTAGCACCCTCCAAGCCTGAGGCAGCAATAACGCCAAAAGCACCACTCTGGGAAACCGCAGCCGCCATTTCGCCCAAGGTAATTAAGCGCATAGCTCCTTGGATAATAGGGTATTGGGAACCAAGGATTTCGGTAATCTGATTTTTCATTCTTCTCTGCTCCTTATTTTTTGCCCAAATTAATCCATTTTGATTTGCCTGTCAATAAAATCATAAACTGATTTTCGATCCTTTTATATTTGACTTAGGGGCGAAATTTATAAATACATGCCTGACCAAAACCAAAACAAGGCAGGCTCATTAAAGTCTGGCTTGCCTCTGGCCTGCCTCTGGCCTGCCTCTGGCCCTTTCTCCCATGGCGACACGGTATCTGAGACAATAGGGTAAACTTTTTTGCAGGTTGCAATATGCCAGAGGAATAGAGTATCCTAAAATTATGCCGCAAGAGCAGGATTATATTTTTCGGTATAAAATTAATCCTCCCGAGGAAGAAAATCTCCGTAACCCCCTTTTGGAATTGATGCGGGCCGAATTGGCCAGCCTCGGCGATTTGCTAATTTTATTCTATAAAGAAGAAGAAGTAAAAGTCGATGGATTTCGCTTGTTGAATGAGCGAGAAGTAATTCATGAACTATACTTACCTAAGAAAGAAGCGGAAGAAGGAAGAGTTCCAGAAAATATCCACCAACAGCAAGAACAATGGGCGTTACCCACTCCCCAACTAATAGAAAATGCCCGCTTTTATGAACCACGTATAGAGCACATCAAAAAGGTGTTAGAAAAAATATTAGCAGTGGTAGATTTAGAAGTGGAAGGCAAACCCGTCAAGATTGATGGATTCCGGCTAAAAAATTTATCTCATTGGCTCGGGCCTTCATCAGGTGATCCAGCAGAGGTATTCGATCATTTAGCTACCCGATGTGATTGTGCTTGCGCCTTTTGTTACCTAAAAGGCCATCCGCCCACTCTTTCTCTTAAGCAGCCCGCCAGGTCTGCTGAAGAAGAATATGCTGAAGCTTTGACGAGAGTAAAATATTTTTATCCGGAGAGAAGGCGCGCTCTCTTTCCCACCTTAGGAAGTCCTTATGAAATTCTCGCCCACCCTTATGCCCTTGATCTTCTGCGGGAATTAAGAAAAAAAACAGATCGTCCTTTGCGCCTTTCGACAAATGGCCATTCTTTGACCCCCAAAGTAATAGAAGAACTTTCCGCTCTACAGCCCATATACCTTTATTTATCTTTGCACAGTTCTTCTGAAGAAAGGCGAAAGCTGATCATGGGGGCCAAAAAAGCAGAAATAGCCATTCAGGCACTTCCCTTGCTCAAAGAAAGCCGCATCTCTTACGCGGTGGTTATCGTTCCTTGGCCGCTTCCTTCGCTCACCGAAATGCTTGCTGACTTGCAGGAAACAATTATTTATGCAAATGCCCATGAGGCCCATTTAATAGAAGTAAGCCTCCCTGGTTATAGTAAATATTTTCCAGAACCTCCTCTGTTTAGCCGCGATGAGCTATGGAAAAAGATTGTAGAAACTGTTCGTTCGCTGCGGCCTAAAGTTTCCACCCCTATAATAGTTAAACCAAGCATGTTTGAAGAGCATCTCGGGCCAGAGATGCTAAATCTCCCCTGGGTGGCCGGAATAGTCCAGAATTCGCCTGCTTATCGTGGCGGCCTAAGATCAGGGGATTTTCTCGTCGCCATAAACGGACTGCCCATGAGCAACCGACCTCAGGCTCGTGATTTATTGAAACTCTATCACCAGCAGCATAGTTCTAAGATTGTGACCACAATCAAAAGGATCGGAGAAAAAAAGGATATACAAATTGATCCTCATGATTGGGATTATCCATATCATCCGGCACTTGATCATCATTTAGGGATCATATTCCCTGGCGCAGGCTTCCGCCTAAGTGCACTTGAAGATTTAAAGTCTTTAATAATTTCGCACAAAGCACATAAAGTTTTGTTTTTATCTTCAACCCTGGTTAAGCCATACTTTATAGAAAACCTGAAGCAGATTGCTTTACCTAAAGAAATAGAAATTCAGGTGATTGTTCCCCCAAATCGCTTCTTCGGCGGAAATATTTTTATGGGCGATTTGTTAGTAGTTGACGATTTTATCGAAGCAATCAAAGAATATCTGCAAAGAGAGACTGCCCCAGATTTAATTGTGCTTCCCTCCACTCCTTTTAGTTTAGGTGATTGGCGAAGAGATTTAACCGGCAGAGTTTATAAGGAAATTGAGCGGGCTGTAGGTATCCCAGTTGTTTTGTTAGATTGTGAAGTTATCTATGATTAGTTTTAAAAAAGGAGGAAAAATAATAGAAGAATAGGGGTAATATTCGTTATTTCTGCGGAAGCATAAAGCGGGCTTAAGCAGGTAGGAGTCGGGTATCTTTGATATAATGAATAATGAAAAATTGCTCAATTAAGGAAAGCATTATTTGGGTAATGGCCAGTAAACAACAAAATGTTATAAGTTGAGAATAAAAAATGCAGATTGGCATGTAAAAAAAATTTTCCTCTGTACTACATACTTGCAAATGCTTTAAATTTTATTAAGAAAAAGGATGACTCTCCCAGAGCGCGCCGAGCGCCCAGATAAATAAATGGATAAAATTATTAAAAAATATAAATTTTTGCTCTGTGTTCTCTGCGGGCTCTGCGAGAAATAAATTTTTGGTTGCGGCTCTGCCGCGCTGTGAACTTTGAGCCCTAGTTGGCTAAATATAAATAACAAAGGAGGTAGGGAAATGGAATTAAAAGGTAAACACATTGCTATATTAGTTGAGGATCTGTACAACGAGTTTGAGTTTTGGTACCCCTATTACCGGATGAAGGAAGCAGGGGCGGAGGTCATGGTGGTAGGTACAGGAGCCAAAGAATACCATAGTAAAATTGGTTTACCTGCCCCTGGGGGAGTTTCTGCCGAATCTGTTAAGGCAGAACAATTTGACGCTGTTATTATCCCAGGAGGATACGCTCCCGATCGTATGCGCCGAAACGCGGCCATGCTCAAGCTAGTCCGGGACTGTTTTAACCAAGGTAAAATTGTAGCGGCCATCTGCCATGCAGGATGGATGCTGGTTTCGGCTGGGATCCTCAAAGGGAAAAAAGCAACCTGTTTTATATCTATTAAGGATGATTTAGTGAATGCTGGGGCTACTTATTTAGACCAGGAAGTGGTCAGGGATGGAAATCTTATTACCTCCCGCACCCCCAATGACTTGCCCGCTTTCTGTCGCGAGATCATTGCTGTCGTGAGTGGAGAATAAGAGTATTGGACATGTCGTATTCCATTTATCCAGGTTTGACCAATTTGGCATAAAGGGATTTTTGGCGGGCAATTGCTATTTGATAAAGGTTGTGTTTGGCAAGGTCGGGCTCAATAACCTTGCCCAAAAAATGGGGCAAACTGGCTAAATTTGGGACAATGCCGAGCGATTCCAAAGCCAAAAGAGCTGCTCCCCGAGCGGAAGGTTCGGGAATAGCGGAGCGGCATATAGGTTTGCCTAATACATCTGTAATTATCTTCAGCCAAGTCGGAGACTGCAGGAGCGGTCGGCCGTTAGCTATGATTTGAGGGGAGGAAGGGAGCCTGCTCTGGATTAGCTCAAAAACCTGGGCCAGACGGTAGGCTACTGCTTCTAATCCGGCGCACAGAATGTGCAAAGGATTAGAAGCTAAAGAGAGTCCGTGAATGGTCATTTTGGCCTGGCTGGCCCACCCCGGAGCTCGTTCCCCGCTAATAAAAGGTAAAATGGTTATGCCATGACTGTCTGGAGGAAGAGAAGAAAGGGCTTTTTCCAGATTAGGAAATTTTTGAAGATTTAATATTTGTTGCATCCAGGAATAAATTACACCTCCCTCGCTCAGGGCGCCGCCCAAAAGAGTTCGTCTTTTGTCTACGAGATAGTTCCAAAGACCGGCGGGTAAATTTTCTAAAGGCTTATTTAAAACGATGCGCAGAGCTGAGGTAGTGCCCATGGTTAAGGCGAGGCGTTGAGAATCAAGGCAACCGCTGCCTATATTAGCCGCCACCCCATCCCCTATAGCGGGGAACCAAGGTATTTTTTTCAAAGCAGGCCAACGGCGGGAATAGGTACGACGAAGTCCATATCGGGGAACATTAATATCCGTTAAAGGTGAAAGTAGATTTTTGTCAATAGGGAGCTCCTGCAAAATTAAATCATCCCAAATAAGCTCCCGGCGGTTGAGCAGTCCAGTCCAAGAGGCAACCGAGTAGGAAACAGTAGCAAACCCAAATAATTTTAATTCGAGATACTCACCGATCGAAACCCAGCGTTTTACTTTTCGCCCGAGATCTGGCCAGGTGCGGTAAAGCCAAAGCATTTTGGCGGGAAGATAACTGGAATGCAGGGGGCAGCCCGTGCGGTCATGGATAATTTTCTCATCAAGTTTTTGCTTTAAATAAGGAATTTCCTTTTCCGCGCGCGTGTCGGCATAAGTAAATAGAGGTGTAATAGCCCGATTCTTTTGATCAACTCCCAAGATATTGCTTACTAAAGTGCAAGAGGCAACTGCTTTAATTTGAGCCGATGCGCGTTTGGCTTTGGTGACTGTTTCATCTAAGCATTGGCTAACCAGCTCTATGAGTAAGTTGGGGTCAGCTTCTGATTTCCCATCTATGGCCGTATTTAATATAGTATCTCGCCGAGCTTCCGTATCTTCTATTAGGCGACCTAATCGATCAAATAGATTGGTCCGAATAGAAGAGCTTCCAATATCTATAGTTAAAATTAAAGGCTCCTCAGCCCCGCTGAGCTTGGTAGAAGGCTTTGGGGCAGAAATTTGATGGTGCTTTGGCAAATGGCCTTCTTTGGGCATGGATCTTTATAAGTAGGTCGAAAATAATTTTTAATGGATTATAGCACAAGGACATTGTTAACGGGTGGGAATTATATTTTGCTCTTTAAGATATTTTTGCTTTTCGCCAATAAATTTGAAGTTATAAATTCCTGCGCGCAGAAGATATGATATTTTCAATTAGATTTATAATCTCTGTATTACTCGTAGTCCCCTTAGCCAGGAAGTAATCTGCCCCTTTTTGATAAGCCGCTTCGCGGTACTCCGGAAGATCATGGGCAGTAAGAATTATGATCTTAATAGCAGGAAGGAGCTTTTTGATTTGCGGAGTCAAAGAAAGGCCATTTTCACCCGGAAGCCTGATATCCAAAAAAATGATTTCTGGTTGAAAAGAAGCTACTTTTGCCAAAACCTCGTGGCCATTTGTTAATTCTTCCAAGATCATAAGAGGGAATTTAGTTTGTAATAAATCCCGAAGAGCCCGCCGGAAGTTATCATTATCTTCGACAATTAAAGTTTTAATTTTGGTCATATTAGTTTTAAGAATATTTTTGTCTTTTTTACCACTTTTTCAGCTTTCATCACCCTCCCCTTTTTGTATCCATAACAACCAACTCCGCACTCGGAGACTGTGTCATAACTGATAAATAGCTACCTATTGATGAATAAGCCAAAGGTAGGCCGGAGGCAGGCCAGAGGCAGGCCAGAGGCAGGCATTCATTCAGAATCATGAGGTAGTGGCCCTTCCATAGGTGCGGGCGGATTTAGCAGCTTAATCATCTTGCTTAGTTTAACTATCCGCCTGCCCTTTGCGGAAAATCTTTGGTCGATTTTGAACAACTTTTCCTCCCGCCGATGCTTCTTCATTCATGCCTGCCTCTGGCCTGCCTCTGGCCTGCCTCCGGCCTACCTCCCGGCCTTTCTCGCCATTGCGACACAATCTCTTGATGCGGGTAGTGTACCCATCTCGTAAATTTTATAACTCCCCCTCTTAACTTAAGAGGGGGTTGGGGGAGTTAGCCCCTTACGTTACAAATTATATTTTTATATTTAGCAAGCTAAAAGACCTTAGGCTATGGATTAAATTCGGCCAGGAGCAAACCCTTGCCGTACGGGCAAATACGGAATACTGGAATGATGGAAAATTGTAATATTGGGTTAATATTCGCAATCTTTTTATTCCCTTGGGCAAATAATTCATCTCTGTGTGCTCTGGGCCCTCTGTGGCTAAGATTAATAATGTAATCCTCTGCGTCCTCGGCGCTCTTGGCGGTGAAACATTTGCGCATTTATGGCCTACCGCATACGGCAAGGGTAAACCCTTGCCCGAAGCCATTCTCTGTTGCCAAATTGCTTATATAAAAAGGCTACATGCCCCCGAAGTTTTTATTTCCACATTTGCAGCCGAAAATGTTAAAGTTTCCACCCTTCAGTAATGAGCATTTTTAACTTTACGAAGGAAAATGGTTATGTTAAATAAGGTATAATACTTATTTACCACGGATGACCACTGTATTTTGATGGAGAAAAATTAGTTAAGGTAAAAGTTATTTTTATGGAAGCCAAAAAGAAAATTTTCATCGTGGAAGATCATACAATTTTGCGGGAAGGATTAAAGGCCTTACTATCTGCGCAACCTGATTTGGAGATTGTCGGAGAAGCAGGAGAAGGGGACGCGGCTATTCGCGGAGTAGAAAAGTTGCAGCCGGATTTAGTCTTAATGGATCTTTCTTTACCCAAAATGAATGGTACCGAAGCAATGCGGGAGATTAAGAGACGATGCCCCAAAACTAAAATAGTGGCTTTGACCGTCCACAAAACCGAAGAATATATAAGTGCCGCTTTTCAAGCTGGAGCCGAAGGATATGTCCTCAAAGACGCTACACATGCGGAGTTGGAATTGGCTATTCGTAATGTTTTATCCGGCAAAAAATTTATCAGCCCAGGGATTTCGGAAAAAATCGTCGAAGGATATTTGCAAAAAAAGAAGACAGCAAGTATAGTGACCCCCTGGGATACGCTTACTCCGCGGGAAAGAAGCATTTTAAAACTTATAGCCGAAGGTTATAAGAACAAAGAAATCGCTGATTATTTATGCATAAGTGTGAAAACGGTGGAAAAGCATCGTTCTAATTTAATGCAAAAACTCGACCTCCATAATGTATCTGACTTAACTGCTTATGCCATAGCCAAAGGGTTGGTTACGAGATAAGCCAGCGAGCTTTGATGGAAGTTCCTTGGTGGGGAAGAGAGGTAAGGGTAAAATCGCCACCGGATAATTCCACCCGTTCTTTCATGCCGACCAAACCCATTCCTTTGGGGAAGGATTGATAATCAAACCCAATACCGTTATCAGCAATCGTCAACTCAAGGTGGTTATTCTTTTTGTGCAAAGAAATAAGCACTTTATCTGCCTTGCTGTATTTGGCGATATTGTTCAAAGCTTCTTGCAAAATGCGGTAAATTACAATTTTTAAAGCAGAAGGGATAGCATCTTCGGCTACAGACAAATCTTTATCTATTTTGATAGTGGAATAGATTTCCCCAAATTGGCGACAGAAGTAATTTATACCTGAAAGGAGGCCTAAGTCATCGAGAATGGAAGGCCATAGATCCATGGAGACGCGGCGGATTTCCTCTATTGTATCCTGAATCATAGGAACTATGTCTTCAAGTTTAATTCCTGGAAAATTTGCCGTAGAGTTGAGTTGGCTTATTTTCTTCTCCAAAACAAATTTAATGGCGGCTAAGGATTGGCCAATACTATCGTGAAGCTCGCGGGCAATTCTTTTCCTTTCATTTTCTTGAGCAGTTAACAATTGCGCAGAAAGAACCCGCAGGTGCTGTTCGGAATTCTTTAGTTCATCTTCTAAATTAAACCGGTGTATTGTTTCGCCAATTAAGGGAGCCATCGTTTCTATAAATTCGAGCAAAGCAGGGGAAATGCATCCTTGACGTTCATCGGCTAAATGAATTGCTCCTAAAACTTTTTGTTGATGGCGAACAGGAATAATAGCCAAAGAATTAAAACCGCTCCGCACACATACTCCCCGATATTTATTTCGGCTATCTGCCGAGATGCGGGCCATAAAAGAAGAAAGGTCATTACTGCAGAAAGATCCGGCTTTGGTGAGGAAGGAAGTTTCTTCCAATAGAGGGTTCCCCTGGATAATACGGCTGCAAAGGCATTGATTGTTTTGTAAGGAAAGGCAGTTTTCTGACTTCCAAAAGGCTGAAGAAAAACCTCTATATGCTTCATAGGGGATGTTTCCTTGACTATCTATGAGGCGGATGCCTATCCCGCGGCACTCACTCCATTGGTAAAGAAGATTAACGACGGCTTCTAAATATTCTTGCCGGGAGGATTTTCTTAGGAAAAGATTTAGCAATTCATTGGTGGCTTGGAGACGATTCTCCATTACCCGCAGGTCTGCTATTTCTTTCTGGAGATCTTCATTAAGCTGAATTAACTCGGTTTTTCTGAGAGTTTTCCTTTTTTGCTGATCAGTCATTTTTATCACCTATATTATTAATCGGAGCAATTAAATATTTACAGTTATCACTTTTATCTTACTCCGTGGTCTGGCTTTATCGAATTTCCCCAATGAAATTGGGTCGTAATTCCACCTAAGAAATAAAACCAAATGCGGCAAGGGACAAGCCCTTGCCCTACGTTTGAGATTTTTTTAATTTCTCGTAGGTCAAGCCCTTGGGGCTTGCCGAACCCCATTAAGATGTCATTTATTTGATGCTCCCATTAATAAGCGAAAAGAATACTGGCTATTTCTTGAATTCTTTTAATTCCTTTAACTTCTTCGGCCAAGAGGGGCACTTCCACAAGTTTTAATTTATGGCTGTAGCTTTCCCGTAGTTTTTGCAGATATTTTTCTTGCATTAATTTGCGCTGCCGATGGAAAAGGCAATCAGCTTCCTTGATTAAATGGTTAACGATCAAATGGCGGACGGCCAGACCATATTCATGGAAATCTTTTAAGATCCGCTCGGTTAGACGGACGCCCAAACCTTCAGCGATGGTCACCAATATAAAAGAGGTTTGGGATTCATCCCGCAAGAAATCTAAAATTTCTTGAGAAAGGTCTTTCCAACTGGAAATTATTTCCAACACACTTTTTTTACTTTTTTCTAACCGTACCGTTTGGGTGATCTTTTCAAAGGCCCCATAAAGGTTAAGGTAAAATTTAGCCGCCGCTTCCAAGTGATTGAGAAAAAGTTGGGGCAAGTGGAGGAGACGAAGCGTGTGGCCGGCCGGGGCCGTGTCCCAGACAATGCGCTCGTACTTCCCGCTCTCGGCTAATTCTTTTATAAAATTAAGCATATACTCTTCTTCTATGCCGGGGGCTCCGCCGATGTAATCGACGAAGTCATAATCAAGATTGGAAAAAGCCATAAGCACCTGGTGAATTTCTGGGCCAAAACGCGCTTTCCATTTCTGCAAGATTACCTCGGACTGGATCTCCAGGGCATAAAGGTTATTGATGCCCGCTATCTGCTGTTCGTCGGCCGTCAAAGGAAATTCGAATATATCTGATAAAGATGGGGTAGGATCAGAAGAAATTATAAGCGTCCGATGGCCGTGCATAGCAAAATAGAAAGCTATGGCCGCGGAACAGGAAGTCTTCCCCACTCCCCCTTTACCTCCGATTAAAATAAGTTTTTTCCCCGCAAACTCGGCGTCATGCAGAGGCATTGTTTATTTTCCTCTTGGTTTTCTTCCCGGTCCAGGAGGTCCAGCATAAGTCTGCACGATCGATATAAAACGCTTGGCCTCTTCCCCTTCAATTTTTAAAGAAGTATCTTGCCAATGTCTTCGACGCACAGCGACCCGGCAGAATTCCCTGGCTTGGCCGGAGATGCGATCAGGCGCTCCTTCTTCGCCTTGAGTCCAGATTTTTCCTGACGGGAGAATGAGTTCTAAACGGATGGGAGTATCGGGTAATTTAAGCCCATTTATTTGATAAGCATAGGGGCGAGCGATATAAGCCAGAAAAGCGATGTGGCGTAAACGATCGGTATCTTCTGGCTCCGCGCCTAAAGCATCGTAACAATCCAAGCCGTGGGCCCATGTCTCCATTAGCCTGGCGGTGGCAAAGGCCCGGGCGCCCATGGGCTGAGCGAACCAAGGGATCCTTTGTTTCGGGTCGCATTTAGCCAGTTCGCTCAGCATAAGGGCGCGAACTTCTCGCCACCATTGCCAAACTTTTTCAGGTAAGAGTAGCCTTCCTTTTTGGGGACCAAGCTCAGTAAAACCAAACTGCAATTTTGCTGCTTCCGCCAATGGCGCATGATCTCCGCGCAAAAGGGCGACGGCTACTTCGTCAATATGAGCGATATGAGAGATCGAATCTTTTATGGACCAGCCGGCAGCCGGGGTGGGTAAGTTCCACTGATCTGCGCTCAATTTTTCCAAAAATTTATCTAAGGCTTCTTGCTCCGCTCTTAAATCGTTAAGAATCTCTTGCATAGACATGGGAAATTGAAGCCCAAAGTTTTTTAAACTTAGGCCTCACCTGGAAAATTTTATTAAACCTAAATTGAGCGATTTTTCATTATTGATTAAATCAAATATATTAGATTCCTGCCCGCTTCAGCTTGCTTCATGATTCCGCAGGAATGACGAATATCACGCAACAAATGAGCATGTCATTCCCGTGAAAACGGGAATCCAGAAGGTTTTGTCTTTATAAATTTCATAAAGAATCGCTAAGTTCAGGTTAAAGATATTTTCTAAAAAATTCGCTTACTTTATGGGCCATTTGGTCGGCATGGAAGCTCCAAAAATGATTAGCTTTAGGGAAGAAGATTAACTCTTTAGGTTCTGGAAATTTGCCGACTAAAGCTCGCAGATTATCCGCATCGATAAACTCATCTTCCATGCCGCAAACAAACAATTTTGGTTTGCCGCAATTAATCAACAAAGAGGGAGGTTCAATAAATGGAGAAATTCCGGCCACAGCCTTAATCTTTGATTCTTCCGTAGCTAACTGAAAAGCTACCAGGCTACCAAAAGAATAACCGCAGATCCCTATTCTCTCGGCATCTATAGATTCATAGTTAGCCAAATACATAACTGCTGCCCGGGCATCTTCCTTTTCACCAAGGCCATGGGCAAAATTCCCTTCGCTCAACCCTACCCCGCGAAAATTAAATTTTAACCACGCTAAGCCCTGCGCTTCGGCTTGCGCGCAAACAGCTTCCACCACATAGTTATCCATATTGCCTCCGTAAAGAGGGTGAGGATGACAGACTATTAGCGCGGGAAAAGGACCTTTTCCTTGCGGAAAGCTGAGCATTCCTTCCAAGCGCAGGTTTCCACTCTTAAAATTTATTTTTAGGGCGCTCATATTTGTTTATTTCTTCCTGGTCAAGGAGGCCAAGCCTTTTTGCAAAGTCTCCGGGAAGTCTTTGGCCGTGATTAAGAGGCTTTGAATATATCCTTCCATTTCCAGATGGGTCATCCGATCTAAACCAAAGCCGAGGTCGATAATTCTTTTAGCCAACCCCAAAGCTAAAGGAGGCCGCTGGAGAAGTTTAGCGATAAATGCTTGTGTTTTCTCGGTAAGTAAATTTTCGGGGTATACATAATGGACTAACCCTATTTCGTAGGCCCGGGAGGCTGAAATCATCTCTCCAGTCATGATTAATTCTTTGGCCCACGCCGGACCGAGGAGACGGGTTAAGCGGGTCGTGCCTCCACAGTCGGGAATTAGTCCTAAGATGACTTCGGGTACGCCCAGAGTGGCTGTTTCACTGGCCAAACGGAAGTCAGCGGTTAGGGCAAGCTCCAAGCCCAGGCCGCCACAAAACCCATGTATTTTGGCTACTACGGGTTTTTCCAGATGTTCGATTCTATTTAGCAATGCCTGAATAGCAGCTATCCCTTCTCGTAAACGAACGCCAGGGGGGCGTCCATCTTCGCCAGATATATGCCCCAAATAATTAAAATCAATGCCAGCAGAAAAAGCTGGCCCGGCCCCTTGCAGCAAGATTACGCGCGCTTCAGCGTTAACCCCTAAATTAGTGATGGCCTTTTCAATTTCTGCTAAAACCTCGCCATTAATGGCATTCCTTTTTTCGGGGCGATTAAGGGTAATAATTCCCACATTATCTTTGATTTCCCATTGGACAACCTGATCCATCTATTTCGCCCTCCTTTCTCTCCGCTTTGGTATTTTGTGATTCTTGAATTCCACTCAGGCGGGCAATTTCCCTAGTTATTATTTTGGTAAATTCTTTGCTTTCTGTTCCTTCAGAGGCATAGATGGGCGCGCCGATTTTTATCTCAACCTTTCTGGGCCAACCATTTTTGGCGTATTTTAAGCCCAGGGGAATAAAAGGAATTTTTTTCTGCAAATAAATAAGTCGCTGGATGAGGCTATGTTTTCCCTGGCCCATAATATAAGGATAATATGTTCCTTCAGGGAAAAGCACTATAAATTCTTTGGCCTGCAGGAGTTTTTCAATATACCGAAAGGAATTAAGACTCTTAATAGGCTTCATCCGATCTAAAGGGATACCCCCCAAAGCCATTAAAAAGTGCCTAACTATGGGATAAACGAAAAGTTCTTTTTTAGCAATGTAGCTTAAAGGTTTAGGGATGGATAAACCAACGAGGGGGATATCAGTCCAAAACTGATGCTTAGGTAAAATAATGGCTGGTCCTTGGGCAGGAATATTTTCTTGCCCCTGAATTTTAAGATTATAAAAAAGGCGGAAGCAAACATGGCCAATTATTTTAATGATTTTATAAAGCCAATTGTGGCGCCAAAGCTTAAGGTCCATTTTATTTAATCCCCGCGGCCTAAATTAACACATTAATGGATAAGAATCAACATTTCCCTCATTTCCACTTCGTAAGTGGAAATGAGGAATTTTTGGGCTTGACGATTCCCAAGCCCGTTGCCATAATAAATAAAATCTTAAAAAGAGCGGATAAATTTAAAAAAACAAAGGAGGAGAACATGAGCCAAAAGGTTATTGAACTGTTAAATGCAGCGCGAGCAAGGGAATTAACGGCTATTAGCCAATACATGGCCCAGCACTACGAATTAGAAGATAGCGATTATGGGAAGTTGGGCAAAAAAATGAAAGAAATTGCTATCCAGGAAATGAAGCACGCTGAGGCTTTAGCCGAAAGAATTCTTTTCTTAAAAGGGACACCTATTTCCAAACCCGATGCGGAAATTAAAAAGGGACAGGATATTGAGGCAATGTTGAATACAGATATCGCCTTAGAAGATCAGGCAATAAAGATGTATAATGAAGCCATCAAGGCCTGTGCAGAAGAGAAGGACCACATTTCCAAACAGTTATTTGAGAAACTCTTGGCTGAAGAAGAAGACCATTTTAATTTCTTTGATAATACCAAAGATCATTTAGTTAAACTGGGGGCTGCTTATTTAGCTACCCTTACGGGCGAGTGATAAATACTTTCGCCGGATAAAAAACAAAAAATCTTACAAGAGAGACGAAACTTTTTTTATAGCGCAGAGCTCGCCGCACATAGTGCAAACATCACTTTCTTTAGGTAGACGAGAGGAGCGTAGCTCCTGCGCTCTCTCTGGGTCTATGGCCAGGCGAATTTGCTCTGGCCAATTCAAAGCTTTCCGAGCCCGCGCCATAGATATGTCTCGATCCAACGCCCCGGGCAAACCCCGCGCAATATCAGCAGCATGACCAGCGATTTTTGCCGCAATGACCCCAGCGCGGACATCTTCTATAGTGGGCAACCGGAGGTGTTCAGAAGGGGTAACGTAGCATAAGAAATCAGCTCCGGCCCAGGCCGCCAAAGCTCCACCAATGGCTCCGGTAATATGATCATAACCAGGCGCAAAGTCCGTAACCAAGGGACCGAGCACATAGAAAGGAGCTCCGTGGCAAAGGCGCTTTTCTAATAAAACATTGGCCTGAATTTGATGGAGCGGAACATGACCCGGGCCTTCAATCATTACCTGCACTCCTTTGGCCCAGGCCCGCTCCGTAAGTTCGCCCAAGAGGAGAAGTTCTTGGATTTGTCCTCGATCTGTGGCATCCGCGAGACAGCCCGGCCGCAGGCCATCGCCTAAGCTCAAAGTGAGGTCGTAAGCATGAGCTATTTCTAAGAGTCGGTCATACTGCTCGAAGAGAGGATTTTCTTTTTTATTATAACTCATCCACTCCACCAAGATTGATCCTCCGCGACTGACCACGCCTAGAAGACGCCCTTCTTTCTTAATCCGCTCCACAGAATTTAGGGTTACTCCACAATGTACGGTAATAAAGTCTACACCATCTTCTGCATGGCGCTCGATAACGGCAAAAAGGTCATCAGCCGTCATTTCCACCATAGGGCGCTTCTTCTTCTCCGGCATCTCTATGGCGGCTTGATAAATGGGCACGGTTCCCACTGGTACGGTAGAAACCTCCAGCACGGCCCGCCGCGTCTCATCGATGGCCGGGCCGGTGGAAAGGTCCATTATAGTATCCGCCCCGGCGGCAATAGCGGCGCGTACTTTAGCTAACTCTTCTTCAATATCAGTATGATCTTTGGACGTGCCCACATTGGCATTAACTTTAGTGCGCAGGCCTTTCCCAATAGCTAAAGGAGCTATCTTTTGGTGTTTAACATTTTGCGTAATAACAATAGTCCCTTCGGCTAATCCCTCCCGAATAAATTCCGGAGTTACTCCTTCCGCTAAGGCTACCTGCTTCATAGCCTCAGTTAGCTTACCTTGGCGTGCATATTCTAATTGGGTCATGGTTTGATCTCCATAATTTATTTTTGACCGAATTTATTTTTGACCGAGTCGTTTTAAGATAAGTTCGGCAACTTTCTTACCGGAGAGAAGCATCCCGCCAAATATGGGTCCCATGCGATAACCACCAAAAGTAGCATTAACCGCCATGCCGGCCACATATAAGCCTGGATAGATTTCTCCTGTATTCTCTACCGTAGAGACTTCAGCTTCTTCTGCCCATAAAGAGCGTTCTCCTTGAAAAACCTGTAAAGGAGTATTAAAGTTTACTTTATTTTTTCTCTGCAGCACTTGGACGACTTCCGCTGGATGGCCAGTAGCGTCTACTACAAAATTTGCGCGCACGGCTAAGGGATCTACATGCAGATTGGCCATTTCCACCGCCGTCCAATTAATGACCAAACCCGCCACTTTTCCTTGGCGAACCATCAAATCTTCCACACTTATGCCATTAAAGATTTTAACCCCCGCCCTACAGGCCGCAGAGCATAGAGAAGAGACAACTTCTACCGCATCCGCAGTATAATAACCATTAGCAAATTTTTCTGAGGCAATGCCAAATTCATCCAGAATGGGTTTGGCTTCTTCCTGAATTACTATTTCGTTAAAAAGCATGCCGCCTCCCCACATGCCGCCGCCCACGCTTAGCTTACGTTCAAATAAAGATACCCGGGCTTTTCCTTTAGCTAAATAATAAGCGGCAATTAATCCCGAAGGACCTGCTCCGACGATGGCCACATCTAGATCTAAGGACTTCAAGAATTTTTGGGTAAAGCGCTCAATAATTGCTCGGGAAATTATCACTTCATCCAGCTTTAGCTTTTCTTCTAACATAATTACCAGCTCCTCGCCAAAGATTAAAAAAGCCGTCGATTCATTTTTGGCTGAACCGGCGGCTTTTTCTTTCTATAATCGATTTGCCTTCCCTCCGCTGGCATTACCCAACAGGTTCAAGGGGTCATCCCGCTTAAAGCGGGATTTCTCAGCCGGTTCAGCTCCCCCAGCAAATCTATTTTAATTTTACTCCCATCTAAGAAAGGGGTCAAGCAAATTCCCAGAAATCTATGAAAAACCGACTTTTCTATCATTCCAGAGCAAGCGAAAATCCAGAAATCTGGATTCCTGCTTGCGCAGAAATGACTTACTTATCTGAGCAATTATTAATCGGGGCAATTAAATATTTACAGTTAACACGCTTATCTTAATCCGGGGTTTGGCTTTATCGAGTTTCCCCAATGAAATTACGTCTTTAATTATCATTAAGAAATAAAACAAATGCGGCAAGGGACAAGCCCTTGCCCTACATTTGAAGGTTTTTTTAATTTCTCGTAGGGCCAGCCCTTGGGGCTGGCCGAACTACGCCTTAAGATGTCGTTTATTCTATACTCCCATCAATAATTATTTGCAGTTATCACCCCCACCTTCCTCCCGTGGTCGGATCTTATGGACTTTTTCAAATGAGACTATGTCATTCTTAGATGTATGAAATGAAAGTAAATGCGGCAAGAAGTAAGCCCTTGTGTCTTGGCGAACCCGCTATAAAAATTCGTTTATTTTTTGTACCCATTAATAACTACATCCCGAGGGCCTTTTAAGAGATATCAGAAGGTGGGCCAAAATTTTTAAAAATTAATTTTTATAAGCTTGACAAAAGATAATTTTCCCATTATTTTTAAGTAGAATTTTAAAAAAATTTTACCTGCCGGGAGCAAAATTCTTGCCAAAGTTTAATTAAATAAGCCCTCCTGGCAATTTCAGGTGAAGAATAATTTTAGGGGAATCGAGGAGGTTAGAAAATGCGTGGTAGAGATATGGGTTTTAGAATGGTAGCCATATTGGCGCTTTTTTCTTTTTTCTTTTTAACTGCCATAGCTTGGGCGGAAGAGAAAGAAAAAGATGTTATTCCGAGACCTGAACGAGGAATAGCAATTTATACCGAATATTCAAGCGTTTCCGTTGCTCCCGGTGAGTCTGTGCGCATGGAGTTGACTGCGGATAACAAAGGGAAGCGCGATGAAAACTTTTTCTTAAAGATTAGCCAAGTGCCTAAGGGTTGGAAAGCCTTCTTAAAAGCCCCCAATTACTTAGTCGAAGCCATCCCTGTCCCTGCTACAAAGACTCGCACTTTAACCTTTTTAGCCGAGCCCGACAAAACGGTAAAAACCGGAACCTATATATTCCAGATTGATGCCCAGACCGAAGATGGGAAATTTAAATCCACCCAAAAAATTTACGTAAATGTGCGGGAGAGAGCAGTTATTGGGGAAGAGTTCCAGGTAATTACTTCTTATCCGGTACTGCAAGGGCAGACCGATGCCAAATTTGAATTTTCTTTGGAAGTTAATAATAAAAGTGAAATAGATAAGAATTTTAATATAACAGGTCAGGTTCCTCCTAAATGGGAGCTTAATTTTAAGCCGGCTTATGAGCAGAAACAGATATCCAGTTTCCGCGTCAAAGGAGGATCAAGTCAGACTATCGCTGTCGAAGTAACCCCACCCCGAGATGCTACTGCTGGCTCCTACCCGGTTTTAGTCTGGATTACTTCGGGCGAAAAGAAAGCAGAAGTAAAACTAACCGTGGTTTTGACCGGAATATATAAATTAGATGCGGGAACGCCAACCGGTCTTCTATCCCTCGATGCTTTAGCAGGAAAACCGGCCATCATGTCCCTTTTTGTAAAGAATACGGGGTCGGCGATCAATAAGAACATTAGTTTCAGTTCTTTTAAACCCGAAAATTGGAAAGTGGAATTTAAGCCGGAGAAGATTGATGCCTTGGAACCAGGGGCTATGAAACAGGTAGAAGTGACAATTACTCCGTATGCCCAGGCTTTGGTGGGAGATTATTCAGTTGGTCTCTCGGTAGATGGGGAAAAAGGAAGCAGCAAAACAGTAGAGATGCGAGTTTCTGTGAAGACTTCGGCCGCCTGGGGTTGGATTGGCGTGATTATTATTGTAGCAGTTATTGCTGGTTTAGGAGCGCTCTTCTTCTATTTAGGGAGGCGTTAAATGAACGGGGAGTTGGTCATTGAGACCCAAGACCTAACTAAGGTCTATGGAGAACAGGTAGCGGTAGATCATCTCAACCTTAAGATTTATCAGGGAGAAGTTTTTGGTTTCTTGGGCCCCAATGGGGCAGGCAAGACGACTACTTTATTGATGCTCTTAGGGTTGAGTGAGCCAACTTCCGGAAAAGCCCGCGTATGCGGATTCGACCCCACGCGGGAGCCGCTGAAAATAAAAAGAATTGTCGGTTACTTACCCGAAAATGTTGGTTTTTACGACGATCTAAATGCCCAGCAGAATCTCTTATATATAAGCCGCTTGAATGGGATTCCCGATGAAGTGGCCGTAGAAAAGATAAAAGAGTTATTAAAAATAGTAGATTTAGAAGTTGATCCACGCAAGAAATTGGGAGAATATTCCCGGGGTATGCGCCAACGTTTAGGGATCGCCGAAGTTTTATTAAAAGATCCCCAAGTGGTTTTTTTAGATGAACCTACGCTGGGGCTTGATCCGGATGGTTCCAGGCAGATGTTAGAGTTGATCCGCTCTTTGAGTCAGGAAAAGAAAATTACCGTTTTCTTTTCCTCCCATCTCTTGGACCAGGTGCAAAAAATCAGTACGCGCGTGGGGATAATGATCAAAGGGCAAATGGTGGCTATAGGGAAAATCGAAGATTTGGCTAAGGAAAAATTCGGGATAGGCCAGGAAAAATATACCTTAGAAGAAGTATACATGAAGTACTTCCAGGAGGGCGTCTCGTGAAAGGAATTCTCACTATCTGCCGCAAAGAATTAGCTGATCACTTTAGCAGTACGCGCTTTATTCTTCTGTTTTATTTAATTTTGATGGTCAGTTTAGTCACGGCTTTTATGGTGGGCTCAGGTTTGCGGGATGAGTTAAAGGATGTGGCCAAACCCACTTTTGTCTTTTTAATGCTCTTTACTTCGCCCGGCAAACTTTTCTCCCTCATCCAATTTATCGCCATCTTTGGTCCTTTGATGGGCATAATCTTGGGTTTTGATGCCATTAACCGGGAACGCAGTGCGCGCACCTTGAGCAAACTCGTTTCGCAGCCGATTTACCGGGACGCGATTATTAACGGAAAATTCTTAGCGGGTTTAGTAACCATTATTGTGTTGCTCTTGGCTATCATTTTAATGATTTCGGGCTTAGGTTTATTACTCATTGGTGTCGTGCCGGGGCCAGAAGAGATCATGCGCCTCTTCATATACTTTGTCATCAGTGTCTTCTATATAGCCTTCTGGTTGGGAATTTCCATTTTGTTCTCCGTAGCCTTTAGGAGCATGGCCACTTCTGCTTTAGCCGCAATTGCTTGTTGGATCTTCTTCTCCTTTTTTGTCGCCATGGGAGCCAGTGTCCTGGCTGACGTGATCAGCCCCATCGACCCGACGAGAGCGGCGAATAATCCAGAGCTAATCATTGACCATGAGCAGACGCGCAAGATCATTTCGCTCTTTTCACCCATGACCCTTTACAGCGAGGCGACTACTATTATTCTCGATCCCTTGCGAAAAACTACCCAATCCCTTCTTTTAATGGGACCTATGGAACGTTTATCTATCTCTCGCTTCCAGAATCCACTTCCTTTAAGCGAGAGTATCTATATTGTCTTCCCTCATCTCATTAGCCTTTTTGCCATTACTTTAGTTTGTTTTGCCATCTCTTATGCCAGCTTCTTGCGCCAGGAAGTAAGGTCGACCTAAAAGAAATTTAAACTTTCATGATAGGTAACCTTCTCCTTTAATTCGCAGGGCAAACCCTGGTGGTTTGCTGGGAAGCAAAATCAATAATTGGCTTCGAGAGGAATGACCTGGAAAGCAGAGACGTCTACCAGCCCTTTATCGGTGATTTTTAATTCTGGGATTACCGGCAGAGTTAGGAAAGAAAGAGCGAGGAAAGGGTTTTGGAGTTTACATCCTAATTTCTGAGCGGCCTGGTTTACTTGGGATAATTGGTCGGCCACGACTTCAGCTTTTTCCAGGGAGATTAGTCCAGCGAAAGGTAAGGGAAGTGAAGCTTTTATTCCGGCTCGCTCCATCACTACTAATCCACCTTGCATTTTTTGCACTTCTTCAATCGCTAATTTCATATCTTCATCATTCGTCCCAATAACAATTAAATTGTGCGAGTCATGGCCTAAGGAGGAAGCGAGGGCTCCTTTTTTAAGGCCAAAGCCCTGCACCAAACCAAGGCCTATATTGCCTGAAGCTTTATGCCGCTCGATAACGGCTACTTTTAGAATGTCATTTTCCAGGTCGGCTTTCACTAAACCCTCGTCATCTTTTTTAACTGGCAGGCACTTCTTTTCCGTAAGGATCTGGTTAGGAATGAGGCCAATAACCCAAGCTGCCGAGCCAGACAATCTTATGGCCAGCGCATCATCTGTTAAGGGCTTGATTTTAATCGTTTGTAGGTATTTCTGGTTTAGGGAAGGAGAGAAAAGGGGGTAAGTTTTTCCTTCGCGAGCTACGATTTGGCCATCTTTTATCGTTAAGGCGGCTCCAAAATTTTTTAAGTCCGTTACAGCCAGCAGGTCAGCGCGTTTCCCCGGGGCAATAGCGCCCCGATCTCCGATCTTAAACCTTTGAGCTGGATTGATGGTAGCCATTTGAATAGCAATTATAGGATCCAAACCCAGAGATACAGCCCGGCGCAACAAATGATCCATTTCTCCCTTTGCTAAGAGATCTCCTGGCTCCAGATCATCAAGAACAAATAGACAGCGGCGAGAATTTTGGGGATTGACTAAAGGGAGCAAATCATCGAGATTTTTAGCCACTGTTCCTTCCCGGATCATGATCCACATACCCAACCTCATTTTTTCTTCCCCTTCTTTCTTTGAGGTGCATTCATGATCCGAGTCGATTCCGGAGGCGATATAAGCATTCAGATCTTTCTTGTTGAGCAAGGGGGCGTGACCATCAATAATTTTTCCTCGTTTTTGGGCCACAGCAATTTTTTGCTTAACCTCAGGGTCATGCTGCAAAACACCGGGGAAATTCATCATCTCCCCCAAACCCAAAAACCGCTTATGGGCTAACATCTTTTCTAAATCCTTGGCGGGCATATGCGCTCCCGAAGTTTCCAGAGAGCTGGTCGGCACGCAGGAAGGGGCGAGGAAGAAAAAATCGAGGGGTAGGTTTTGACTGTTGTCTAAAAGAGCTTGCACCCCGGCGGAGCCTAACACATTGGCTATCTCGTGGGGATCAAGGATAATCGTGGTGGTTCCATGAGCCAGGGCCAAGCGGGCGTATTCTGCGGGGGTTAAAAAAGAACTCTCCAGATGAAAATGCCCATTGATTAACCCAGGAAGGAGGAAAAGGCCTTCTAAATCTATGCTTTCCTTTCCCTTAGTATATTCTTGGTCCACGCCGGCAATCCATTCTCCGGATATGGCTACATTAGTGGGGTAAATTTCTCCGCTGAGCACATTAACCAAATTAGCGTTAGTCAAGAGAAGATCGGCAGGTTCAAGTCCTCGGGCAACGGCGGTTAGATGATCCATAATATTAGCAGGTTGTTTTTTTATTTTAGTTCCACCTTAATTTCTGGTTGGTGCAAAATCGTTTCGTGGACGAAACAAGATTCGGCCATGCGCAAAAGCCCTTTTTTCTCTGATTCAGAGATGTTATGGGGATAATTAATTTCCGCTTTGATTGATCCAATACGCCAGGGATCTTTGACTATGGTCCAGTCTAATAATACCTTTAGTCCTGCGGTAGGTAAATTATGCCGTTTACAAAATCTGACAATGTAAACTCCTATGCAAGTGCCCAAGGAGGCGACGAAAAGTTCGGCTGGAGTGAGAGCTTTATCTGTTCCGCCTTCAGTTTGGTGCTGATCAGTTAAGACTTCATGCTCACCGCACTTGGCCTTGAATATAAAATTATCTTGCCAGCTAACTTCCATCTTCATTTAAGGCCTCCACCTTATATGCAAAGTAATTTCTGAGAGAAACACTTATGCAAAGATAGTTTGATCGTTTTTCAAATTGTTATTTACTTTATTCATTTGCTTTTTCAGCCAGCCATTTTTCCAAAAACTTCTTACTCGGAGCAATTAAATATTTACAGTTATCACTCTTATCTTACTCCGTGATCTGGCTTTATCGAGTTTCCCCAATGAAATTGCGACGTAATTACACATAAGAAATAAAACCAAATGCGGCAAGGGACAAGCTCTTGCCCTACATTTGAGGTTTTTTTAATTTTTCGTAGGGCAAGCCCTTGGGGCTTGCCGAACCACGCATGAAAATGTCATTTATTTTATGCTCCCATTAATAACTCATTTTACCAGAAGAGAAAAAGAAGTCAAAGAGGAATGCATCTAACCAGCTGTTACTTTCCTGAAAATTGTATAAAGGACGGAAAAGTAGGCAGCGCGCAGGGAAAAATAAGGTCTTGATTTAAAAGTAACTGATAGACAGCGAAGACGCAGAAAATTCTCTTAAAGAGAGATCCTTGAAAAAGTCCCTCGGGATGCCATTCCGTCATTCCTGCGAAGGCATAAATCCAGCATTTTCGAGGTATTTCTGGACGCTTGCTTTGGCGGGAAGAGAAAAGTCAGTTTTTCTGAGATCTCTTAAAGAAAAAAGTAGACTTTTCCAAAAATTTTTGTTATTTTTAATTAAAATATAATCCCCCTTAATAAAGGGCGGTTAGCTCAGATGGTCAGAGCGCCGGTCTCACATACCGGAGGTCGGGGGTTCAATTCCCTCACCGCCTACCAACAAAATCAAGGAGTTACGAGCAAATTGTAACTCCTTTTTATTTTAACTGTGATAAATTTGTGATAGATTTTTGATTGATCCAGTTCAACACTTCTATCCCTTTCCGCAGGCTTTCCGGATAATGATGGGCATACCTCATAACCATCGAAATATTTTTCCACCTTCCAAGTTTTTGCACTGTGTAAATATCTACTCCAGCTTGCACAAGCCTTGTAGCAAAAGTATGGCGTAAATCGTGAAATCGGAGCTTGAGGATTTTTGCTTTCTTTACCGCTGAGTAAAATGCCCTTAGAAGATTTCTTGGACAAATTTTGGTGCCATTTTCACTATGAAAAACATATTCTGACTTACTGAGCCTGACTTTGGCCCTTTCTTTCAGGATTCGTAATGCTTTTATCTTTTCCACTTACGAAGTGGAATGATTGGGTCTCTGGCCTGTTCCACCTACGAGGTGGAAAAATTTTGGGGGTAATTTTTTTAGACTCGGCCGCGGAGGGTTAAAGTATTGAAGATGGTTTTAGGGAGGATAATGAGGTCAAACTAAAGGAGGTGGGGTGGTCTTATATTATTTCATTAATTCTTGTTTTTCATAGGGGAGTTTTTCGAAGAAAATTACAATTCCACCTACGAAGTGGAATGATTGGGGTGGGTGAAAAATTCAATCTGAGAATCCAGTTTTTTTGGGGATTCAATTTTTGGGGTGTTGATCATTTAATCATTTGCTATTCTACAGCGAGTGGCATTTCCTCCATTTCAGAACGAAGCGTTGCCTTGATCACTTGACAGAGGAAATCGCTGGCATCGAGTATTTCCAGCAATAGCAGACGGCCGGTTTCCGTAAAATGGGCGATGAGCGGCCCTGCTTGCTCGGCGCGATCAATAACTCCCTCGGGGATGACCTAAAACATCAAGATGGCTTCTTCCCGATCATAACTTAGCTTCTCAACGCGCTCTCCTTCCAGGGTAGAACGCGACCACCATTTCCCACTTACTCTTTACTGATTTCTCTGGTTAAAATAGACAGGCTCAAAAAATGGGGCAGGAATCACTGTCTCAGCCTACGGAATAGAATGAAATAAAATCCTGGACGATAACCTGTTTAATTTGTGCGCTTTTTGGTTATCTTAAATCACTTGTATCTTCTTTGCCCAAAATTACTTCGGCCTTGCCAACGGCGATATTTGCTTGGAAGTGAACGAGAAAATCCATGCCTAATAAACCGTCAACAAATGCTCCTTGCGGTATGGTATGAGCCACCACCGGCCATTGTTCTATACGTTGTCCCAGACAATTGAACCACGGGACAGCGACAATAGGGGCAACGATGACCCCATTGGCAGCGACAATGCGTACTTTTTGTAAAGGATGATGGGTGTCACAGCCGATCGCTTCCACCGCCTCTACGGGCAGCATAGTATAGCTGGCACCCGTATCTAACAGAAGACGAAGGATTACCACGCTACCGTCAACTCCACCTATTGCGGCGCGCAAAACCAGCAGGTTTCCCTGGCGGTGTAATTGATAGGATTTACCTGATTTCACAACACCACCGCCAGGTCTTCAGGTACCTCGCCCATATATTCCACGGCCACCTGTTGGCCTCGGATTGACAAGAGTTTCCGGTAGACCTCATCGCGGTTGGGGGAATGAGCAAGGACCCGCCCTTGAGTCACCCGCATCTCATCGTCCAATTCTGTGTAAGCAATAAGCACCCATTCGCCCCCAAATTCCTTCTTAATTGCCTCCAGACTCATAATCTGATTCATTGTATTTACCCCTACTTGGCCTATCTCCCAAATTCACAACTTTTGTAACAAATTATATCCCTTTTTACCATATCATGCCAGCTTCTTTTCAATTTGTCCTCAACGTCTTGACGATCAACTGACTAAACAAACCGGTCCAGGGTCTTATTCATTAAGGAATTCTGGAGGAGTTCCAGCATGCCTGCCTGACCGGGTTCACTCTCAGTCAGGTCCTTCTCAGTGCTGATGCTACAACTGAAAAAATCAAACCAGGGCTGAGTAAAAGTAGAAATAGTTAAGATTCTTTTTTTATTTCTTCTAAAACCCTAATAAAGCATGGTTTTATTTTTGGAATGTCAACCTTGATGGTCCCCCACTCAGTTTCAAGATCTACCCCAAAGTAATCATGGATCAAAACATCTCTCATACCAGCGATGTCACGCCAGGGAATATCAGAAAATTTCATTCAAAAATCCATTGGTATATGTTTAACAGCCTCTCCAATTACTTCAATCGCTCTCAACACAGCAAAAATTGTCTTTTCATCCTTAATAAAATCTTCATAAGACATGTTACCGATTATAGCACACACGCATCAGTCTAAAAAATATTTTATCTTTATGGCTTTTTTAGCTTATCCCGTTTGTTCAGTTCGTTTCCCATTTGACTGAAAATCATCAATTCCACCTACGAAGTGGAATGATTGGGGCGACTGAAAAATTCAGTTAGGATGTAGAATCTTCATCTGGTTATGGCTGGGACACCCGTTTCGTTTAAAGGTTATGTTTTTTTCATTTCTACTTTCTCTACCATTACTCATTTGCTTCTTTTAATATACCCTCAACTATATCTTCTTTTACCCAAATACCGCTTTTGAGCATTTTATCAATCAAAGGTTTTATTGCTACCAGAAACCCTTTCTTCTTAGCCTTCAATAGTAATCCGAGTGTGCCGATAACTTGAAGCCCCAAAAACTTTCGCCTGCATTCTGGCAATTCTCTCATCGATCAATACCTGATGGATTCCTTTCTCCTTCGCCAGTATAATAACTTCTGCCTCACCTTGTTCCAAGTCGAATAAAAGTTTAACCTGAATCCTGGTGCGCCGGAGAAACCGGCAGGGTGTAGTGGATGGAAGAGCCATACAGTGAAGGAGTAGCGATCCACACTGGCCCCGAGTCATGCGTTGTCACTCGTAAGGGTGGGAGCGAA
>Ga0209102_1000226_pt1 | contig 39500 bp, 24 predicted proteins | sample ConPoolayeHmetaG_FD_185483 | JGI IMG/M metagenome (GOLD analysis project Ga0209102, IMG submission 185483) | Hot spring microbial mat communities from California, USA to study Microbial Dark Matter (Phase II) - Cone Pool mat layer H metaG... ...
TCCTCGAGATTCGTCGGCTTTGTGCGACTTTCCATTAGCTGCTCAACTTCTGTTTCATTAGAACAACGATGACCTTAAAGCAAAGGGGAGGTCTTTTCAAAAATACAATCAGAGCGGTGAAACTGAACCGAAGATAATGAGATGGGGCTGTGCGTTGACCTTAAGAGCACAATCTCCGTAGATTGTTGCTCTCTGACCGCAAAATGGGGGGCTCTAAAAATCTCTAACGGCAATTTTGGGTTAAACTCTTTAATTTTTTCGGGATTCTCTCTTATTTAAAAATAAGTTATTTTTTTGATTGGCTCCTGCTTAGAGGAATCATTCCATATATGAGGGAGGCTTAACTCATGCATGGTATGGAAACCAGGTTCAGAGTTCATCAATTTGGGAATGAGATTAACCGCCACTCCTGCCGTCCCTAAACCCCCCTTCTGGGCAATTTCTTCTTTAATGGCGATGTCCACACTGGGGATTCCTTCGAGACGAGCATGATCTCCCATCTTGATTCCATCCTCTTTTTCGTCAGGTGAGACTATTCCCACCATTCTAAAATCAAGGATCAGTTTTTCTCCGGAATAGCCTTCAACGTTTTGTTTGAAGCCGCAGACACGCCCCGGTAATATTTTTATGAATTTACTCTCTCTTTTTTTCTTGGTAACCACAGGTTCTTTTGATTGTCTGAGTTCATCTACCTTGAGCCCTAGGCAATGAGAGACCATGGCTGCAGTCTCAAGGAGCCCTATATGTCCTATTTTGCCTCTTCTTACTCCCTCTTTAAATTCTTCAGGGGTGAGATTTGCGCCGATATGTTTCATTTCCTCTTGACCATAGGGAGAAAAGTCAACGATACGGGTGACGAAAACCTTTTCTATTTTCCAGCAAGGAAGAGAGCAGACAATAGGCACAATGTCCATGATAAACCCAGGGTTTATTCCTGCGGCTGTGACACGCACTCCCTTTTTGCGGGCTAGGATATTAATCTCTTGGGCTTTCTTTATGTTGTGGGCGAGGGGAAAGAACAACTCCTGACAGATGGTGATGAGGTTTAATTTCTTCTCCAGAATTTCCATGATTTCGTTGAAGGCCTCTTCAAGGAAAGCGCTCGTAGCATGGAGGACAAGGTCTGCTTTTACCTTTCCCAGAACTTTCCGTGCCGGATAGTCAACATGGATTCCCATTTTTTTTCTTAATCCAGCAACTTTTCCTAAATCAACTCCTATCTTTAAAGGGTCATGGTCAATGGCTCCCACTATTTCAACCTGGGGTTTCATTTGAAGAAGTCTGACGATATTACTTCCCATCGCCCCAACGCCGTAGATGATTGTTCTGAGTTTATTCATTTTAGGTTCTCATCCTTTCTTAAGCTCTCAGTTTTTCAAGGCGGATGGCGGCTGCATAGCGGTGGGCATCCATTCCTTCAAAGGAGGCTTGAACCTCGGCATATTTGGCAAGTTTGAGTGAGGCTTTAACATCGGTTTCCATATGAGTTACAACTTTGAGAAACATCCCGACCCACAGTCCACCTGTATATCTTGCAGTTTTACCCGTGGGTAAGATATGATTTGGGCCTGCAATTTTGTCTGCATATACCTCGGCAGTATTTTCTCCTAAGAAAAGTGATCCATAGTTTTTGAGAAGGGGGAGAAGCTTTCTTGGGTTTTCAGTATGAATTTCAAGGTGTTCGGGAGCATATTCGTTGGCATATCTTGCTGCCTCTTCAAGTGTATTCACAACTACCACTATCCCCTTGTTTTCCCAGGAAGCACGGGCCACCTCTTCTGTTTTTCTCTGTTTCAATTGAATCTCGATTTCCTTTAAGGTCTCGAAGGCCAAGTCCTCGGATGTGGTAACAAGAGCCCCTCGGGCATTGGGGTCATGTTCACATTGAGCGAGGAGGTCAGCAGCAATAAAATCAGACCGTGCTTTTTCATCGGCGATGATGAGACACTCACTCGGTCCAGCAAGAAAATCAATACCTACTGTTCCAAAGACCTGCCGTTTTGCTTCCATCACATATTGATTTCCAGGACCAACGATTAGGTCCACAGGACGAATAGTTTCTGTTCCGTAGGCAAGGGCCGCTATTGCCTGAGCTCCCCCAAGACAGTAGATTTCATTTACACCCATTTTCCACAGCGTATAAAGAATACCCGGGTTTATGGCTTTCTCTCTACCTGGAGGTGAACAAGCCACTATTCTCTCCACACCAGCTACTTTGGCAGGGATGACAGACATCACCGCAGAAGTAAGACAGGGATATCTTCCTGCTGGCACATAACAGCCACAGGAGGAAATAGGTATTATTCTCTGCCCCATCTTTATTCCTTCTCCAATTTCCTTCTCAAACTCAAGCAGGCTTTCTTTCTGGGCCTTAGCAAAAGAGGAAACCTGTTCCATGGCAAAATCTAATTCTTCTTTGACCTCAGGAGGAAGTTTCTCCCCTGCTTGGGAAGCATCTTCTTCTGAGACGAGAAAGGATTCAGGTTCAAACTTATCGAATTTTTTTTCATAATAGCGCAGAGCCCTATCTCCTTCTTTTTTCACCTTCTCAAGAATTGCCTGAACACTCTTTTGAAGCCTATGGATTTCGGCTTCTTTAACCGGCGTTTCACCTTTTATTACTCTAAGATACAAGGCGTTACTCCTTTTTCTTTATTATTGCTTCTTTCTTCTTTTATTTTTTTCCCTTTTCATCCTCTAGGTCTTTTATTTTAATAAAAGATTGATCCTCTCACAAATCAGTTTATTTTTTTGCGCCGATTAAAATTATTTAGGTTTATAAGATTGAAAAGGTAAACTTTGAAAAAGAAGAAAAATTTTCCCGAATCAAGAAATATTCGCATAAGTTAAAGTGACAAAAATCATAGCCAAAAGTGAACGAGGTGAGGCGGTGAGAATTAAACTTATCTTATTAAAAACATCTTTTAAATAGGGATTTTAAATACGGAGAATAATATCCCTCTAAATATTTAGCAAATTTGATTTTTGGGGAATTAAGGAGGTTAATTGACTCTTTAAGGGGAAAGATGTTTAATGAGGAAGATGAAGGGTTTTTATTCGAGGGATCGAGATGGCTTATAAGATTGTGGTTGCTGATCCAAGCGCTTCTCTTCAGAAGATTATTCAACTCTCTTTTCCTGAATCTGAGTTTGAGCTTCATTTTTTTGAGGATGGAAAGCAACTCATCGAGCGCCTGGCTGAAATAAAACCCGATGCTTTACTCGTCCGGCTTTCTCTCCCTGAGAGAGATGGCTACGAGGTTACCTCTTATCTCAGAAACGAGGAAGAATTCCGCCAGATCCCCCTGATTCTGCTCAAGGGTTTATGTGAGCCTTTAGAAAAAGAGCGACTCCGAGAATTTGAGTATGATGAAATAATCTGCCTTCCCTTTGACTCGCAGAGACTGGTGGAGAAGGTAAGAGAGTTAGTCTCCAGGAAAGACAACCCACCCTCAATCCCTGAAGAGACACAGCTTTTGGAATGTTTGAAAGAAGAGGATAATGAGAAAAAAGCGAAGCAGGGAAAGGGAGAGAACAAAGAAGAGGAGGGTTTTTATTTGAATTTCCCAGATTTCAAGAAGGAGATTGAGAATAAGATAAGGGAGTTTCTCAGGAAAGAGAGTCTTGAAATAGAAAGAGAGCTTGAGAAGAGGGTGAGGACGAGCCTGAGTGCTGAGCTCAAGGAATGGTTGAGGGAGGAGCTGGGAAGAATAAAGAAAGTTGAAAATCTTTAAACACTAAATAGGAAATTTTTGAGATCGAGAATTTCAGAATCTTAGCCTCAAGAAAAAATACATCTTTTTGGTCAAAAATAAAATTGAGAGGGAATTAAATATTTGTTATTTTATATAAATCAAAGCGATGAGAGTTGAAGGGAATTGAGGTGATAGGGAAAAAGATGAATAAAGCAAGAATTCTTGAAAAAGTCTATGACCCCAAGCCTGTCGAGCAAAGATGGCAAAAATTCTGGCTCGAAGAAGGAATCTTTACTCCTAAAATCCCCTCTCCTCAAAAATGCTTTTCCATGGTTCTTCCCCCTCCCAACGTCACAGGTTCTTTGCACATGGGACATGCTCTCTGCTTTACTCTCCCCGATATAATCATCCGCTGGAAAAGGATGCAGGGATATAATGCCCTCTGGCTTCCTGGAACAGACCATGCGAGTATTGCCGTGCACAATGTGATTGAACAAAGCCTCGAGGAGAAAGGGCTCACGCGCGAAAAAATAGGGAGGGAAGAATTCCTTAAGATAGCCTGGGAATGGAAGAGAAAATACGGAGGTTTGATCATTAACCAGCTCAAGAGGCTTGGCTTATCCCTCGACTGGACAAGAGAAAGATTCACCCTGGATGAGGATTATTGCCTCGCCGTAAGGAAGGTTTTTGTCGACCTCTACAAGGAAGGCCTCATCTACAGAGATTATTACCTTGTCAATCGCTGCCCTCATTGCGGGACTGTAGTCTCAGACATCGAAATAGAACACAGGGAGCTCAAGACGAAACTCTATTACATCAAGTATCCCTTTGTTGACAGCGAAGATGGTCTCACCGTTGCCACTACTAGACCCGAAACGATGCTTGGAGATACGGCTGTTGCCATCCATCCCGACGACAATCGCTATAACAAATTCCTGGGTCGCCTGGTTCGACTCCCGCTCACAAACCGCCATATTCCTGTGATTGCAGATGAGAGAGTGGATAAGGAGTTTGGGACTGGGGTGGTTAAGGTTACTCCGGCACACGACCCTCTTGATTTTGAACTCGGAAAGCGCCATGGCCTTGAGCAGGTGGTGGTCATTGATGGCTATGGAAAGATGACAGAGGAAGCTGGAGAAGAATTCAAGGGACTCGACAGAGATGAGTGTAGAGAGAAGGTGCTTGAGAAACTGGATGAGCTTGGGCTTCTCGAAAAGGCCGAAGACTATCATCACGCCGTGGGCCACCATGACCGCTGCAAGACCATCATTGAACCTTACCTCTCCTGGCAGTGGTTTGTTAAGGTTAAGCCCCTTGCCAAAGAGGCTATAAGAGTAGTAGAGGAAGGGAAGATAAGATTCATTCCATCTCTCTGGACGAAGACATATTATGAGTGGATGTACAACATCCATGACTGGTGCATTTCAAGGCAGCTCTGGTGGGGGCACAGGATTCCTGCCTGGTATTGCAGCAAATGCCAAGAAATAATGGTTGAGATGGAAGAACCAGCGGAATGTAAAAAATGCGGGAGCAGCTCCCTTTACCAGGACGAGGATGTACTCGATACCTGGTTCAGCTCGGCTCTCTGGCCCTTTGTGACCATGGGTTGGCCCAAGATGACCGAGGAACTCAAGGTTTTCTACCCCACAGACCTTATGGCCACGGGTTTTGACATCATCTTTTTCTGGGTAGCAAGGATGATCATGATGGGTCTTAAATTCATGGGGGATATTCCTTTCCGCGATGTCTTCATCAATGGTCTGGTTAGAGATTTCAAGAGGCGGAAGATGAGTAAGTCGGAGGGGAATATTATCGACCCTCTGGAAATGATTGAGAAATATGGAACGGATGCCCTTCGTTTCACCCTGGCTGCTCTGGCAATTCCGGGCATGGATATTTCTCTCTCGGAAGAAAGGATGGCGGGCTACAGAGCCTTTGCTAACAAAATCTGGAACGCATCGCGCTTTGTGCTGATGAACATAGAGGAAGGAGTCCGGGAAATAAAGATTGATGAGGGGGAATTGAGTCTTGCCGATAGATGGATTCAAAGCCGAATGGTCAAGGTCATCAGGGATATAAATCAGGCACTGGGGCAGTATAAGTTTTATGAAGCAGCCGAGAAAATCTATCATTTCATCTGGCATGAGTTTTGTGACTGGTACATTGAGCTTGTCAAACCGAGCCTTAGGGAGGGGAATAAGACAACTCAGGCAATCTTGATTCGCACCCTCGACTGGACTTTGAGGCTTCTCCATCCTTTCATGCCTTTTATTACCGAAGAAATCTGGTCTTACCTCCCCTCCTCAGAAAAGTCGCTCTCTCTGGCTTCATTTCCAGAAGCGGATGAGGACTTTGTGGATGAGGAGGTGGAAGAAAAGATGAGGCTCCTCCAGGAAGCAATCATCGAGACAAGGAAAATTAGGGCAGAAAACAGGATTCCCCCCAAGAAAAAGGTTGACCTCTGGCTTAGAGTAAAGGATAAAGCCACGAAGAAGATCATTGAGGAGCATAGAGTCTATTTTATTTCTCTTGCAAACGTGAGGAAATTAGGAGTCGTTGAGAGCTTCCCCGAAGAAAAATGGCTTCTGAAGTCTCTCACCTCAGACCTGGAAATCGCCATTGAGGTTGAAAGAGAGATGCTCGATCTCAATCAGGAAAGGATGCGGCTTGAGAGAGAAATCTCCAAGATAGATTCAGAAATGGAGAAAATAAGAGCAGCTCTTCAAGATGAGGCTTTTCTTCAGGGGGCTCCAAAAGAAATTATTGAACAGAGAAGAGAGAGGGTTCTAGAGATGGAGACCAAGAGGAAGAGGCTCGAGGAGAGCCTAAGGCAAGTACGCCTTCTTCTTGAGAAGGGATGAAAAACCCAGCCCTGGTTTCAGAAGATCCCGACCACGGAAAAAAGAGAGGGGTTCAAGGCATAGAGTGAGCAAGAGAAGGGAAAGAATTTTAATTGAGTGAAACCGATGCAAATTGGAGAGAGGGTTTACCGGGTTGAAAGTTGTTCTTCCACCAATGACCTTGCTAGGGAGATGGCCCGCAGGGGAGAACCGGAAGGAACAGCCATTGTCTCTGAGGAACAGAGCAAGGGTAGGGGGACAAGAGGGAGGAGCTGGTTTTCGGCCAAAAATTTAGGACTGTATCTTTCGATAATCTTGAGGCCAGGGAGATTGAGAGCTTCTCTTCTTCCTCTTCTCGGCGGCCTGGCTACTAGTGAGGCTATCTTTGAGACTCTGGGGATTAGGACAGGGCTTAAGTGGCCAAATGACATCGTCTGGGGAAGACGCAAGCTTGGCGGCATTCTCTGCGAGAGCGAATTTACGGGAAATCGGCTCGACTATACTATCTTAGGCATTGGAGTTAACCTGAATCACAGGAGAGAGGATTTCCCTGATGAAATTCGGGATAAAGCCGTCTCTTTGAGGATGATTTCAGGAGGAACGGTTGAATCTCTCTCTTTGCTCTCCAGCCTTTGGATAAGGCTGAATCACTGGTATAATATTTTATTAAGAGGGAAAGAAAAAGAGATTGTCGCCTCTTATGAAGAGAAACTCATCCATCCGAAGGGAGCGACACTCATCTTGAGCACAGAAGAAGGAGAAAGAAGTGGTACGTTTCAGGGCATTGACCTTGAGGGAAGATTGATCGTCGAGAGTGAAGGGAGGAGGTTTCATTTTATTGCAGGCGAGATACATTCTTTTCGTGAGGCTTAAGGAGGGAAGATGCTTTTAGCGGTTGATATTGGTAACACCAACATAGCCATAGGTATCTTCAAAAACAGGGAACTTTTCAAGCACTGGAAGATAAAATCTGATAGAGAAAAAACCTGTGATGAGTATAGAATCACCTTGTTCAATCTTTTCCAAGCAGAGGGAGTGAGGGTAGAGGAAGTGGATTCGATGATTTTATGCAGTGTTGTTCCCCCCTTGACACCAATCTTCGAGGACTTAGGCCGGAGTCTGCTTAAAGCCAGACCTCTTATCGTAGGGCCAGGGTTGAAAACAGGAATGCCTATCCTCTACGAAAACCCGGCTGAGGTTGGAGCGGATAGAATAGTGGTTTCAGTGGCTGCTTTTTCCAAGTACGGGGGGCCAGTAGTGGTGGTAGATTTTGGGACCGCGACAACTTTTGATGCCGTCTCTTCTAAAGGAGAATATCTGGGAGGAGCGATAGCACCAGGAATTCAAATTGCTGCCGAAGCTCTTTATCTGAGAACCGCAAAGCTTCCTCGAATAGAAATCAGAAAGCCCAAGAAAGCCATAGGTCGCAACACAGTCTCCAGCATGCACTCCGGAATCCATTATGGTTACATAGGGCTTGTCTCAAGGATCATAGAAGAAATCAAAAAAGAGTTGGGAGGAGAGGCAAGGGTGATTTCGACGGGCGGGTATGCAGATTATATAAGGAAGGAAATAGCCACCATCGACCATCATGAGCCTTTTCTTATCCTTGAAGGGCTGAGAATCATCTATGAGAGGAATCAAGAATAAGCCCCCTAAGAAAGTCAAAGTAGTCAGAAAAGAAGAAAGGAGTGAGTATTTTCAGACCATTGCCAAGCATTTCATCCAAAGGAGGGGTGCACCATTTTTTCTCAGCCCGAAAGAACTGGAACTCATCTCCTCCTGGGAAAGATGTGAAATCCCCCTTCAAGTGATTCTCGAAGGGATAGAAAATTATTTCCTTGAATCTCCGGCCAGGCGTCGCACTCAAGGCAAAATCCAGACCCTTTTTCTCTGTGCTCCTTTTGTCAAAAAGGCTTTTGATGGCTACAGGGAGAGGAAAGTAGGAGAAAGAAAGGAGGAAAAAGCCCGGAATGAGAAGAGAGTTAAGGCAAGAAAGGAGATAGAGAGATTCCTCGCCTCACTCCCCCCTTTTTTGAATTTCCTCAGGGAGCCATTTTCGAAGGCACAAAAAGCACTCTCCAGAAAAAACATTGATGAAGAAATGCTCGAGAAACTCGAGGAGGAAATTGAGTCGCTTTTGTATCTAAATGCTCCTGAAGAAGTTAAAGAAAAGGTCAAGCAGCAGGTTCTCAGGGAGCATGAAGTGAGGAGTGAGCAAGATTTTTTCTGGATTTTCAGGCTGAAGCTGGTTAAGATTCTCAGAGAAGGACACAGGATTCCTTATATTTCTTTATTTCATTACTGAAATGATTAGTAATATTATCGAATTACTAAGAAATAGGAAGCAAGGTCTGAGCCTCTACAGGATATATCGAGAGCTTCGTCTCTCGCCAGAAGAGAAGAGTGGGTTACAGAAGACTCTGGAGAAGCTTGAGAATCAAGGGATTCTTCTGAGGTTTAAAAGGCGCTACATAATCTCGGGGAGAAGCGGGATAAAAAGAGGAAGGCTTTCTCTTTCTGAAAAAGGATATGGATTTGTGAAGCCTGAAGGAAGAGACGAAGAAGAAATCTTCATCCCTCCCCGCTTCATCGGAGAGGCAATCGGAGGGGATGAAGTTGAGGTTTTAGTAAAAGAAAGAGGAAGAAGAGGGAAAGCAGAGGGGAAAATAATTAGAATCATAAGGAAAAGTAGAGAAAAGTTGATAGGGCTTTATAGAGAGCGCTTCGGGAAACCATATTTCGTTCCCCTGGATTTGCCGCTAAAAGAAATCCCGCTCAAACGAAACCCTGAGCTCTCTCCTCTTCCAGGGACAATTGTGGAGGTTGAGAGAGAGAGTTTTCGACTCCAAAAAATCATAGGGATGCCAGATGAGCCGGGAGTCGACTCAAGAGTCATCATCCAGAGATATGAGCTTCCTTTTGCTTTTTCCAAAGAGGCGTTAGAGGAGGCGGAGAGGATTTCCCCGGCTATTCCCCAGGAGGAAATTAAGGATAGGGTTGATTTTCGCCACTGGCTGACCATCACCATCGATGGGGAAAATGCTCAAGATTTTGATGATGCAGTGAGCTTGAGGAGACTCTCTAATGGAAATTTTCTCCTTGGAGTCCACATTGCAGATGTCTCGCATTATGTCCATCCTGGAACACACCTTGACCGTGAAGCTTACCTGAGGGGGACGAGCGTCTATTTTCCTGATTTAACCGTTCCCATGCTTCCTGAGAGACTTTCTAATTTCATCTGCAGTCTAAGGCCTGGAGAAGACAGGCTGGCTTTTTCTCTTCTTCTCGAAATTGACAGAGCAGGAAGTGTGGTGGGAAAGAGACTCCTGCGCTCCATCATTCGCACCTCAGAAAGAATGACTTATACCGCAGTGTTTCGCATTTTAGAAGGGGACGAAGAACTTCGCCAGAGGTTTAGGGCTCTAGTGCCTGTTCTGTTGAGGATGAGGGAATTAGCCCGCATCCTTAAAAGAAATCGGGAGAGACAAGGGAGTCTCGATTTTGACCTTGTTGAACCTGAGCTGGTTTATAGAGAAGGAAGCTTGATTTCAGTTTTACCTTCAGAAAGAAATGAGGCTCATCAAATCATCGAGGAATTTATGCTGGTGGCAAATGAGGCAGTTTCCTCTTTTCTCGAAGAGAGGGGGATTCCATTCCTTTACAGGATTCACCCGCCTCCCGGAGTTCAAGACCTCGAAAGGCTCAGAGAGCTTCTTGCTCCTTTGGGGATAAATCTTCCTTCTGCCTCAAAGGTAACTCAGCGGGAACTACAGCATGTGCTCAAAATGGCAAAGGGCAATCCAGCAGAAAAGTTCATAAACTTTCAGGTCTTGCGTAGCCTCAAGCTTGCTATGTATTCAGATGAGAATAAGGGGCATTATGGTCTTTCCAAGAAGACATACACCCATTTTACTTCCCCCATAAGAAGATACCCTGACCTTGTCGTGCATCGAATCCTCAAGGGTGTTCTCAGCGGAGATGGTTTTGAGGTAAACTCCCTTTCTTCTCTTGCTGAGCATTGTTCCTGGAGAGAGAGGAATGCCGAACATGCAGAAAGGGAGCTTATAGAATGGCGCATCTTTAGATTTTTGAAAGAAAAGGTTGGAGAAAGAGTAGAGGGGACAGTGGTCGATGTTTCCAGGGAAGGCATTCTGGTCGAGATTGATAACTACCTTGTCGAAGGGATCATCCCCCAGAGCGAACTTTGCCGTAGATATTTTTCGCCACGAAAGAGTCACTCTAAAAAAAGAAGGAAAGAGAGATTTGAGCGAGGGGAGAGAGTAAAGGTGATTCTGGCCTCAGTTGACCCCGTGTTGAGAAGGATTTACCTTGCGCTGAGTGCTTCGGAGAGGGGAGAAGAAAATTGAAGACCAGTTGTTTTGATGCAGTTCTTGACTTTAATCTGGGAAGAAAAGCCGCGGGGAGGAGTTTTCTAATTGTCTTCAAGAATTCTGAGCTTCGCGCAACCCTTGAGCCTTATGCCCAACAGGGAGAGAAGGACTCCGGACACTCCTTTGTGCGCATCCTTCTTGAGAGGCCCGTTGACCTTAAATGGGGGGACGAGTTTAGGGTAAAAAACCTTGAGGAAGGTCTTAACCTCGGGAGTGGAGTCGTACTCAACCCTCACTCCCAAAAGGTAAGGGGGAAAAAGGTTAGAAAAAGACTCGAATATCTAGGAAGGCTTAAGGGAAACAAGGAAGAAATGCTCCATGCTTTGGTGGATGAAAAAGGCATAAGAGGAGCAAGAGAAAGAGAAATCTTAGATTTCGCCCCCTTCAAGGAGGGCTCTCTTCTTGAGCTCTCTCAGGGACTTGAGGAAGAGGGCAAGATAAGAATCCTTTCCTTCTCGCCTATTTTTCTAATCTCTCAATCCAGCCTTGAACATCTTTCTAGGAAAATTTTGGATTTTCTGGATAAGTATCATAGAAAACATGCCCGCGAGTCAGGAGTCCAATTTGAGAGGCTGAGGCAGAGGTATAAAGTCCATCGGAGAGTGTTGAGGCTCGCCTTGAAGCACCTCTTAAGAGTGGGTAGAATCAAAGAGGTGGAAGGGAAAATAAGTCTCATGAATTTTGAACCTCTACTTTCTAAGGAGGAGGAAAAGATTGTCAATCAACTTGAAGAAATGTGTCTTAAGGATGAACTCAGATCTTTATCGCGAAAGGACCTCGAGAAAAGGTTTAACCTGAATCCTCAAACTCTCGACCGCCTCCTTTCTTTCCTCATCGAGCGGAAGAAGATTGTTCAGGGAAAGGATGGCTTCCTGATTCACTCAAAGTGGCTCGAAGAAATCATAGAAAAATTGAAGAGCTCGGGAAGGTCTGAACTGACAGTGGGAGATTTTAAGAAAATGACAAACCTGAGCCGCAAATATGCAATCCCTCTTTTGGAACTCTTAGATCAGATGGGGATCACGAGGAGAAAAGGTGGCTTGCATGAGGTCTTGATTAGGAGGATATGAAGGAGATTTATTTTGCCGAGCGAACCTTTTAGCGGAAAGAAATGTTTCTTGAGGTGAGATTTCCTCTTCTTCCTTCGAAGAGAAAATGAACTTTTTTTAGATTCAAAAAGCTCGTATGCCTCAGAGTTCGAGCGATATGCCGAGTCCCATCTCATTAGCCTTTTCGAGGGCGAGTTTTGAAACTGCCACATCCTGAACAGCTAACCCTACTGATTTGAAAAGAGTGACCTCTTCCTCAGATTCTCTTCCTCTGATGAGACCGTCGGCGAGCATGCCTATTTCTCCCTCTATTTTTGATTCGGTGATTATTCCTTTTTTAAGGGGGATTATCAAATCTCCTGCTTCCTCAAGGCAGGAGGAGAGAGAATCTACAAAAATTTTTGCACGAGCCACCGTCTCTTCGGGTATTTCCTGCATCCTGGGGGTATAAGAGCCGATGGCGTTAATGTGCACCCCCGGCTTTATGAAAGAATCTTCAAAAACAGGCGTCAAGGAAGTTGTTGCCGTGCAGATTATATCCGCTTCGAGGGTTGCATCTTTGGCTGTCTTGGCGACGATGATTTCTTCAGGAATCGGTTTACCTCTTTCTCTCATCTCTTGGGCATAAGTCTTTGAGGCTTCAAGGTTTTTATCATAGACCCAGACTTTCTCAATCGTCCTCACCTCACACACCGCTTCGAGTTGAGTGCGACCTTGAACTCCTGCACCGAAGATGGCGACGCTTCGAGCTCCTTTTCTTGCCAGAAGGTGGGTGCCCACTCCTGAGCAGGCACCTGTTCTCAATGCCGTCAGATAACTCCCATCCATAATCGCCTCAATCTTACCTGTGTCTGAGTCGATGAGGATTATGAGGGCATGAAGGGTAGGAATTTTTTTCTCGATGTTTCGGGGAAATACCGAGACTATCTTTGCGCCCAGGGATTTTATTCTTTCCAGATAAGCAGGCATGAAAAGGACACTTCCTTCCTGAGGCTTCACAGGCAGTTGGATTCTAAGGGGCATCAGAGCCTCTTTCCTGGAGTAGGCAATGTAGGCTTCCCTTACAGCCTGAATTGCCAGGGACATAGAAAGGGCCTGTTTTATTTCTCTTTGAGATAAGATTTTCACTTTCATCTCATACAGCCTTTTTTTCTCCCCCTTCTCTCTTTTTTTGGAATCTATCATAAGCAAAGGGGCTCAAGTCGAAATCAGTCTTTCCCTCAAGAATGAGCTCGGAGAGGACTCTTCCCACAGAAGGGCCATGCTGGAAGCCGTGGCCAGAGAAGCCGATGGCACAGAAGAAGCCCTCGACTTCGGGAATGGCGCCAATTATTGGATTTTCGTCGGGAGTTATCTCATAAAGTCCTCCCCATCCTCTCAGGATTCTTGCCTTCTCCAGAAGGGGCGCACGATGGATCGCCTTCTCGATAACCTTTTCGAGGAAGTTCCAGTCAACATTGGTGTTGAAGCTTGAGGGTTCACTCCTGTCACTCATGCCCATCAAGAGGCCTGGTGGGTCTCCCCTGAAGTAGAAATAAATGTCCATGTCGATAATCATGGGAACAGGATGAGGGATGGAATCGAAGGCTGCGGTCACAAAAACCTGCCGGCGAAAGGGCAAGACTGGTAGTTCCAGGCCAGCCATCCTCGCCACCTCTCCTGCCCAGGGACCCGCCACGTCCACTACCTTTGAGACCTCTATCGCTCCTCTTGAAGTTTCTATGCCCTTGACTTTCCCTCTCTCGATTCTTATCCCTACCACCTTTGTTTTTTCAAATATCTTGACCCCCAGTTCTCTAGCTCTTTGAGCAAAAGCCATTGCTACAAGATAAGGGTCAGCATACCCATCCTCAGCACAAAAAGTTCCTCCTCTTATGTCGTTGACTTCTAAGTAAGGCCAGCGTTCCTTTATTTCTTCAGGGCTGAGGACTTCCACAGGGACATTAAGCTTTCGCTGGATTTCGACACTCGAGAGAAATTCTTCCCATGTTTCCTCCCTCTGAGCGAGAAAAAGATAACCAACCTGCCTGAAGTTTATCTCTTGGCCGAATTCGTCCGCGAAGCGTTCAAAAAGTCTCACAGTTTCTTGAGAGAGTTTGATGTTAGAGGGATGAGAGAATTGCTGTCGAACTCCTCCCGCACAGAGGCCAGTGGAGGCTTGTGCCAGGAGATCCTTTTCCAGGAGGATGACATCCCTTGCTCCCCTTCTTGCGAGATGAAAGGCTAAGCAAACTCCCATGATGCCACCTCCGATGATGGCGAGAGAAGCTTGCCTTTTCCAGTCCTCCATTCTGGGGTCTATTTTTTCTCTTCTTCTTTCTTCTTTTTATCCAGAGCTGACTTTAATTTGTCAGCGAAAAACCCAAAAACAGGCTTTTCTGAAACAGGGGATTTGAACTCCTCTTTTTTCTCTTTGGCTTGAAGGGGCATTTGCTCTTCTTCAGCCTCTTTTTTTTCTTTTGCCTTTATGGCAAGCAGGGCTTCATATTCCGACTCTTCAAGCTCAATCCTCTCTTCGATTACCTTTCTTTCTCCTTTTTTCTTTCTAAACCCCTTTTCAGCCTCAATGCCCACAAATTTCTTCTTTACTTCTTTTTTAGCCTTTGGGGGTTTTCTGTATTCTACTTTTTCAGGTTCTAGAGGCGGGGAAAGCCTGATTTCTTCTCTTTCTTCTCGCTCCTCAGGAAGAACTTCTATTTCAGGCTCTTCAAAGACAGGTTGCTTTTCCAACTCCATCTCTTCTGGCATCTCTTCAGCTTCTCTTTCTTTCCCAGCTTGAACCTCAGGAATTTCCGGTAGAATCTCAAAGGGTTTCTCAATCTTTTCTTCTTCTCGGTAATAGAAAATGCCCTTCTTTTTTTCTGAGGCTATGAATTCAGAGGAGCTGAGGAGGACAGCTTCCACATCTTCCTGAGTGGTGCACTTGAGAAGGTCTACAAGATGGTAGGCTCTAAGATAATGGAGCATATAGTTATTTTCTTCTAACCCGAAATTCTTGAAGATTAGAATGAGGAGTTGTTTGAGATCAAGGTCATCTCTGGAATCGAATAAAGGGAGAAGCCTTCTCAGCGTCTCCTCTTCAAGATGGATGATCTTGTTATGGAGTAGATAGGTGGAGGCTTCCTCTCCTGAGGCGAAGAATCTGTCTGTCTGAGGGTCGTAATTCAGTTTAGAGAATGAAAGTTTTTTCTTGGATTTCTTGAACCAGAAAAGAAAACGATTAAACCCTTTTCTCTCTAAAGTCAAGCTTGCGCCCTGGGGAACGTTGTTTGACTCATAATAGTCTTTTAAGCCCAGAAAAATGGATTGATCGGGGTAGAAATAGAGAGTATAGTCTTTTCCCTCTTCAGCATCGGTAAAAATATACTCCTGAATTTTTGAAAGTTCTCGGGAAAGAGAGCGAGGAATCTTCACTCCTCCCGAAAGAATCTCTCTCCAGCCGAGGTAAATTTTAAGCGGAAAATCAGTTACTTTTGAGCCTGTTTCTCTCGTTTCTTCAGGAATGAGGGGAACTCTGGCATGAGATGCAGCAAGGGGGATGTCTATGAGGAAAGAGTCGAGAATTTCCTTGAGCTGCCATTTTCCCCAGCCCAGGGGAGAAACAAAGATAAAATTCTTCTTGTGTCTTTTATCCAGAATATGATTCAGACTCAGACAGTGAAGGGAGAAGGTTTCGTCTTCAGGTTGAATCCCTAAAAATTTAGAGACGAGCTCTCCACTTTCTGTCGATACTCTCTTTTCACTCATATATTTTTCGATTTCTTCAATTTTCTCTTCAGGGATTTCAATCTTCTTGCTGGTGAGATGCCAATAATCATTCCAGTTAAAAAATTCTTTTGATTTTGAAAGCGAGCTCCTCAGGTTTTTTTCCAGTTTCTTCAGGTCTTTTTCGGTTATGGGAAGTTCGCTCTGACGGGGGTCTTCTGTTTTCTGCATGATTTCTGGAGTAAGAGATTTGCGTTCGAGATTGCAGGGAAGGAGGATCTGGGTTTTGGTTTTTTTCATGTATTCGATGTGTTTTCTGAAAGTTCCTCCTCCAGAATATTCCACCTCGAGCATATCGCAATTGAAGCTGTCATAGGGGATCTTGTTTACGACCCTAAGCACGACGCTACCTTTAAATGGCTCGGTTCCCTTGCTGCTCGTCACCAATGCTTCGTCATATTCTTTATAAATCAAGTCTCCTATTTCATAACTGCAATAAGGGTCATACTTTTTTAGTTCCTTAGACAGCTGAGATGCAGATTTTCTGAAAGCAAGCTTTTTTGCCAAATCTTCGAGAGAATAAACCATGTTGGTCTTGGAAAGCTCTTTCTCAAGAAATTCGAGGTCTTCAGGAGTTACGTTGATGATTTCTTCTTGTTTATTCATTTTCTTCTTTTTTTCCATAATAATAATACCATAATTGCTTTTTGAACATGAAGTCTGTTTTCTGCTTGGTCGAATACTATTGATTGAGGAGAGTCTATGACCTCATCCGTGACTTCTTCTCCTCTGTGTGCAGGAAGGCAGTGCATGAAAAAGGCGTTTTTTTTGGCTTTGGAAAAAAGACTGAAGTTCACCTGATAAGGTGCAAAAATCTTTGCCCTTTCTTCTCTCTCCTTTTCCTTGCCCATGGAGGCCCAGACATCTGTATAGACCACATCGGCTTCTTCCACGGCTTCATAAGGGTCATGGGTGAGATGAAAACTGGCTCCTGTTTGTTGGGCATCGGCTCTTGCCTTTTCCAGGATTTCAGGGTTTGGTTCATATCCGGGTGGCGTGGCTACCGACATCTTCGAGCCTACTTTTGCGGTGGCAAACATGAGGCTATGGCAGACATTATTTCCGTCCCCGATGTAAGCCAGTTTTAAGTTCTCTAAGTCTCCCATTTTTTCTTTGAGGGTGAAGAAGTCCCCCATTGCCTGGCAGGGGTGAAGGAGGTCTGTGAGACCGTTTATCACGGGGATTGAGCATGCTTCTGCCAATTCGATTACAATCTGATGACTGAAGGTTCTCACCATGATTCCATCTACCCAACGTTCTAAATTCTTCCCTACATCAGAAGTCGCTTCTCTCTCTCCGAGGCGAAAATCAGAGGGACTGAGATAAATAGCTTCCCCTCCAAGCTCGAGCATTCCTACTTCAAAGGTCACCCTGGTGCGTAGGGAGGGCTTTTCGAAGATCATGGCCAGAATCTTGTTCTTCAAGCTTTGCTGAAATTGTCGGGGTTTCTCTTTTATCTTTCGGGTCATGTCTAAGATTTCACTGAACTCATAGAGACTCAAATCGTGAATGCTGATGAAATCTTCCATGCGATCCTCCTAAGAAGAGGCAATTATTCTCGTTCCCGAACGTTTGATCAAGGCGGCTTTGAGGTAAGTGGCAGAGGTGATCAACACCTCTTTGCCACCATTCTCGATGTATTCAATGGCTGCCTTGATTTTTGGCCCCATTGATCCTTCGGGAAATTGACCCTGGGCAAGATATTCCTTTGCCTCTCGGACACTCATCCTTTCGATGGGTTTTTGGTCGGGTTTTCCGTAGTTCAGGTAAACTTTTTCGACATTGGTGAGGATGATGAAGAGGTCGGTTTTCACTTCTCTGGCTATGAGGCTTGCTGCATAGTCTTTGTCTATGACTGCTTCCACCCCCTGAAAGAGTCCCCTTCCATTGAGGATTACCGGAATTCCTCCCCCTCCTGCGCAGATAACTATCTTTCCTGCATGAACCAGGTCCCTGATTATTCTTTTGGGGATGATGTCGATGGGCTTTGGAGAGGGAACGACCTTTCTGTAGCCCCGGCCAGCATCCTCTATCATTTTCCATTTTTTCTGACGAGCAAGCATCTGGGCTCTGTATTGGGTGTAAAAAGGGCCGACTGGTTTGGTAGGGTTCTGGAAAGCAGGGTCGTTTTTGTCCACCACGACCTGAGTAATTATGGTTGCCACCTCTTTGTCCAGTGAATTCTTTCGGAGTTCATTGATGAGGGCTTTTTCCAACATGAAACCCATGCTTCCCTCTGTCATGGCATCGCAGATTTCGAGAGAAAAAGGAGGAATTTTGTTCGCTGCCTCTTCCATCTGGATGAGCAAATTCCCCACTTGGGGACCGTTTCCGTGAACAAGAATCAAATCATATCCCTTTTTTACTACATGAATCATCAACCGCGCCGCCTTCTGGGCGTTTTTCATCTGTTCCTGCTGGAGTCCTCTCTGATTATCAGGAAGGATAGCATTTCCCCCGAAGGCTATGAGGGCAATCTTTCTTTTCATCAGAAACCTCTTAAAATCTCCTCAAGGTTTGGCACTCCAATCTCTTCAAGCTCATAGGTTACGCGCAGCATCTTTTTATGTGTCCTTATCAAGCGCAAAAGGTCGATGGGGGTGGCGCTCAGGACAAGGTCACAGCTTACTCTCTCTATGGTCTCTTCGAGTTCTCTCATCTGTTCCTTTCCATAGCCCATGGCTGGGAGAACCTGGCTGAGATGAGGGAACTTCTCGAAAGTCTTCTTGATGCTACCTACGGCAAAGGGTCTGGGATTAACAATTTCTGAGGCTCCATATTTTTTGGCGGCGATGACGCCTGCCCCATATGGCATTTCTCCATGAGTGAGAGTTGGCCCATCCTCAATGACAAGAACTCTCTTTCCTTTTATCTCTTCGCTATTTTGAACAGAGATGGTTGAATTTGCTCTGATTATTTTAGCCTGGGGGTTATATTTTTTTATGTTCTCTAAGACTTTGGTCACATTCTCTTCTCGAGCACTGTCGAGCTTGTTGATGACCAGAACATGTGCTCTTCTGAAATTTGTTTCCCCGGGATGATAGAGGAGCTCATGCCCTGCACGATGTGGGTCAGTAACAACGATTTCTAAATCAGGCTGGTAGAAAGGGAAGTCATTGTTTCCTCCATCCCAGAGGATAATTTCTGCCTCCCTTTCTGCTTCTTCCAGTATAGCCCCGAAGTCTACTCCTGCATAAACGACGATGCCATTCTTGAGATGGGGTTCGTATTCCTCCATTTCTTCGATGGTGCATTCCGCTCTAAGCATGTCTTCATAAGTAGCGAAACGCTGAATTCTCTGTTTGATTAAATCCCCATAGGGCATGGGATGCCTTACCACCACCACCCTCTTTCCTTTATTTTTAAGAAGGAGGGCAATCTTCCTAGTTGTCTGACTCTTCCCGCATCCCGTCCGCACGGCACAGACAGAAATCACAGGGAGTTTGCTCTTGATCATTGTCTGGTGAGGACCGAGGAGAGAAAAGTTTGCTCCTGCTGCTAGCACTTCAGATGCCTTATGCATCACATATTCATGGGAGACATCACTGTAAGAGAAATAGACATCTCTCACCCCATTCTCTCTTATCAACCTCACCAGGTCTTCTTCAGGATGAATGGGAATTCCTTGGGGATAGAGTTTTCCGGCAAGAAGAGGGGGGTATTTTCTGTCTTCGATATTTGGGATTTGAGTTGCGGTGAAGGCAACGACGAAGAAGTCAGGATTATCTCGAAAGTAGACATTAAAGTTATGAAAATCCCTTCCTGCAGCGCCCATGATGATTACTTTTTTCATTCTCTCTTTCCTCTTCTTGATTAAAATTCATTTTTAAAAAAAATAAGTATACCAGATAAGAGGAAAGGTCTCAACCGCAAGTGAAGGCTGCAAGAAATAGGGTAAGGCAGAATTTTCGAAGGCTGGCAGGTCAGGGGTTTATTTTCCCCCTGAGATTTAATCAAATAAGGGCGCAAGGGAGCAAAGTCATTCCGAGAAATGAGTTTTATTCTTAAGGTAAGGGCTTGCATTCTCCCTCAAGCGGATGGGAGGAAGAAGCCATTCTTGCTTCGCCCAAAAAAAAGCGAATTTGGATAAAATAGGGCTCTAACTTTCAGCGAGAGCCACTCTTAGAGAGAATTAAGAAGGAGAAAAAGGGGAAAGGTTTAGGAGAGCCTTAGGCCCTAGAAAGTCAGGAATCGCTCCTTGAAGAGAGGGGGTGAGATTTCGGGTAAAAATTCATCCGCAGAGGTGATTGACAGAAGCTTGAACCCTTCTTAGATTATGATTAGTAAAAATATTTTTAAATTTAGAAGGAGAAATGGGGATGAAAATAAAAGTAATTTTAGCGCTCAGTATTTTTTTAATTTTTCTGGGATTTATGAGCTGCAAGAAAGACCTCAATCCTTTTCACGCAGGGAGTAATCTTGAGGAGAACTCGCATTCTTTCTCAGGAGAGAATAATCTTTCCTCAACCAGAACTTCAAGCAGTAATCTCTATAAAGACTCGAATTCTTCTGCTCCATCGCAAGCAGAGGGAGAGACTTTTAAACTCAGCACTTCTTCAAGGAAAGCTGAGCAAAATGAATCGCAGTCTGAGCTAAGGGTTGATATCCTTCCTTTTAGATGGAACTTAAACTGGGAAAAGAGCAGCGGTCTGGTTACAGTTCGCCTCAGCGGAGAAGGCTTTGAGAAAGTTGACCCCTTTTCTTTAAGGATGAGAGGTCCGGAAGGAAGCGAGACAGGAGGGCCTGTGCGAGCAGAGAAATATCCCTTTTTTCTCATGGGAAAATTTTTAAAGAGAGAGGCACTGGCGATAATCCCTGAGGCAGAGGCTGGGAGGAGCTATCAAGTTCAAGTTACAGGAAAATATGAAGATGGGCTTGAGATAGCCGAAGAGTTATATGATACGGTGACGATTGTAGGCCGAAAACAAAGGGAAGCAGAGCTTGCTTTAAGCCTAAAACCGAAAGTCTGGAATCTTTCCTGGGGAAAAAGCATTACTCAAAAAAATAAAGATAAAGGGAGGGTTAAGGCCTTCATCACAGGCGAGGGATTTGAGGAGATAATGGCAGATTCCATCTTGATGAGGGGTCCTTCTGGAATTATCATCCAGCCTGAGCTCGTAAGAGTGACTCCTTCAAGATTCTTGGCAGAGTTTCTGAAGACGAAAGCCATCACCCTCATCCCTTACCCTGCGCTTGAGAGATATTATGAAATTCATATCTTGGGGAGGCTTAAGGATGGCACTGAATTTGACCTCTCTTCCAGAATATTTATCAAGGGGAAAAAGAGCTAAGGAAAATCCTTGCCTCTAAAACTCATCATTTCTATTTTTCCTGAGGAGGAAGGCTGAAGACAACTTCCCCTTTTTCATCCAGAAAGACAAGCCTTGCCTCTCCCTCTGGTTCGACATAGAGCCTGATACGGTCGCGGCTCTGGCTGTCCTTAAGAGCTATCATCGAGGTTTTATTCAGGTTTCCGGCAAAGAGTCTTGCTGAGCCATATTCACCCCGGGCTATGGCCTCTTCGAGCTCCTTCTCTGCCTTTAATCTCTCCTCGCCTCTTAATTCCTTTATTTTTTCTTTCCTTTCCACAAGTTCAAGTAAAGAAACATCCGGTCTTTCCCAGACGATTAATCCTGCTCTCAGAGACTTTCCACCATTTTCGCTGTACTGGATTCCGACTATCTGGTCTTGCAGGTGACGGTCGAACATCAAGCCCCCGAAATAGCTTTCCTCACAGTCTCTCTTTTCTATTCCATAGATTAGCCCCCCACATTCGTCTCCTTCTTCGTTAAAAAAGATCATTCCCGGCCTTCCTCCCCCTGGATAAAGGAGTCTTCCTCCAAGCAAGGCCCCTGGTGATTTTGCTCTATTAGAAATGACAAGCCTCAGCGTTCCGTCTTCTTCAACGATGTTAATCCTCTTGACATTGATTTCCTCAAATTCTTCAATTCTTGAATTTTTAAAGGCCAAAAACAATGAGAAACAGAGGGTGATACTCAACATAAAACAAAAGAGCTTTAGATTTTTGACTTCTTTGTAAAGCTTTTTTTTCATTTTTTCACTCCTTTCCTTAAACATATTATTTATTTTAAGACTCGCAAAATGAAAGACAACCCTTCGCTTGGCTGAAAATGGTTCATCTAATTTTTGCTGAGAATTTTTATCTATCTCTCTCAATTCAAGTTTTTTCCCTTCTATACTCCTCGATTTTTTCTCTTTTTGAAAAATTGACATTACGGTCTTCCTTTGATAAATCACAGATGAAAAAGGAGGTCTGGATGCATTCATCAAGAAATTTTTCAAGAATCATTTATCCTCTTCTTTTTCTCCTATTAGGGTTAGCTAATTTTCAGCCTGTTTCTGGCTCTGTGACTAGGGAAGACTATGTGCGAGCGGAGAGTCTTCTTCCCCAGAATATAAATAAATTAATTTTCAAGATGAGTGTTGAGCCTCATTGGATAGAAAATAGCGACTGCTTCTGGTACAAAAACGAAACCCGTGATGGCAAGGAGTTTATTTTTGTTGACCCTTCCCTGAACTTGAAAAAACCTGCCTTTGACCATTTAAGGCTGGCTGCTTCCCTTTCTCTAACCTTAGGAAAAGCGTTTCATCATCAGAAACTTCCTTTTGAGAAATTCGAGTTTATAAAAGAGATGACTGCCATAGCCTTTGAGATTGAGAAGGAACGCTGGGTGTGTGACCTGAAGAGCTATGTGTTGCGTAAAGAAGAGGAACTCAAGAAGCCTGCCGAGGATGAACTTCCCTCCCCTGATGGAAAATGGGCAGCCTTTGTCAAGGAGCATAATCTTTTTGTTCGTCCTTTGCCTGAGGGGGAAGCGATTCAACTCACAGAAGATGGGGAGCCATACTACGACTATGGAGACAGGACCGAAGGAAACACCTCTTTCATCAGCGACAGGCTCTCAGGGAAGAAGCTTCCTCCTGTGGCAGCCTGGTCACCCGATTCGAAAAAGCTCATCACTCATAAACTTGACGAGAGGAAGGTCAAGGAACTCTATCTCCTTCAATCAGTTCCCCGGGATGGAAGCGCCCGGCCCCTGCTTCATGCTTATAAATATCCCATGCCTGGAGATGAAAATCTGCCGCTTGTTGAACTCGTGATTTTTGACATAGAGAAGAGGAGCAGGATTGCGGTGAATTACGAAAAAGAGCAGGTAACCTTCCGCACCCCGCTTGAGGATAAATATGTCTGGTGGAGCAAAGATAGCCAGAGGATTTATTACATTTATACAGAGAGAGCAGAAAAGGCGTTGCGCCTTGTAGAAATAGATGCCTCAACAGGTGAAGCAAGAGAGGTCTTAAGGGAAGAGGGTAAGACCCATGTTGAAGTCTCACTCCTGCTCAGCAATCCTCCTAATGTGAGGGATGTGGGAAGAGGTGAAGAGCTTATCTGGTTCTCACAGAGAGACGGCTGGGCCCATCTCTACCTTTACGACCTAAAAGAAGGAAAATTGAAAAATAGAATAACAGAAGGTCCCTGGGTGGTGTTCGAAATTCTTCATGTGGATGAAACAAATCGGTATGTTTATTTCGTTGGCATGGGACGTGAGGAAGGGCGCGACCCCTACTATCGTCATCTTTATCGGGTAAGGCTCGATGGTTCGAAATTAGAATTGCTGACTCCTGAAGACGCAGACCACCATCTTGTCTTCTCCCCGAGCGGAAAATTTTTCCTGGATACCTATTCCAGGCTGGATAAACCACCCCTTTCTGTCCTTCGTTCTGCTCAAGGGAAGATAATTCGCATCCTGGAGGAGGCAGACATGGGGTTACTCTTTGAGATGGGATGGAAATATCCGGAACGCTTCAAGGCAAAGGCAGAGGATGGAACGACCGATATCTATGGGATGATAGTCTTTCCCACGAAGTTTGACCCTCAGAAGAAGTATCCGCTCATAGATGCCATTTATCCTGGTCCTCAGATTATCCGTACCCCTATCTCCCTCAACCCTTTCCTCTTGGACTGGCTCTGGGAGCCCCAGGCGCTTGCCGAGCTCGGATTTGTGGTGGTGACCATCGATGGAAGGGGTACCCCTTTTCGTTCCAAGGCTTTTCATGATTTTGCGTATCAGAATTTCAAGGATGGAGGTGCCCTTCAGGACCATGTCGCTGTCCTCAGACAGCTGAGTTCAACCCGACCTTACATAGACCTTGAAAGGGTAGGAATCTACGGCCACTCGGGTGGCGGGTTTGCTTCAGCCCGTGCCATTCTCCTCTATCCCGATTTCTATAAGGTCGCAGTCTCTTCTGCAGGAAACCACGACCAGCGAGGCTATAATGCGGGCTGGGGAGAAAAATATCTCGGCCTTCTTGAAGGAGGAAACTATGATGACCAGATTAATGCCCGTCTTGCCCCGAATCTCAAAGGGAAACTCCTCCTCGCCTGCGGAGACATGGACGATAACGTCCATCCTGCCCTCACCCTCCAGCTCGTTGATGCTCTGATAAAGGCAAACAAGGACTTCGATCTGCTCGTTCTTCCCAATGCAAACCATGGTTTTGACTCAGCTCTCCCCTATTTCACCCGAAAGAAGTGGGACTATTTTGTAAGAAACCTCCTGGGAGAGGAACCTCCCCAAGGCTACAGAATCAAAGGAGAGAATTAAAAATTAATGGATTCCTCCTGATTCCTTTCATCCTTGAGGCTGAATTTGATAAACTTTCTTTCTCTCTCTTGAAGGAGAAGGGAAATATTTAAGTTTTTTAAGGATTTCTGTTAATAACCGTGGAGAGTTCAGAATATTAGAGGCTGTGGAAAATTCCTTTGGACAGGAAATTAAAGCTTAAATTGAGGATGGCGACCTTTATCTTGGCGATATTTATTTTGATGTTCGTTTCCTTATCCTGTGCATAGCGAAATCCCTTTGGCTTAATCCATTTCGGGAAGACTAAGAATTTAAAATCTTCTTTAGAGGTTAAATTTTATCCTCGTCCCTCATCCTTTCCGGTCAGAAATACTAAAAAAAATCACCCCGAAATTCACCTTTAGAGAGGATTGCCATCTCGTCGTTTCTTTTTGAAGATAAAAATGCGACAAGCGGCAAGGCTCAAGATGCACTCTAAGGAATGAATGAGAGGTTGAGGGGAGGCGTCATGAAAGACTCCTTTATCTGCGCCCTCAAATCTTTTAAAGAGTCTAATTTTATGGGTATTTCCTGAGGATGAGGAAACTCTAAACCAGATAGCAAAGGGGTAAGAGATTATGTCTCCGCAAAAAATCATGATTGTTGAAGATGATTTGCTCATCGCTACCCACATAAAAAGCATCCTTAAAAACCTTGGTTTTGATGTTCTTGATGTAGTCTCTTCGGGTGAGGAGGCTTTAGCCAAAACAGAGGCTTTGAGACCCGATTTAATCTTGATGGACATTAGACTTAAAGGAAAGATAGACGGTATTGAGTGTGCCCGAATAATTAAGGAGAAGTTTAATATACCCTTTGTCTATCTTACCTCCTATGCGGATGAGCCCACCCTCGAGCGGGCTAAGATAACCGAGCCCTACGGCTATCTGCTCAAGCCTTTCGATGAAAGAATGCTCCAATCGACAATCGAGATTGCCCTGTACAAACATAAAATTGAAAAGACACTCAAAGAGAGGGAGCGCTGGTTTTCAACAATCCTTAAAAGCATCAGCGATGCAGTAATAGCCGTTGACGACCAGGGCAGGGTGACTTTCATGAATCCTGTTGCCGAGCGACTCGTAGATTTCAAGTTTGAAGATGGGGGAGGAAAGAGTTTGAGGGAAAAAATCAAAATTGCCGAAGAGGAGATGTCAATTTTCCAGAAGAAAACTCAAGTTTCAAAGGTTAAGCTTCATTTTCCGAGGGAGTTTGTCCTTGTGGCTCCAAACAGCGAAAAAATTCCTGTTGAATTTAGCGACTCTTCTATCAAGGATGAAAAAGGGAATGAATTTGGGTGCGTGCTTGTCTTTCGAGACTTAAGAGAACGTAAGATGGTCCAGGAGGAGCTTGAGCAAAGCAACAAGAAACTGCGGAAGCTTCTGCAGGAGACAATCAAGTCGCTGGCTTCGGCGGCTGAAAAGAGGGACCCTTATACAGCGGGTCATCAAGAAAGGGTAACGAGACTGGCATGTGCCATTGCCGAGGAAATGAATTTATCGCCAGAGAGAATAGAGGGAATCCAGATGGCGGGAATAATCCATGACATCGGGAAAATTTATGTGCCTGCAGAAATCCTGAGTAAACCCACAAGCTTAGATCCGCCAGAAATTGCCCTGATTCAAAAACATCCCCAGGTGGGCTATGAGATTCTGAAAGGAATTGAGTTTCCCTGGCCGATTGCAGAAATAGTTCTTCAGCATCATGAAAGGATGTTGGGCTCAGGATATCCTCGCGGGTTACAGGGGGAAGAAATTCTTCTTGAAGCTCGAATCATCGGAGTAGCAGATGTCGTGGAAGCTATGTATTCGCACCGTCCCTATCGTCCTTCATTAGGGATTGAGGCAGCCCTCAAGGAAATTTTTGTTAACCGCGCTTTCCTCTATGACCCAGTGGTCGTCGATGTGTGCGTCGACCTTTTCCAGAAAAAGGGTTTTAAGTTTGAAGACATGATGGTGGATTGATTAATGGTTTTAGCTCCTGATTTAAGGAGAGGTGAAGTGAATAAAACAGTGGAGATTGAATGAAAAAGAAAGCTTCAAGAAAAACAAATCTTTCAGGCGCAGTGCTTGAAGCAGGCGAAGAAAGATATCGGCTGCTTGTGGAATCGACCGAGGACTCAGTGTATCTTGTGAGCAGAGATTGTCATTTCCTCTTCATGAACAGGAAATGTCTCGAAAGGTATGGACTCCAGGAAGGAAATGTTCTCGGTAGAAGTTACGCTGATTTTCATTCAGAAGAAGAATCTGCTAAATTTTCGAAAATCATAGCTCGAGTTTTTAAGGAAAAAAAGAGCCTGATGCACGAGTACCTGAGTAAAAGGGATGGAAGATATTTTCTGAGAACCTATAGCCCTGTTTTTGGACATGGAGGGGAGGTTACTTCAGTAAGCGTCATTTCCAAGGACATCAGCGAGTTAATAAAAGCTCAGAAGTCCCTTGCCTCAGAAAGAAACCAGCTCCTTTCCATCTGCGACTCTTTCGAGCATGCAGTCTATGTCTCTGATCCTTCAACGTATGAAATTCTTTTTGCCAACAAAGCCCTAAAAATGCTTTTCAATAACAAACTCGAAGGAAAAATCTGTTATAAGGAATTTCAAAGGAAGCAAGCTCCCTGTGAATTTTGCACCAACGAAATAATCCTGAAGAATAGATATGAGCCCTATTTTTGGGAATTTCACAACCCTGTTCTCCAGAAAGACTTTCTCATCATGGATAGAATCATAAAGTGGCCTGATGGAAGGGATGTGAGGCTCGAGTTTGCTATTGATGTGACTGAAAAGAAGAATCTGGAAAGAGCGATTCGTGAAAGCGAGGAAAAGTTCAGGGGACTCGTCGAATGCATCAACGATGTCTTCTTCATCGTCGATAAAAAAGGAATCCTAACTTACATTAGTCCTTCTGTTGAGCAAGTCCTTTATTATCAACCTGAAGAATTAATCGGGAAATCTTTCTTAAAAGTCCTCTATCCTGAGGATGCAGGATGGATTGAGAAGCGTTTTTCCCGACTCCTTGAGGGAGAGATAAAACCCAGCGAATATAGAGTAGTAAGAAAGGATGGGGAGATTCGCTGGGTCAGGACCTCAAGCAGGCCCTATTGCCTTAATGGTGTGGTAGCAGGGGTGAGGGGTTCCCTCGCTGACATCACTGAAGAAAAAAAGGCGGAAGAAGAAATTCGTAAGAACGAGGAGCTTTTGAGAAGCACCCTGGATGGAATGATAGAAGGCTGTCAGATCATCTCCCCTGACTGGCGCTATCTCTACCTGAATGATGTGGCCGCAAGGCACGGAAAGCGAGATAAAAGGGAGCTTCTCGGCAGGAAAATGATGGAAGTCTACCCAGGTATTGAAAATACAGAAATATTTTCTTTTCTTCGACGCTGCATGGAAGAAAGAACCGCCCATCATATTGAAAATGAATTCCTCTTTCCCGACGGTTCAAAGAGAGTCTTTGAGCTCAGGATTCAGGCTGTTCCCCAAGGTATTTTGATTTTTTCCTCGGATATAACCGAAAGGAAGCGCGCAGAGAAAGAGCTGCAGCAGATGAAAGAGCTCACCGAAAACATCATCCACAACATGAGCGAAGGCATTGTGATGAGCGATGCTCAGGGAAGCATAATCTTCGTTAACCCTGTCTTTGAGGAAATGTCAGGCTACAGGAAGGAAGAACTCCTCGGAAAATCAGAGCTTCTCCTCATTCCAGAAGACCAGCACCACCTCATCAAGGCTGCAAATGAGAGACGTGCTCGAGGCGAGCGAGACCGCTACGAACTCAGATTGAGGAAGAAAGATGGGGAAGAAATGATAGTTCTTGTAAGCGGGAGCCCTCTCTTTGATGAAGGGGGGAGGTTTTCAGGAACCTTAGCAGTAATGACTGATCTCACAGAAGTAAAACTCACCGAAAAAAAACTAAACGAGTCTCTAAGGGAGAAAGAGGCTCTTCTTAAAGAAATCCACCATCGAGTGAAAAACAACATGCAGGTCATCTCGAGCATGCTCCAGCTTCAATCCCATTACCTTAAAGACCATGAAGCAAGGGAAATGTTCAAAGAGTGCCAGGAACGCATTCGTTCCATGGCCCTCGTCCATGAAAAACTCTACCGCTCGAAGGATTATTCGCGGGTGGAATTTTCAGAATATCTGAAGAGCCTTGCCGTGTTTCTCTTCCATTCTAACAAAATAGACTCAAACCGCATCTCTCTTAAGACCGATTTGGAAAATATCAACCTTGATATCCATCTTGCCATTCCCTGCGGTCTTATTGTCAATGAGCTTTTATCCAATTCTCTGAAGCATGCCTTCCCCTCCGGAAGAGAAGGTGTGATTGAGCTGGGGCTTCATCGAGTCCAGGACGGGCATGTTCTCCTCAGAGTGAGCGATGATGGAATTAAATTTCCAGAGGATTTGGACTTCAGGAAAACAGAAACACTGGGGATGCAGATTGTGGTGACCCTCGTAGAACAGATTGAGGGGAAAATAGAGCTTTCCCGGGAGAAGGGGACAGAGTTTCGAATCATCTTCCCCTCGGTAAAAAATGGATGAGAGGCTCTCTAAGAGTCATCTTCTGGATTTCATCTTCCCCTGAGTCAATAAAAATTTAGTCTATCTGGTTTTATTGGGGAAGAAGGGAAAGGAAATTATTATCCGCTCACAGCTCCTACTTTAGGAAAGGAATTATCTTCTCTAGTGAAGAGTTTAATTAGAAAAAAAAGGAAGAAGAAACGGTCTTTGAACTACCTAAATTGAACGGTGCTTCTTCCTCTAAAATCCTCAGCACCTTGAAATCGAATATGCAAAGAAAGGTTCTCAATCTGAGTAAATAGAGCCTAAAAAAGCAGGAATGCTCAGGGGGAAGAAATTTTTCAGGGAGTTTAAATATATAATATATCAGGAGGAAGTGATGAGAAAGGCTTTATTTTTTAAACAATTTTTTATGATGCTCTTCTCCCTCACTCTTATAAATCATCTTCAGGCGAGACTCCTCAGCAAATCCCATGTTTCACCAGTATCCATTGAAGAGACCGAACTGTTGAAAGAGCTCAGAAGTTTCATGGAGGAGCTTTCAGATAAAGATGAATTCTCGGGAGTGGTCTTACTTGCAAAGGATGGTAAGCCAATCTTTCTCCAAGCCTTTGGATTTGCAAGCAAAGAATATAGAGTTCCGAATAATATCAATACTTGCTTCAACATAGGCTCGATTAATAAATTCATGACCCGTATCGCAATTGAACAACTCAAAGAGACGGGAAAGATAAGATTAGAGGAAACGATCGGAAAATACCTTCCCGATTATCCTCTTCAGGAGGCGAGAGAGAAGGTAACCATTGGACATCTTTTGGAGATGTCTTCAGGAATAGGAGATTTTTTCGGTGAAAGGTATCAGTCCACTCCTAAAGAAAAAATCAGAAATTTAGCAGACTATCTTCCCTTATTTGCGGATAAGCCTCTTCTGTTTGAGCCAGGCACAAAGACTCAATACTCAAACGGAAGTTACATAGTCCTCGGGTTGATAATTGAGAAAATAAGTGGGGGAAGCTGTTTCGATTATGTGAAAAAGAATATTTACAAGATTGCGGGAATGGAGAACACAGACCATTTTGAAGCAGATATTCCCGTAGAGAATGTGGCAAGCGGTTATACCCGTTTCTGGAATGGAAGAGAGCATCCGAATGAGCCAAGGCGTAATAATATTTACACTCGTCCTGCAAGAGGAAGCTCTGCTGGAGGAGGATATTCAACTGCTGAAGACGTGGTGAATTTGATACTTACTCTCAAGGATAATAAACTTTCAGCACCCGAGACATCCCGAGAAATAACACACAATAGTATTGTTTTAGCAGGAGGAGCTCCGGGGATAAGTGCCCTTGTGGAGACATTCCTGAAAAAAGGCTATGTATTGATTGCCCTTTCTAATTATGACCCCCCTTCAGCTGAGAAAGTGGGAAAGAAAATTGAATCTTTGATTAATCGTCTTAATTAAAATTCAGCCCACAAATCAGCGGGCTTCTTCCTGTGCTCTTTGCAGCATATTTCTTAATCTACCTTCTCCTTTAATAAGACTTTAAAATCAATTTTTAATTGGGAAAAAGGGAACTTTCTTTATTTTGATTCGTATTATAGATATAACAATTAGAAGGAGGCCAAGATGAAAAGAATTTGGCGGTCAAACCTTGCCATCCTCGTCTTTCTCTCCATTCTCATCCTTTCTCTTTCTGCCCAGGACACAAAAGATACTCTTCTTCTCACCCAGCCTGCAATAAGCACGAATCACATTGCCTTCGTTTATGCCAACGACCTCTGGATTGCTGATGCGGATGGCGGAAATGTGAGGCGACTGACCTCAGATATAGGGGTAGAATCAAACCCAGCCTTCTCCCCTGATGGAAGGCTTGTTGCCTTCAGTGCCCAGTATGATGGGAACATCGATGTCTTCATCATGCCAGTTGAAGGGGGCATTCCCAGGCGCCTTACCTGGCATCCAGCCCCAGACATCGTGCGGGGTTTTACTCCCGATGGACTGAAAGTGATCTTTATTTCCAACCGCTATAACTTCCAGACAAGCTGGCCCTATTTCCAGATTTTTACAGTCTCACGAGAAGGAGGGTTTCCCGAGGCTTTGGAGATACCTCACGGGTTTAAGGTGAGCTACTCACCTGAGGGGAAGAGGATTGCCTATGTTCCTTTAGCTGAGTTTGTCAACTTCCCCCAGTGGAAACACTACCGCGGGGGAGCAGTTTCGAGAATCTTGATCTATAGCTTCTTGGGCCACTCAGTGGAACAGATCCCTCAGCCTGAGGGGGGGTCGAATGACACTGACCCCATGTGGATCGGAGATAAGATTTATTTCCTCTCTGACCGAAACGGAGAATTCAACCTTTTCTGTTATGAGCTTTCCACGAAGGAGGTTCGCCAGCTAACAAAATATGACGAATTTCCTCTCCTCAATGCTTCAGCAGGGGGAGGGAAGATAATCTTCGAAAGAGAAGGCTATCTTCATACCTATGACCTCGAAAAGGCGAAGGTCGAGAAGCTCACGGTGGGTTGTGCCGCTGACCTTCCTGAAGTAAGACCTCGCTATGTCAAAGGATTTAAATATATCAGAGACGCCTCCCTCTCTCCCACAGGGGCAAGGGCAGTTTTTGAGTTTCGAGGTGAGATCATTACCGTTCCTTGTGAAAAAGGTGACCCTCGCAACATAACCAACACTCAAGGTGCCCACGAGCGCTCACCAATCTGGTCGCCTGACGGGAAATCGATTGCCTATTTTTCAGATGAGAGAGGGGAATATGAGCTTCTCGTGAGAGACCAGGAAGGAAAAGGGGAGCCAAAAAGATATAAACTCAGTGGCTCTGGATTCTACTCCAACCCGGTCTGGTCTCCTGACTCAAAGAAAATCTCTTTCGCCGACCATGGCTTCAGTCATTACTGGATTGACCTGGACAAAGGAGTTATAAAAAAATTTGCCTCCGAACACCACCTTGGTCCAAAAGACCTCATTCTCAACAGAAGCGCATGGTCTCCGGATTCAAGATGGATAGCCTACACCTTGAACACGGAAGCCTCCATCAGGAAAGTGTACCTCTACTCCCTGGGGGAGGATAAATCTTACCCCATCACAGACGGTTTGTGTGAGGTGAGTGACCCTGTCTTCGATAAAAGCGGAAAATACCTCTATTTCTTCGGTTCTACAGATGCGGGTCCCATAAAGAACTGGTTCGACATGTCAAACCTCGACCTGACCTGGACGAGCGCAATTTACATGGTGATCCTTCAGAAAGATGTCCCTTCGCCGCTGGCTAAAGAGAGTGATGAAGAAAAAGGAACCGAAAAGGAAAAGGAGAAGCCTGATAAGCCAGAAAAACAACTAGAGGCAGACGAAGAAAAGCCCCTGCGCATTGATTTTGAGGGGCTTGAGTATCGCATTCTCGCTCTTCCTGTGCCCGTAGCCACCTACCTCAACCTCCAGGCTGGCTCTGAAGGTCAAATCTATTTTCAGGAACTTCCTCCAAAAAACCCCCTGTTCCTCGCCTTTGGCATGGGTGGAGGCTCCAAGCTCCACAGATTCGACCTGAAGACAAAAAAAGATGAGGTTATCCTGGAAGGAATAAATTCCTACATTCTCTCTGCAGATTCTAAAAAGCTTCTCTACCTCACCCAGGAAAGCGCAGGGATTGCTCCTTCTGAAGGGAAGATTCAGGCCGGTCAGGGAAGGCTCAACACGGATGCGATTGAAGTTTACATAGACCCTCGCCTCGAATGGAAACAAATCTATGATGAAGCCTGGCGCTTAAACCGTATTTCCTTCTACGCTCCTAACATGCACGGTGCAGACTGGGATGCGATGTACAAGAAGTATGAGAAGTTCCTTCCTCACCTCTCCTGCCGCGAGGACCTCAACCGTGTGCTTCAATGGCTGGGGAGTGAGCTTGCAGTAGGGCATCATTTCGTCGGGGGGGGAGATACTCTGGCTGAACCCAGAAAGGTAAAGGGAGGTCTGCTCGGTGCTGACTACTCAATCGAGAACGGAAGGTACCGCTTCAAGAAGATTTACGGAGGATTAAACTGGAATCCAGATTTACGCTCTCCTCTTACCGAGCCTGGGGTAGATGTTAAAGAAGGTGAATATCTCCTTGCGGTCCAAGGGAAGGAACTCCGTCCTCCCACAAACCTCTACAGCCTCTTTGAAAATACAGCGGATAAGCTGATTGAGATTACTGTCGGTCCAGACCCAGAAGGAAAGGGCTCAAGAACGGTCTCTCTGGTCCCCATAGCCGATGAAAGTGCTCTGAGGAACCGTTCCTGGATAGAGGCGAACATCAAGAAGGTTGACGAAGCCACAAACGGGAGAGTGGCCTATGTTTATGTTCCTAACACTGCCTATCCTGGGCATGCTTACTTCAAACGCTACTTTTTCCCCCAGGCACACAAGGAAGCCATCATCGTGGATGAAAGGTTTAATGGAGGGGGAATGGTCGCTGACTACTACATCGACCTCCTCCGCCGCCCTCATCTCTGTTACTGGCACACTCGCTATGGTGAGGACATAAGGACTCCGAGCGCTGCTATCCACGGCCCGAAAGTCATGCTCATCAACGAAACTGCAGGCTCAGGAGGGGATCTCCTGCCCTGGATGTTCCGTAAACTCGGGCTGGGAAAACTCGTGGGGAAGAGGACCTGGGGAGGGCTTGTGGGAAATCTCGACCATCCCATCCTGATGGATGGAGGATACATTACCGCACCAAATCTTGCCATCTGGACAGAGGAGGGGTGGGTTGTGGAAAATGTGGGAGTTGCCCCCGATATTGAAGTGGAACAACTGCCAGCTGAGGTGATTGAAGGACGAGACCCACAGCTTGAGAAGGCGATAGAGGTGGTAATGGAGGAACTAAGGAAGAATCCGCCCCGCAAGCCACAGCGTCCACCGTATCCAATACGAGTTAAATAGAAGAAAAAAACTAGGGGAATATTTAGCTCTCATGCAGAGAAAAAGGAATCTTGTCTTCAAATTTTTTTCGAGTCTCCTCTGACCCAGAAGGTGAAAATCAAGAACAGGTTTCAGGGAAAGCCCAAGCTCTATTTTCCTTAGCTGCTCAAAAGTGCTCAATGTGTATGTCTCCTCTTTCAGATTCAAAAAATCTCGATTGATAAATAAAAATTAAGATTCCTAGGTTTAACTTACCGCTTTTTGCGGGGAGTTTTATAGCTTGCTTCTGAGTTTCTTCTTTAAAAATTTGCTCCCTTATTTAAAAATTGAGGATTAAATAAATTCTTGACATGGGAAAAGGAAGTCTTTAATATTTCGCAAGGGAGATGGGCAAGGAATGATAAAAGGGGCACAAGGGATAGGAGTAAGATTCGAGCTTCCTGCCACAATAAGCGAATCCATCTATCAATATCTCAAGAAAGCAATCATCGAAGGAGAACTCAAACCTAACCAGAGGCTTCAGGAAAAAGAAATTGCAGAGCTCTTTCATGCGAGCACGACTCCCGTGAGGGAGGCTTTTCAGAGGCTAGGAGCGGAGAAATTCATCGTTATCAACGCTCGAAAAGATGTGATTGTGGCTTCTGTGACTCTCGAAGAAATAAAAGAGCTCTTCGAAGTGGTCAGGGTCTTAGATGCCTTTGCTTCGAAGAAAGCAATCTCCAGGCTCAGCGAGAGAGACATCGAAGAGTTGAGAAAGATGACGGAAAGACTCACTTTTTTCCACAGGCGGAAAAGGGTTTATGATTATGTTCGGGAAAACTTGAAAATTCATGATAGGCTGTGGAAGGCGTGCGGGAATAAATTCCTCTATCTTTCGCTCGTCAACCTTGCTGAAAAATATACCTTCTTCAGCAACCAGGTTTTCTTTATCACCCAGAGGTCAAAGGGGGACCCTTCTTTCTTCGATAGGTCTCATAGCGACCATCTAGAGCTAATGGCTGCCATCGAAAAAAGGGACGAAGGGGAGGTCGAGCGTATCCTTTCCTCCCATTGGGGGAAAGGGTTTCTGGGCGAGGAGATTGCCCTGAAAGAAGAGTCATGGAAGAGATAGAAGAAAAATCCAATTTTTTGGATAAGAATTCAAATATTTGAATTTATTTCAAAGAATAAAGAGTTTAAGTTATTGATAATAAACAAAATTATATAAATAAAAAAATGGCATATTTTTTGCACTTATTACATTAATATAAGATATATCATATAGTAATTAGTAATGGGTTTTCGAGGAGGTAGAATCCCTAAAGACAAAATGATTCCTCTGGGGTAAAAATTTTTTAAGCGGCATTTATATCGTCACCAGGTTTCAATTTTTAAAGATGCATTCCTTAGAAAGGAGGTGGGAGGGGAAAGAGAAAATAATCCAAGTTTAGCCAAAGGTTATTTGGAAAGGGGAATGATAGAAAAAGGAGGGTAAATGAAAAACCTAAGAAAATTAACTTTCCTTTCTATTTTCTTCTTGGCAACTTTTCTCCTGGTGAGCAGGGCTTCGGCGCAGACGACCTATGTTACTCTGGAAGGAGTGGTCACTGATGAAGAGGGTTCTCCCCTTCCCGGAGCGACTGTCCTGGTGAGAAACATAGAGACGGGTCTCACAAAGAGTGCCCTCACCAGAGAAAACGGACGTTACATCATCTCAGGACTTCAAGCCGGAAAATACGAATGCGAAGTAAGTCTCCATGGTTTTGCTACCCAGAAAAGAACGGGGATGACCTTTGCCGTGGGTGCACGTTTGACGATTGATTTCCAGCTCAAGCCCGCGACCATAGAGGAAGAAGTGACCGTAACGGCTGAATCGCCGATGGTCGAAGTTACTAAGTCAGAGGTGAGTGCTGTGGTGGATAGGACAAAGATAGATTCGCTTCCGCTTCTAGACAGAAACTTCGCCTCCCTCTCCCTGATCAAGGCAGGAGTGGCTGGAGACCGCTCAAACGCGCAACCCCTTGGTTCAGAGGAGATTCTCACCGACGGAATTTCGAATGAATGGGTGGGCCGAAATACCGTAAGGTCTGAGATTCCGGCTGATGCCATTCAGGAATTCCGCATCATGACCAACCAGTATGAGGCTGAATACGGAAACGCAAGCGGAATGATTCGAAGCGCAATCACCCGCTCGGGAACAAACGAGTTCAGGGGAAGGCTTGCCTTTTTCTACCGGGATGAGATGTTTGACGACGTGAATTACTTCGTCAACCACGAAGGCTACAAGGGACGCAAGCTGAGCAAGGATGAATACGAGAAGTCACCCTACAGCCGTTATAATTATTCTGGTTTTCTCGGTGGCCCGCTGATCAAAGACAAGGCTCATTTCTTCCTCATCTACGAAGGAATAAATCAGAAGGAATACACAACCATCACCTCGCCCCTCGTCCCCAAAGAGACCGTTCCCATGGATACCACCCGTCACCAGGTTGTGGCTAAACTCAACTACCAGTTCAATGAGAAAAACCTGCTTTTCTTCCGCTACACCCTGGATAAACCTGCCATCGAAAACTATGGCTATGGAGGGATGTATACCAAATCTACCTACATGAACTACAGTGAATACACCCATGAATTCCAGCTCAACTGGACCTATTATCCAAGCGATAACACCATGAACGAGGCGCGAGCCTTCTATTCCTATAACTTCTATGGCTACCACTCTATTGAAGACGACAATAGCTACTTCATCCAGAGGCCATCCGGCTATTTCGGCGCCTTCGGAAACATTCCCCAGGAAGTTCCTGAGTCACGCTACCAGTTTGTGGATAATTTCACCCTCTTTCTCGGAAACCATAGCATAAAACTCGGTATCGATGCCTCCTATGTAAAGATAAGCGGGTATGTCAATCAGTATGTGCCCGGCTATTATGTCTTCCTCACCGATGAGCCTTTTGACCCACAGAACCCGGCCACCTATCCCTTTCTTTTAATCCGCTCTCCCAAGGTTGCAGATATCGACAGCCCTTACTGGGAGGTGGGTGTTTTTGCGCAAGATTCCTGGAAGCTGACTTCCCGGCTGACCCTAAACTACGGGCTGAGGTATAACTACTATACTGTCCAATTTATCGATATGGCAAATTTCAACATCCGTCATTTCAACCCCCGCTTTGGCTTCAGCTATGACCCAATCGGTGATGGGAAGACCCAGATAAGAGGGGGGATAGGCACCTACTCCCAGAATCCCCAGCTCAACCTCGGGCTTCTGATAGGCATCATGGACCAGCTTGTCGTCCAATACATCTTCTTCCCCGGCTATCCTGACCCCAGTAAGCCCAATCCCTTTATTTCAGGTCCTCAAGTTGAGCCACCGCTCACAAAATACATGGGTGAACCAAACACCGTTGCCCCCTTCACTCTCCAGACAACCCTTGGTTTCCAGAGAGAGGTAATCACCGACTTTTCCCTTGGATTTGACCTTGTTTACTCGAGGGGCTTTAAGTTCAGCCGCATCGAAAACAGAAACGCCGTGATTCCAGGAACAGGAACCCAGCGCCCTGACCCAACCAAGGCAGATGTCTTTGTCTTTGCCATGAACGGAAAGAGCGATTACAGGGCACTCTATTTCACTCTTTCCAAGAGATACTCTCATGGGTGGTCCTTTGACCTCTCCTATACCCTGAGCCGTTCCTGGTCGGATGTTGAGACAGAGCAGACAGGACCGTATGATAATGAACCAGACAACTGGGAAAGGATGTACGGACCCAACAACTACGATGCCCGCCACAGGCTGGCGATGATGTGGATTTTTGACCTTCCCCTTGGTTTCCAGCTCAGCGGTCTTGCCTATTACCGTTCGGCTCTTCCCTGGACAGCCTTCTATCTTACCGATGTTAACCGCGATGGCCTGAACTGGGACATGGTCGATAAACACAGAAACGCCCGCAGGGGTTTTGATGAGTTCTATCTCCACCTGAGGTTTTCTAAGTACATAAGCATAAGTCGAATTCGTATCCAGCTCTTTGCCGAAGGATACAACGTGACTAACAGGGTAAACTTCCAGAGTCCTTTCTTCCGCTATGGCACCCCAACCTTCGGACATCCTACGGTGGCAGGTGACCCGAGACGAATCCAGTTTGGGGCACGAGTCGATTTCTGATTGATAAGAGTTAGGAAGATAAAAGGAGGGGCTCTGTGATTTGAGCCCCCTCCTTTTCTTCATTCGTCAGAGCACAAGCACAAAATATTTCATTTTTTTATATGAGGAAGATAAAGAACAGAGTTCCTCGTTTCTTGCATAATAAATAAAAAATGAGTCTTGAGGATTTTGATTTTATTTATAAGATAATTTTAATTAATATCTTCTATTTTAAAATACTTTTAAAATACTGCCCAACAAGAATTAGCTTCGGAAATCTTTACTTTTAGCTTTGTTTACTTCCTGACCATCTTAAATTATAATTATTTCTTCGATGTTTTTAGCTAAATCATTCAAGCCCTTTTCCCTAATAATATTCTTAATCTTCATCTTTTTTCCCCTCCCCATTTTCACTCAGGAAACTCCTCCCCAGAAAGAGCCATTGAGTGAATATTCAAGACAGTGGCTGGAGGAGGTTGTTCCCTATATAATCACCCCTGCAGAAAAGGAAGTCTTCATCAACCTCCCTACCGAAGCTGAAAGAGGAAGATTTATCGAGAATTTCTGGAAAAAGAGAGACCCGAATCCTGAAACTCCTGAAAATGAGTTCAAAATTGAGTACTACAAGAGGATTGCCCTGGCCAATAAATTCTTCGGAAGCGGTGGAATCGCAGGGTGGAGGACAGACAGGGGAAAGATTTACATCCTTCTTGGGCCTCCGAATGAAATCCAGAGGGACTTTTCTTCTCAGGGTTCGTCTTTATACGGATTCCATGGGCCTAAAGAAGTCTGGAATTACTGGGGGCTTTCCAATCCCCGTCTACCCTATAACCTTGAGTTTGTCTTCGTCGACAAACTGGGAACAGGGAACTATGTGCTTGAGCAGAGCCTAAAGCTGGGAGAGGCAGGCGCAACTCACTTTGACATTGATTCTATGCATTCTCAATTTAACTCCATGGAAGTGATATCTGAGGCTCTGCGGAATCCTTTCGAAGGTCTGGATAGGCTCAAGGGGATAATCACCACTCAGGTCACCTATGATAGAATTCCGATCGATTTTCTTGCTTTCTATTTCAAAGGAGAAGAAAAACAGACATTTATTCCTTTATCCGTTAAAATCCCTTATTCCTCGATGAGCAGTAAACAGATTGAAGACGGGCTCTATTTCAACTTCACCCTCGTAGTTAACGTTAGTGATGAAATGGGCCGGGTTGTTTATGAAAGAAGTAAGGAGTTTAATTTTAAACATGGTCTGAGTGAAGTTAAGGAGTTTGAAGGAAAAACCTTTGAAGTTCAGACTTCACTCAAACTCGAGCCCGGAGATTATAAGCTCCACCTGCTTGTTCTCGATAATTTTAGCGGAAAGATAGGGACAATCCATGAAGAACTGAAGGTTCCTGAGTTCAGAAGCGAGGGACTCTCTCTGAGTGAAATCATCCTCTCTCACCAGAGGGAGGTCGAAATCGAGAGAGAGCCCCAGGAAGAGATAAGCCAGAAGTTCAGAAGCGGCGAGGAGATGAATGTCTATTTTGAAGTCTATAACCTAACACTTGAGCCTTTGACAGGAAAGAATGATTTCA
>Ga0209102_1000227_pt1 | contig 39461 bp, 40 predicted proteins | sample ConPoolayeHmetaG_FD_185483 | JGI IMG/M metagenome (GOLD analysis project Ga0209102, IMG submission 185483) | Hot spring microbial mat communities from California, USA to study Microbial Dark Matter (Phase II) - Cone Pool mat layer H metaG... ...
CCCCCAACGTCAATAATGCTTAACCGTCTGGTGGCTAGGCCAACTCCCGGCTTCCGGAAATAACCTTCGTCATCCGGCCCACGATGGATGAGAGTTTGGGCCATGGCCCTGAGGATGGCCTCGTCTGGGGGTCCGGAGGCAGGCGGGAGAATTAAACCGCAGATACCACACATTAGTCGGCTGGTATAAGCTCTAACTCAAAAAATACGCCGAGCAGCCGGCGTTCGTCGCTTCCCTCAGTTTCAAAATAGGGAATTGACCCCTTGGAAGCTTTTATTTTAAGCCGGTAAAGATGGCTGGCCTTAATCTGAAAGCCGCGACCAACGGCAAAATGAAGGGTTGTCCTTTGTTTGGGCTGGAGGACAACTTTCTGCTTCTGGCCTTCAACCTGGACCCGGATTTCGTTATTGATTCTGGGGTTATTCAGCAGGTGGACGGTAATTTCTTTCAACGGATAATAGGTCTTGAGAATCATTTCACAGGGATAGGGTCCTCGCGTCCAGGAGCCAGTTGGCTCCAGCTTGGGCAAGAAGTTATCGTCCAGAAAATGGAGAAAGCCGTGCTGCTCGGTCACCCCCGCATCCACCCGGAAAGCCTTAGGGTTGGTGTTGGTGGGAAAATTGTTGATTAGGGTCATTTCGACAGGTAGCGCCTTAAAAGGCAGGCGTTTGGCATGGGTTGCTGGTAAGGCGGAGGAGCGAAAGGGAGAAACGAGGATGGGCGAAAGAAAGAAAGCGGCCATTACCCAACAAAGTACCAGCTCCCTTTTTTTCCTTACTGCCGGAGCCAAGAAAAAGAAAAGCGGATAAATATTAAGAAAATACCGGTTGGCCAAGGAACCGCCTCCGCCTCCATAGTTATCAGGCATAAAAATAATATAAATAAAGATACCACCCAGCGCCCCAAGGAGGAGAAGCCATTGTTCCCGTCTTTTCTGGCTGAAAATAAAAAGACCGAGGGCTAAGACAGCCGGGAAAAAATACCAGGTAATTCCGGTAAAACGCCCAAAAAAATAATAAAAAAGATTGATAGGAACAAAAGTTAGCGGCAAGAAAAACTTTTCAAAATAACCTTCTGAGGTCATCAGATGACCAACGTTATCAAAGGTGATGGAGGCTTTTTCCAGGGGGAAGGTGCCGATAAAAGTTTTTCTTTCCCCGCCCATGTAGTTCCAATCAGAAGTCAGGAGGTAATTAGCTCCAAAAAAAAGGCCGACGGAAAGAACAAAAATTAGGAAAATAAAAACAGCTCGGCTAAAGCGGCCGCGGAGTAACTGATAAAGCAGGAAAGGGCCGAGAAGCACCACGTTAGGTGGCTTGGAGAAACTCACAAAACCAAGAAAAAGGGCGGCTAAATAATCAGTCTTCTCGGAGCGAAAAAGCTTTTCGATACAAGTAAGAGGCATAGAAAGAGAGGTTTGGCGGGCGGCTATTTTATAAAGCCAGAGAAAAAGGATGAGAAAAATTAGGGTCAGATTGAAGAAGTCAGGGGAAATCCAGAAAAAATAGACCCAGGCAATGGAAGCAAAAAGAAAGGTGGCCATGGCAGCTAGAGCCACCGCCGCCGGGTTAAAAAGACGCAGAAAATGGGTACCTAAGAGCAAAACTAAAAGGAGAAGAAAAGAATGAAAAACCAGAAACCCGTTCGGGCCGAGATAGCGGACAAAAGGAGCCGCAAAGAGGGAGTAAGCAAAGGATTTAGCGTAAAAAATGCGACCATCCTTGGCCTTCTTCAGAAATATCCCCTGCGGTCCGGCATCAAAGCTGTAGTAATAACGGGCTAAGTCTTTGGTGGTATACTCTAAGTCGCCGTCAAGGGCAATGCTCTGCGTCATAGCAAAATAGACGGCCTGGTCAGCGCAGAGAAAACCGTTATGAATTGCCGGCAGGTTAAGAAATAGAGAGGCCAGAAAGAAGAAAATAAAAATTAGAACTATCAGGCCATTGACAGGGTCGAACCGCATCTTCGGCCACAACTTAGCGCTTCCTCCAAGTAATCCATCCATTACCATAGCCAGGGAGAAAATTCAATTACCCCCGGGCTCTTTTCTTAAGAGTGATAATTTTATGGACCCAGTAAACCATATTTTTTTATTTTTTAATTTCAATTCCTCTTTCTCTGATTCGCCTTAGGAATTATCAGCCTCGACCATTTGTTGCAACTCCTTGATGAAATCAGGAAGAGCTGAATCCACTCGGTTCCAGTTGGGAATAAGGGGCGAATAAAGCGGATTGGCCATGAATTCTTCCCCCGCAACTTGGAGCCCGCGAGTAAAAGCCTCAACGGTGGCGCTTTCTTCATGATAATCGAACTGCAGACCGTTATAAGCAGCCTCGTCGCGATAGCGCTTGACTTCATCCTTCGCGGTGCGAAGATAGTTGATGAGCAGAGTTCGTAAACCGCTGCCGCTAAGAATAATTCCTTCCACGGCCAAATTGCGCAAAATAGACTTGGCGATATCAATGGCCATCTTCATCAGGCCGGTCTTAGGGTCGTCAGGACTAAGAGGCTGATGTTTATGCTCATAGGTGTCACAGATTTCAGCCTGGCAAATACGGCGCAGGGAATAATTTCGATACACCTCAGCTAAGGTTTCTACTTCTAAACCCCAATCATTGGGGATACGATTAATCCGGGCCAGGTCGGCTAACATCGAAAACTCGCCGGCTAAGATATAACGAAAGCTGCTAAGGTAGACAAGGAATGGTAGGTAGCCGAAAAGGCGGATAAGGCTTTTAATGAAAGGGGTAACAAAAAGTCGGGTTACTCGTCCATGCATCCTGTGGGTAACTCGAGCGTAATAGCCTTTGCAGAAGGCGTAATCGATAGTCGTGGAGGCAATGGGATAGACCAGTCTGGCTAAGAGCTCACGTGTGTAATTCACGATGTCGCAATCATGGAGGGCAATCACTTTGCTTTCTTCGCGGCTTAGGATGTATCCGTAAGAGAGCCAGGCGGAGCGGCCCTTGCCGTCAGGTCCGGCTGATAGGTCCTTGGTTTCCAGGTTTTTTAGCAAATTCTCCATTTTTGGGCCAGAGGCCCAGATAACCACATGACGCTGGGGGAGGAGAGAAAATAATTCCTTGGTTTGGCGAAAATGCTTTTCTTCTTTAGTCCGGCCGAGAGCAATGACTATCTCGTTTAGATAATTTATGTTTTTCAGATGGGAAAGAATCGTCTGAAGAGCTGGAGTCCCCAGTTCCGCGGGTGTTACAGGAAGTACTAAAGCCATCGGTCGATGGCGGTTAAATTCTCGGAGTTCCGCCTCGATTCTTTGTTGGTCAAAGGCTGTTAACCGATGAAAGGTGGTTAAATGTCCTTGATGAAAATCAGCCATTAGGACCTCCTACAAATAATTAATGTTTAAAGATATGACTGTATGCTTGGTATGATGAAAAGGATGAGGCAGGATAACTGCATAAGACCTGAGTCTTGGAACCCTCAAAGAAGTCTGGTGCCTGCCTTCCCGAATCCTTATAGGTCTTTTGGGTCAGAGAACCCTCCTTTATTTTTTATGAATCCCCCGATATTGCGGAATAAAAGAGAAGAAATTCGTGGGCCCCTATTCCGAAGAATGAGAGAAACCTGGGGAGCCAAGTTTATTTCCCTCGAGGCAAGCCGGGTTGGAATCAACGTCGCCTCAAATTTTAATAAAAACTTATTCTAATATGGCCATTAAAAAAGCTTCCAACGAGCCTTGTAGCTGATAAATTCAGCGGGTTTACCCCATGAAACCCGAAGGAACTATATTTGTTTCGCGGCCGCAAAGAAGCTCAAGATGGCCTGGCCCCAGCCTTCCGGTCCTGGGCCATCGACATAAACCAAGCCTTTGAGCTGAACTCGTCGGTCATAAGAGCCATCATGTCTCTGAACTAAATAAGCTTTATCGACGGCAGCTAACATGGCCAGGTCATTATGGCTATCTCCCAGGGCTATGGTCATTATGTTACCATAAAGACGGGAATAAAGCTCCTTTAATATTCTAACTGCCTTACCTTTATCATTCTCCCCAGTGAGATGGTAAAAGCGACTTCCCCCAAGAATTTTGAAACCAATTTTTTTCGCCCTTTCTTTCATTATGGATAATGTTTTCTCGTCATCACAAATAAATGGTTCATCGTATTCTCTTTCCCGGGCCAAAGCCGCCTTGGTCGGGGAAAGCCCGGTCAGGACGGTAATCTCTTCCACGCTCATATCGCCAAAGCCCCGCAGCCGAAAATCAAGCTGCTGCTGGCAGGAAACCAAAAATTGCCTCAGCTTGGCATAAGGTGAGCCAAGTTCGATTACAAACCAACGGCCGCGATTTTTGGCTTGGGCCAAAGGAAAAGGGAAATAACCGGCTGGCAGGTAAATAGCCCCTCCGTTTTCGACGACAAAAGGATGGTGTATATCCAGCTTTTCTTGCCAGTATTCGGTCTCTAAGCGGGTCTTGCTGGTGCAAAAAATAAGAGGCACCCCGGCCTTTTTGATTAGGTCAAGAGCCGGCCGCGCCGCCTCAAAGGAGTAAGAATGATGTTCGAGAAGCGTGCTATCAAGGTCGGAGAAAATAATGACCGCTTTTTCTTTCATCGCTTCCATCAAAGAAGAGGGGTTCCTCGAATAAGGCTAATTCAACATTTCATAAAAAGCAACTTGATTTATTTTAATTGATTCTCTTCCACCTTGTATGGCTCAGGCTCTGAGACGTTCGGGATGGCCTCGCTCCCCCTCAGGTTTTTAACGCCGTTTCGTCTCCGCCCTTCTCGGCGCCTGCGGAACTCGCCTCCCTGTTCAGAGACATAGCCCGAAAGTCCCTTGCCCCCCTTTGGCCTCTCCCTTTGTGCTGTTCAGGCTCAGACATCCTCGGCGGCCAGAGGTTCCCTCGAAGGGCGATTCGGGAAGGCTAAATCTTCAATGGTCAGATCTGCCCTCCCGAACTTAGCCCGCAAACCAGCCCAGATAAAATGGAAGAGAATCTTCTAAATTAACTTAATCTGGCGTCAAAAATGCCCCATCCTTTTCTTTCCTGGGCGAGCTTCTTCGTTTGCTTTCGAGACTTGATTTTGTTAATAAAAGAGCATGACTTATTTTACGGCTCTCAGGCAATATACCTGTAAAAGGCTTGAGGAGATTAAGTCAGCCGATATAATCGTGGGCATTCCCTGCTATAACAACGAAAAGACCATCGCCCATGTTATTCAGATGGTTACTCACGGTTTGGATAAATATTATCGCCAGTTAAAGAATGTCATCTTTGTGGCTGACGGAGGCTCAACTGATGATACCCGGGAAGTAGCCAAGGAATTTCAGGTTAAGCCTTGGCAAGAAAAACTTATTTCCATTTACCGCGGTCCGGCTGGCAAGGGAACCGCCCTCCGTTCGGTTTTTGAGGCGGCAGAAAAACTGGATGTTAAGGCCTGTGTGGTGGTGGATGCTGATTTAAGAAGCATTACTTCAGAATGGGTGAAGAATCTAATTAGCCCTGTCCTGGATAACAGTTTTGATTTTGTCGCCCCCGTATACCTACGCCATAAGTATGATGCTACTATTACTAACAACATCGTCTACTTCATTACTCGCGCTCTTTATGGCCAGAGAATTCGCCAGCCAATCGGTGGCGATTTTGCTTTAAGCCGGCGCTTAGCCAAGTTTTATACCGAACAGGATGTTTGGGAAACGGACGTCGCCCGCTATGGCATTGATATTTGGATGACGACCTGCGCCATCACCCATGGTTTCAGAATCGGGCAGGCTTACTTAGGAATAAAGGTCCACGACGTGAAAGACCCCGTCCAGCATCTCGGCCCGATGTTCCGCCAGGTCATGTGGGTTCTTCTTTCCCTGATGGAGCAATTTGAAGCTTATTGGAAAGAAGTTAAGGGGAGCCAGGAGGTGCCGCTTTTTGGGGCGGCCAAGCCAGAAGAACCGGAACCTGTCATGATAGATTTTAAGGAAATGGTCGAAAGGTTTAAAACCGGGTACAATCAGTTCAGCTCCCTCTGGAAAGGAATTTTTGCTCCGCGGACTTTTACGGCTATTAGGCGGGCTGCGAGAATGGACCCAGACGATTTTCGGCTGGAGCCGGCAGTTTGGGTTAGGATTCTCTATGAGCTGGCTGCCACCTTTCATTCCTGGGCCCGGAACCGCTTTAAAATTATCGAGCTTGTCACTCCTCTTTATTATGCCCGGACAGCCTCCTTCATGAAGGAAACAGAGGCGATGAGCTCGGCCGAGGCAGAGAGCTATATTGAATCGTTGGCCTTACTGTTCGAGAAAGAAAAAAAGTATTTGCTCAAGCGGTGGGCCGAAAAAAGTCTGTCGGGTAACCCCGAGTAGGGGAAATTAGGCTCAATTGGCCTGTTTTGTGTCCCGTTTAAGCTTACGGCAAAGAGAAGAGACCAAGGTACCAAGTAATTATTTTTTCACCCCACAATAAGGAAACGAACGCGGCTGGAGCTAAGAAGGAGCCAAAGGGAAGGACAAATTGGAGGCTCTTTTTTTGGCGAAAAAGCAAAAAAACGCCAATCAGAGCGCCGGAAAAAGAGGCTAAGATCAAAGTGAGGATGGTCTCCCTCAACCCAAGAAAGGCGCCTACGCCCAACATCATCATTATGTCACCTATTCCCAAACCTTCTTTTTTTCGTAGCAAGAAATAAACAGCATAGGTTAAAAAGAGAAAGCCGCTCCCGACCACAGCGCCGGCCAGGGCCTGCCTTAGATTAAAATCGGGCCGAAAAATGGCATAGATTAAGGAGAGAAGAAAGAGGGGGAGGGTAATTGCGTCGGGCAGAATTTGGTGCCTGAAATCGATGAAGCCCAGGACAATCAAAGCGCTGGTGAAAATAGCGGAAGCAAAAAAGTGTTGCGAAAGAGAGTATCGAAAGTAGAGAAGGAGAAGAAGTCCGGCCGTCACTGCCTCCACTAAGGGATAAACCCAGGAAATTGGTCGATGACAGAGGCGGCATTTTCCCCTGAGGAGGAGGAAAGAAGCAATCGGGATATTATCATACCAGCGAATTCGGGCGCCGCAAAGGGGACACGAGGAAGGAGGATAAATAATACTTTTTCCCCGCGGCAGCCGGTAAATAACCACGTTGAGGAAGCTCCCCCAAGCTAAACCAAAAAGGCAAAGGATTAGCGTTTCCACCAGATTTGGGCCGTCCTGACCTCACCTGTTTGAGCATCGTAGAGATAATCGAGTCCATCGAGGTCCTTAGGTATTTCTTTTAAAAAACCAGCCCGGACGAGCTGGTTTAAATCATAAGGGTTGCGACCATATTTTTCCCGAAACCTTCCGATAGCTTCTTCAATAACTTTTTTGTCGATCGCGGCTTTGACCTGATAAAGATGGTTGGAAGCAATTTTTTTTACCCGGTCATCTTGGGCTGTCTCATAAACTTCCAGCCACGTTTTCAGCGAAGTTTCTAAATCCATGGTCTTAAAGGCGGAGAAAGCATAGAGACGCTTGACCAAATCCGGGGCTCCGGGTATCTCCATCGCTTTCTTGTAGTAAATACGAGCCAATTCATAATTTTTTCTCAGCTGGGCCAGCTGACCTGCCTGAAAGGGAAAGAACCATTCCTGCGGATTTTTCTCCAAACCCAGGTCCAGAATCTTCAGCCCAAGGTTAAGGTTATTCGCCTCATAAACCGCCACGATGGCACCGAGCTCATAGGGGTCTACGTAGCGAGGGTCGAGCTCGGCGATGATCGAGAAAATATGTTCTAAGTGGTCGAACCTATCAGAAATAGAATAATCAGAATAATACTGAATGGCCCAAAGATAAATGAGGTCAGCCAGAACAGAAGAAAAGCCAAAAGTAGCGTATTTAAGATATTTCCCGGAGGGGATATAGATGATAGCTGAGCCAGGAATTCGGCCCCGGCTAATCTGGTCGCAGCGAACCTTTAAGCCCATAAAAACCAGACTGCTTAGAAGAAGAAAAACGGCGAGGAAAAGAGAACTCCAATCCCGTAGACGGGGTTGGCTAAGGCTTAGCTTCATAATTAGACAAAATCCCGTTTTTTAAAAATAATTGTCGCCAAAGTCAGGATAAAGAGGGTATAGAAAAGGCCGTAAAGGCCGGAATAAAAATAAAATTTTGGCTGGATGGTCAAGCCATGAACGACTTCGGTCCGAAAGTTGAAATTCTCTAAGTCCGGGAGAAAAGTGTACAAAAATTGGGCCAGCATTCGCCAAGGTCCAGGCCGAAGCTTACGAATTAATGTTTCCAAACCCCAGGAAGTGTGGCCGATGAGATAAAAGGCAAGAGAAAAAATAGAGCTGAGGATGGGGGTCGAAAAGCACGAAAACAAGATGGCCACCGCGGTAATTAAAAGTAGTTCGATGAAGATAAAGACAATGGCGATGAGAAGCCGTGGTTCTAAACGAAGCGTATGAGCAAAAACTACAGCCAGAAAAATAAGGCTCATCAAGCCAATCATGACTAAAAGCGTCAGAGTCAGACCCAAGAATTTCCCTAATAAAAATTGCCAGCGATGAATCGGCTTAGAGATGACGGTAAAGATCGTTTTCTTGTCGATTTCCTTATAGACTAAGCCGGTGCCTATCAAAATGGCCATCAAGGCCCCGAAGAGAGAGAGAGAGGCCAGGCCAACATCTTTGATGATCTTAACCCTGTCGCCCACGGTTAAAATGGCTAAAAGACGAGAGAAAATTATCGCGGCGGCCGCAAAGAAAAAGAGAAGATAAAGAATTCTATCCCGGATGGCTTCTCTGAAAGTATTCAAGGCAATAGCTTTGACTTTCATCCTTGTTTGACCATCCCGACAAAGAGGTCTTCGAGAGTTTCAGTTCGGGGAACTAAGGAATGGATTTTACCCTTTTTTTCCTGCACCAAACGCAAAACGTGGTCAATTTTTGGCTCTTCGTACACTTTGAGCAGGGCCCGCTCTCCCCGAACAGATAGGAATTCCCCCAGATTTTCTAAATCCTCTTTGGGTACACCCGAGACAGTAATTTCGGTAAAAAGAATTTTTTCTGAAATTAGGTCTTCCAGGGCTCCTTGGGCGACAATCCGGCCCGCAACAATAATGGCCACCCGGTCGCAGACCATCTCTATATCCTGTAGGATATGGGAGCATAGAAAAACTGTCTTTCCCTGCTCCCGGAGGCTGACGATGACATCTCGGAGCTCTTTTCGGCCAATCGGGTCCAGGCCGCCCAGGGGTTCATCGAGGAAAACTAACTCCGGGTTGTTGATTAAGGCTTGAGCTAAACCGATTCTTTGGAGCATCCCTTTGGAAAATTTCCGGAGCTGGAGGTCAGCCGCTTTTTCTAAACCGACCAAGCGCAGCAGCGAGGTTATTTTTTCCCGGTTAGCTCCGCGGTCAGAGGGGAAAAGCCGGGCGTAAAATTCTAAGAATTCCCGGCCGGTTAGATATTCATAAAAATAGGGATTTTCGGGGAGATAGCCAATTTTTTCCTTTGCCGTAAGCGACAGATGAGATTCACCAAACAGCCGGATTTCACCCGAATCAGGGAAAATTAAGCCTAGAAGGCACTTGAGAGTAGTGGTTTTGCCCGCTCCATTGGGGCCGAGATAGCCGAAAATTTCCCCCGCCTGGACCGAAAAGCTCACCCCCTTTAGCACTGGAGAGCGCTTGGGAATAAAACCAGTCTTGTAGGCCTTAAAGAGATTATGAACTGAGAGCACTATCTCAGACTTTGCCGGCTGGGACATCGTTGGCCCTTTATTCCATTTTTTAGTGATTGATTATACTAATTTTCGGGAAAAAATCCATTCTTTTAGGCCAAAAACATAAATCGACCTTTTTAGCTGCTTGTCTGTTGTTGGCGTCTCCAGCCATCTTAACCCTATTTCTCACCTTTTGGTGGTGCCTTTTTTATTTTATGGCAAAGAACCTCATTTTAGTCAACGAAAGCCCCGCCTTCTTCCAATAATCTTGACTGGCCGTTGCGGCCAACCCGTTATTTTAAGTTGGTTTCGAAAAGCTTAAAAATGCGCTTATATTCATCCGCCCAGGAAGAAGCATTCCGAAAGGAATGGTCCTCAACCGGATAGATGGCCACTTCCCAGTTTTCTTTGCGCAGCTCGATTAGCCTTTGCACCAAGCGGACTGTATCCTGGAAATGGACATTAGTGTCAACCATACCATGACAGATAAGTAGGGCTCCTTTTAATCCCTCGGCAAAATAAATCGGCGAACTCTGTTTATAAGCTTCGGGGTCTTTATGCGGGAGGTTAAGAATATCCACTGTATAACCGGGGTGATAGTGGGCCCAATCGGTTACGGGACGAAGCGCGGCTCCGGCTTTAAAAACCTCGGGCTCTTTAAACATGGCCATGAGAGTCAGGAAGCCACCGTAGGAACCACCATAAACGCCGATTTTTTGCGGGTTAGCTCCGTAGCGAGCTACTAAGAACTTGGCGGCATCAACAATATCGTCTAAGTCTTTTCCACCCATGTGGCGGTAAATAGCGGTGCGACAGTCTCGACCATAACCCGAACTGCCTCGATAATCCACGTCAAAGACAAGATAACCTTGTTCCAGCAGAAAATTGTGGAACATATACTCCCGGAAATAGGTGCTCCAACCTTTATGGGCATTCTGGAGATAGCCGGCGCCATGGATAAAAATTACGGCCGGCTTGGCTTGATGCCAGGAACGCGGCTGATAAAGACGAGCATAAACCTCGAAGCCGTCACGAGCTTTAAAAGTAATAATTTCCGGCGCCACCCAGGAGTACTGGCGGAAAGCCTCGCTGGGGGAAACGGTGACCGCGTGAGCCGCCGCGGCGGGCTTATTCGGTTGGAGATAAAGCTCTGGCGGCTTGTTAGTTTCGGAATGAAGGATGGCCAGGGTATTTTCATCGGGAGAAAGATATGTCTCATTTAGCCCAGGGAGCGAGGTCAGCTTCGTTCTTGGTCCACCTGTTGCCGGCATCTTATAAGCATGTGTTTCTCCCAAGTGCTCCTCGCTACTAGTAAAATAAATAAAGTTGCCGTCGGCCGAAAGCTGGGCCGAGCGAACTTCGAATTTCCCCGAGGTAAGGGGCTTTTTTTCCTTTCCGTCTGGCGTTAGGTAATAAAGGTGAGCAAAGCCATCCTTTTCTGAAATGTAATAAAGGCGTCGGCCATCTTTCGACCAAAAGAGGTTGGTTAAGCCCAAGGGGCCAACCCAGGCATCATCATGAACCTGCTCTAAGGCAGTCACCTTGGCTTTGGCCCAGTCTAAAAGAAAAAGCCAGTGGTCTTTCCTATCTTCGGCCCGGGCTAAGAGAACACAGGTTTTGCCGTCAGGGGACCAGGAGAGGAAGGCAGGAAAAACACGGCGTTCTCCTTGGTTCAACTCGAGCCAATGGACCTCTCCGGTGGCGACATCAACTACGCCCGCTCGGCTCAGACGGGGCGAGATGTAAGCAGCTTTGGAGTGGGAAGAAATGGTCTCAGTATAGCCCGAGCGAGTGACGTAGTTGGGCACGATGGTCTCTTTGACTTCAAGCGCCGGTTCAGAAAGGAAGAAAACGACCTGTTTTTCATCCGGCGTAAGTTCCAGTTGAGTAATATTTTGATTAGCCTCAAGGATAAAGGGCCGTCGCCTGGGGCCGGTGGGAGGAGCGACTAATCCCATAAATTCAGGCAGCCGGCCGCGACCGATTTCTTTAAAAAGAACCTGCTGTTGTTCCTGGTACCATTTATCAATTTCACTCAAGGGTTGGGTGGCGGGCGGCTTTTGGCGCGTGAAAGAAGTTAATTGACTGAGGCTGCCATCCTTAAAAGAGTAAGCGTAGAGGTTTTCTTCTGAAGTAAAGATTATTTTGCTCTCGTCAAAGGAAAAACGGGCGTTACTCTCTCTGGCTTCGGTGGCGGTAAGCTGTGTGATGGAGCCTGTTTTTAAATCAAGCAGGCGGAGGTCTCCCTGGTAGACGATAACAGCCCGGCGTCGGGCGGAATCAAACTGAATTTCAAACCCTGCTCCTCCGAAACCAGCGCCACCAAAGCCCCGCCCTCCCAAGGCCAAGCTGAGAGGAGGGTTTTTTAGGATTTCGTCGATGGTGACTTGTTTGGGCGTAAGCTCTTTGGGGTTGAGAGCATAAAATCCCGCTGTTTTCTCGCCTGGCTTTCGCCAGCGGAAATACAGTTTTTGGCTGTCGTAGGACCACATTAAGGCTGAGGGACTCTGACCGACAAGCTCTTCACCCTGCATGATATTGTCGATGGTCAGTTTGAAGGGGGTAGCGCTTTCTTCCCTCCTTTCTGTCTCTTTTTGCTGGGAGAGAGGCTGGCTTTTGGATAAAGCGAAAGAAAGGGAGAGAAATAGCCAAGAAAGGAGAAAAATAAGAAGAAAACGACCTGGCAAATTGAACACTCTTGGCTTGAACGTTAATTTCATTAACTCCTCCTTTGGATGAAATAGGCGTGGCTTTTTTAGGGAATTATTGGGCAGACCGCAAAGTAGCTAAGGGGCGGCCAAAAATATGCTCAACAATTCCACTTTTCCAGCCTGAGGGTAATGATTATCCTCTGCCAGGAAGTTAATTTCAACCTATTATGAAAGCAATCAATCAAGTAATAAGATGCGAAAAAACTCCCTTTTCACCAAACTTTTAGCCTGGTTCGCCAATGCTAAGAGGGACAGGAGACTTAGGAAAAAACTCTATCGGAGGGTAAGGCCATTCTGAGCGTGTCATTACTCAGCCTACAATAGATAAAAAAGAACCAATTTTATTTAATCAATCAGGGAGAACGTGGCGAAGCGTCGTAGCGTCGACAGTTATATAACAATCGCTTCCTAAATAACAGAGGGGCCGGAGCCGCTTCACGACAAGGACGCCCGCTTCATCAAAACAGTCGGGCTGGACATTGACGGCCACAACCTCGCCGACAAAGAGGTCGTGGTCGCCGTAGGTCTGGACATCGACGAGACGGCATTCAAAAGAAACATAAGCCGCGGCAATCAGGGGAGAGTGAATTACTTTGGACTCGAGGAGTTTCACGCCTGCCAGCTCAAGTTTATCTACGTCTCGACCTGATTTTCGTCCCATCACAGCCGCCAGTTTTGCCTGTTCATAGGAGAGAAAATTCACCGTAAATTCTCGGGCCTCGCTTATAATTGAATGGGTTAATCTCTTTTTAGAGATGAGGACTCCAAAGAGCGGCGGGTTGAAGGAAAGGGCCGAGTGCCAAGCACAACTCATGAAATTGACCTTTTCTCCCGCCTTGGCGCCGACTAATGCCACTGTATAAGGATAAAAAAATTGAAAATGTTGGAGAGTGGTAATAACCTTTTTTTCCATTAACTCCTCCTTATTAGGGACTGATGTTCCGTTTCTTCTGCGTGTTTATCTACTCGCCAGACTTAAGACCATATTTGAAGGGCATTTTTAAGCAACCATTCCTGAGTAAAGACATGTTCGCGGTTTAGAGCCAAATGTAGGGCAATCTGTTCTTTTATTTCTCCAGGGTCAAGAAGCGCCCAGAGCTCTTCATAGCGACGGGCCAAATTTTTCTCGGCTTCAAGGAGGGCCTGCAGGGCTTCCTTTCGGTCTAAAAGAGGATAGCTGGCCGGCATTGGAGTTAGACTCTTTTCAACGCCAGCCTCGTCTTTTTCTGCCCCTTCAATCTGAATAACGCTGCCCAGTTTAAGCAGCAGACCAGAATTCTTATCCCAATGTCTCATATGGTTAATAGAGTTTTTGAATAGCCTCTGGAATAAATCTTGATGGTCGCTGAAAAGCAAGGCATAAAAAAGATAGCGATGCATGAGTTCGTTTTCCAGTCTCATTATTTCGTGAAGTAACTGTACTTCCGCCTTGTTTTCGGCATCTTCAGAGGGGATGAAGATGCGGGTTTCAGCTTCACCCAAGGCCTCGAGAGAATCGATCATAGCCTCAAATTGCCGGGAATGACGAACCTCATCTCCAGCAATATTGCGCACCATATTCTTGATTAAGGGAAAATTGTTGCTGGGAAAATCGACTGCTTGATAGAGCTCGGCCACGACATCTTCGGTCAGCTTGTCCCGTCGCAAGTTATCAATAATCTGCGGATAACGGATTACTTCATTGGTCTTGAAGGTCGGAATTTCCCCCAGTTGGCGCAAAATAATTCCGAGCTGCAGGCTGTGGTACATTTCGTCGATACCGACCTGGATAACCTGAGCTCTAACATCTGTCGAAATGGCCAAGACCGGGTCCAGGTAGAAAAAGCGCGCCTTGGGCATCGAATAGGCATGGATAAGATATTCTAAACTCACTGCCCATTCATGTTCTAAAGCAATAGTCAGCAGCTTGATTACCTCAGGTTCGTTAAAGACTTTATTAATCTTTTCCATCGTTGCCTCCTTGGGAGATAACTCATTATATTAAGGGAAGGCGGCGATGAAAAGAAGGAAAGGGCATCAATTTTTGCGGGCGAGGGCTTAATTTCCAGGATAAAATTGATAAATACGGGCCCCTTTATTTAGTGGGCGCTGGTTTTGCAGCCAAGTTTGGGTTAATTGAGAGCTAACCGACAAGTCGGATATACTCATTTCTCCAGATAGGGCCAAGAGTTAGGCCACGGCCTTATTATAAGCTACCGAGCCCTGAAAACAGGCCGGGTCTTGAAGGGCGGCGGCAATGCAACCCAGCGAGGCTGTCCCGCTTTTCCAAAAATCAGCGATATAAATTCTCCTTTTTCTGACCAGCTTCCAAAACCGACGCCACATCCAGAGCCGCTGTTCGGGTGGGGGCAGGAGCTCCAAGGTAAAGGAGCGGCCGATGGGCATGTAAGAGAAGACCCAAGCGAAATTAGCCTTCATCTCGTCAAAATAAAAATCGATTACCTCGTCCGAAAAAAGTGGGAAAAAGGGAAATAGTGAAGCCATGGCAGCCCTCCTTAAAAAGGGGTCAGCATTAACCTTGGCGGGGAGTAAATTTCGCCTTGATTTTTTAATGAAACTGGAAGCATGAAAAGTCAGGAGGTCAAAAAATAGGGAAAATAGTTAAATTTCGAGGATTAACCGGGTGTATGGGCCCAAGCTTGAAGAAGTAGCAAAATTGGGACCTAGCCAAAAAACTTTCTACTTTCCGGGCTTGAAGTAAGATTAAATTTGGCTAAAATTTGATAGTGGGTAGTTAATCATGGGACAGGGGTTAACTGAAAGGGGTGGTAACGGGTGAGGAATAAAGCGGAGAATAAGGGCTGTTTCTTAGCCGCAAGCGGTGAGCTGTTTCCCGCCGAAATTCACCCCTTTAATCCTCTTCCCTGGTGATTGACCCCACCGCTGGACTTTAAATAATGGAGGGTAGGTTCACAGCCAGGGCTTGATTTCTCATCCAAGGCGGAGCCAAGGTTGTGAAAAAGGAGAGGAGAACCCTTCCTCTCCCCCCACCCTCCTTTCGAGGACTCCCCCCTTCCTGAATGAGGGAGTCCTTTTTATAGACAGAAACTAACATCGCCAAGTCATTAATTTTGTCGCCACAGCGGTCGATTTCCGGGAAAAATTTTTAAAATTGAGCTAACTGGAGTTTGTGCGGCTAATGAGGTCACTAATGAGGTCACGCCTTCCTAATTGCTAAGATGCGTATCAGCAGCCAGGAAAATTTTCAAGACAGAGATGTTCTTAATTAGCTTTATCCTTGATCGCTGGAATCTTGCTTTCCGTGGCTAAAAGGAGTAGAAAAAGGGCGATTGAAAAAATGAAAGGAGAAGGAAGCAGGTTGAAGGGCTAAAAACGGGGCAGAAGAGGATGAAAAATAAGCGAACCTAAAAGAGATGAGAAGGGAAGAAAGGAGAGGATGAGAAAAATAACATTAACGAGAAGAAAACCAATAAGGAAGGTGAAATTAAGATGACTGATTTTGGCGGCGCGGTAAAAAAAAGCGAGACTTACGAACTAGCTATCCTTGGCGTTCCTTTTGATGAGAAAGCATGTTTTTTAAGAGGGGCAGCCGACGGGCCCCAGGCTATCCGGAGAGCTTCGACAGGGAAAGCCCTCAATCCTTTTACTGAGCTCGGCGTTGACCTGGAAACAGAGACCACGCTGGTGGACTTGGGTGATGTTGATACCTCAGGGGATGTTGATAAAACCTTTCTCCGGATCGAAGAAGCTGTGGCTGAGGTTTTGGAGAAAAAAGGCGTCCCTTTAATTTTGGGCGGAGACCATTCGATTACTTTTCCTATTATCAAGGCTATGGCACGCTCCTTTCCCCAGCTCGACCTCCTTCATTTTGATGCCCATCCTGACCTCTATCCCGAGCTTTACGGAGACCGTCTTTCCCATGCCTGTCCTTTTGCCAGAATAGTGGAGGCCGGTTTGGTTAAGCGTTTAGTTCAGGTGGGAATAAGGGCTGCCACAGAGGAACAAAGAGCTATGGCAAAGAATTATGGGGTGATAATGGTCGAAATGAAAGATTTTCTGGTTTCGCCTCCCATTAAGTTTTCCCATCCTCTTTATATTTCCTTTGACCTTGACGCTCTCGACCCGGCCTTTGCTCCAGGTGTTTCGCATCATGAGCCCGGTGGCCTGACCACGCGTCAGGTGATTGATTTCATCCACCAGCTGGAAGCAGAAATTGTGGGCTTGGATGTGGTGGAGCTTAACCCCTCGCGAGACCCAAGCGGCATCACGGCCGCAGCGGCGGTGAAAATTATCAAAGAAGTGGCGGGAAAAATTATTCTCAATAAGAGAAAAAGACAAGGGAAAAGAGCTTAGATCAGAGCCACGATCTTTTGCAGCCACTCCTGGTCGACCTCGCTAAAGGCCTCCAGCAGAGTGCTATCAACGTCAAGGACTGCCCAGGCTTCATTGTTTTGGTTGAAAAGGGGGACGACAATCTCCGAATTAGAGCGGGCGTCGCAAGCAATATGGCCAGGAAACTGATGGACGTCAGGAACAATGACCGTTTGGCGTCGAAGAATGCCGGTCCAGCACACGCCGCGGTGTTTTTCCAAGACGGGGCAGGCCAAGGAACCCTGATAGGGGCCAATGGTTAGCTCGCCCTGGTCTAAAAAATAAAAACCTGTCCAGAAATAATGGGGCATCTTGTGATGGAGAAGAGCTACCACAGTAGCCATCCTGGCTATTTTATTTTCAGTTTTGGCCAGAAGAGCAGGCAACTGTTGCCAGATACTTTCGTAGCGACGGGCCAAGAGGGAAGGTGAAGGCCGCCGCCCTTTCTTCTTATCTGATAGTTCCATTCTGTTTTTTAACCTCCTCCTGTCGGTCTCACTCTTTGGTCATCTTATTTTAGCTAAGATGTACTGGATAGCTAAATAATCAAATTATAGCCTTCAAGCCTGTCTGTCAATTATCGATGGCTCTTCCTTAAAAGGAGGAGTGGTTTTAGCGTAATTAGTTTGCCGGACAAAATTATTAAAATAAGCCTTTAGATATTGGCTCTGAGAGCAGAATGAGCCGAAAAATAGTTGACGTCCGGTCTAAGAAAAATTAGATTAAAAGAAATGTTGGTTAAAATAATAAGCGAAATTCTTAGGCCCTTGATGAAGACAAGAGAGGAGCTTTGGTTCATCTTCCCCCTCGGTTTTGAATTGTGCCAGGGATATTTATTTTAAGCTCAGGCTGACGTCGAAGCTTTTTACTACTCTTCTCCTCAGCCGTCAAGGGGTATACATTGCCGTTAAATATGAAATATGAAAGATGAGGATAAGGAGGCGAGATGAAAGCAACAGGATTATATTTTAAAGCAAAGAGGCTGGCTCGCGGGCTCTTTCCTGCTCCCATAATTATCCTTTTTTTATTTTTATCAATGCTGGAATCAAGGGGGGTTGGTATCTCCTTCGCGGCGGCTGCTGACCGGCGAGCGGCGATTTTTAGTCTTGGGGTCGAACTGGAGAAGTTAGCGACTGCTCTGGCTGAGAATACTTTCAATTATTTTAAGGGCCGCGCGGCCATGATTACTGAAAAGGAGCAGGCAGTTTTGTTCAAAGCGGAAGCCTTTGTCGCCTCTTGCCGGCTCTTTCTCCGTTTGACCGAAGAACGGTCCGGTTATTTTGCCACTCAATATTTGCGTACTAACCTCTTCCAGGCCTTTCTTTACCTTTCCCGCTCTTTTTATGAACTGGAGGCTGAGATGAGGGAGATTGGGGTGATGCCCTATGGGCTGGCCGACTGCCGACGATACCTCGACAGAATGGACCGGGAGTTCGCTTCCTGGCCAGCCGAAGATAACCTGGCTTATCTCCATCAAAAATACATCAAAGCCGCTGACGCCACGGTTTATATGATTGAACGTAGGGGTCCAGGAATTTATGTGCGCCATGCTTTTAAGAACCTGGAAAGCCTTTACCGATACAATTACGACTTGAAGAGAGGAAAGGATCCCTGGAAGTATTTGGCTGTTGTTTCTGATGAAGTTCTAATGGGCATACCTGAAGGAGAAGCGATCGAACTCAATTTTGAAGGCTGCTTAGTAATGGAGCTGGGGAGCGGACCTAACCGGCCTGTTTATTTAATCGAGAAAGGGAAGAAGCGGCCGCTGAGCTCGCCGCAGGTTTTGCAGCGGCTTGGGGGCTGGCCGAAAGTTTTAGAAATTCCCGCTGAGATTATCCGCAGTTATCCTGAAGGTGAGCCGGTCAATTAGGCGATTATTTCTTATTCCCTTCGGGTTGAATTTATTTATCAGGAGGGCGGTTAATAAAATACCTCTGACTTTGTCTCGAGGGCCAGGTTTGGCTTGTGTTAGGGGTAGGGATAATAGTCTTACTCAGCTCATTCTGATTCACAAGAGGTGCGGGCTGTTGTCAGCAAAAGGGGGGTTGATGATGGGAACCAAAAAGGTGGGGGCTTTCTCCAGCCCGCCCGAGAAAGCCACTCTCAATATAATATAAAATATTTGGTTTGTAAAGAGGTTTTTTAAAAATTTTTTTTGACTTGCTTTCAAATAGGACTTAGGGGAGAATAAGAGCATCTCGGGAGGGAGGTAGCCATGGAGGAGAAAAAAATTGATATCAAGGTGGATGAAAGTGTGGCCTTAGGCCAGTATTCTAACCTGGCCGCTATTCGGCATTCTCGAGAAGAATTCATCTTTGATTTTGCCTTTATTTTTCCTGACGGACCGGTAGGCAAACTGGTAGCCAGGCTGATTCTCAGTCCGGCTCACGCCAAACGGTTCCTTGAGGCTTTGGTGGCCAACATTCAGCGCTATGAAACTGAATATGGACCTATTACACCCGCTGACTTGCCTCCACCGGTCGGTTTTATCCACTAAACCAGGGAGGAGAGGATGGCAATTTTTTCTAATTCGGAAGAGGTTTATAACTTTTTTTCCCGTTTTCTGGCCAGATTAGGCTCCCATTCTGAAGCTGGTCCCGCGCTTCGCAATTCGGGGTTGGTGCTCCTTTTCCGCTTGACTGAGCCCGAGGCGGCCGTTACTGTAGACACGCGTTCGACCATTAATCCAGAAAGCCGGTGTCCGGCTTATTTTTTTAAAGATACGGGGCCTGAACCAGATTTAACCTTGGAAATGACTGCCGCCTCTTTGGATGAGCTTTGGTCTGGCCGCAAAGATATCTTCGCCGCGATGCTCTCCGGCAAGGTGAAGTTGACGGGCAACATTGCTAAGGCCTCGAGACTGTTGCCGCTTCTCAAAGCCATTCCACCGCTTTATGCCGAAACTTGGGCTGAGTTAGAGTCAACTAAGTAGCCTGGCCTTGAAGTTTCCTAAAAATTGGCTACTCCCCAATGAGGATTTTCCTTGACAGAAGCGTTCTTTTTTTATATTTACTTCAGCAAGACTGAAGAGATTCACTTTTCAGTCCCAAAGCTGGAAGGCTGATTCATCCGAAAGGAGGCAGAATTGAGAAAAATTATCAGTGGGTTAGGGCTTTTAATAATTTTTGGCCTGAGCGTGCAATCATTGCCTGGAGCTGGGTTCTTAATTTATGAACATGGAGCGGCGGCGATGGCCATGGCGGGCGCTTTCGTGGCGGTCGCGAATAATCCCTCGGCCGTCTTCCATAATCCCGCTGGTTTAGCTTTTTTACCGGGAACGCAAATTTCCTTGGGGACAACCTTAATCTTTCCTAAGGGCTCTTTGGAACTTCCTACTTGGCCTGACCCTCGTTTTAAAACTGTTGACCAGGCCAGTCAGGTCTTTTATCCTTCAACGTTTTATTTTAGCCAGAAGATTGGGGAAAAGGCGACTCTTGGTTTCGGCTTCTTTAGCCCCTATGGGCTTGGAACTGAATGGCCTAAGGAATATCCGCTTCGCTATATTGCGGTCAAGGATGACCTGAAGACCTTCTTCTTTAACCCCGCCTTGGCGGTCAAGTTGAATGAAAATCTTTCCGTGGGCTTAGGTCTCGCTTATATTCATTCTACCCTGAGCTTTGACCTTGTCCAATTGGCTAACCTTTCTTTTATCAACCCTCTTTTTGGTTCCTATGATGTCCCAGTGAAGCTCGAGGCCAGCGGCAACGGCTATGGGCTTAATGCCGGCGTCCTTTATAAGGGTGAGAAATTTTCTCTCGGGGCTAATTGGCGCAGCGGCTTCAAAATCGATTATGAAGGCGACCTCACCCTTGATTGGTCTAATGCTCCCAGTGTTATCCAGCCGCTTCTGCCTAAAAGCGGGACAGCCAAGACGAGCTTTAGCTATCCCCATATTCTCGGCTTCGGGATTTCTCTCCGACCTTCACCGCAATTTCTGCTAAGTGCTGACCTGCATTATGTTCTCTGGAGCAGCTATGATGAATTTACGGTTGAAGTTGACGTCCCGAACTTTGAGGATAAGCACGTTGAGGAAAATTGGAAGGATGCTGTTACGCTACGTGCTGGGATGGAATTCCAACCAGCGGAAAAATTGGCGCTAAGAGCTGGAATCCTTTATGACCAGACACCGCAGCCAGTAGAAACTATGGACCCGATTTTGCCGGACGCCAATCGCTGGGCCATAACTGCAGGCTTTGGTTTAAAAACAGGCCATCTGGTAATTGATTTTGGCTACCAGTATGAAATTTTCTCCGACCGAACCAGTCCCAACCGTTCCATTTATCCGTTTAACTTGGGGCAAGGAACCTACAAAACCAAGGCTCAGCTCATCGGGCTCAGCCTCACTTTTGTTTTCTAAGGAGAGTTAATGTCATTGGAGGTTTAACAATGGCTTATGAGTTTAAAAATTCAAAAGGCGTTTCCTATTTTCTTCATTCCCGCGTCGTTGACCTGAAGGGGGGGCGCAAACAGACCATTTATTATTTTGCCCGAGAGGTAAGACCAGGCGCTCTGGACTCTGTTCCCTCTGGCTACAAGGTGGTCGAGACGCTAAAAACTGGCATGCCCATTCTGAAAAAGGTCTGAACGCCGCTTAGCGCCAGAAAATAAACCGAGTTTTTTCGTTCAAAAAATTGGACGAAAATTAAAAAATATTCTTATAATAAACTAACCTGATTTTGTTCCAATAACCTGATGAGAAAAATCGGTTTATTCTTAGTTCATGGCCGAGCACCGCTGCGAATTAACGACATCGGTGGTTGGACTGATACCTGGTTTGCGGGCAAGGGGAGAGTACAAAATTTGGCTGTCGGTCCACCGGTCGAAATCCAACTGAAAGCCGAGCCCGATAAGAAGAAAGAGAAAAAACGAGTGGTGGTTATTGTGGAAAATTACGCCGCCCGGTTTCGCTTTGACCCTGACCAACCCGGGCCAGCACCTCATCCCCTAATTCAACAGGCTGTTAGTTTGGCGGGAGTGCCTCCGGAGTTAAGGGTTGAGATTAATATTTTCTCTCCAGTTCCTCCCGGAATCTCAACCGGCACCTCGGCTTCAGTGTGTGTCGCCCTTATCGGGTCTCTTTTTTATCTGCGAGGGCAAAAGATTAGCCTGAGGAGGCTGGCGGCTTTAGCCCATAAAGTGGAGACTGAACGCCTCCGCCAGCAATGCGGCATTCAGGACCAGCTCTGCGCTGCCTACGGAGGGATTCTTTTTATTCAAATGGACCGGTATCCTCAAAGCAAAGTCAATCGATTGTCTCTTGACTTTGAGATAAGGCAAGAGCTGGAAAGACGCTTATGCCTAATTTATCTCGGCCGGCCGCATCTTTCGACGAATCTTCACGAGCAAATTATTGAGCGTTTGGAAAAAAAGGAAACTTCGCTCCTTCCGCTCGAAAAAATGGCCGCTTTGGCTGAAAAGGCTAAGGAAACCCTGGAAAAGGGGGACCTAAAAGCCTATGGGGAGGTCATGATTGAAAATACCGAATGGCAGCGGCGGCTGGGAGCAGACTTAATTTCCGCCGAAGCTGACCGAGTCATCGCCATAGCCAAGAAATACAGGGCAGAAGGATGGAAAGTAAACGGAGCCGGAGGAGAGGGGGGCTCGATGACCGTTTTGGCTTCATCTGATGACCGACTGCGGCGTCAGATGCTTGAAGCCATAGGCAATTTGGGTCGGGGGATTAGGCCCCTGCCCGCCTATCTGTCTTCAGAGGGGTTCGTGGCTTGGGAAGGCTCTTAATTTTCTTCCTTGCATGAAATATTCACTGGGCCCTAATGCCGCTTGTCTTGGCAAATTAATAATGCTTCTGGAATAATCTTTTTCCCCTTGCCGCTTTGTTGCCGTCTCATCTTCGACCTTTGCGGCGCGGGCGGAACCCATCTTTCCTTTTGTAGGCACTGCCGAGCCGTCCTTTGCTCCCTTTAGCCTTTCCCTTCGCTCAGTTTAGGCTCAGACATCCTCGGCCGGGCAGGTTGGCCCGAAAGGTGCTTCGGGAAGGCTAACTCTCAAAGGCTTGCTGGAGTCATCCGGGGCTCAGCCTTAGAGTCAGTTCAGACAAAATTGAGGAAAGCCCCCTTTTCTCGACAGTCTTTATTAATAAAAAATTGTTTGAAGCGCCAAGGAAATTTGGCCCTCCGTTGTCTAAATAATGAGAGCCAAGAAAAGGAGGTTTTCAATGAGACATAAATTGATCGCCGTAAGCGTGGCTATTATGGTTCTGGTGGCCACCGCGAGTATCCTCTCGGCGCAACCGATGCGACGATGGGGAGGCCCTGGAGCCGGAATGGGACCGGGAGCAAGGATGGAGGCATTCCTTAATCTGACCCAGGAACAAAAGACTAAACTCGAGGCCCTGAGAAAGACCCACCAGGAAGAGATGAAAGGACTTCGAGACAAAGTTCAAGGCCTTCAAAAGCAGCTCCGCGACCTGAGACAAGACCCCAAGGCCGACCCGAAGAAAATCGAGAGCCTGATTGATGATATTTTTAAGCTCAGAGCCACCCAGATGAAGGCCCAGATTAAACATCAGGGCGAGGTGGAAAAGATTTTGACTCCTGAACAGAAAGAGAAATTGACTCAAGCGAAGCAGAGAATAGCGCGGGTGGCACCTCGTTTCTTGGGAAGACCTGGCATGGGGATGGGTCATTGGGGCATGCGAGACCGGTTTATGGGCTTTCCGGGGCTCATGATGCGGCCCCGATGGCAGCCTCGTTGGTGGCGCTGAGATTAACGCTGCTTGGCCAAAAGGGGGGAGGCTCATCCCCCCTTTTTATTTTATCCTCCTTTAATCCGCTTACCGCTTTATATTTATCGAGACACGGATTATTAAGCTAACGATTAGGTCTATATCAAGGCTAATAATTTTGGTCCGATCTTAGAGCGAAAAGAGTCCTCGGGGCTAACTAAAAAGCGCCATGAAGGTGACTTTAAGATGGTTCAGTTGCGAACAAAAGTGGACCCAACTGCTGACCGTCTTCAATTTGTCTACAGCAATTCTGACAATAAGGAGGATTAGAATGAGGATGCTCTGGTTTAATAGCGTTATAATGAAAGTTTTATTTCCAGAAATCCTTCGTCAGGAGGACCAATAGCGTGTAGACCTCGAGTCTTCCGGCAAGCATGCAGAAAGATAAAAGCCATTTGCCGGCGGAAGGAATGGAGGAATAATTAGAGGCTGGAGACACAATACCTGATCCAGGACCCACATTGCCCAATGTGGCCGCTACTGAAGACAAAGCGCTGACGACATCGAGTCCCAAAAAGCTCATAACTAAAGAGCTGGAGATAAAAATATAAAACAAGATAAATGACAGAATATTGGACACAATCGCTGACGAAACCACCCGCTCATCCATCCGAACGGGAATGACCGCATGGGGATGAAGCAACCTTTTCAACTCACTTCGAGCTTGTTTCAAAAGGATCATGACCCGGAGGATTTTAAGGCTGCCCCCTGTGGAGCCGGCGCATCCACCCAAAGGACACGATGGCATAGCTGTCTTTAAGCCGCAGCTCATCCTTAAACCTAAAGCCGAGCCGCAGCAGAAGACCAAGACCAAGAGTAATTCTAGCCGCGATGAGGATCGAAACGAGGTCATCATCGCCGTAATAAATTGAAAATCCTGCTGGCCAAAGCATAAAAAACCCTCAAAAATGAGCAATAGACCCTGGATGGAAAGCACTGCCGAAAAAGTCATTTTGCCTTATCAGCGCACGAAGAACTTTTCCACTTCATCCAAATCTTGGGGCAAAGAAAAGACTATAACATGATCGCCCGCCTGAATTTGCGTTTCGCCCACAGGGATATAAACCTTGTCGCCACGCGTCAGGGCACCAATTATAGCCTCCTTGGGGAAGCCCATCCTCCGGAGTGGCTTTTAGGTGATTCTGGCCGCCCGCGGAACTAAAAACTCCACAATATGGGCATCAACACCAGGGAGGCTGGCCAGTGAGACCACATCACCCCGGCGAATCAGCCGAAGAATGGAGTTCGAGGTTATCAGGTTTATATTTACCGCTGCATTGACCCCAATCGGAGCCATAAGGGGAAGATACTCCTCGCGATTCACGAGGGCTATTGTCTTATTCACGCCAAGATGTTTGGCCAGAAGGCTGGTCAGGATATTCGTCTCTTCGTCATTGGTCACGCTCACGAGAGCATCTGTTTCCAGAATCCCTTCCGCCGCCAGAAGGTCAAAGCTTCGTCCGTCTCCCTGAATAACCAGGGTGCGATGTAATTCATCGGCTATCCGGAGTGTCTTATGGGGATTTACTTCAATCAATTTGATTTCCAAGTCATTTTCTTTCTCCAAGAGCCTGGCCGTGGCCCGGCCAATATTTCTTCCCCCCAGAATCATGATGCGTTTAAGTTTTTCCTCGGATTTACCCATTAGCTCAACGACCTTGATGATGTTTTCAGTCTCGGCCAGGAAAAAGACCTGATCCCGCTGCAGGTAAAGGTCATCGCCCGAGGGGATTATGGTTTTATTGTTGCGCAAAATGGCCACTGCCCGGAAAACATAATCCGGAAACTGCTGGCTCACATGCCGGATTGTTTGATTAAGCACGGGGCATTTAGCATCGAGCCGAATACCGATGAGCTGCACTCTATTTTGAGCGAACTCGAGGACGTCAGTGGCGGCGCTCCGCTTAATTAGAAGGACGATCTCCTTAGCAGTTTCCTCCTCTGGCTGAATGGCGACATCAACCCCCATTGCGAGAGGCTGAAAAGAGGCGGATTTTCGTAAAAGGCTGGCTGCCGGATACGGGCAATTTTCCTGTGGACACCATAATAGGCCGCCATCTGACAGATAAGCACATTCTGGTCGTCGCTGCCGGTAAGAGCAATCAGCATGTCAGCATGCTGGATGCCTGCTCTCTCTAAGAGTCGACAATCGGTCCCCTGACCTTGAAACACCTGGATATCAAGGTTTTCACTGGCTTCCTGGCAGCAGACGGGGTCAATTTCAATCCCCACGATATTGTGTTTTTCGCGGGAAAGCACCTTCGCCAGGTGCTGACCTACCTGACCCCGGCCGACAATAATACTGTCAAGGCTCATTTTTCATAAACCTACAGCAGATAAAAAAAGGTTCTCTTTGAAACTTGGGTTGGCTAAAACTCTCTCCGCCATTTTTTGGCATTTTGGCCTTCTTTTTCCTACGTTTCCCGATTATTGACAAATTATAAGAAAGAACAGAAATAATCTCAATTTGTTAAGCCTGACCGTTTTTAACCGGCGGGGGACACAAAAAATTCGCCTGAAGGAAAGCGCTGGGCCAATTACCCCTTTTTAATTCCCTTTTGCCCGGAGCTTGATCGGGCCGTTTCGTCGATTGCCTGGCCCTCTGTTCTTTTCAGCCTGAGCCCCTCTTCCGCAAGCTTCGCCTTAAATTTAGTCCTCAAGGAGAGTAAAAAGCAGTTTTACAAAAATGGTTAACGAGCCATTGCGCCCTAATAAGCAGTGATTTGTTCCGTCGACGTGGAATGAGAATTTAGAGCTTCGAACATCATTTTCTGGAGCTTGTGGACGAAGGCAATTTTTTCGGCTTTACTGGGATAAGGGTAGGGAAAAGTAAGAGGAGGGAGAAATTGAACTGTCACTCGTGGTCTTTGGTATTCTCTTTCCTCAAGACGGCTCAATATTTTCTTCAGAAGGCAAAAGAGGAAAATGCGGTCAGCGAGGTAATGGCCGTATGTTTTCTTGGTCACTGGCGGTTTTTCTTGGATAACACAAGGGATAATCTTGACGATTTTCCCCCTTCGGTAGAGAAAGCTGGCTAAGGTAGGAACGATAGTCCCGATCGCGGCATTTTCTGCCTCCTCATAAGTACTGCCGCCGCTCGGGGCAATGGCCAAAGGAATATGCGCCTCGAGACTGGCGAGACAATCGACGAGTGCCTGCCGATTGATGCGACGTTTAACCAATCTTTCTTCCTTAGCGGAGGGCTCATGAAGATAAACGGGGATGACCTTAAATTTTTTCATCTGGGCAATGAAATATTTTGTCAGGATGTTGACCATTTTTTCGAAGAGAAAATGAATGATGATATTTCTTTTGATTCTCATCTGGAAGGTAGTGGAAAAGACTGAATTGATGATATCTTTTCGAGTTCGTTCAAGGAGGTAATCGCCGAGCAAGGTAATTTCAGCCAAGAAGCGAATCGGAGGAGAGGAGGGAGCGGCTAAGCCGAGGAAAAGAGGTTCAGCCCGTCGCGTAACATGATTATAAACATAAAGCACCGGTTCATTAAAGGGGATATGTTTTACCCCCAATGCCTTGGGCTTTGGACAGAGGGGAAAAGCCTTAAGGATAGCCACAAAATTTTGATAAGAAAAAGTAATCATCCTCTGGCCATCATTTCATTCATTGTTTATTTTATCAAATTTTTTTAGAAAAAATCTGATACAAAACTCTTTCCCTTTGATTATTAATCCAGTCTTTTTTTATTATAAATTATTTTTTATTGGACTCAAAAGAATAAGAATTTTTTATAATTTAATTTTCCGCTAAGAGATCAATCAGTCTCTGGGAAGTCGAGCTTTCTTTGTTTTCATTGTCTTTAGCTTTTGATGGCTAACTTCTCCTATCCGTACCCTTGTCCCGAAAGCCATGACGTTATACACCTTACCATTAGTCTCGTTCAGAAGGTCGACCAGCCCGTAGCTCGAACAGCCGGATTCAACAACGTCCCAGCACTCCTTCACGGCTTCAAGAAACTCCTGCCCTTCCGAGCGAAAATTGAACAATTTTCTTGACCGTACAATGTTTCCCGGTCATTAACGTCAGAGGTGGGAATTGAGGATAATGGTCAATCCCAACATAATTCATTTGGTCACCACCGGACATCAGTACTCTTAACTGGAAGTCTATCAAACCCCCTGACGAGGTGCATCTCGTCATCCGGTTTCATGTAATTTTCCTAACAGGACTATAGGGAAGCCCTTAGAGCTCAGCCGAAAGGAAGTAGTCCATCTGGCCATTGTTCTTACCAGACCGTGAAGGTTCAATGCTCTGAGTGGCTTGGACTACATCAAAAGCCGCGTTTGGAAGGCCCTCAAAATCATGGCTAAACGGGCAAGTCACTTCCCCTTGATCTGAACATAACGGGCGATTCCGTTCCGAGTAATCAGGCCGATCAGTTCGCCCTTTTCTTTGACTGCCAACCGGCCCTTGTCTTCTTTGATCATCAATTCGAGAGCTCTCGTGACATCGTCTTCCTTGGTCACTTCCCACTTATGATCATGGGGCACATAAATATCCGACACGGTGCGTTGTCGCCATTCTTCTTTAGGAATATTCTTGATTTCTTTAAGCGTGACAATGCCGAGGAATTTTCCCGCGTCGATCACTGGAAACCCTCCATAGCCATATCTGAGGAAATACTCGTTGACCGCCTGCTCGATGCTTATCTCCGGGCTTATTGTTTTCAAATCTGTAACCATAATATCTTTAACCTTGACGCCGCTCAAAATCTCTTGGAGGGTAGCCTGTCGATAGCTGGCCTGGGCGGTGCTATAAAGAAACCACCCAATGAGCATCAACCATAAGCCTCCTGGGCCCCCGTTTAGAATCGACAGAAAACCAAACAAGATGATTAATATTGCAATCCTCTGACCCCAACTAGATGCTTTCAGCGTGGCCGCGAAGTAGTTCCCTTTTAGCTTCCAGATAATTGACCTGAGTACCCTTCCCCCATCCATCGGAAAACCGGGGATCAGGTTGAAAATCCCTAAAATGAGGTTAATTTGGGCAAGATAAAGGAAAAGCGTCTTGACTCTTCCGCCTGTATTCAGTGCCAAGATGAAAAAAAATACGGAAAGAATAAAGCTAGCAAGGGGGCCGGCAATGGCTATCCAAAATTCCGCCCGAGGATGCCGAGGCTCCTCTTTCATGCTGGCGACTCCTCCAAAGACGAACAACGTGATGCTTTTAATTCTCACGCCAAATTTCTGGGCCACTAAAGAGTGGGAAAGTTCATGAATGAGGACTGAGCCAAAAAGCAAAAGTGCCGCCAGTACCCCCTTGACCCAGTAGGCCAGAATTGGTAGGTCTGGAGCCGCCTTAGGGAAAAAATGAGAAGATAACGACCAGGTGACCAGCCCAAAGATGATCAGCCACGAAAAGTGGACCCAAATGGGAATTCCCGCGATCGTCGCGATCTTCAATGAGCCTTTCCTCAACGAGCTACTCATTTTTATTCTCCTTTATGCTTATATCGGTAGGTTACCCCACCTATTCAGAGCTGCCGGACTTGCCTTCGGCAAGCTTACTGGACTTGTTTTTTAAAATGGGTGGATCAGCCCTCTGATAAGGTAGAGTGAAAATGATTTTGGTGCTGAGCCCAGTTGACTGTAAGCCCGGACCTTTCTTTGATGTTCTTCGGTCACTTTTTATAAAATTTCAGGCCCTTTCCAGGTCTCACCATTTCCTTTGAATAAAACGGAATAAACTAATTGTCAAGGGTTTCCTTTTATATTGTTCGGTAATAATCAAAAGTAGACGTAATGTAAAAAACATAAGTAGACAAAAAGTAGACGTTAGGGGAAGTGGAGATGGTAGAACCCTAATCATAAAGGAGGTGTTGCCAGCGTTAACAGCCAGCTTCATAAGCGATGGCCTTTGGAGTTTGTCGAGGTTAACCGTGCGAAGAGAGACAACACGACCCGCCCAAATTTATCATCCAGCGACACACCACCTCAGGTTCTGTAATGCCTTCATTCGTGCTGGCGTCGAGCTTTGCCAGGAACCAGTCTCTGCTTCCTTTGTTGAGGCTTTCGACCTACTATCCGTTCAGGCTAATTTGAGTTGGCCTGCCATTGAGAACCACTTTCATCCAGCTTTTTCCAATGCTTCTATTTGAGGTCCTGGCATGTTGAGACAAAGGTTTCCCCCGGTCCCTATTTTATTTTCAAAATTTCATAAATTGACCTGGCCATAAGAAACATCAAAAAATAAAACATTCTATTCATCAGCTTCGACGAATAAGATGGTAACCAACAGACATAGCGAGAATAATTGCCCCTATCCCGATAAGAGTTAGGCTCGGGAAGGCTGGAACGTCGAGAATGATCACTTTTCTCGCAATAGCTATTAGGGCCACCATGAAGACTACCTCCGCACGGATGAGATGCTCGACAAGATAGGTCTTTATAGTCTCCAGAAGTTCGATGCCGATTAGCACTAATAGGAAGAGACCGAAAATGTCTAGAAGGTCTTTGACGTCCAGAAGACAGAAAGGGGAGCGGAGGATATCTTTAACAATCAGATAGGCCAGGTCGAGGGTTGCCAGCAGAAGAACCACCGCCATCATGATTGTCAGAGCCCAAATCACGATTTTTTCAAATGTCTTAAAATAATTCATCTTTTTCCTCCTGGTTTATGAAAACGCGCTCCCCTCTCTCTTTTTCCAGCATAAACCTGAGAGCAGCCAGGATTAAGAGGTTCAAAGCCAGGCCCAAGAGGGCGCCAAATTCTTCCCGGTAAAAAATGAAAACTTGGGTAAAGAAGATCGAAATCAGAGTAGCTCTCTCAAACATTCTTAGCGACGTGTGGCGGTCACGTGTGAGGAAAAGGATTCCGAGAAAAATGAAGACCGCAGAGGCCAGAGAAGAAGCCAACTCCGCCCAGTCAATAAATGCCAAGTTTTCCAGCTGTAAGGCGATTCGATTGAATACTTTGATATCGAGAACCTGTTCCCACCCTAATCCGCGGAAAAACACCAAAGTAATGACATAGGATGCACTAACCACAAACTGGACAAGAAAAAAGATCACCATGCCGAGACGAAAGGCGCGGGTGTAAGCGATTTTCCGGTAATAATCTGTTAGCGCCGTTTTCCATCTCGGGATAAAACTCAAAGAGCGAGCCGGGAGTGGCTTGGCCAGAACGACTGCATTTTGAAAAGAGGAGAATACAGGATGGTCGGTTCGGCTGCGGGCTAAGTAGGAGAGGATCCTTCTTTTGCTTTCCACGTCCATCCCATGGAGGGCGATTTCTTCAAGCTCTCGGATCGCGTTGATCAAGTATTCCAGACGGGTGTAATACCGCCTTGTTTCGATACTGCGGACGGCCAGAAAAATCAGAATGAAGACCACATACATGACGGCGACAGAAGGCTTAAAAAAATAATCATTATCATGGGTAAGGAATTTGCCTACCTCATCAATAAAATATCCGAACCCTACGCCGCCGACGACAATCGCAAGACGTTCCCTACATTTGCCGAGAAAGGTCGAGAACATCAGGATAGAAACGAGCATGAAGAGCCCGCCCCAGAGGACATGGGCGATATGAAGCTTCTCGCCCCCCAACTTGGGATAGCCCGTTAATTCGAGAAAGGCGCGGATGATCAAAATAGTGGCTACGGCAGTAATCAGAAACGTCTCCAGGCGGCTGCCGGCGTCAAAATTGCGGATAAAGACATGCTCCCTTTTCATGTTTTTTCCTCCAATTTTAACGGTTATGGCGAGTGGAAGTTGATTTCCTTGATATTTTAAATATTTCCATGGCTCCAGGAACTGGAATAGCCACTCCCCAAGAAGTTAGCCATCCTTGGGGGAAGGCATGAGACTTCCGCAAAACGGCCCGCATGAAAGGGACCTGCATAGTGAAAAGGTGAAAGCCCTGAGCGGCCAGGACTCCGAAGACCAAAACAACATTTCTCCTGAGAGCCACCTCAAAAGCTGACTCTTTTACCGACCGGTAATTAAAAAAAAGCAGATTTCCGAAGAGCACCATGAAAAGGAGGAGATTGTTCCGGACGGCCTCCTCATCAAACTCTGATTTAAGAAGCCATGACCAGGCCCCAAAGGCCGCTACCCAGATTGAAAGTTCCAAAACGAACGTCTGTTTGAACATCAATGAATCGAAGATGCCCTCTTTCGGGCGGCGCGGAGGCCGGTCCATTGAGCTGTGGTCATCCACTTCCAAGGCAGCTGCTCTATTTATTGTAGAGGAGATGGCAGACTCCGGTAATTTCTTTGATTTCCAGAACAAAGGCAATGCCCGTTCCCGGTTTGTCCAGGTCAGCAGCCTGAACGATCGCTTCCAGTACTTTCTGGGTTATAGCCCTGGGCACGGCCGTCAGGACTATTTCCTTTTCGGGTTCAATGGGAATTCCCAGCAGGGTTTTCCTTTCATGGATGCCCGAGCCTCGGCCGAAAACGATCGTTCCCCCTTCAGCTCCAGCTTCACGCGATGCGCTGAGAATTTTTTCTGAACCACCCCGGTTGACGATGGTGACGATCAAATCATAAAAGGGTTTCATTTTCGTTTCTCCTCTTTTTTCGAGTAGATAAGCCCAAGGACCATTAATGAAAGGATGGGTGCCAGGGCAATAAGGGCAATCAAGCCGAGTCCGTCAAGAATAGGATGGCGGTGCTCGAGGGCCTCCGCCACTCCAATGGACAGGGCCAGGACGAAGGTGACTGTCATGGGGCCGGTGGCGACTCCTCCCGAATCAAAAGCGATAGAAATAAAGGTCTGGTCCGTGAACCTGAGCATGAGGATGGCGACGATGTACCCCGGAATGACAAAATAGCCAAGGGCGATTCCCGTCAAGACGCGGACCATTCCGATAGCGACGAAAACAGCAACGCCGAGCGAGAGGGTAATGATAATCAACTTCGCCCGCACGGCTCCGGTGGAGGCCTTTTCGACCTCGCCGGCCAGGATTCTCACGGCTGGCTCGGCGAAGGTGGCCGCGAAGCCAAAACAGAATCCAATCGGAAGGAGCAGCCACTTGTGTTCCATGCCGCCGAGCTCCCCGCCGATTCTTGCTCCGGCAGGCAGAAAACCGACCTTGACGCCCTGGAGAAAGAGTGTCAAACCAAAGAACGACATGAGGATTCCCTTTGCCATATTCGCCAGAGACCGCCGCGAAAGGCGTAGCAAAAAGACTTGAAATAGACCGAAGAATACGGCTAGCGGGGTCAAAGCGAGCAAGACTTCGAGAGCCATGTCTCCTAGCTTGATGAATTCCAACAATTCTTTCATCTGTAAATGATTCCCAAAATCATGACGCTGATGACCGGGCCGATCGAGGTGATGCCAATGACTCCGAATCCATCAGTGATGGCTGACTTTCCGCCCAAGACAGAAACAACGCCAATCCCCAAAGCGAGAATAAAGGGGACGGTCACCGGCCCTGTGGTTACGCCCCCTGAATCAAAAGCTACCGGCAGGAAATGAGGAGGGACAAAGAATGACAGAGTGAGGATGAGGAGATAACCCAAGGCAAGGACTATGCCGATGTGGACACCGAATACAATTCTTAGAATGGCTAGGCTGACTGAGATGCCTACACCAAGGGCGACGACAAAAATAAGTATGCCCTTGCCGATCTCCCCTCCGGAGACATAATCCACTTGATGAGCGAGCACCCTGACGTCCGGCTCAGCCACCGTGACCACAAAGCCGAGAACAAAAGCAAGGAGAACAATGACACCCAGGGAAGCCCCCTTGGGTAGCTCGGAGCCGATCGCCTCGCCAATTGGGAGCAAGCCGGTTCTGACGCCTTGAAGGAAGAGGAGAAGTCCCACCATAACCATAACCGCACCGATAAAAAATCGAGCCATGATCATAGCCGGCAGCGAAAGAAGGGTAGCTCGGAGGATAATGACCAGGGCCGCGACCGGGACTACAGCCTGAATAGTTTCTCCGAGGATTTTCTTGAATTCATCAGCCACTCTGAAATCTCCGGGACGGAAGAACATTAGAACCGACTGAAACCTATACTGTCAAGTCTGGAATTCGGCTGAAAACAGCCTGGTTTATTTGCCGGGCGTGAGGGTGCTAATTTCGTTCGGGTATGCTCCAGGAGTGGGAGTAAGAATCGTTTTTCCCCCTTTTCCTCCTCTGCGTATCTAAGCGGCGCACGCCAGGCTGCTAGGGATGAGCATTCCACAGTCCCCTGGGCCCCGTCACGCCGCAGGCGAGATAGAGGTTTTTAACTGGTGCTTCTGGAGGAGGCGGCGCGGCTTCCGGACCCACTCTCGAGATTCTCGCCGCCGAGAAGCTCAGGCCTTACCGTTTTCACCGCCCGGCTTTAAGGATTTCTTCTCTGGGATCTGGGCGTTCGCAGACAAAGGAGTCGTAGCAATACCCAGTGTAAATCGCCTGCTTTTATAAATTACCGATTATTTCAATTCTTTTAGCGAATAGATTAAAATCAACCCAGAACAAATAGCTGGACATATGCATATAAGGGTGTGTCCTGGAAGGAGGACAATTGCCTTATTTTTCAGAAGCCAGAGGAGGTCAAATAGCTCGTCCTACCCTATGCCGAGAGAGAGATTAGGCTGGCATGTTCTTTGCTGTATAATAGTGATGGAGGAAAGAGATGAGAAAAATAAGTTTAGGAATACTCGGCTGGTTATTAATTTCTTTATCTCCTCTTTTAGCTGCTGAGGACGGCTATTATCGCTATCAATTTGCTCGTGTTCAGTATGTTCAGGGAGATGTTGTGCTTCAAAAAGCCGCAGGAGAAGAAGAGGCGGCTGAGGTTAATTTGGCCATAGCTGAAGGTAATATTCTCCTGACCAAAGAAGGCCGGACCGAAGTCTATTTCGGCCGAGGCAATGACTTGCGTCTTGACCGCTGGACATCCGTCGAGTTTTCGCGGCTTCCCCAGGCTGAAGGAGACAAGACCAGCCTGAGAATTCTGGAAGGCTCAGTTTATCTGCGCATCAAAAGTTTACCTGAAGAGAAGAACTACGAAATCCATACGAGCGATGCCTCCTTTTACATCTTGGAGGATGGTTTATATCGGTTTGATGTTAGCGATAAGGAGACGGAAGTAGTTGTCTTAGAGGGGGCAGTAGAAGCGGCTGGAGATGAAAGGTCAGTTGTTCTGGAAAGAAACGAGAGGTTAGTGGCAGCCAGCGGCGAGCTGGGAGCCACGATGCGCACCGCTTTGGAAAAAGATTCTTTTGCTCAGTGGAATGACGAGCGCGAGGCGCAAGAAAAAAGAGTTTCTTCTCGCTACCTGCCGGCTGAGCTGGCGGAATATGAAGCGGAGCTGGAAGCCGGCGGCCGTTGGATTTATGAAAGACCCTGGGGGTACGTTTGGGTGCCGTATATTATTTATTCTGATTGGCGTCCTTATTACTATGGCCGCTGGACTTGGTATCCGGTTATTGGTTGGACTTGGGTTCCTTATGAACCCTGGGGCTGGTGCGTTTTCCATTTTGGCCGCTGGCACTGGCGATTTGGTTTAGGCTGGTATTGGATCCCAACCACTTATTGGGGGCCAGCTTGGGTTCATTGGTGGTCAGCCTATGATTATTTAGGTTGGGTACCCCTCAGCTATTATAACCGGCCTGTAGTTATCGTTAATAATTATTTCTATGACCGTTACTATGATTCAGTTTACCCGGTGTATTCTCGCGCCCTAACTGTAATTCGTAAGGACCAGCTTCGAGCGCCCCGTGTTCACGAGGTCGCTCTCCAGGAAAATCAACTGGTGCGGCTCAGTAACTTGAGCTTGAGGGCAGTGCGGACTGAAGAACTCAATTCTTTTGTTAAGCCTGAAAGCCTCAGAGCCTTGCCCACCAACCCCTCTATTTCTCGTCAAGGTTCTGGCACCCCGTCCTCTGGCCTTTCTACCGAAGGCAAGGTTATCCGACGAGAAGGCCTGCTCCCCAGGTCCACTTCTCCTGAGCTAAAGTCTAGCGGGTCTCAAACTCGTTCTACCCCTGAAGCTAAGGATTCCAGTATCAGACCGACCCGCCTGAAAGGCGAATCCTCAGGGGTGTCGATTCGCAATGAGTCTTTGGAGAGGGGCATTAATTCCAATCGACCCGGGGTCGCGCCGGTAGAAAGAAGAATAAGGTCAGAAAGCTCTTCTTCTGGAATAAAAGTCGCTCCTTCTGGCGTTAGGCCGCAGAAGGAAGAGAGACCGAGTTCTCCAGCCTCCCCGCCAGTGCGGAAAAAAGACGAAGAGAACGAGCGTCCGAGCCGAATAACTTCTTCCTTTGGCTCGCCACAAACTAGAGAATCCAGAATCGAAGGCAACTATTCCAGTCGAACCTCACCCAGCACCTATTTTCGCTCTAAACTGGCTGAAAAGATTTACCCCTCTCGCAGTCAAGAATCAAATAGCCTTCGCTCGGGTGGCGGTTCCGTCAATTCCAGCTCCTGGAGGTCACCGACAATTACTCGTCTTCCCTCGCCGTCTTCGCCCCGAGTTTCGGTACCTTCTTTTGGTCAGAGGAATAGCGGGATGTCAACTGCCAGAATATCGCCACCAAGCTTTTCTCCCCCCCGTGCATCCCCACCTCACTCATCAGCTCCGTCTTCAGGCAGGATAGTTAAGAAAAAGTAGGGTTAAAACTCAAAAACATTTCTTTTCACCGCCTTTTAATTTAATAATTTTTTGCTTTACTTTTTTTTCTTTCAATGCTATAAGTATTCATCCAATTTAGAGGCATGGTTTGGCCAAGAGGAGATTTGGGCGGAAAAGACCAGCCTCTTTCATTCTTCTTTGAGTCCGATTGGAGGTAAAGCCATGAGTTTGCACGTCATGCTGGAAGTTAAAGGACAAAGATGGAGTAAGTTTTCTTGGGGAAAGGCAAGCTTGGCGGTCATCATAACCGGACTGTTGATTATCGGCGCCTCATCCTGTCAGAAGGCGGCGCAAACCCAGGAAGAAGTAGCCGCCCCTCAACCCCATGAATTTACCGGCAAAGTTAAAACAGCCTGGGGAAAATATGTTTATTTACCTGCTGCCCAAGGGTTCGATATCGTTGTCGAAGGTAACCTCGAGTCAGGGACAGTGGCTGATTTGGTGGATAAAGAAATCAGAGTTCGGGGCAATATGATGAAGGAAGAGCCCTCCCTGTTTATTGCCGATACTATTGAAATTAGGGAAGGCGAGAGTCAATGGCGGACCGTTTTTACCCGCACCGCCGATGTCCAGTTGACCGATTATTTTCATCCGACAGAACGAGATAGCTATCTGGCTTTGACCATAACCAATATTAATAAGCCCGCTGATTGGGAGGGAAAAGGTAAGGCTAAGGTCTACGGCCAGTTGAATCTATTGCCCGAAAAAAGCGGCTCGCGGATAATCCTTTTTGACGCCAAGGGTAAAGAATTAGCGAAAATTATTGTCGATAATATCACGGACTACGCCGTTTATTATACAAAAAAACTCCGGCTTTATGATAAATTTTGGCTTTATTTGAATATAAAAGAGACAGTTGAGGCTAAAACTCGCTTGAAAACTAAGGAAATCTTCCGCGCTGATGTGGTTTTCGCCGGTCTCTATTAATTAGCCACCTCACTATTTTTAAGTGAATTTTCAGTCAAATCTTTCCGCAAGTTTATTTTTTTGCGAAACGGAGGCAGGCAATCGTTTCTCTTAATTCTTCAATTCCCTTGGCGATATCCTTTCCCAAGTGTAAGCGAATAAGGCGGCGGCCAAGAGAGCGCAGCGCCTCATAATCACCCCTAACCTGGGCTTCTTTCAGGCGGCTAAAGGTTAGCCAGCCTTCATTTCCACCCGGTCTCTCTGGTATCACCATGTCCACTTCGTCGTCGGCTGTAAGCTGCCAGAAAAAGCCTTGGCCGCTATCACCTTTGTGCAATTGTCCAGTTGAATGAAGGTAACGAGGCCCCCAGCCCAGGGTTACTGGTCGGCCTAATAAATAAATTAATTGTCGCCGTAGCCCTTCTAAGGCCAGTTTGGTTTCAGTCTCGGAAGGCAGGAAGGCTTGAAGAGCCAAATAACTGGCGCTCCGGGCCGAAGACAGAAAATCCAGGAGAGCTTGATCGAAAGAAGCGGCTGGCCGGGAGGAATAAAGCTTAAAATCCCGCCAAACCAAGCCTCCCTCTAAGCCTTGATAGGCTTGCCTTATCTGCCAATCTTTTAAAATGGCCTGGGTCATTAGCTTAGTTCTTTCGACGTCGGGCTGGTCAAAAGGATTAATCTTTAAGCAGGAGCCAACTAAGGCTGTTGCCCATTCCCAGAGAAAAAACATGGCCCCAATTTCTTCTTGAGGCTGAAAAGAAAGAAAAACACCTGGGACTTTTTGGCGTCTAAGCTCTGCATATAAGTAATCAAAAGACTTGTTCGGTGTACCTACCGAAATAAAAGCGACATCCTTGAGCTCAGTTAAAACGAGCAATTCTTCCCGGCCGTTAACCAAAAGGAGGCCCTGGCCCTCCTTCCCCGTGCTTTCGGCGATCAGTTGTTCCAGCCAATCAGCAAAACTTTCTATTTCTGGTTCAACCCAGAGGAGGAATTTATCTCTGCCTTGAGCCGCGGCCGTCGCTAAAAAGGCGGTTAAAACGGCTCCCGGGTTCTCCTTTGGGTTTTCCTTTTGGCAAAGAGACATCATCTGCGAGGCGGAGCTGAGAAGGTCATAAATCTCTATGCCTTTAATAGCGGCTGGCACCAAACCAAAGGGTGAAAAGGCGGAGAAACGACCACCGATGGTCGGGTCAGCTAACCAGATTTTTCTGAATTTTAGCGCTGAAGCTACTGAATCAAGAGGGGTTCCCGGGTCAGTTATGGCGACGAAATGTTGAGCGGCTGAATCCGGCCCCAGTTCAGCCGCAGCTCGAGAAAAAAAATAATGAAAGAGGGCCGTAGTTTCGGCCGTTGTCCCTGATTTAGAGGAAACGAGGTAAAGGGTTTCGGCTCCGGGGCAAAGGTTGGCCTTTTCGTGGATTGCAGCTGGGAGTGTTGAGTCCAGAACATGTAAATCGGGAAATCCCGAGGGAGTATCAGAAAGCTGAGCTAAGACTTCTGGGGCTAAGCTTGACCCGCCCATTCCCAAAAGCAGAGCGTGACGAAAACCAGTTTTTTTAACTTCTTCGGCAAAGGACTTTATTTCTGGACAAAGCGGTTTCATTTTTTCTGGGGCTCGAAGCCACCCTAAACGGTTGCTTATAGTTTTTGGCTCTGGTTTCCAGAGTGTCCAGTCTTGCTCCCAAAGCCTGGTGATGAGGTGTTGCCCTTGGAACAGCTCCAGCTGCTGAGACAGAAGCTCCGGGTTTTCTAAAACCAACGTGACAATAGGAAACGGATACGAGGAAGAGTTTTTCATAGCAATTTCATCTTCCGGGAGTTTGTCTTGGAAGTCAAGCCATTTGGCACCGAAAGGAGTTGCAGAAATTTTCGCTTTTTAGTAAAAAGGCCATAAGAAAAGGAGGTTAAAATAATGGTTAAAGGGCCTTTTAGCATTAAATTTTTTAGCGTTTTAGCCATTATTGTAATCGGGTGTGGTTTTATTTATCTATTCGCCCAGCCTCAGGAAGCGGGAAAAGTGACTGGCACCTGGCAGATGGTGGTTGAAGCCGAAGGTCAGTATTTTTATCTAATCCTTGTTCTCAAGGAAACAGAGGGTAAACTAGAGGGCACCATTTCTGAGGCGAGCGGCTTTTTCAAAGATGTTTCCCTGACAAATATAAAACTTGAGGCGGAGCGCCTTAGCTTTGAATTCACGGTGCCGACCCCACCCGATGGTCTCTCCAGGCTGGTGGCGGCTGACCTGAAAGTGGGCCAAGATTACGAGAAAATGGAGGGTTCTCTCCATATCCCCGATTTAGGAATAAGTGCCCCAACGACCCTTGCACGTCAAAAAAATTAGACGCGTCCTACTTTTAGCCTTTTTAGGTTAATCTTAGCCGAGTATATATTTTGAACTGGCGGGACATGCCAGAGAAAGGTGGGAGGAGCGGTTAAAAATTAAAGAAGAGAGACGCCGTCCGGCCTTAGTTGTCTCCATCCATGATGTTACTCCCCATTTCTTTTCTCAATTAAAGCGAATTGCGG
>Ga0209102_1000229_pt1 | contig 39322 bp, 29 predicted proteins | sample ConPoolayeHmetaG_FD_185483 | JGI IMG/M metagenome (GOLD analysis project Ga0209102, IMG submission 185483) | Hot spring microbial mat communities from California, USA to study Microbial Dark Matter (Phase II) - Cone Pool mat layer H metaG... ...
GCATACTTTTGGATGTTTGGTTTGACGATAAAAATCGCAGGTTTACTATTTGGATAATTGATCTTAACCAAAGGCTCAATTGATGAAGGAAATTCGTCTGGTTTTCCTACCAACAAATTATTACTCCCGCTATCCGAGTTCCAATCAATATTCTTGAAAACATATCTCCCAAGTTCATAATCAGGCATCTGATCAACCCATAAAACACCTTGTTCCTGGTAATTCCATCTTTGAGAATTCTTCTGGTAAAAATTGGGGTCTATCTTTTCTGCGAAAGCTATATAAATATGGGGTTCTGAAAGTCTTTTGCTTACAACTATCTTTTTTTCACTTGCAAATTTTGATTTAAGTAAATAGGCAGCTTCCAAATTGCCGTAAAGCATACCTTCAGAAGCAATAAAAGGAGATATTAAAAAATAATCTTTAAGGAAAGAAACAAACGACACTAAAAATATTGAAAAGAAAAATGCCGAAAAAACATTTTTAAGTTTAGGGTAATTACTTTTAACAAAATCAAAAAGAGTAATAAAACCAATAGATGAAATCATTTGTATAGCCGGCATCATTATTGCACTGCGATTAGCGGCAAAACCCTTTCCCATTGTCGACGCTGCTGGGATAGGAGAAATAAAAAGCCAAAAGAAAAGTAGATAAATCGGTTTTTTATCCTTAAAAATAAATAATGAATATAAGGAAAAGAAAAGAAGAATAATCTCAAAGTAATACAAGACCCCTCTTCCAGGAATCATGCCATAAGTAGTCTCAGAAGGTCCATCAGAAAAAAGAAACTGAAACGAAAAATATTGTGTGTAATTATCAAAAAATCTTCTTAAAATAACTGTAAATTTGTTATTTGTTAGCTTCGCCAAAAAAAAGGGAACCCCCGCATTTATCGACAACAACCTCTCACTTGCAGCTTCATTTATAGCTCCATTAACTATACTGATATCTTTTGCCCTTGTAGCTCCACCTTGAAAAAAAGTGTGTATTGTTAAAATTAACCCAGCACCTAAAATTAATATTGCAAGTAAGTAATATTTAAAACTAATACTTTTAAGATCCTTATAAAACAGGATAATCAAGAAAAAGACGATCAAAGGCGTCACAATTTTTGCTGAATGGTATGTAAATAAGTTTAAAGAAAAAAACAAAGAAGACAAATTCAAAAATTTTTCATTTTCAAGTCCTTTTAAAAAAAATAAAATTCCAGCTGGTAGAAAAAAGGTAGTTAGATTTGCTTCGAAAGCACCTCGACTTAACATAATATGCCAAGGAGAAAAAGCTAAAAAAATAAAGGAAATCAACTGATACAACTTTACTGTTTGCTTTCTCATACCCCCCAACCTTGCTATCTCCCCTGCAAGAAAGTAAACAACAACTAAAGATAAGATAGATAAAAGAGCATTTGGTAATCTTGCCGCTTCTTTAGTCAAGCCATAAAAATAAACAAAGGGAATTGTCAAATATGCCAAAAGAGGAGATTTATAATCTCCAAACGACTCTAAAAGTAAAGGATAAGGCTTTCCCCACTGATCTTTGCCCGTTTTTAATATCGAAAAAGCGTCATAGGCAAAAGACGCTTCATCAGGGGTAAAACCAGAAGGATAAGATGACAAATTATAAACCCGAAGAAATACTGCTAAAACAGTTAATACTATCAATAACCACTTCCGCATGTTTAAAATTATACTCCAAACCTAACTCATTTTTCTTTTTTCACTCAATTTTACCAAACATACGTACGATAAAAATAAAAACAAAATAAAAACAGATAAAATTTTCGGAAACCACTCATTGTTATAAGAATCAATTAAAACCGGTATTTCAGGCTGCCAAAATAAATGATAAAGATTCAGCAAATGAACAATAGACACGGAAATGTAGACCCAAATGGTAATAGGATAAAAACCAACCAAAATGGTCGAATAAGGAAAAAAGGGGTAAAGATATCGCTCATGCATACGTGTCATAAACAAAAATGAAAGCCATGCAACTAACGATAAATAGAAAAAAATTTTTTCTTCTTTAGGATTCTTATAAAATCTAAAAGAAATAAAACCAATCAAAAAAAAGGTTATTAACATTCCCCAAACCCTAGCTGTAAAAAAAAGATATTTTGTACTATCTAAGACCTTTCCCGGATTTATCAACCACCAAAAATTAAATGCATTTGCTGTTAAATAGCCTATCTCACCGGGTATAATTCTTTCTTTATAAAGATTCACAAACCACAAAGGAAAATCTAAATAGGGATGAAACGGGAAAGAAATTAAAAAAACAACGCCTAATGACAAAACTATAGCCTTAACATAAACTTTTAAAGTAAATTTCTTCTTCAAACAATAAACCAAAATTATCGGAATAAAAATTAGTAAAGAGCCTTTATACAAAAATCCCAGAGTGAAAAGAAGTGTAGCAACTGCTAAATTTCCAGCAAGCAATGATAAAACAGAAGCCAAACCAAAAAAATTTACAGTACTATCCGTTTGTCCCCAGACAGTTGAGTTATAGATAACAACAGGATTAAAAAGCCATAAAGTGGTTATGATTAAGGCAGTTTTCATTTTTCCTTTTTTACTAAGGTAAGAAAAAATTAAATAAGAAACACCTATATCTGCAATAATACCGGGAAGCTTTACTGCAATAACTTTTCCTTTTTCCTGCCAAAACCAAATAAACCTTGATGGAAAATCTTTGAAATTCTTATTTAACCAAAATGCTGCGTCTTCAACACTTTTATTTATCCATGAGGTTAAAGCGAAAATATAAAGATATAAAGGTGGCTGATTTGGTGCAGAATAAGGCCAGTCATTTGCATCAGATGAACCATAAAAACCATTCGTTCCTCTGGCAAGCAAAAGATCTCCCCAAGAAATATTATTGTTTAGATCTCCATGGTACGCAGAAAGAACCAAAAGAAAACGTATAAATAAAGATAATACAATTATAAGCAGAAAGATCTTTTTCATTACTCTTTTTTGAAAATATAAAATGCAGGTTCCCCCGAAGGATAGGGAATTGATTTCAGAAGTTCCAATCCTGGAGGTACCCTTTCAGGTTCCCGTAGTAAATTTACGGAGATTTCTTTTGCAACACTTAAATACAAAGTTCTCCGGTCAATATATTTGGGGAGATCATAAAGGCTTTCTCCAGGAACATTAAAATTTCCAAAATAATAATTTTCTATATGAGAAACCTTGCCAAATCCCTTTAGCTCTACATCATTACCTATTGGAAAATTTTTTTGCCACTTATCCGGAGGATACTGATACCAACCTGCAAAAAAGATCCAAGCTGGTTCTCCTGCCATAGAAATAACTACCTTATCATAATCTTTTTCCAGCTCTTTAATTGATTGAATCAAATCTTTAAAACCAGCATGCCACCAGCGTTCGCTATCCCAAGGATTATGTATCCAGTATATATGCTGGTAAAAGATAAAATTGGTAGTAAGAAGTAAGAAGAAAGAAGCAAGAAAAATTAACCCCAACTTATTTTTTAATCTAGTTGCAGTTTCGACAATTCCATAAGAAATCAAAAATATTAAAGGCGGAAGTATAATGATAAGTCGGGTTGCATGATTACCACCATCACGGGTTAAAGCAGCAGGCAAAATTCCAGCCAATATCCAAAATGCAAATAAATATTTTAACTTTCTATCTATCTTTGAACTAAAGAAAAAGAAAACTCCCAAAACAAAACCAATTACTTCCACTTTGTAAAACTGACCCATTCCTTTTATAGAGTGACGCAAATTTGGATCACCATCTTCGAAAAGAAAAGAAAAAGAGAGGCTTTGAAGATAATTTTTTACAATTCCATCCACCCAGAAAACCACTTTATTGTGAAAAATTCTATCCCACAAGCTTGGTTTGTATCCTACGATCATATCTCCCCTCATTATGTTATCTACCATCCTGGCAACACCAATCTCTGGCTCAACAGTCGGGTCAGTAAAAATACTTGTATAAACCGCTCTTTGCGCTCCTTGTCCAAAAAAAGTACTATAATAAATTGGAAAACCTACTAATACACCTGCTAAGACAGCCTTTCCAATTTCAAACCTTGACATTTTTAGTATTTGATTTTTCCAAATTAAAAAAAGAAAAGTTATAAAAAGCGGAGCAAAAAGTTTTGCAGTGCTATATATCCATGGAGTAAAAGTAAAAAAAGTCACAGAAACCCAAAGGTATTTAGATTTTTCCAAGCTCTTAAAGAAAAAATAAAGCCCAAAAATTAAAAATGCTAAAAGTTGAGTTACTTCAAATGCTGCCCGCGAGTACTGAATATGCCAAGGAGAAATTGCCAACAAAAAACTAGTAAGAACCCCCAGTTTTAAACCTTTAAAACTTGATAATTTATCAAAATTGGAAATTTTTAAAATTTCTTTAGTTAATAAATATATTCCCCAAACTCCTATAATTCCAAAAATAGCCGCAGGTAAACGAACTCCAAGAGGAGTTATTCCAAATAAAGCTACTGTTGGTACTGCAAAGTACAGATATAATGGAGTTCTCCATTCTGCAATAGAATGAAAATGAAGAGGCATGAAATTTCCTTGATAATCTTTTCCCGTTTTTAAAATCGAGTAAGAATGATAACCCACATCGAGTTCATCACCAAAAAGAGAAACAGGTACATCCGAAATCCTCCAAAGTCTTAGAAAGGAGGATAAAATAAGTATGACAATTAAAGCTAATTTTGATTTTTGAAAAAGTTTCTCCACTTTTGACCTGACCATAATATAAAGTTAAACAAATAATGTCTTAAGGTTCCGTGATAAATTTTACTCGAAGGAATTAGTCTTCTCCACTGGTTTCTTTCATCAATTAAATTTTTTCCACTTGCACCGTGATAATGAATTACCTCTGCACTTGGGAGATAATAGATCTTCAAACCCTTTTCTTGAATTCTTCTACTATAATCAAGATCCTCAAAATATATAAAATAACGCTCGTCTAACAAACCTACCATTTTTAATGTTTTGGGGGTAATAAGAAAAGCAGCCATAACGGCAGATTCGACGATAGAAGGAGTGTTTCCTTCCGGATAATATTTATCAAGAAGCTTTTCTTTCCCTAACCAATACTGTTCAATAGCGCGTTTTATATTGGGTAATCGAAAGACAGATGCCTGTGTAGTCCCATCTGGATTAATAAGTTTGGGAACAACTGCTCCTGCATCTTTTTTCTTTCTAGCAAATTCCAAAAGAGCTTCAATTGACCCTTTTTTTACCACTGTATCTGAATTAAGAAGCAATATATACTTTCCCTTCGCTTCTTTGATACCTATATTATTTGCCTTTGAGAAACCAAGATTTTCGGAATTAACAATAATCTTTATCTTAGATCCTAATTTTCTGTTTTTAATTTTCAGCTTTTCAATCTCTTTTACGCTATCATCAACTGAACCGTTATCAACAACAATAATTTCCTTTTCCAACTTACTTCCTTCTTTAAATACAGATTTAATACATTGAACCGTTAAATTTTTAGTATTAAAACTTACTATAATTATAGAAATATCAATCATTTTTAAATTTTGCAAAAATCGCTTCATCCGATATCTTACCCTCTTTGATTTCCTTTCTCCTGGCTTTAATAACAATTCTTATTTTCTTTAATGCCAAAAAAACTATCCTTAGATAGCCTGGGTGACGAGAAATTCTCTTAATTAAACCAGCAAAATGTCTTTTTAAAAGTTGAGGAGAGGTTATATTTTTCCAAATAAAGATTAATTGGTTTCTTTCCTGAATTCTTTTTCTATAGTTAATTGAAATTTTTTTCATGGTTGACTCATGTTCATGAATTACTTTTGAATTAGGTTCCCACAACAAAAGCCAACCCCTTTTTGCTGCACGATAAGATATATCAATATCTTCCCAATAAAAGGGAGTAAAAAGTTTCTCATCCATTCCTCCCAATTTTAGCCACATACTTCTTCTAAAAATTCCACTTCCTCCGCTCACCCAAAATGTTTCATGGACGCTTTTACTTTCTTTGCCTTGCTCATGATTTATAAAGCCATCTTCAAAATACCCCCTAGCCCAGCCATAACCTTTTTCATGAAAAGAAACAGCAAAAACTTTTTCATTTTTAAAATGAACCAACGAATCCACTAAAAAATTTCTACTCGGCTTAACATCAGTGTTAAGAAGAGCTATATAATCACCTTTAGCCATTCTTACACCAGTATTGACCGCTGCTGGAAAGCCGCGATTAAGTTTATGTTTAATTAACCTTATATCGGGATAATTTCTTTTAATAAAATTAACACTTCCATCATTTGAAGCATCATCTACAATAATAATCTCTAGTATTTTATTTTCTTTGTTAGCAAAAGCCTCAAACACAAATGAAAGATTCTCTTCAAGTAATTTTTCCCCGTTAAAATTTGGAATTATTAATGAGACCCAATCCGAATTAGTGATATCTTTTTTTATTTTCATAGGTTAAAAGCACAACAATTAGCACAAAGCTTAATAATGAAACCTTTTTACCTATCTTAAACGATTCTGGATAATAAATAAACTCAACATTATGTTCTCCTTTTGGCAAAAATATTGTCTGAAAAATATAGTTAGCTCTTAAAATATCAGTTCTTATTCCATCAACATATGCCTTCCATCCGGGGTTATATGATTCCGACAAAAAAAGCAAGGCATCATTAGTCGACTTAGTAACAAAAGAAATCTTATTAAACCCTTCATTGTAATCTGATATTTCATAATTTAAATCCTTTTCAAAAATCTGTAAATTGATACTCCTTTCAAGTACTATTTTTTTCTCCGAAAACTTAAGATCATTAACCTTTTTAAATAAATCATCCTTATCTTTGGCTATATAATATTTAGTGGTTAACCATACTTTTGGTAAAACCGTTTTATTTTCAAAGATACCAACTCTACCCTCCTCAAGTATTTTATTAAACCTTTCAGTATTAATTCCTTCAGCATATACTCCTTCTATTCCAGGAATTTTATTCTTGGGATTTTTACGATAATCTATTACATATTTAGCGTTAGTATAATCTAACAAAGGCGATACAAACTTTGAAACCTCTCCATATCTTCTTGTAATCAATTCAGGTTTACCAGTATTAATCAAGGATAACCACAATGCACTGTCTGAAGGATAGAGTGGATCATAACCCTCTACTGAACTGATATCATATTGCATAAAATAGTTCATCGGAAAACCTGCCCCGGCTATCCGAAAAGGTTTCTTTTGACTAGTTAGAAAATCTATTACTTTGGTTTTGGGATAGAGAAATTTTTTCTCGGAAAAAGGAGTATTTTTCCAGGAAAATCTTAGAAGTTCAAGTATCGCGAGTAACAATATTATTAATACTCTTATACCTTTAAAATACAACCAATGTCCTTTCAAAAACTTAATTCTTCCCAAATAAAGAACAAATAAACCAGCTATTAAAATTAAAGTTGATGGCACCATGTTTTTGAGCGAAACCTTTAAATTAGTCAAAATACTAAGCTTACCTAAAGATGGGCCTTTTTCTAAAATTAAGATAGAAATTATCAAACCCAAGGCAATTCCGAATGAAATAACCAAAATATAAAAAAATACTTTACCCAGCTTACCATCTTGCCTTTTAACCCACTTAGATAAACCATAAGAAGAGATAACCGCAACTGAAAAATCAACCAAAAAAATAATTCTACTCGCAAAGCTGGTTCCAATGCCTGGCAAATTATATCTATATGGCAAAAAAGCTAAAGGAGTAGGAAAAAGAAATAATAAAGAAACTATAAATATAAACCAAAAAAACTTCTCTAAAAAATTCTTTTTAGAAATAAAAGAATAAATTAAAAACCCAATCGATACTATTCCTGTAAACGCTAGATATTCATGAAAACTATATTTTCCCCAATAATTCCCAGTAACAACATTACCATAAAAATCCGGCCATAAAAAATTGGTAATCTTTTCCCAACTCATTAAACCGTAAAAGTATTCTTTAACATAAGGGTCATTAAGTCTTACCGAATTTTTGAAAAGTTCAAAGGTGGGAAGAAGCTGTAATAATGATAACAAGACCCCCAAAACCCAACTGAAAAATACTTTTACAAATAAAACTATTTTATTTTTGAGATTCTTATTTTTAAAAATCAAATATATACCAAATAAAAAATAAACCAAAGTTATGTATAAAGGTATTTGAAAATCTCCAGCTGTGTATATAAAGAAAAAAATAAATGGAATGAAAAGATAATACTTTCTTTCGCCTCTCAATACAAATTTAAGCTCTAACATCAAAATTAAGGGAAGCCATAAACCCGCATGCCCTCCAGTTGCAAATTCCAACCAAGCTATCATGTAACCAGAAAAGGAAAAAACAATAGCTCCAAACAAAGAAGATAACCTGTCAATACCAAGTTCCAAAAGGAATAAAAACATAAAGATTCCCGAAAGAAATATTTGAAGAAAAATCAAAAGAGACCATGCATCAATATCATTTAATATAAGATACAAAAAATTTAAAGGATATAAACCAGCTGAATGAAGGGTTGCCAAAAAAGGAACTCCACAAAGCATATATTTATTCCAAAGCGGAAATTGACCTTCTCTCCAAAACCTCCCAACTAAACTTCTCCAAGGATAAAACTGAGAAATAGAATCGGTTATCTCCAAATTCTTAATTGGCACTCCCACAGGATATCCTTCCCATAAAACTTCAGTCCAAGGAAGATGTGCCCCAACCAATGCATCCAAGGGAAGAGGAACTCTATTTTTCAGCAGTAAAGGGTAGAAAAATAATATGGAAATAAAAAAAATAAAAACAAAAGGCCAGAATTTCAAGAAATTTAACTTAAATAATCTGCAAAACTTCCGTCTCAAATCTTTCATATTCATAAACCTTGGCACTTTCAATTGCCGAAAAAGACATTTGTTTTAAGAAACTTCGATTTTTTATTAAATTTTTCGTTTTTCTTAAAAGATCCTCTTTTTTCAACCAAAGTAAACCACTAACTCCATCATCAATAATCTCTTTATGACCACCCGCCGAATATACTACCGGAACACAACCAGCCGCCATTGCCTCTACCAATGTGATTCCAAAATGCTCAACTTTCAGAGGATTTCTTTTCTCATTAACTCCAAAACCAGATGCAGACCAGAATATCTTTGCACGGCCATAAAGATTTATAATTTCTTTGAATGTAGGGCTTTTAACAATCTCAATAGGATATCCTTTCGCTGACTTCTCCAGTTTTTTAACGTAATCATCAGCGCCTACTTCAATTCCTCCCGCCAAAACTAGTTTCCAATCTCTATAAACTTTATAAAACTTTTTAAAAACCTCAACCAAAACCTCTTGACCCTTGTTCTGCGTTAATTGCGAAAAGCGCCCGACATACAAAATCACATTCTCTTTTTTTTTCGGTTTCATTCTAGCTATATCAACTGGCGGATAAATTACGACACTATTAACTCCATACTCCTTATCAATAAATTCCTTTGTGAAATAGGAGTTACAAATAATTTTTTCTACACGATACAACTTCATTTTATTTATTAGTGAGCGACCACCTACATCTTTAAAAGGAAATTGAAAATGCAAAAAATTTCTGCGTGCTCGAAGAAGTGGAATGCTACCATCCGAAACCCAGAAACAAATTTCATAGCCATCCCCTCTTTTTATATCTTTTACAAAATTAACTTTCTTCAAATCCAATCCAAAACGATCCTCAAGTTTTTTCCTAATTTCCTGATTCCTCCAATAAACATCAACTTCATAACCTTCTTCTTCAAGAACCTTGGCAAAACCCATTGTATACCTTTCTCCGCCACCAAGTGTATCAAGGTAAGGATTATAAATAGCTGCTTTCATATTAAATTAAAAATATTTTAGAAAATGTCTCACTTTTCCAACTGGTAACTTTTTGGGATTTCTATTCCTGAACTAATTTTGCATTTTGAACTCTGAATTTTTAATTTTTAACTGCATTTCCCAAAGTTTTGCATAAGAAATAAACTTACTATACACCTGATAAATCCCAAATATAACTCCTTCAGTCCCATCAAGAAAGGCTTTGTATTTAACAAATCTGAAGTAAAATTCTCTAAAAATTGCTGAAAAAAAACGAAAAACATTCATCTCGGGATGACCTGACTCATACATTAATTTTGCTTCAATCTCACTCCATTTGTTGGTTTTCTCAACCATATCCGAAAGATTATCCTCTTTTATGTGAACCAATGCATTTGTAAGATTACAAAGTTCTCCCTCAAAAACCGGTTCCTCGTGAAGCTCACCAATCCACTTTTTCAGTAGCTTCCTTTTAAACAATCTTTTCACATAATCTGGCCACCAACCACCGTACCTCATCTCTTTTCCTAAAATTATATTCTTTCTTGGTATAGCATAAGAAAAATCATAATTTTTAGAAATTATCCCCTTTATCTCATCTTCAAGTTTCTGAGTTACACGCTCGTCAGAATCTATATATAAAATCCACTCACCTTTTGACTTTTCGAGACCGTAATTTCTCCAATCTGAATAACATCCTTTAGGATATTTAAAAACCTTGGCTTTTAATTTTTTGGCTATTTCAACCGTTTTATCTTGCGAACCAGTATCAACGACTACAATCTCATCGCACCAAGAAACCGATTTTAAACAATCGGTAATTTTCTCTTCCTGATTTTTGGTTATAATAACTGCAGAAATCTTCATAAAAAAATAAACTTCATATTAAATTATTTTTCATTTAATCTATTTAAATTTAATTATTTCCAAGAACCTTTGCCAAACTTTCTAAAATAAAAATCTACTACACCCCTTTTTTGCCATTCTCTCCCACTAATTAACAACCTTAAACTTTCCCTAAATAAAGCCAAGCGAGTTTTAAATCCTGCATATCTCATCCCAAAAAGAAGTCTATTTCTTGTTATAAAGTAATCGTTCAAAGCCCCTCCGATTCCTGAACTTTGGGAAACTTTATGCCAAATCCGGGACTGAGGAACAAAAAGGACTCTCCAACCCCTTCTTCTTACCCGCAAACTTAAATCAGCATCTTCAAAATACATAAAATATTTTTCATCTAAAAAACCAACCCTTTCAAAAACTTCACGCTTAATTAACATACAAGCTCCTGTTGCAAAATCAGTATCCTGAATAATTCCAAATTGCCCACTATCTACAATGTCAACACCGTGGTTAACTCCGTAAACGTTATCCCAATCTAAATCCCCTCCAGCATACCAAATCACACTTCCAAAATCACTTATTTTATACAAATCCTTTTTAAATTCATATCCTGGAGCAAAATATATCTTAGGTGATAAAATCCCGGCTTTAGGATATCTTTGAAAAACCTTAACTAAATTTGTCAAAAAATCTTTATCGACATATGTATCGTTATTCAAAAGTAAAACGTAGTCAGCTTGATGATTTAGGGCATGTTTAATACCAACATTGTTTCCACCACTAAATCCTAAATTATTTTCATTTATTATCAGCTTATAACTAAAACCAGAGGTTTTAAAATTTCTACCATTTAGAAATTTTCTTATTTGTTCTACTGAATCATCATTGGAAGCGTTATCAACAATGATAATTTCTACCTTAAAATCTCTTCTTATCTTCAACAAGCTTTTTAAACAATCCAGTGTATCTTTTTTTCTGTTCCAATTAACTATAACTATTGAGATAAACATAGATAAAATATCAAGGAAGCTTAAATCTTCTTTTCAATCTTTGATAAAAACTTCCATTTTGTTTAAGAAGAGTATCTGCCTGCCAATAGTGAAAATCTGATTCTACCTTTTTCATTACCGAAATAACATTTTTAACCTCTAAATCGTTGCCCTTAAATCTCGTCTTTTGCCATACCTTAAGATAAACTACAAACTCGGAAAAGGCTTGAAGTCCAGCTAAAACAAGCCCGTGCAAACTATCCTTATATCCCTCTCCCTGAAAATAGCGGCCTAGAAATTCATTGGAAGGTTTCACTATCAAATCAAACCAATTAAACTTTTGCCCGTTCTTTATCAACCCGTTAGCCTGGGCTGTGGTATAACGATTCATTCTCTCAATATATTGCTCTATCGTCTGATAGTGATAATGAATTATTGCGTTATTTTCGATAGCATCCAAATCAATTCCTTTACCCTTTGTCAAAGGAATAGAATGAATCACTTCATTCCAATAAACACTACCTTTTTTAAAAAAACGAATATTATAATCAGGCCACCAACGTGAGTGTTTAATCCATTTTCCAAAAATTATATTTTTACGAGGTAAGCGAAAATAATCAGCCTCATTTTTATACATCACTTCTTTAAGTTTTAAACTCAAATCGGATGAGATTATCTCATCAGGATCCACTATTAAAATCCATTCATTTTGTGCTTTGGAAATGCCAAAATTCCTAACAATCTCAACATAAGGAACTAGCTCATGCTTATAACATTTGGCACGATATTTTCTTGCCATTTCAAAAAGAGCGTCACCCGAAGTCATATCAACAATAACAATTTCAGAAGCAAAATCCCTAACCGAATTCAAAACTCGAGACAAATCATCTACTTCCCTATCGGTAACATTAATAACAACCGATGCTTTCATCACAAACTAATTTTATCATTTTTTAATGCTTTTTTACTCGATAAATCTCAATTTCATCGTTTTCAAATATCTTATTTAACCTTTCATCTTTTTCAAAACCAAACCTACCAAAATTTTTAACAACATATATATAGCTAATTTCATTATCAAGCAAAAATTCCAAACTATCTTCTGACATCTTAGCGAAAAAATAATTTTCTATAACCCTTCTTCTTGAAACCCAATCGTAACCAGTTATTTCAAGATTCACCTGATCTTCCAAATAAGTAGGTTTGCCAGAAAAGGCGGAAACATAAGCTGTTGATTCATAAAGATAAAGCGGCCTTGGGGGATTTTGAATAGCCGCATTGGCTTTGTCTTTATCAAAAGGCTGTGTCAGAACTATTCCATAAGGTTCACCCGAAAGGTATTTTAAAGCAGCTAATTCTTCTTTAGATATCATTGCCGGAGGTCTTTTAGGTAAATAATGATAATAAAGCGTTCCCAAATTTGTCGGTATTGTCAAAAACACTAAACCCACTTTGATGATTCGAATCATCGAAGCATTTGACTCAAATTTTTTAATTAAACCGCCGAAATATATTCCTGCTAAAATTCCCACAAAAGTTAACGAATAATATAAGAATTGGATTGTATTCCAAGAGGTTCCGCTTTGAATAAATAAAGTAGGTATCAAAATTCCCGTAAATATTACACTTACAACTAGCACATCGATAAACTGAAAACTGTAAAAAATTTTCCTTTTCTTCCAAAGCCAACCAAGAGCAATAATTCTTGTTCCCAAATTGCCTATTAAAAAAATTAAAAAGGCAAAAAAATAAGCCAAAAAAGCTTTGAACCACAATCCTGAAAATTTGTAATTCACCATCGCCTCACCATATTTTGCCCATCTCAGTCGGTCAGAAAAAACCATCATCGTTTCCAAAAACCAGAAGGGTTTATAAATTAAACTCTTATCCAAACTTTTAGTCAAAGGGGAAAAAACTAAAAGAGATATTATTAAAGAACCGCTAAATATTTTAAAAATCTGAAACCCCTCTCTTTTAAAGATATTCCAAACGCTCGCCACAAATAGAGAAATCAACATCAATATACCGGCATAAACCTTTATCTGAACTAAAATTCCAAAAAGAAAAGTAGCTAAAACAAGTTTATTCTTATCTTTTTTATCTAAACCTACCAAAAGATAATACAAACCAGAAAAAATCAGCAATAAAGAAAGAGCATAAGGTGGATTTAAAAGAGTGGAAATTGATTGCTGCGACCAAAACATACTTTCCCCCAGAGGTTTTTCACCCCTCAAAAGATTTACCAACCAACCCCAGCTTCCACCGAAATAAACAAAAAACGTTCCCCAAAAAGCCTTATTTTTGTCTTTCGTCCAATAATTTATAAATTTGTAAGAATAAAAACCTATAAAAAAAGCTAATATCGGAGGCAGTATTTGAAAATACAAAACAACTATCGGTATAAAGGTAACTTTATGAAGCCAAGACAATATCAAATCAAAACCAAGATGATAATTTTTTATAACCTCTCCTGCAAATATGGGGATCTCCCAACTATTCCTGGAAATGCTTTCTGCCAAAGCTATGTGCCAAACACCATCATGTCCATTCGGTCCCCAAAAACCCATACCATATGAATAAATAATACCACTCTTAACCATTGTTAAAGACCAAAGCAAAGATCCTACAAATATCAACCAAAATATTTGCTTATTATTTAAATACATTTTGAAAAGTTTTTTTGACATCTTCAATTAAAACTTTACCCGTTAATAAATAAAGGCCAATTCCGTAAACAATAATTCCTGAAAACACCATTAAAAAAAGTCTAAATAAATTCATATTTTCAAAAAAACTTTGCATAAGATACAAAAAGAGACCCATAAATAATGAGGCTAGAAAAGGCTTACCTAATGAATATAAAATATCCGGCTTAACAAACTTAATTAGGTAAAAGTAAGCCACAATAGAAGAAGAGCTAACCAGAAAGTGACCAAACGACGCACCAACAAAACCAAATCTAATTCCCATAGAAGGAATAAAAAGCCAAGAAAGTAAAGTCCACATAACCATGAGTTTAAAAGTAAGTTTAATTTTGCCAATAGCATTTAAAGTATTTGTGAATTGAGTGGTGAAAGAAGCAATTGCCGCATTTGCACTAAAAAAGAGTAAGGGCAAATAGGCAGGCTCCCATTTTTGGTATTTCGGTATAACTTTTATTATCGAGGGAAAAAGAACAAACAATCCAACCAAACTGGGAAAAACCAAAGAACAAATAAAAAAAACAGACCTAGAAAGGCTTTGTGCAAGTTGATTTTGATCATCCTGCATCCTCGAAAAAGCTGGAAAAGTAACCTTGGTTACCGTGTCCATAAAAAAACGTAGCGGATATTGTGAGGCTCTTTGAGCTACTCCCAAAATACCCAATCCCGCCTGTCCTAATATTCCTCCCATTACTATAGTTAAACCGTCGTCTTTAACCGTGGCCAAAAAATTATTTAGTTGATAAGGTATACCAAAACCCAGCAAACTCTTCAATGATTTTATCGACAAAGCCACTCCCGGTTTCCATGGCTGCAAAATATAAATGGCAACAACCCCCACGACTCCTCTTGCCAGAACAGACCAAGTAAAACTTGATAATCCATAACCTCTCCAGGCAAGATACACAACCAAAACATTGTAAACTAGATCTTCCACAATTTGGGGGATGATAAATTTTCCAAATTCCAACTTTCTCTCTAAAATTATCGATGGGATATTTTTCAGGGAAGCAAGAAAGAATGCTCCGACTAAAGCATAAAGAAGATAAACTCCCTCCTTTGAAAGAGAATGGGTTTTAACCAAAACCGGAGAAAAAAGTAAAAGTATAATTGAAATTAAAATAACCAAGACTTCTTGGACAGTAAAAACTGTTCTCAAATCAATCTCATTTGGCCTCTCTTTTTTTTGTATCAGCGCTGCTCCCAACCCAATATCAGCAAAGTATGACAAAAAATTAACCGTGGCAGAAACCAAAAGAAAAGCTCCAAAATGCTCTGGTTCCAAAAAAGCCCACAATAAACCTTGTGCTATAAAAGATATAACTCTCAATACCAAAGCCCGTCCAGTCAAAGCAACAACCCCCTTTATAGCTTTACTTTTAACAGTCTCAAGACTTACTTCAATATTTGGACCAATATCAGATGAAAAACTCATTATTAAACTAATTACTCAAATTTTAACACCAATAGAGAAAGAATAAACTACTATCCCTATATCCCAACCAAATAGATTTTATAAAGAAAGAGCAAATATAATTAATTGAAACTTATTTAGATTTATCGTCCTGATTGGTTTAATCACTTACTCAAAATTAAATCTTAACCATTATTCAAAATATCCACAAAAATAAAAATAGTAATAAGGCATTTTATAGGTTAAAATTTTTTAGGGAAATGAAAAAAATAATTATATTTTTAGGCTTGGTATTTTGGCCACTAGGTTTGTATTTAACAAATCAAACAAACAAGCTTTGGGTATATTTTTCACCAGCTCTTTTAATTTTAGCCTCTTTTTTTCTTTACAAGAAAAAAAGTAAATTTTACCCTCTTCCGATAATTTTAATACCTTTAGTTGATTCTAAATTAGCTCTTTTTCCGGTTATATGTGCAGCCTTACTTATCTTCACTCATAAAAATCACTCTTTAAAATTCAAGGCCATATTTATTTTCATAAGCTTACTTATTCTCTTTATAGTTAGAAAACAATTCATTTCCCAATCCATCTTTAAATTAGAATATGAATCAAAACAAAAGATCTTAAGAGAAATTAACCTTTATCCTAACCCACTTTTTGCCCGTATTTATCAAAACAAAGCAAAAATCATAAGCGACAAGATGATAGGAAACCTTCTCGCATTAATTGACCCGGGTAATTATTTTTTTAGTTTTCACCCGAGAGAGGGAATTTTGGTAAATAAAAACTTAATTAAATATCCATTTTTAGCAATAATTCCATTTTTCTTAAGTTTTATTGGAATAAAAATGGTGAAACACAAAAGATTTTTCATACTAATTTTAGTCTCCGGAATATTAAGTCTAACCTTCATTGAAATATTTGATGAAAGCGACTTTATCCTCTGGCTTCCTCTGGCTTACTTTTACTTAAATGGATGGAAAAAATTGTCACTTAACAAAAATAAACTTTCAACTTATCTTTTTTACTTACTTTTCTTATTAAATAGCATTATAGAATTAAGCCGGATTTTCTTTGTATATAAATGAGTAAAAAATTAAAATTAACAATTCTGGTTTCATCGATAATCCTTGCCATAATCACAAGATTTTATAAACTTGGTGAAGCTCCAAAAGGCTTATATTTAGATGAAGCGGGACAAGGTTATAGTGCCTATTCTATCCTAAAAACAGGAAAGGATGAATTCGGAAAGGCTTTCCCGATAGTATTCAGGTCCTTTACTGACTTTAAAACTCCTGTTTATATCTATTTAATAGTCCCTCTGATACCAATATTCGGATTAACTAAATTTACGGTTAGATTTCCCTCATTTTTATTTAGTATACTAACACTACCCTTTTTATATCTTCTACTTAAAAAAATTACCCCAAAAAAATATAAAGAATCTATCCCTCTTTTAACAATATTTCTCCTTGCAATCTCCCCATGGCACATTCTCTTTGGCAGAACCAACTTTGAGTGCAATGTAGCTTTATTTTTTCTTATTTCCGGAATTTACTTTTTCCATAAAGGTTTAAGCAAACCCAAAAACCTGATAATTTCTGCTATTTTACTTGCTATTGCCATACCTTCTTATCACGCTCAAAGGTTGGTTACTCCTTTAATGGTTTTGATTCTTTTTATAAGACATAAAAAAAATCTTTTATCAAATCGATACTTAAAACCCTTAATTTTAGGGGGAGTAATTGCCCTTTTAATATCTATACCTACCTTGTCTGTTGCCACAACACCGGGATTTTTAGCAAGGGCACGAGGTTTAAACATCTTTTCCGCAGATAAACACACCCCCAGTGGCACTTTAAATCAACTACCCGATTCTATCAAACCAATAGCGAATAATAAAATCTTTCTAATTTCCAAAGAATTTGTATCTCTTTATATTTCCTACTTTTCTCCAAGAAATATGTTTCTTTTAGGCGATTACGGTCCGAGGAGTTCATTTCCCGAACTTTCAACATTCTTTATCTGGCAATTACCCTTTTATCTTTTGGGCCTTTATAAAATAATTAAAGATAAAAATCTTAAGGAATTAAGATATTTTACGCTTGCAATGCTTTTAATATCTCCTTTGCCTGCAGCAGTTACTCATGATCCATATTCTTCAATAAGATCCCTGCAAATGGTAATTCCGCTTTTAATTATAATAGGCTTGGGTCTTATAAGCTTTTGGGAAAGACTAAGAAAAAAACTTTCAAAAATAGCATTTTTAATTTTTTTATTTCTTTCAATAATCCATTCCTTCGGAAAACTATATAGTTCTATAATTATTTTAAATGAATATCACCGTGCAAATGAATGGGATTATGGTTGGGAGGAGGTAGCTCAAACCATTAAAAATCTTGAACCAAATATACCCATTATTGTAGATACCGCCAGACACGGTCCTTATATTGAATTATTATTCTTCCTAAAATACGATCCCAGGAGATTCCAAAATGATAATTTTGAAGTATCACCCTCTGAATACTATACTAAAATGACGCGACGTGATAATTGGAATTTGGGAAACATTAAAATCAGGCCGATAAACTGGGAATACGACACAATTAAACAACAATATCTGATAGGAGATAGGCTCGCAATATCCGATGGGCAAATTCAGGAACACAATTTAAAATTGGTAAAGGAAATATATTATCCCAACGGAATAATCGCATTTAAAATAGTCAAAACAAATCCAAATTAAACTTTTTCCTCAATGTTATTAACAATACCACAAAAAAAGAAAGTATAGACATAAAATCAGCAAACTTTCTCAAGGGAGTTTCCTTCCAAAAAAATCTTACCTCATGCACTCCCGAATTGATATCAACCGCAATCTGACCGTAAGGCTCCATAACTTTAATACTCTTTTCTATACCATCTACTTTTGCATACCAACCAGGAAAATAGTGTGAATTAAAAATCACCTGAGTAGGCTTTTCGCTTTGGACAATAACCCTCCAATCCACACTCGAAGTTTTAGTTAATCTTATAATATCAGCCTCCGTTTCGATTTTAAAAGATGGTAAACTGTTTGGTCTCTTTACCACCCAATCAGGCATTAGTAAATAATCTTCACTGTAATTTTTATATTCTTCTGAAACACTTCCACTTTTTCCGCTTATTTCTTCTCTAGCGAAAAAGGTTTTCAAATACTGATCATCTTTTTTATAAGTTATTTTACTCGGCTTAAAGTAAGAAAAGGTCAATCCCAAAGATAAAAAAATAATCAAAAAGGCACTCCAAAGGTTAGTCTTTCCAGGTAAGCTTTCAGCCACAAACGCTCCTAAAATACCAGTAAAAAAGGTTGTTAAGAATAAGAGTCTCCAGGGAAACTGAACCATCTGATATATCGGAAGTAATTTCCAAAAAGGCAGTGATCGTATATTCATAAAAAACAAAGCCAATAAAAAGCCCAAAATTGCTATCGTAATTAAATTTCTTATAGACTTTTCTTTTAATAACCTTCGATTCACAACGAGAAATAGTAAAGATATTATAAATACGGCCAAATTTACAAATCCTATTTGGAAAGAAAGACTATCTCCCGAACCCCAAACCGATGCCCCATAACCCCAGGAAGGAATTATCAACTGTTTAAAAAAAGGAAAGTGGTCTTCCAATAAAAAATGCGTTCTTGATGGAAAAATATGCTTTTCGCTGATTGCAGGAAACCACCAATAGAAACTAAGGCCAACACCTAGAAAAAATGATTTCACCAAAGATACTAGACTTTTTATCTTATTCTTTATCCGGAATAATTCCAACAACGCAAAAGATCCAATAAAAACCAATGACAAAAGCCAGATATAATTATGAGATAAGATGAATAACGCTAAAATTAGCGATAAAATCACGATATTTTCTGATTCAGGTTTTTCAATCAATCGCTTAATTGCCCAAAATACAAAAGGTAAAAACGCCAATGCCAAAGCTTCACCCATAGCACCTCTTACATAAATTTGAACTGCTCTGTAAGGGGTATAAACAAAAAGAAAAGCACCAGCAAAAGAAGCATTTATTTCAAAGAACTTTCTTAATAAAAGAAACATCCCTAAAAACGAAAGTACTAGCGTGATTATAAAAACAAATTTAAAGGAAGAAATTAAACTTCCCGTAATCCAAAACCAAAAGGCACCGATATAAAAAGGTAGCACATAATAATAATTAAAAAGTGGATAGCCATATTCCCAACTAAAATCCGGCCCCAATCTTGGTGGCAATTGCCCTGATTCAAATGCCTTGTACATTTGATAAATATCAGCAAAATGATGAAGATCGTGCGGTTCATAAAAACCTGGCAGTACCAAATAATAGATAGATGGAATAAAAAATAAAATCAATAATATCCACTCTCTTTTAAAAAAACTCCTTAGTTTATTCTTCATTTCTAGCTGCATAGATTAATAGAGAAGTTATTAATCCCAAAAATGTAATAACTGAAATTGTATTTGCAAGAGTTCTTATTGGAGTATTAATAAACCTGCCACGAACCAAATAACTCCCCTTTCTAAGAGTGGTACTTATAAGACCATAATCACCGTGAATATCCGGCTTGATAAGCTTATCATCGATTATCAAAATCCAGTTAGGGAAATACATAACAGGAATTTCAACTTTACTTTCTTCATATATATTTGCATCAAAACTGAATCTATTTGAAGAAACTTGAAAATTTTCAATATTACCGGATCCTTTTATAATAATTGGCTTATCAAAAGCTTTAGAGGTAGGTGCAATTTTAGCTGTTTTTGGAAGATAATCTAAAATAGCCGCTTTCTGCTGCAACTTATAAGCCTCACCACTTAATTTTTCTTCATCAGTCACTTTAAACGAATAAACTAGAGGAACAAAATATTTCACATTCAATATTATTGCTAAAATGGTTGTTATACCAACAAGAGGTATTGACACTAATCGATAAATCTTTCCTAACGCACCACCAGCAAAAGACAAGAAAAAAATCGACAAACCCAAAAACCTCCATGGAAACTGAACAAACTCTATCATTGGCACGTTTAACCAAAAGAAAATTGAACGAGAATGAGTAAGGAATGTACTGAAAAGGAAAAGTCCCAAAAACATAAAGGTTAAAATTGCGTCTAATCTTCTGTCTTTCTTTCTTAACCATAATAAAGCCAATGGAAGCAAAAGAAATATTAGCCACCAGTGCGGCCAACCAACTTGAAAGGACATCTCATCATTAGTTCCAAAAACAGATGGTCCGTCATCCCAAAAACGGCTAAAAAATAACTGATGCAAAGATACAAAATGAGCCCTAAAATCGCTATAATCTGATGTCAGATAATAAGATTGTATGAGCGATCTTTCAAATAAGGCGGGAATTAAAAAAAAAGAAGCTAATCCTAAACCCAAAAATCCTGATAATCCAAGATAAAATATATTTTTTAGCTTTTTTAACTTCAGCAAACAAAATATAACCCATGATAAAGTAAAAGGGAAATAGATCATTGTTGATATATTATGAGTCATAAGTAAAAATGCCACCGAAATAGACCCCAAAACTATATTTGAAAAAGAAGGCATTTTGATAATTTTATAAATTAAAAGCCAAAGAAAAGGAAGTATTGCCAAAGCAAATGATTCCGCCAGCGCACCTCTCACATAAATATCCAAGGCATGATAGGGTGCGTAAGTATAAAGAACAGCGGATAAAAATCCTCCCAGCTTTCCCCAGAATTCTTTCGCGAGTAGATACATTCCCAATACTGACGCAACCAGTGAAATTGCAAAAAGCAATTTTACAGTTGCAAGTATTGATAAGGGAGTCAATATTCTTATTAAAATACCTAAATAATAGGGCAGTGCGCTATAAAAATTAAACATTGCCTGACCATAACCCCATGCCATATCAGGCGCCCAACGGCAAGGAATTTGCCCATCGGAAAAACACTTTTCCATTTCTAAAATACGCATCGCTTGAAGGTCATCATGCATATTGAAATACCCCGGTGTGAAAAGAAAAGAATAAGTAGGCAATGTAAAGATTAAAAGTATGATATAAGGAATCAGTTTTCTCATTTCTTCATTTTTTTCTTTTTATATATCGGTATTACCAGAAACGATATAAAAGTAATTATATTTGAAAAAGATCTAATTGGTGTATCATATAACCTCACTTCAACATCATTTTCACCGTTGATAAGATTTAAGGTAATTAAACCTAACTCATTTTCATAATCAAATTGGGTTTCTTTACCATTTAAAATTACCCTAAAATTAGGAAAATAATACAAAGGTAACCGAATTCGAGATTCTCCATTGGAAACAATTTTATAAGTTTGCCAGTTACTACCCTTTTGAGAACTTAAGACACTAATATCTCCACTGATTAAAATTGGCTTCTCTGGAGCAGGCTCATCTGGGGCTTTTTTGGCATAAACCGGCAGATAATCATAAAGGCTTATCGTAAGTTGTTTTTGCCATGATTCACCCGAAAACTTTTGATCATCATTTATATCAAACCATTTCAAAGGTCTAAAATAATAAACATTAAAAAGCATAACCAAAGCAATCAATACTCCCGCAACTATCCTCGAAACATTTTTATTTTCCCTTAAAAGATAACCTATTCCACCCAAAGACAAAGAGAAGAAAAAAATCGATAATAACAAAAATCTCCATGGAAATTGTAAATACGATAAAAATGAATCAAATACCCTCCAGATAATCAATGATCTAGGATGTATCATAAAAAGCGAGATAAAACCTAAAATTAGCAAAAATAAAGACAATCTTATTTCCTTTTTCTTTCTTAAAAAAAGAAAACTAACCAAAACAACCAACGGCAAAGTCCAATGCAATAATCCTACCGAAAATGACGCATCATCGTATCCACCACCCTCCGACGAACCATAACCCCAATAGCTTTGGAATAACAAGCTTTTAATACCCACAAAATGTGAAATGTAATTAAAATATCCAGAGATTAGCGTATCTATATGAACATAATGTTTCTCAAAAAAAGCAGGTAATATAAAAAATGAAGATAATCCCAAACCCCAAATTAAGGAAGTTCCCAAATATTTGGCCGTAATTATTACTTCAGATAATCTAAATCTTTTTTCTTGATGAAGTAAAAATAATACCCAGAGAAAAATCAAAGGGGTAAAGAACATAGCTGTAATACTGTGCGACGTAAATAGAGCAGCACTAGATAATGCCAAATATAAGATATGATCTCTTTCTTTTAAAACAAGCTTTCTTGCTGACCAAAAGATAAAAGGTATAATTGAAAGGGCAGCCAACTCTCCTAGCGCTCCCCTTACATACATATCAACAGCTCTATACGGAACATAAATATAAAATACCGAGCTTAATATTCCTCCTAGTTTACCCCACAAAGAACTTGCCAAAAGACACATAGCATAACAGGAGACTAAAACCGAAAACACTATAAACAATTTAACACTGTCCAAGTAACCCAGACCGAAAAAATGAAAAACCCACATAATATAATACGGAAGCGGAGCATAATAATTAAATTGAGGATAACCATACCCATATCCCATATCAGGTACCCAACGGCAGGGAATTTGCCCATCAGATATGCACTTATCAATCTGCAAAAGACGCATAGCCTGCATATCATCATGCATTGGATAAAAACCCGGGCGAAGCAAAGAAGAAAAAGAGGGAATACAAAGTAAAAAAAGTAAAAAAAAGATTTTGCTCATACTAGATTATGATTAACAATTTTTCTTTTGAAAATTTACCTCAATCATAAAAGCCAAATAAATTATTAAGACGAATTTTAAATAAATCTCTGGATGTTTCAAAAATAACTTTTTTCAACTTTACTCTGGTATCCTTCCTATTTACCCAATTCACTGGTAGCTCAACAATTTTATAACCGTACTTTTTTGCCAAAAACATTATTTCGGCATCATAAGCCCATCCTGGAATCAAAGAATTCTTAAAAATCTTTTTTGCAGCTACCTTACTAAATCCTTTAAATCCGCAGGTAAAATCGGTTAATTTCACTCCCATAAACGTCCTCGTCAAAAAAGTGAAAATTCTACCCATATTTTCCCTATACCAGGGTTGGTGCACTTTAATTTCTGCTCCTTTTACTCTCCTTGAAGCAATCACTACATCCTCTCCCCCTTTTAAAACATTTAAAAATTTCTCAATATTACTAAGATCAACCGATAAATCAGCGTCCATAAAGATAATAAATTCACCTTTTGCTTTAAGAATCCCTCTTTTTAATGCAGCCCCCTTGCCTCTATTTTCCTTTAGCCTAATGTATTGAACCTTCTTTTCCGCGAATTTTTTGACAATTTCCGAAGTTCTATCCTTACTTCCATCATCCACCACTAGAACCTCCCAGCTAAAATTCCTATTTTCCAAATAAAAGAGAACTTTACGAAGGGTATTTCTAATTATTTTCTCTTCATTATAGGCAGGAATTACGATTGATAGTTCAAATTCTTTTTTCATTGATAATCATTTATTGATAATATCACAAAGAAAGTCTAGAAGTATTATTCTCTAACTGCCGATAATTTCAATTAAATAAAGTTCTTCTCGAGTATTATCGGGCATAAGTGCTTTTGGAAACTTCTCAATAAGCTTAATTTTAGGGTTGTCTAAATTTAATAATAACCTTGATGAATTCACTACAAGATACGTTTTATTCCCTGAAACTTTAGACTCGATAAGCGGTTTGGGAATTTCTCTTATTGGCTGTCCGACCCCCACCACGGTTATTTCAGGTAAATCATTTAAATATATCTGCAATCCATCGGGCAAAGTTCCAAAATACCCCTCTGTCCCTACTACTATTTTCTCGTTCGGTTTATTTTCATAAAGATTTCTCAAATACATTGATATTTCTTTAATACCATATCCCGATGTCCACTCTTCAAAATATCCTGACCTTTCGCTTCTTGGAAGATTAGCTGATTGAGGTTCAGTTATAAGAAGATAATCAATGTAAAGACTATGAAAAATAAATATAAAAAAAGTCAAAAAAGATAAAAAATAAATTTTTTTTCCAAACAAATTTCCGAACCGACCCGAAAGGTTCAAACCTAAATAACCCGACGGGTTGAATAGGTTCAAACCCCTCCCCTTTTTAGTAAAAACAAACTTGTTAATAGGATCAAATGGGTAAAAAAACAAAGAAGTTAAAATAAATAAATAAGGGATGGAAAAATAAATATAACGAGCTGTCAATATTTTTGAAAATTCAGCAACAACGAAAATAGGTATAAAACCCAAGGCAACTAAAACCAATGTTTCTCTTCTAAACTTTTTAAAGCCCCAATAAAGTCCCGCTAAAAATAGTAATACAATAAAACTTGGTCCCATTATCCAAAAATATTCCCAGATTCTACTTAAAAAGGGTAAAAGCGGATCGAAAAAACTTTCTACCAAGTGATTAAGTGGATAAACATAATCCTTATTTCTTATAGATATCATATGAAAATTAGGTCCTAATCTTAATATGTTATAAAACCCGTAAGCTATCGAAATAGTGAAGGTAAAAAGAAAAACAAAAACAGAAAGATCATAAAATTTGTCCTTAAACTTCTTAGGCCAATTATAAATAAATAATGTTAATGGTAAAAACAAAACAAAAATTAAAGCTGGAGATTTGGTCAATAAAGCTCCTCCTAAACAAAACCCGGCTAAAATCGCGGTATCTAATCTTACTTTCTTTATAGTAATAATAGTAAAAAGAATAAATAAAACTCCAAACATAGAAAGCATAGAATCAGAAAGAGCCATAGAATCAAAAAAAACTGTAAATGGGGAAATCGCGTAGATTAATCCAGAAACTAAACTAGCCTTTACTGATTCAAATAATAAAAGCGATAAAATCATAATTCCTCCCGTTGAGATCAAACCACAAATTGCGGACAAAATTCTTCCTGCAAATAACGGGTCATTAAAAATCTTTAAAAATGGTATTGTTATCCACATAAAAAGAGGTTGTTTTCCATCAGATAAAGGGACAAACCTCAATGATGGTTCAGATCTCATCATTTGAGACCAATGTATATAAATTGCCTCGTCGCCAAATATTGGCTGTTTATCAAAATAAATTCTTAAAACACGAAGACCAAAAGAGCAAAACAAAATAAAAAAAAACCAAAAAATAAAAACTTTCCACTTCAAAATTATCTTTATCATCTTACAACTTTGAATACATTCCCTTGAGATCATTAATTTTTACTCTTAATACCTGTTTAAACATGTCAACAGATTCTTTTAAATACCTTTTTAAAGCACTGCCTTTACTAGTGCTTATATCCTCATCTTTCCACAAAACTTTCACTTCGCGAATTTTACCTCCGATTTTATTAATTAAATGTAATAGCTCAACATCGTAAGATGTTACAGTCCATCCCTTAACTTCTTTTGTCTTTTTAAAAAATTCCAAACTGGGAAAAGTCTCTAAAAGAACACTCTTTTTAAACAATTTAAAACCGCACTGGGTATCATCGATATTTGGTAGCAAAAATAACTTTCTAAAAGAAGCAAAAACAAAAGAACCTAATTTCCTGTATAAAGGAAAATTTTTTCTCTTTAATCCTCGAGAACCTATTATTGCATCATAACCATTTTCAATATACGGAATGAGTTTTTCTAGTTCTGTTATTGGAGTTGACTGATCCATATCAGTAAAAAGAATATAATTACCTTTTGACTTTTTTATCCCGTAAAACAAAGCGTACGGTTTCCCCCCGTGTGGATTTTCCAAAACCTTAAAATTCTTATACTTACTAACTTCCTTATTTATTAAGTCAAGGCTTTGATCAGAACTTCCATCATCCGAAATAATAACTTCCCAACTAAAATTTTTATCTTTAAGATAATTATAAACAGATTTAAGAACTCCCCTTTTCAGGTTCGATTCCTCATTGTAGCATGGGATTATTACCGATAATAAAATACTTCCCATTCTAAAATAATCTTACTTAGTAAATCCAAACATGGGATCTGTCAAATTTGAATTTTCTCCCGAACAACTTTCAGTTACTTCTTCTTTAGTATAACGCGAATAATCAGGATAAATAAGACCAAGCGACCCGAAAGTCTTGTCAACTTTAATATCATCTCTTAACGGAAAAACTATTGTGTAAACAGGAGAATTACTTTCAGGTCTGTTAACATGCATTCCTAACCACCAAAAAAGGTATCTATAGCCCAAATTATAACCAGGTTTGGTAATATAAGAAACCGAAACACAAGGATAACCGTTCATAATCGCATTCCTGCGTATTTCTTTAACTAAATTTTTCCTCTCATAATATCCACTCCTATTAAATGGATAATTAACAAGATTTTTATAATTAAAATAGCAAAAAACAATAAGAAAAATAATTCCAATAATTCGAGTCTTTCTTCTTTCCAATAAATTGCCAACCAAGATTGAAATCACAGCTATATAAACAACAATAACGCCATTTAGATAATATTCTGATACAATTTTTGAATATGTCGAAAAAAAAGCTACATATAATAAAATCCAGGATAAAAAAATAATTCCTAAATCTCTCCTAATAACTTTCCTGTATATCATCATCAAAAGAACCACCAAAGGAATTAGAGAAAACAAATCGTATTTGATATTTGTTGCACCTCCAAAAACAAGGTCGTTCAAATTTTTTCCCATCAAATGAAATACTCTGATAAATTTACCTATGCCATGATAAACATCCATCTGGTTGGTGGTGAGAGAAGTTATTAAAGCTTTTGTTTGAATAAAATTATGACGAATCTCAAAAACGATCAAAGGTGTGTTTAATACAATAAAAAACAAAAGTCCCAGCAGTAGAAATTTAATATTTACTTTCTTTATAAAGAAAAACAAAACAATAAATAACAATGAAAAAGGCAAAATTAGGGCAAAATTAATATGCCAAATCAAAGCGCCAAGGACAGCAGACAAAATAAATGCCTTTAACTGTTCATTTATCAAAAAAAGATGAACAGTATACAAAAACCAAACCGACCATAAAAAAACAGGTGCAGTAGGGACCACCTCTCTTTCAGTAAAAACAATAAACAAAGAAACCGCATGAATCAAAGAAGCCACCAATGCAATAAATTTGTTAAATATTTTATTAAAAACATAAAAATAGGATATCGTAGTAAAAACCCCCAAAAGTGAAGCCAAAAACACAACCCCATATGGATCCATATTAAACATAAGATAAAAAGGAATTTGTAAATAATAATAAAGCCCACCTATAAATATACCTTGGGTTGAAGTCTCCTGACCAATTAGGCGAAAGTGTTTGTCGAAAACAATATCTTTAACAATCCATCCAGCCAAATCATAATCGTGGCTATAGGACAAAAGCCTTTCAGCGTCAAAAATTCTTAAATAAAAACTGACAAAAATAATCAAGATAATTGTAAAGATAAAGACAAATTTAGTCAAAAATTTCGTCATATTCTCAATCTTCTCTGAACAGTAACCCCGCCAAATTTCACTTCCTTTTCCAGAATACTATTTTCCTCATATCTTGAAAGCCAGTTTTCCAATCTTTCAGGATGAGGTGGATCAATTTCAAATAATACATAAACTACATTCTCCTGCTTGTTTTTTTCCCAGTTACAAAGACTTTTCCCACAACGCACATTCCCCTGCCATAAAAATAGATATTCGTAGGAATGAGGAATCACCGGAGGAACATATACATCTATATTAAATTTATCCAATTCAGACGCGTCGTCAAAAACCCAATTCACAGCATCGAGTTCATTACCCAAAGTTATGTGAGTCGGACCATCTGTTCCGGCAGAAATATAATTCTTAATGAGTGGTATGTTTACATTCAAAAATACAACTAAAAAAAGCAAAACTAAAATCTTACCTAATAAATTTTTCCAAAAGTATCCTAGCCCAATCGAAAAAAGCAAAACCGCAGGTAGATAATAACCTGTCATATAATAGTCATAAATATTGCCGTAATTTCCTTGAAAAAAGATATAACCAATCAAAGGAATACCGATAAAAATTGACAAAATAATTATTGCCTTCGAATTTTTTTTAAGTGTCAAAAATATACCCAATAATCCAAGTAGATAATAAACGCCAGAGTATTTTATTTCTCTTGGAAAAATTTTAGAACTAAAAACATTCCAGAAATAATCTCTTTTTTTTATTAAATTATAAGAAGTAAAAGGGTTTTTAAAACTTTTCTCTTCAAATATCACTTTACTAAAATTATCCAGAAGTATATTCTCGTGTCTAAAATTGAAAATAATTTGCGGAAGCAGGGTAAGCAAAAGAATTAGTGTCGAGAATATAAAAGTTTTGAAAGAAAACAATTTTTTTCTAAGCAAAACTAGATAGACAATAAAAATAATCACCATAGGAATGTAAAATATAGCACTTGCTGCCTCAAGCTGAAGTGAAATTCCAACCAAAATTGCTACAGAAAACCAGAAGGTCTCACTTTTTTCAGTTTTATCCTCAATTATCTTCCACATAGAAAGAAGGAGTAAAACGCTGGTCAATAAAATCGGCGTTGGGTTTGCAAGCCAACGACCTGCCTGAACAAAGTAATAAGAAAAACCAGAAATTATAGCTGCTATCAAACCTGTAAATAAGCTTTGCATCCGCCATCCCAAATAAAAGACAACACCTATTGCTATCACCGACAAAAAAGCCAAAAATATGGCTGGATAAATAGGATTTCCACCACCTATCAAATAAAAGGGGGCAATCAGGTAATAATAAAAAGGTCCTAAAAAAATTCCTTCCAATCCTGTAACAGGCCCAACTAAAAAAGGCTTTCCTTCGTGCCAAAACCTCCAAATAACTAAAGCGTCTCTTCCCTGATCATAATAAAAACCTAAAAGTTCTGAAATTCTATAAATTCTTAGAAAAAAACTAAAAGATAATATTAACGCTAGAACCGCATAAGTAAATTTATAACGTCTTATACTTTTAAATAGCAAATTCTTAAATTTTTTTATAATTTTCATAAAGTCTAAATATTTTTCTAACTAAATAAGATTAGGCCTTTGATATTTTTTAATAAAGAAGCTCATTGGGAAATTTTCGTATACTTTCTAGCCACATTTAAAATGAGATTTAAAGCACTTTTAAATGATTTTCCGTGAATTTTAGCACCCGATGCCGCTTTATGACCTCCTCCTCCCAATTCCAAAGCTATTCTTGACGTATCAAAATAATTTCTTGATCTAAAACTCACTGATATTTCATTTTTCTCTTCCTCAATAACAAAGAAGCCAAAATCAGTTTCACTTGTTGATTGTGCAAAAAGATCACAAGAAGAATCTTTTGCATTTCGAAGTTTACCAAACTTACGATAAATTTCATAAGGAATAGCAGAGTAGACAAATTTATTCTCCTTGTCAACCTTAAGCCTAGTCAAAACCTCGCCCCAAAATTTAAGCAATTTAATATCATTGTTCCTGTATAAACGAGACACTATCAAATCCTTATTGGCGCCCATTTCTAAAAGTTTTATAAAGGCAGAATAAGTCTTTTCAGTCTGATTAGGATACCTGAAAAGACCAGTGTCGCTAATTATCGCTGTTAAAAGGGCATTGGCCGTATTTAAATCAATTTTAATCCGCCAATCTTCAAACAATCTAAAGATAATTTCTCCTGTTGAGGAAGCTTTTTCATCAACAATATTAATATCACCATATCTTGAATTTGTATAATGGTGATCAACAACTATTGATGGTATTGAAGGACGAGGTGCTTTTATGTCACTTGTTACCATATCCCAACTGGATGAATCCAAAATTATAAATAAATCATAATTTTTAAAATCAAAATCAAAAAAATTAACATTTCTCTTAATCAAATCATAATTATCCAAAAATTCTACTCCCTCATAAAGCTCCTTACTTGGACAAACTACATCTACCTTTTTACCCATATTTCTTAAAACATTAAAAAGTGCCAATGTACTTCCGATTGAATCAGGATCAGGACCTCGATGACAATTAAGCAAAATACTTTCTGATTTTTTAATTATTTTTAGTATTTTTTTAGCTTCCTTGTAATTGTAGTTCATTTTTACAAAAACCCGAAAGGTTCAAACCTATTCAACCCGACGGGTTGATTACGTTCAAACCTTTCGGTTTGAATTTAGAAATTTTCAATTTAGAAATTCATCTCAAGCCTTCCATTTTAATATTACAATATGATACATGCAAGGTTCGGTACTGAAATTAACAGATATAAACACTCAATATTTAAACTTCAAAACCCTATAATCTGACCTCTTTCTTTCAACTTTAAGCCCAGCCTCTCTCATCAAAATTGCAGGGTGAGATAATATACCATAACTTATATAAACGCTATCTGTATATTTTTTTACTTTAGATATAACTTTAATTAAAGCATCTGCCTTATCAAAATTAGCAGGAATTGAAATCAAAAGTTTTGTTCTTTTATCCCATTTTTTAAGATCGTAAGGTGTTTTAATTTCATAAAAATCTTCAACTTTCTCAAATACTACATTTTTAGAAAGATGTTCTATATTTAAAAGTTTAAGAGGATAAAAACTTCCATCTTCATCTATTAAAAGTTCCAGTGAATTATAACTATCAGACAAAATACCTCTAACAATATTAATTTTGGGCAAAAAATTCCTAAAAATTTTTTTGGCTAAATCGTCTTTTACAGGATATATGGTTTTATATTTAACGCATCCTTCTACCACATAAGGTACTTTTCTCTCTTTTTGATATAAATACCAGATACTCTCACCTTCACCAAAAATTGCACTATCCATATTCAGCGAATAATCTGCATTCCAATCCCCTTCAATAAATTCCAAAAGGAGACCTTCTTTTATCTTGCTAATTGTTCCCGCATACTTTGCATGCATTAGATTATGGATAAGAATTGTCAAATCCTTGCGAATATTTTTAAGATAAAATTCATAAGCCTTATCAAAACTGTTCGCTATAGTTCGTGGCAAATGTATCGTTTTAGTCGGATGAGAAAATCTGCAAGATAATTCATCTCCGTCTTCGAATCCAGAATTTTCTAAGTCTTTAATAAATTTTTCCTTTGAAGGTAAACTTGGAGAGATATACAAATTTTCCTTAAAAATCCCTTTTTCTTTAAGAAGTTTTAGAGTGTAAGCTTTAATACCTATTTTATTTATTTCTTCCTTCATATATTTTTTCTAAAAAACCATAAGAAAATACCATAATGTCTTGCTTTATTGCGCTGAAACAGTAAAGCAAAAAGACTTAGAACCACCACTCACTCAACATGCACAAGTTTATAGACCGTTACTCCTGAAATATCCCATTCACCATCAATCTTACTCCAACCAAAATTGGCAATTTCCGCTTTAGGACTATGAGTAGGATCACATTTTTCTTTCGGCAACTCACAAACGACAAATAAAATATCAGCTAGAGTTTTTTCCAAATTAAGAGGATTTATATCCAAAACCTTTTTGCCATTTTTTTCCAAAAAATACTGATATCCATCCTCATAATTCCTCTCCGCAATAACCGCTAAATTAAATCTTGAATTTCCCGCCTTTTCAGCTATCAAGTTGGCAACTTCCCGAGCCCTTTGCATCTGGCGATTGGGAGGATATTTCAAGGGATTATTTTGAATATCCAGATATACCAAAAAAAATACAAAAAAACCAATCAAAACATGAAAAAAGCTAAATTTTCTTTCCTCCAGAAATACCTGAAACACTCCTCCCAAAAAGATAAATAGACCAGGTGAAAAAAAACCATAGTAATGATCATAAATTTCCTGTTTATAAACACCCAAGCCCAATAGTGCAAAACCCATCCAGGCTAATAAAATTAAAAAAGCCCGATTTTTTTTGCCCTTCAATCCAAATTCTCTCAATCTTAAAATAACCCATATAAATCCTGCCCATAAAATTGTATTTAACCACTTTCCGTATTTTTCATTAGTAGCAGTAATCAGTCTTGTTGAAATCTTCTGAGTTAAAGGTATTAATTTGGGAATAGCACTCCAAGGACGTGCCGAAACGGTTGTCTGCCTCACCGTGAAAAAGGTCTTTATCGCCGAAAAATTATTCCAACCATGACGGGCATCAAAAATCAGCAAAGGAGACATAAGAAATAAAAAAATGCCAAAGCCTAATACTGAACTTTTAATGAAATTCTTTTTAATTAATTCATCTCCTCTTGTCAATTTAAATACCCTTTTAAAACCCAAAAACCAAAATAAGACAAGTACAGGAGCAAGAAGCAAACCCAAATAATGTGATTGAAGAACAAACGCGTAAGAAACTGCAAGCACAATTTGCCAAAACAAATTTTCCTTCCTTAAACTATTGGTACTTTTTGTCGGAATTAACCAGATCTTCCATACCGAATAAATGCATAGTAATGCAAAAAAAGGCATTATATTTGGATTCCAAGATGAGCGTGAATAGGCAATTACAACCGGTGAAATAGAATATAAAGTAACGGCTACAAAAGCTGCCCCCTTACCAAACCAATCCCGACTTACCCACCAAACTAAAAAACAAGTAAAAATCCCTAGAAAAGCCACAAAAATCGACGGTCCAACCGGTGAAAAATTTGCCAAAAACAAACTCGGTGCAATAAGATAATAATACAAAGGCCCCAAATACATATTACCAATTGATGTCCCTGGACCTATCAAAATCGGATCGAAATTTACAAGGAGTCTTCTGACAACAATCGCATCTCTTCCCTCATCCCCCAAAAAAGTCATATATTCATCTATCCTATAAAGTCTTAGAAAGGCTGCGATTAAAAGTATCGCAAATAAAAAGATTGCCTCCCAACGATTTTTTTTAAACCATTTTCTAAGTTGTAAATGGTAAACCCTAAATTTTCTCTTCATTTCAACTGCCACCAAAGTTTCAAAAGGTCTCGAATGCTGCGAAAAACCACTTTTAAATCAGCGCCAGTTTGTTTCCCAAACTTTCTTGGATAGTGACTTACCTCAACTTCCGCAAATTCAAAACCAAATCGTTTCGCTTTAGTTAGCATCTCAATCTGTGTAACCTTCTCTTCGCCCACCAAAGGCTGTACACTTTGGTATACCTTCCTTCTGATCATTTTGAAGCCGCAAGAATAATCCTTAACCTTAAGACCCAACAAAATCCTTGGCAAAAGTTTTGACCAAAAAAAGGTAAAAACTTTACGAATAAAAGGATCAGCTCTTTGCCTCCTTATTCCTAAAATAAGATCTGCACCTGTTTCTTTTTGTTTACTAATAAATTTTGTAATTTCCGAAAAGTCAAACTGCCCGTCAGAGTCAGAAAAAGCTACCCATTCATATTTGGCGTTGGAAAAGCCAGTTTTCAAAGCACCCCCATAACCGCGATTGGGTCTATGATGAATTACCCTTATTCTTCTATCTTTTTTCGCTATTTGGTCAACTATCTGAGGAGTTTTGTCCTTTGAACCATCTTCAACAATTATTATCTCCCATCTTTGAGAAATCTCCTCTAAAACTTTCTTTGCATCAGATACAACCTTTCTGATATTTTTTTCTTCATTGTAAGTCGGAAAAAAAACGGATATCTCTTTTATTACCTTCACCATATATTATTGAAGTCTAGCACAAATACGAATCAAACTTCCAATAAAATTTGCTATCGTCAAAATTCAAACAATCCACGAAATCAATATTATTGAAGATCTTATAAAGTTTAAGAAAAAAATACTAAAGATGGTTTACAGAACGAATGCAAAATTTTATTCAAACAAAAAATGTAAGACACTAACTATAAAAAAATAAATCTCAAACTTTTAATATAATAAAGTCAATTCTAAATAACAAAACATTATAATTAAGATGTTAAGAAACTATCGAGTTTTACTAATCAATCTATTTAGATAATTTCTATATATATCGTTTGTCGTTACTATACCAACCAACCTTCCATTCTCCACTACAGGCAACCTTCTGATGTTATGAACAAGAAACATAGCACAAGCCTTAAGAACATGATCATCAGGATTTATCGTATAAACCCTTTTTCTCATAAAACTCTTTACTTTTTTATTTACCAATCTTTTTACATCACCCTCAATATTTTTATAATTAATGTAAAATTCTATATCCTTGTAAAACTTTTTCTGATCCGGAAAAAGCATGTAAAAAAGGTCTTTTTCTGAAACAACACTCAAAACTTTCTTCCCCCTTCCTAAAACAACAACCCCGGAAATTTTATTCTTAACTAAAATTTTAATCACCTTCAAGAAAGTATCATTCGGGTTTACAGTAATTACAGATTTTGTCATTATCTCTTTTATCAACATATAAAAAGGAAGTAATCTTTCAATCGGCTATATTGGCAGTATATTTTTTCTTTCTTCTGGCAATCTTCAAATCTACCAGACTTCTTCTTAGTTGATAAACAACTTGTAATTTTTCTTCTTTCGGAACCCCTTTTGCAAGAATCTCTTCTGCTTTCTTCCTCGCCATGATGGCTCGCTCTTCAGATATCTCATCAGACATGAGAACATCTTCGACTAAAAGCCTCGCTTTCTGATTTGAAAATTCAAAAATTCCCTTTCCAATAGAAAAACTCATAATTTCTTTAGGAGTCTTTACTAAAACCTCACCAACATTTAAAGGAATTACAATTGGCATATGTCTTGCTAAAATAGTTACCTGTCCTTCAATTGAAGGAAGAGTAACCTTTTCTACTTCACCGGAATAAATTTCACCACTTAAACTAACAATTTTGATTGTAAAATTCATGTTTTAAGGTCATCTATTGAACCTATCATATAAAAATCCTGCTCGTTTCTATCATCATACTTTCCCTCTAATATCTCGGAAAAGCCCCTGACAGTTTCGCTTATAGTTACGTATTTACCTGGTCTTCCGGTAAAAGCTTCAGCCACGAACATAGGTTGAGTTAAAAACCTCTGAATCTTTCTAGCTCTTGATACTATCAATTTATCTTCATCCGAAAGTTCCTCAACTCCTAAAATTGCAATTATATCTTGCAATTCTTTATATCTTTGTAAAACTCTCTGGACTTCTCGCGCAATAAAATAATGCTCTTCCCCAACTATTTCTGGATCCAACGCATTTGATGAAGAAGTTAAAGGATCCACAGCCGGATAAAGTCCTTGCTCGGATAATGATCTCTCTAAAGTAACAGTCGCATCCAAATGAGCGAAAGTTGTAACAGGGGCGGGATCTGTATAGTCATCCGCAGGCACATAAACGGCTTGAACTGAAGTAATCGAACCTTTATAAGTAGAGGTGATCCGCTCCTGTAGTTCTGCCATTTCAGTTGCTAATGTAGGTTGATAACCAACCGCTGAAGGAATTCTACCCAACAAGGCTGAAACTTCGCTTCCTGCTTGTGCAAAACGAAAGATATTATCGATAAATAAAAGTAAATCCTGATATTCATTGTCTCTGAAATATTCCGCCATTGTTAGAGCTGTCAATGCAACTCTAAACCTATTTGAAGGTGGTTCATTCATCTGACCATAAACCAAAACTGCCTTTTGCAAAACATCAGTCTCCTTCATCTCCCTTAATAAATCATTTCCCTCTCTGGATCTTTCCCCCACTCCGGCAAAAATTGAATAACCTCCATGCTTTATGGCAACATTGTGTATCAACTCCATAATGATTACCGTTTTACCAACACCTGCTCCTCCAAAAGCAGCAATTTTACCACCTTTAATAAATGGACAAATTAAGTCAATAACCTTTATACCAGTTTCAAATATCTCAGGAACAGTTTTTTGCTCAACAAGTAGAGGAGCTTCTTTATGGATAGGATGAAACATACTTTTCCTTAAAGCTCCCTTGCCATCAATCGGCTCACCCAGTACATTGAATACTCTACCCAATGTATCTTTACCAACAGGCACTTTGATAGATTCCCCTGTATTGTAAACAACAAGACCCCTCTTAACACCTTCAGTTGAACCTAAAACCAACGTCCTTACTAACCCTCCCTCCAGATGTTGCTGAACCTCTGCAACCAAATTTTTGCCTTCTGGATCTATTACAAGCGCATTTTTAACCGCGGGAATACTTTTTTCAAAACGAACGTCTACTACAGGACCAAATATTTGGACCACCCTCCCAAGGTCTTTTCCTTTTAAAATGTTTTTAACTTTAATCATATTAATTTTTAAGACTCAGTTGAGCAGTGGTAATATCACTAATCTCGGTTGTTATCATAGATTGGCGTTCTTTGTTATATTCTAGCGACAATAAACCTGACAATTCTCTAGAATTCTCAGTCGCGTTCTTCATTGCAACCATTCTAGCCGAATTCTCCGATGCTTCTGATTCATAAAAACTTTCCGCAATTTGTATTTCCAAATAAAAAGGAAGTAAACTGTTTAAAACACTTACTGGATCTGGTTCAAAATAATATACCACTTTTTCTTTGATAATTTCCTTATTTTCTTGATAATCGCCAATAATTTCAAAATGATCTCTTTTCTTCTCTTTTTCTAACAACAAGTTTGTAACAGGCAAAATTCTTTTAACTCTAGGTTTCTGAATCAAAATATTAATAAAATCTGAATAAACAACGTAAACAGAATCAAACTCTTCCTTAATAAACCCATCACTTATCAATTTTACCAAACTTCCAACCAAAGCTTGAAAATCTTTAGTTTCAGAAAAATCCGCAAGCAATTTCCCATTTTTGACTGCAAAATATCTTCCCTTCTTTCCAACAGTTATAAAATAATGTTCTATCCCTTGACTTTCTTTCAGATTTTTACCCACAAACTTGAAAAGATTGTTATTAAGACTTCCCACCAACCCTCTATTGGTTGATATAAGAATATAAAGATCAGCTTTTACAACCTTAGGATCCCTCATTAAAGGTACTTCTTCTTGTTTTGTATTACTCGCCAACAAACTTACAAGTTCATAAATAATCTGAGAATAAGGTTTTGCTTTCAAAGCCTTATCCTGAGTTCTTTGTACCTTGGATGCAGAAACCATTTCCAAAGCTCTGGTAATTTTTCCAATATTCTTTATCGATAAAACCCTTTTTTTAAGCAGTCTTAAATTCGCCATAATCAATCTCCCCTGTCTTGTGAGTCTTTAAAAACAAAGTTTTAAACTCATCAACAACTTTCTTTAATTTCACCTCTAACTTTTCATCAAAATCTTTTTTTTCTACCAAATATCTAACAAGTGACTCATATTTACTGTAAACAAATTTTAAAAACTCCTCCTGAAATTCAGGAATCAAATCCAAAGCTACATCATCAAGTACCCCATTCACCGCAAGATAGATAACCAGTACCTGATCTTCAACTTTCATAGGAGAATACTGCTTCTGTTTGAGAACTTCTACAATCCTTTTCCCTCTTTCTATTTTTTGTTTGGTTGCTTGATCAAGATCGGTGGCAAATTGTGCAAAACTTGAAAGTTCATAATACTGCGAAAGATCAAGTCTTAACTTTCCAGCCACCTTTTTCATAGCTCTTATTTGCGCCGATCCTCCAATTCTTGAAACCGACAAACCAACATTTAAAGCCGGTCTTATTCCAGCGAAAAACAAATCCGGTTCAAGATAGATTTGCCCGTCTGTTATAGAAATAATATTAGTAGGAATATAAGCAGAGACGTCTTGAGCTTGTGTTTCAACAATTGGCAAGGCAGTTAAGGAACCACCACCTTTTTCATCCGATAACTGACACGATCTTTCCAAAAGCCTTGAATGAAGATAAAAGATATCCCCCGGATAAGCTTCTCGTCCGGTTGGACGTCGTAGAAGAAGTGAAATTTCTCGATATGACCAAGCGTGTTTTGTTAAATCATCGTAAATCACCAAAGCATGGCCTCCTTTTTCCATAAAATATTCACCAATTGCACATCCTGCATATGGAGCCAGATATCTTAATGCTGCCGAATCCGAAGATGTTGCAGCCACAATTATTGTCTTCTTTAAAACACCGTACTCATCAAGTTTTTTTATAGTCTCAGCCAATTTAACTCTCTTCTGGCCAATGGAAACATATATACAAATGACATCTGAGTCCTTTTGATTAATAATTGTATCAACAGCAATAGCAGTCTTACCTGTTTTTCTATCCCCTATTATAAGTTCACGCTGACCTCTTCCTATTGGAATCATGGAGTCAATCGCCTTGATTCCAGTTTGCAAGGGAGTATCAACGGGTTTACGTTCAGTCACACCTGGAGCTACTCTTTCAATAGGCATCGGTTTTAACCTTGAGAATTTTGCACCTTCATCTATTGGCTTTCCCAAAGGATCAACAACTCTACCCAACATCTCCTCACTAACTCCCACTTCCAAAAGTCTTCCAGTAGTATAAGCAAATCCGCCTAGATTTAGATTTTCAAACCCACCTAAAACAATCACCCCAACTTTTTTTTCTTCTAAGTTCATAACCAAGCCAAAAACACTATTCCCAAAATCTATAATTTCACCAAACATAGCATCCATCATCCCACTCAGCCAAACTACTCCATCTGCCAATGAAATAATCTCTCCTTTTCTTTTATCTTCATTCATAGAATTTTCCGAACT
>Ga0209102_1000230_pt1 | contig 39273 bp, 31 predicted proteins | sample ConPoolayeHmetaG_FD_185483 | JGI IMG/M metagenome (GOLD analysis project Ga0209102, IMG submission 185483) | Hot spring microbial mat communities from California, USA to study Microbial Dark Matter (Phase II) - Cone Pool mat layer H metaG... ...
GCTTTGATTATTACTACATCAAAAGTGTTAATCGGATGATTGACCTTTATATGAAATATTTCAAAAACATCCCCGCAGTTTTACAGTTAGGGAACGGTTTAACCGGCCAAGGGATAGTCAACGCTGAGGTGATGAAATATGCCCAGTGTAAATATGGAGATAGGGTTTGGATTAAATTCAACGGCTGGGGACCAGGAAGGGAAAACCCTAGAGGAAACCCCAATTGGACAAGAGTAGGTTATGAACCATCAGGGACATGGACCACAAGCTGGTCTTCAGAAGATGCCCTTGCTGCCTCTCTTGGTGGTTGTAGTTTTCTTTGTCTCCAAGGTGTCTTTTTTGATAAACCGGGAGATTTTTTATTTAATGAAGCTAAGGTTAAAGCTGCCCTAAGCAATCCCCCTACTCCCCGGCCGATGACCGAACAGGAAAGAATTACAACCTGTGGGGAAAACAACGAAAAATTAATTTTGCCCCCCAATCTTCCTTCTCCTGTTCCCTATGACTGTCCCCAAAAGGAAAATGGCAATCTCAGTTGTGACCCCTTTGGCTGGATTAATGATGAAGATTTGGAATTACTTTCAGAAAAATGGAAAAGAGATTCTGATTTTGACCTTACCGGGGATGGAAAAATCAATGAGGCTGACTTAAGCAAAATCCTTTCTTTTTGGAAGGATGTCCCCTGCTCGAAAATTAACGAGGAACAACTTGTCAAATTTTATAATGACAGCCAAGGAGCACCGGGAAGTTTAACGGATACATATGAACGGTATATCGAATTTACCCCCAATCAAAGTGGAAGGCTTAAAAAAATAAGAGTTTACCTCAATAATAGTGGTAGTGCCCTCCGAAAATTTAGTTGTAAAATAAGCCGCGTAACTACTCAAGGAACCGAAGAAAGTGTGGAAAAAACAGAAGGAGGAAATTTTATTGGAAAGGGAACAACCTGGGGGGAATTTTCTTTTGACTATCTACCACCAAGATTAAAACCATTACTCGAGGCAAATCAAAAATATCGTCTCCGTTGTAAAGGCCCGTATGAAGGTTGGTATCCTTTAAGTTGGGCAGAAGATCCCTTTGGGCACACAGCGGAAATTGTAGTTAATCCCTGTTTAAACTAGTGGACCCGAGGGGACTTGAACCCCTAACCTCCTCAATGCCATTGAGGCGCTCTGCCATTGAGCTACGAGCCCTTTGTGGACCTGACCGGATTTGAACCGGTAATCTCCGCAATGCGAATGCGGCGCTTTTGCCAATTAAGCTACAGGCCCGAAGATAAAAGTTATCACTATTATAACATTTATTTCAAGAAACTGAGGAGGTTTTGCCAGCACCGCCATTGAACCGGCCGATTGTAAGTAAACCCCTTATCAAATAACAAAATAGCCAAGTCCTAAAGTCGGTCTTTGACAAGCAAATACTCCAAATCTTAAAATAAGATTAAATGAAAAAATTATTTTTTTTGTGTTTAATCCCCTTTTTAATCTTAATATTTTTTGTCTGTTTTTCCCTGCCTACCGCCCCTGTCTTAGCAGTAGTTTCTCTCGATGTCAAAAGCCTTCCTTCTTTTCCTTTCATAATGAGCGATTGGGATAATAAAGACTGGGCAAGTCTTAAGCCGGAATGGGGGCCAGTCGGTGGTTGGTGGGACGACGGTCCGCCAAAAGACCCAAGCAAAACCTGTTTTCCCTGGGGAGATACTTGGTTTGGCCAAATTGAAAGGTACTTAGCAAAATCTCAAAATTACCAAGTAACTTTAGACAGTGGCCAAAAAATTCCCAAGCCGGTTGGTTTTGCTGTTGGTTTCCCAAATCTAACAACTTCCCAACTTCCTCAAATAGAAAATTTTGTCAAGCAAGCAGCAGAAAAATACGACAACCACCCCCAACTATCATTTTTAGTTGTTTGTTCCTGCGACAATTACGGAGAATTTAGTTCCACTCCCCAATGTAACGCAGCAGGAATCGTAAACGATGTTATCCCTCTTTTCCGAAAATATTTTAAAAAATTGCCCATTTTTGTCCAGTGTACCACCTGGAATTGCGGAAACTTTGCCGCCGCTTTCGCTAATGACAACTGGCCAACAACTGGCGAAGGAACTATTAAAAACTTTGGGGTTAAATGCAATGGCTGGACACCAGAAAGAGCAGATGGGTATGTTTGGAAAAATGATAAACTTGTCGGCGGCTGTTTTGGTTTTGCCCAACTTTATCACGGAAAAATACCTGTCGGCTTTGAGCCTGCCGGAGGAACTAGTCTTTGTGAAGTTTATTGGCTTATAATGGAAGGCCTTTCTTTGCATGCTGACTTTTTTGATATCCAACACCCTTTTTTCCCCACAATGATAAGCTTTGAGAAAAATTTTAATTTTCCCCTTTTAAGATTTATTCGCGATCATCTTCAAAAAACTCCCCAAAATGCCCCTGATGTCTGGACTATCCTTAAACAAACAACAATTAACAAAGTTTGTTGGCAAGATATATGTCAAAGTTATCAGTGCGCTCCTTGCGAATATGGTGAGGCACCTGACCCGAATTGCAAAGAGGAGGGAAAAAGATGTTCCACTCCCCAACTATGTTATACGGCTTCAGTAACCAAAGAAAAAATTTGTAGCGGCCCGCGGAAAGGAAATCTTAATTACTGGCTTTACCCAAGAGAGGACCTTCCTCAAGGCAAACCGGTCACTCTATATGCCAGCTACAATCCAACCTCTCCTTGCAGTTGGCGAATAAATGATCTGCCTTCTCCGGCGGCAGAACACCCCTACTCCCGTTACAGTGTAAAAAGAACTGATCAGCATTCAGGCAATCCCTTTATCTATTTTGATATTGATGACAGGTTTATAACCAGCAAACAAAATTTACATACCTGGAATATCAGCATCGTTTATGTTGACAAAGGCAATGATAATTTATCTTTAGAATATAAGGATAAAAATGGGCAGCTAAAAGAGGAAATTTTCACTAAACAAAATACTAATCAATGGACAGAACAAAATTGGACGATCAGCGATGCGAATTTTAACAATCCATTTTATGGCGGTGCTGATTTTCGTCTAAACAGCAAGAATGACGGCGATGAAGTTATCCATCGGGTAATTATAAAACCATCTGATAGCTGCGATAATGCCAATTTAGATGGCGACCCTCAGAATTTAGTTGACGAGAAAGATTTAAGTCTGTATTTGGTAGGCAGAGACGGAGGAGTAAGTTTGGAAACTCTTCTTTCTTGCTGGAAAACAAGATAAAACAAGATAAAATTGGATTTATTCTAAATTTATTTTAAGAAATTTAGGGGGTTTTGGGCAACGCCGTTTTGGCGAATTTCAAAGTGAAGATGAATACCAGTTGACCTTCCGGTTGAGCCCATTTTGCCAATTGCCTGACCGCGGGTAACTTTTTGGCCAACACCAACATAAAGCTGGGACATATGAGCATAGAGGGTAGCAAAACCGTTGCCGTGGTCAATAATAATATGATTTCCATAGGCGGTTGGAGCTACCCAGCCGGCCAAAACCACTGTTCCTCCATCAGCAGCCAAAATATCCGGGGCGTCTTTGTTGGCAATATCAATTGCCTTATGATACCAAGCAAAACCCTGGGAAATATGACCCGAGGTTGGCCAAACAAACTGACCAGTACCAGCGCCGGCTCCAGGGATTTGGGCATAGGTTGGCCGGGGGGCAGTGGGAACCTCTTTTGGTTTGACGCCATCAGGAATAATTAGTTCCTGGCCAGTGGCAAGGGCAAAAGTCTCATCATTGGCAAAAGAATTATAGGGCCACTCAACAATCGCCTGGGGGTCAACTTGATATTTTTTGGCAATTGACCAGATGGTATCGCCATATTTGACTTTATGGCGGACACCGCTTGTCGGCAAAATTCGCAAAACCTGGCCGACTTTGATATCTTTGACTGATTTCAAGTCGTTTTCCCAGCGGATAGTATCAACAGAAACGCCAAATTTTTCGGCAATAGTGGAAATCGTATCTCCTGGTTGTACTTGATATTCAATTATTTCCGAGCGGGGCTTGACGGAAACCAAAGTGGAAGTTTCTAAATCTTCGCTGGCAAGGACTGATAAAACCGGAGAGGAAGCAACTTGTTCCCTCCAGGGATTGGAAAGATTTTCTTCAATTAAAGTTGGGCCTAGGGTTATCCCTCCAACCACCAGCAAAACCATTCCCGAATGGATGAAGGGCCTAACCCAACGCCCTCGCTGTTGATAAAGACGAGTGGCGAGAGCGGATTTTGCCTGCTCAAAAATTAAAAAGGCTTGCCCTGCCCGATATTTGAAATAACGCCCCAAACAACAACAAAACTGCCAAAAATCCTGCCCTAAAGAAGTTTTTTCCATCGCCCAAACAGGATAGCATAAAAACTTAGCCTCGTCAAATCCCACCTCTAAGGTGGGAGACTATTGACACCTTAGGTATTTTTATTTATGATATTTTAAAATATGCCCGGAAGAGAAACGCCCTTAGTCACTAACGAAATTTATCATGTTTTAAATCGCGGAGTAGCATCGCTGCCAACTTTCCTTGATAAAAATGATTTTAAACGAGCAATAGAAACAATGCTTTATTATCAAAACCAATCTCCTCCCCTCAAATATGCCAAATTTCTTGAACTTAGTCGGGAACGACGCCAGCGTCTTTTGGGGGAGTTAAAAAGGGAGAAAAAGGTTTGGGTAGAAATCCTTACCTATTGTCTTATGCCTAATCACTTTCATTTTCTTCTAAAACAGGTTGTCGACAATGGTATTTCTAAATTTGTTGGTCAGTTCGCCAATAGTTACACGCGCTATTTCAACACCAAACACAACCGCACTGGCCCACTTTTTCAGGGGAAATTTAAGGCTAAAAGGGTAGAAACTGAAGAACAGTTCGTTCATCTTAGCCGCTATATTCACCTTAATCCCTACTCTGGCGGCATAATAAAAACTCAAAAGCAACTCGCAGACTATCCTTTTTCTTCTTTAAAAGAATTTTTGGATACAAGTAGTTTTTCCGTCTGTAATCAAGAACCGTTGATGGCAAGCTTTAAAAATCGCCAAACCTACCGGGAGTTTGTTTTTAATCAAGCGGACTATCAACGAAAGTTAGAACTAATTAAGCATCTTGCTTTAGAAGAAAAATCTTTCCCTCGTTAAGTAAATACCAAAGGTGTCGTATCTGGGACACCTCTAAGGTGGGACTAATTTTGGTTGAGGGTTTTTAAGAATTCGAGGTTTGATTTGGTTTTTAAAAGGCGGCCGATAATAATCTCGGTTCTCTCCTCTGCTCCCAACATGTCAATCATCCGCCTCATGGTAATGATTTTCGGATAAATCTTGGGGTCATATAAAAGTTCTTCTTGCCTTGTCCCTGACCGCTGGATATCAATTGCCGGAAAAACCCGGCGCTCGGCCAGAGCCCGGACCAAATGAAGCTCCATATTTCCCGTTCCCTTAAATTCCTCATAAATCAAATCATCCATTTTAGAGCCGGTTTCAATCAGACAAGTACCAATGATTGTCAGCGATCCACCGTTTTCAATATTTCTTGCCGCCCCAAAAAAGCGCTTTGGCGGCCAAAGGGCGGCCGGGTCAAATCCGCCGGTCAAAGTTCGACCAGAAGTAGGAATACTTAAGTTATAAGCCCGGGCTAGTCGGGTAATGGAATCAAGCAAGATCACCACCTCTTTACCAAGTTCAACTAGTCTTTTTGCCCGCTCCAGGGCAATTTCTGCCGCCCGGGTTTGGTGCTCCGGCGGTTCATCAAAATTTGAAGCGACAACCTCGCCTTTAATTGAACGGGAAATATCAGTCACTTCCTCCGGCCTTTCTCCTACCAGCACCGCCATCAGGTGAATTTTAGGATAATTTTTGGTAATCCCATTGGCAATATCTTTCAAAAGCCAGGTTTTACCCGCTTTTGGCGGAGAAACAATCAAACCCCGCTGCCCCTTGCCGATTGGGGAAACTAAGTCAATCATCCGGGTGGAAATAGGGGTTTTGCCGGTTTCCAGTTTTATCTGCTCGTTTGGATAAATTGGGGTCAGATTCTCAAAATAAGGCCTTTCGCCAATTTTCTCAACCTCAACTCCATTTACTTTTTCTACTTTCAAAAGGCCATGGTAACGCTCTTTTTCTTTTGGCGCCCGCACTTGACCGCCAACCATATCTCCGGGACGAAGATTAAAGCGGCGGATTTGAGATAAAGAGATATAGACATCTTTCTCGGAGGGAACAAATTTTGGCCGCAAATAGCCATGGCCTTCAGGAGAGGTATCCAAAACCCCCTCCATATATTGGGTTGGTACCCCGGCATCAGGAATTACCCGATTATCAACCAAACCATCAAAGCTATTGGAATGCAAATTCCGCCTTTCTGACCGTAAATGTTCTTCGGACCGTTTAATCTCCTCACCGGTTCCTACCAGCTCATCAACAGAAAGTGGTTTTGATTTTTGTGTAGGCATTAAAGAAAATTAAAATTTAAAAATTAAAAAGGGGAAAATTTTCCTCATCAAAAGATTTTTTATTTCCAGCTTTATTAAACCAGTTTGATAATCTCTTGTCAAGTCCCAATTCTGCCCTAAAGAGGAAGGTAGTGAGCCTGCCCTACACACTACCCTCCCCTTTAAGACAGAAAAACGAGTTAACCAAGTTAACCAAGTTGACCAGTTAACCGAGTTAATCTAGTTGACAAAAAAACTTTTTTATGGTATTGTCAAGTTGGTTTGTTAAGTCACCTGTCCTGACTTAACAACCTTTTGGAAGAGCATTTCTATTCGTGCCATGTTTTGACGCGGTAGCGATAGCAATGCTCTTCTTTTATTTTGCTTATACCATAATTCCCTCAATTTGTCAAGCCTATAATAAAAAACTCCAGAAAAAACGATAATCCTATAGGAAATGCTATAAGAAAATTAGCTTCGATTTTACCCTTTTTAAACAAAAGGTCAAGAATTGTGGATAAGTGTTTTAGCTGCTTGATTAATTGAGGAAAAATTTTGGGGAGAAATAATATTGCTAAAGCCTAATCTTTTGGCTTCTTTTTTCCGTTTTTCGCTTTGCCTGACTTCTCTTACCTCCCCTAACAAACCCAACTCTCCAAAGCAAACGGATTTTGGCGGCAGGGGGAGGTTTTTGAAAGAAGAAATAATGGCTAAAGCAATGCCCAAATCAGCCGCTGGTTCCTCGATTTTTAAACCACCAGTGACATTGACATAAATATCGTATCCGCCCAAAGGCAAACGAAGCATTTTTGTCAAAACAGCAACAATCATCTGCAAACGAGAATAATCAACTCCCTGACCTATCCTTCGGGGAATCGCCAGCTGGGTGGGAACAACCAAAGCCTGAATTTCAACCAAAAGTGGTCTGGTGCCCTCAATAGTGGCGGTTACCACCGAACCAGCAACTCTCCCTGCTTGTTTTGCCAAAAACAATTTTGAGGGATTCTCAACCGCCACCATTCCTTTGTCAGTCATTTGAAAAACCCCAACTTCATCAACTGCTCCGAAGCGATTTTTGGCAACCCGAAGTATTCTTGCGGCTCCATACCTTTCGCCTTCAATATAAAGAACGGCATCAACCATATGCTCCAAAACTTTCGGGCCGGCGATTACCCCTTCTTTAGTTATATGACCAATTAAAAAGATTGGAATATCTTTACTTTTTGCTATTTTGAGTAAACGACTTGCACATTCTCGAACCTGTCCCACCGAACCGGCTGTACCGGAGAGTTCCTCGGTGTAAAGAGTTTGAATTGAATCAACAACTACTAACTTTTGCTCTTCGATTGCTCCCAAAATAGCATCAACATCAGTCTCGGTTAAAAAGAACAAATCCTTACCTCTGACTCCCAACCTTTCCGCCCGAATTTTAATCTGCTGGAGAGACTCTTCGCCGCTAATATAAAGAGCTTTTGATTTTATCGCTTCCGCAACCTGAAGTAATATTGTGCTTTTGCCAATCCCCGGCTCGCCAGCAACCAAAATCACCGAGCCGGGAACAATTCCTCCACCCAAAACCCGATCCAGCTCGCTAATACCGGAAGAAATTCGCGGTTTTTTACTTATTTTTATTTCTGAAAGTTTTAAGGGTTTTCCCGCTGTTTTTGCAACTTTGAACGGCGAACTTTGAACTTTTAATTCTTCTTGGGTTTCAACCATTGTGTTCCAACCGCCACATTCCGGACACTTCCCCACCCATTTTGGAGTTTTCGCCCCGCATTGCTGGCAAACAAATAAAACGGTTTTTCTTTTCATGCTATCAAAATTTACCCAAGGTGTCGTATCTAGGACACCTCTAAGGTGGGATTTTTACTTGTATCCCACTGGCTTTTCTTTCAAAACCACCCCTAAACTCATTCGCCGGTTTTCTTTGTCTAAAAACTCAACAAAACAATCTACCTTCTCGCCAACCTTGAAAGTTTTTTCCGCCGGAATTTTGGAAATATGAATCAGCCCCTCAACCCCTGGTTCAAGATTAACAAAAACCCCAAAAGGGGCCAACCTTACTACCTTTCCCTTAACTTTAGCATCAACCGGATATTTTTCCTCGATTTTTGTCCAGGGGTCGGGAAGAAGTTGCTTGATTGACAAATTGAGTCTTCCGCTTTTTTTATCAACTCCCAAAACCTTCACCTTAACTTTATCTTTCTGTTTATAAAATTTGCTCGGATCTTCAACTTTTTCCCAAGATATCTCGGAAATATGAACAAGACCTTCAAGGGTTATTTTACTTTTCGGCAAAGAAATTTTGACAAAACAACCAAAAGGCATAACCCCGGAAACCTCTCCTTTAAAAACATCGCCAATTTTTATTTTTTCCAAAGCTTTCTCCTGGGCGGCAAGCAAACCTGCTTGGGAAACTGCTTTTTCGGAAAAAATCAGGCGATTTTTAAGCCGATCAACCTCAATTACTTTTACCTCCACCTCTGCCCCAACTAACTCTTCGATTTTCCCCACCCACTGCGAGGAAAACTGGGAGGCGGGAATAAAACCTTGATTCCCTTTGACTTCAACTATCAAACCGCCTTTATTTATCTGAACTCCCCTAACTTTCAACGGCTCGCCTGTTTTTAATTTTTCCTCAAATTCCTGCCAAACTTTTTGGGAAGCCGCCTTTTTTAAAGACAGCAAGGTTTGCCCTTTATCATTCTCCGGTTGGGTAACAACCGCCAAAACTTTATCCCCGATTTTAAGCTCTTTAATAAAATCTTTGGCAGCTTTTATCTCCCGATCAATCACCATCCCTTCGGTTTTTCCCCCAATATCAAGATAAATTGCCCGGCTGGTTTTTTCTGTCACCACTCCATCAACCACATCACCAACTTTCCAACCACGCAATTGATATTTCGTCTGGGCTAAAAGCTCCTCCATTGTTTGGGGCTCTTTTGAAGTTTTCTTAGTCCCCTTGGTTAACCTGGTTTTCTTTTTTCCTGCCACTCACATTTACCTCACTTTCTTTTTAGATTTAGAATAGATAAATTATAAACCAAAACTTTTTTCTTTACCAGTCCCAAAAACTTGAGAAATTAAAAGATTTTTGATATTATAGGGTAAAATGAGGGAAATGATGACAGAGCTTACGCCATTGGTTATGAATAAAGAGACGCTAAGAAATTTTTGCTGCTGTTTGTCTACTCTTCCTCTGGGTATTTTTTTAGGTTGGCTTTTGGTACGCTATGGAGTCCACAAAAAAGAACTCGATGAACTGGCAAAACGGCAAAAGTGGAGAAAATAACCAACTATTTTCCTCTCTTGACAAATTATTTTTTTGTGATATTATAGGACTACTATGCAACCTAAAGAAATTTTAACCACTACTACTCAGCCGCCAATAGAGCCCATAGCAATATCTGCCGGATCAGGAGTCGAAACATTATTAAGAGTAGCTCCTCAGCTTTTGCCTGTGTTAGTTGCTGCTGCTGCTACTGGTTGTGTTACCAAAATTGTCGTCCAAACTCCAAAGGAGGCTCAAGCAGCAATGCGAGCCCAGGAGGAAGCGACAAGATTCTTTATAAAAGAATTTACTCCTACTCCTGATTTAGTTAGAAGCATTCTGGTGCTGGGCGGAGGTTTTTTTCTTCTTAAAAAGTTCGCTGATGAAGTAAAGAGATTACTCTGATACAGAAATAAAACCCTGACTCAACTTATTTTTCAACTTAAATTGCCCCGGCAATGAGGTATTTTCGCAGGTCCTTGCGGACCAACTATCGTCCCCGCTGCGGCGTTTCACGACTTTGTTCGGGATGGTTAAAGGTGGTTCCACCGCGCTTTAATCACCGGGGCAGCTCTCTGGAAAGTGAATAGAACCTTTTCTTCACAAGTTTACTTTTTCGCTCGATTAGTACTGGTCAGCTAAATCCGTTACCGGACTTACACCTCCAGCCTATCAACCCCGTAGTCTTCGGGGGAGCTGATAACGATACCTAATCTTGGGAGAGGCTTCCCGCTTGAGATGCTTTCAGCGGTTATCCTCAGCGAATGTGGCTACCCAGCGCTGCGCTTGACAGCAACAACTGGCACACCAGGGATTCGCCCAGCCAGGTCCTCTCGTACTGTGGCCGGCTTCCCTCAAGTATCGAACGCTTACTGCGGATAGAGGCCGACAATTTTGTTACTCCCCCGCCGTTTAAGGCGGATGGTCCGGTCATTTCTGCCGGACTCTGCATGTCGCCATGCAGTTCGGACTATATCTTCCCCGCCAATTTAGGCGGGGTCTGGCATATAGTCTCTGGGGTTGCCAGAAGTTCCGATGAGAGATATCTTTTTTTAGTTTTTCGTGGTAAAGAAAAAACCAAACGAACTACTCTCTTAAAACCTTCCTTGGTAAGGTGTCTTCTTTTTTCAATCAATTTCAACACCCTACTGAAAACGAGAAACTCTTGCCATTTTTGCGAATGGAGGGGATGTTTTTGAAAAAAGGGAATAATCTTATTCTTTAGATCATCTCTGTTTCTGACTACCAAAACCCAGGTTTGGTCTTTGGGATTTTTAGGATGATTGCGTTTAATAATTCCGCAATTTAACTTTTTCCTAAAAAACTCCAAAATATTCTTTCCGCCGGGATTTTGGCTCAATCGAAATTCAGTGATAATTTGCCAACCTAAGGGCAAATCCTCTCTTTTGCTAAAACCAACGTAGAAACAGCCCTCTCCCTCAACAAAACCGGCAAGATATTCATCGGAAATCTTCTGACTTACCTGCTGATTGTCCGCACTCCGGACTTTTTTACTTGACATAGAGATATTTTATCTCTAGATATTTCTTTTTTCAAGTAGTCGGAGATTCATCGGAGTTTCCAGCATATAGCCAGATTTAAAGACAGCAATGGCCTACAGGTATTTACTGTCTCACGACGTTCTGAACCCAGCTCGCGTACCGCTTTAATGGGCGAACAGACCAACCCTTGGGACCTTATTCAGCCCCAGGACGCGGTGAGCCGACATCGAGGTCGCGAACCGCGCCGTCGATATGGACTCTCGGGCGCGACCACGCTGTTATCCCCGGGGTAGCTTTTATCCGTTAAGCCCGGTCCGCTACCATGGCGGACTCGAGGATCACTAAGACCTGCTTTCGCACCTGCTCGACTTGTCGGTCTCGCAGTCAAGCCGGCTTTTGCCTTTGCACGTCCGGCGCGATTTCCATCCGCGCTAAGCCGACCTTTGTGCCCTTGCGTTACCTTTGAGCAAGGGACTTCCCCAGTCAAACTGCCCGCCAGACACTGTCCCCTTCGGCGTTTCCAGCCGAGGCAGGTGAGAAACGTACTTTGGAAAGAGAGGTGTTTCATTGATGGGTGAAGTGAGAGCTTGCGCTCTACTTCACCCTCCCTCCTACGCTCAACAGTTCCAAAATACATTTCAATGCCAAGCTGCAGTAAAGCTCCACGGGGTCTTTTTGTCCTGCAGTAAGTAGGCCGCATCTTCACAGCCATTTCAATTTCGCCGGGTGAGAGTTCAAGACAGTTGCTTGCTCGTTGGACCTTTGATACGGGTCAGAACTCACCTGACGATGGACTTCGCTACAATATCACAGTTATAGTTACTGCGGGCACTCATCGGGGCTTGACCCCGCTAAGCGGGGCTTAACCTTCCGACGTTGGCCAGGTCTCAGCCTGTATACCGTGCCTTTCGGCTTTGCACAGACCTGTGTTTTAGTTAAACAGTCGACAAGCAATCTTTTGGTGACCCCTGAAGTGAGAGCGCTTGCGCACTCTACTTCAGGGAGGGCATCTCGTTACCTTACGCCCAGCTTTTTTGCCGAGTTCCTTGAACTCCCTTCTCCCGAAAGCCTTAGAGTTCTTGCTCCAACCCACCAGTGTCGGTTTACGGTACGGCTTTGCTAAACTCTGGTGGCGACAGTTTTCTCGGATACAGAAATCGCCTAAATTGCCCTTGCTTGCGCGCGGACTTTTATTCATTACTCAGCATCATTCTGACGGATTTTCCTGCCAGAATTGCTTTGTAACTTAAACGAGAGCGACTTCAACGCTCCGCTTAGGTTGTCCCGTATCGTCCTGCCCCCACTCAAGCGAATTTAGCAAAGTACAGGAATATCAACCTGTTAGTCATCCCTTACGCCTTTCGGCCTCAGGTTAGAACCGACTAACCCCACGTCGATTAACGTTGCGTGGGAAACCTTGGGTATTCGGCCGTCTGGATTCTCACCAGACTTACGCTACTCATTCCGGCATTCTCACTTGATACCGCTCCAGTCTGCCTTACGGCAGGCCTTCAGCGCAGTATCAACGCTCCCCTACCGGGTGAAGTAGAGCAAAGCTCACTTCACCCCTCCATCTTCGGCACCCACCTTAGCCTCGGTAAATTTTTGGTGCAAAACTCCTCGTCTAGTGAGCTGTTACGCTTTCTTTAAAGGATGGCTGCTTCTAAGCCAACCTCCTAGGTGTCTGAGGAATTTCACTCCCTTTAACACTTAGGTGGAATTTAGAGGCCTTAGATGAGAGTCTGGGTTGTTCCCCTCTCGCCCCATCAGCTTAGCCCGACGGGACTGACTAGTCGCTAAAATGCTCCTGTATTCGGAGTTTGGTTGAAAACGAGACCTTGCGGCCCCATTTCCATCCAGTGCTCTACCCCAGGGCACATTTAGGCGACCGCTATACCAATATATATCTCGGGGAGAGCCAGCTATCTCCGGGCTCGGTTGGCATATTACCTCTAACCACAGGTCATCCCAAGCCCTTGCAACGGCTACGGGTTCGGGCCTCCCCCACCAATTACGGCGGGTTCACCCTGCCCATGGTTAGCTCGCCCGGTTTCGGGTCTGCCACCCTCTCCTTAGCGCCTTATTCAGACTCGCTTTCGCTTCGCCTTCCCCGCTTAAAACGGCGGGTTAGACTTGGAAAGGATGACAACTCGCCGGATCATTCTTCAATAGGCACGACATTACTCGCGCGAAGCACGAGCTCTGTCTGTTTGTTAGCAGACAATTTCAGGTTCTATTTCACTCCCTTTAACGGGTTCTTTTCACCTTTCCCTCACGGTACTGGTTCACTATCGGTCTTGTTGTGTATTTAGCCTTTCCCGATGGTTCGGGAAGATTCCCCCGACTTTGGGTCGAGGTACTCAGGTACCCCCTGGGGTACTTTGGATTTCGCCTACGAGGCTTTCACTCTCTTTGGCGAACAATTCCATGCTCTTCAGCTATCCGCCGTACTCCCGTATGGGGGCCCTACAACCGGGTGAAGTGAGAGCTTGCGCTCTACTTCACCCTTTGGGCTCTTCCGCTTTCGCTCGCCGCTACTAACGGAATCTCCGCCAGCTGGCGGATTTCTTTTCCTCCGGGTACTTAGATGTTTCAGTTCCCCGAGTTCCCGCCCTTCGCCAAAGGCAAAGGGCAACGCAGTTTCCTGCGTTGGGTTTCCCCATTCGGAGACCGCCGGATCATAGGTTGCTTGTCACCTCCCCGACGATTTCGCCGACGGCAGCGTCCTTCATCGGCACAACAAACCAAGGCATCCGTTGTCTGCTTTAGTTAAAGTAGCTTGTGAAGATTTGGTTCTATTCACTTTTCAAAGAGCGATGAAGTAGAGCAAAGCTCACTTCATTGTGGACCGAAGCGGGTTCGAACCGCTGACCTGTCGCGTGCAAGGCGACCGCTCTTCCAACTGAGCTATCGGCCCGGGTAAAGCTCGCTCGGCTTGCCACGCGGCAAACCAAACTAAAAAAGCTGGCGGAGCCAGCTTTTAAAGATTTATCAAGAAGTTAGCCTAACTCGCCCACAAAAACAAAGGGCAAAAAATTTTTATTAAGGCAAAACTTCTCATAAATCTTTTAGCTGTCTCCTTATTATTTTAGAGTATAACAATTTTAAAATACCTTGTCAAATCTGTGGGCATGCCTGGATTCGAACCAGGGGCCTCGTCTTTATCAGAGACGCGCTCTAAACCCGCTGAGCTACATGCCCCCTTAATCTGTCCAATTTTAGCACTCAATTTTAGATACCTCAGGCTTCCTACTGAAATGTTAATCAGATCTGTGCCGTTTGGCGGACTTGACAACCAAAGCGTGGTAGGAAGAAAAAGATAAAGAGGCGTGGGCCTCTTGAATACTCCTAGAAAGGAGGTGATCCAGCCGCTCCTTCCAGAACGGCTACCTTGTTACGACTTAGTGCTCATCGCCGACCTCACCTTAGCCCGCCGTTGAAGGCGGGTTTCGGGTGCTGCCGACTTTGCTCACTTGACGGGCGGTGTGTACAAGACCTGAGAACGTATTCACCGCGGTCTGCTGACCCGCGATTACTACCAAGTCCAACTTCATGCCGGCGAGTTTCAGCCGACAATCTGAACTGAGGCGAAATTTTAGGGATTAGCTCCGCCTTACGGCTTCGCAACCCGCTGTTTTTCGCCATTGTAGGATGTGTGTGGCCCTGGGCATAAGCACCGTGCTGACTTGACGTCATCCTCTCCTTCCTCCCACCTAAGTCGGCGGGCAGTCCCCCATGAAGATTTAACATAGGGCAAGGGTTGCGCTCGTTATCCCACTTAAGGGAACACCCCACGGTACGAGCTGACGACAGCCATGCAGCAGCTTTCCCAACCTCCTTGCGGATTTTCCGCCTTTCGGCGGAATAGAACGTTGGGATGTCAAACCCAGGTAAGGTCCATCGCTTCGTGTCGAATTAAACCACATGCTCCCCTGGTTGTGCAGGTCCCCGTCAATTCCTTTGAGTTTCAGCCTTGCGGCCGTACTCCCCAGGCGGCCTGCTTAACGCGTTAGCTTGCACCTCGCACCAAATGGCACAAGGCTAGCAGGCATTGTTTACGGCTAGGACTACAGGGGTCTCTAATCCCTTTCGCTCCCCTAGCTTTCGTTCATCAGCGTCAAGAACCTCCCAGAGGCGTGCCTTCGCCCTCGGTGTTCTTCCTGATATCAACGGATTTCACCCCTCCACCAGGAATTCCCGCCTCCCCTGAGGTCTCCAAGAAAAGCAGTTCAGCCAGCAATTCTTCGGTTGAGCCGAAGCCTTTAACTGGCTGCTTACCTTTCCGCCTACGAGACTCTTTACGCCCAATAAATCCGGATAACGCTCGGGCCCTACGTATTACCGCGGCTGCTGGCACGTAGTTGGCAGGCCCTTCATCCTTCCCCGCTTGTGGCAAGGAATTGAGGAGTTTACAACCCGAAGGCCTTCATCCTCCACGCGGCGTCGCTGCGTCAGGCTTTCGCCCATTGCGCAATATTCCCGGTTGCTGCCACCCGTAGGTGTATAGCCCGTGTCTCAGTGCTATTGTGGGGGTCCAGCCTCTCAGCGCCCCTACCCGTCATCGCCTTGGTAGGCCTTTACCCTACCAACAAGCTGATAGGACGCAGGCTCATCCTTCGGCGGCCAGTTACGGCCTTTCCCCCACTTCGCCTTGCAGCTCCGCAGGGCTTATCCAGGATTACCCCGCCTTTCGGCGGGCTATCCTCGACCAAAGGGTAGATTCCTACGCGTTACTCACCCGTCTGCCACTTCCCGCCTTTCGGCGAGCGTTCGACTTGCATGCCTAAGGCACGCCGCCAGCGTTCATCCTGAGCCAGGATCAAACTCTCAAGAAATTGATTTCCTACCACGCTTTGATTGTCAAGGTACCAAAACTTAAAATCCCGACCAGAGTCGGGATTAAATTCTTTTAGGCACAAGCCCAACCTGGTCAAAGATTTTAAGTCATTTTGCTAATTGGATAATAGCAAAGATTTCTTTTCCTGTCAATATCCAACAAGTTTCCTTCTCTTCTGGTTTTGTCTGTTTTAGTTAAATCTTTAAAACTTTTCAACCAAAACCCCTATTTTATATTGACCTGACTTAAAAAAATAGAGTATCCTTATTATAATAATAATAATGTAGTATTTTATGAGAAAAGTTTATAACAAATTAAACGAACATTTTTTAAAAATTTTGATAATTTTTCTTCTTACAATAACTCTTTTTGCTTCTAAAAAAATTTTAGCGCAATCTTCTGCTACTTGTCAGGACAACGATAATGAATGTGGTGTGAATTGTGGAGTAGTAAATGATAACGATTGCATCCAAAAAGGAGTAAATTTAAAAATGTTTGCTTTAGCCAATCGTTATCTTGATCTTTCTAATTTTAAAAGAAATGTAGATGAATTAACCTCCCAAGGCGTTCTTTGGATAAGGCTTCCTATTTTCGAATGGGAAATAGCAGGAAGACCGGGAACGAAAGACAATATCCCCTGGAATTCATCAGCCCTCAGTAAATATGATGAGGCAATAAATTATGCCAAATCAAAGGGGTTAAAAATCTGGTTATCTCATGCTTTCCCTAATTGGGCTAAAGACTATTCCCATGAAGATTATAAAAAACTCGTTGAAAATTTTGTAAATTTTCTCTCGTCAAGGTACAAAAACAAAATTGATATTTGGCAAGTTTTTAATGAATCAGATATTCATAATTTTAAAACCTATGAATGTCTTGTTAAACCAGATTGTCGTGCCCCAGAATCATTTCCGTCTGGCTACCTTGATCAATTAAAAGACATCTTATCAACCGCTAAAAAAACAATTAAACAAAACGATCCTCATGTAATCATTACCACTAATGTTGGCGGGTATCCGCCTTTTCCCCAATCTTGGAAGGCTTTTTTCGACGCCATTAGTCCTGAAATAAATGCAATAAGCCTAGATATTTATCCAGAAAAAGACGAAGTGATAATTAATTCTTTGCCCCAAAAAATTAGTGAATATAGAACAAGATACAATAAACCTATTTATATCGCAGAAACAGGAATGCAAACTTATTCTTATTCTGAAGAAGAGCAAAAAATATATCTTCTTCGATATCTAGAGAGATTAAAAGAGGGCAGGGCAAACTTAATTTTTCTTTATGAATATCAAAATTCGAGCCCAGAAAATTCTCCAGACGAATCAGATACAGAAGCAGCTTTCGGAATTAAAAAAAGAGATGGTTCCAAAAAACTCGCTTACAATGAAGTAATTTTAAAGTTAAAAGCTGGGCGATTACCTCCTTATCCTCCAATTATTCTTCCTTCCTCCTGTGATCAAACCTGTATAGGAAAAGATAGTTGTAGTTGTACTTTAGATTGGGGAGATGTTTTAGGAGCAACAAATTATCCTCTGCGAGTTGATGATAGAATTAATGGCTGGGCAGGAACTTGTGACCCTACTAAAGTTTACTCAGGCGATATTTGTATTGACAATCTTAATTCTTCCAATTATACCTTTATTGGCAAAAATGGTCACACCTACAATTGGTGGGTTCATGCAGTTAATTCTTTAGGTTGGTCTGAACCTGCAGGAAAAGTTTTAAACGTAAATTGCAATTGCCCTCCTCAAACCCCTGGAAATATTCAATCCATTTTAGATTATTGGTCTGATGAGGTTTACCGAATTTATAAAGATACAGATTTAACTTCTCTCATAAATAATATCCAAGGAAGAATGCATTTAAACGTCAATGCTGTGCGTAGTTTAGCTGGTCAAGCAATGATGCATCTTTATTATTATTTTCGCAACAACAATCTACAAGATTTCAATAAAGCACAGTTTTACCTAGAAAAGAGCATCGAGAAATACCCTAATTGGCAAAAATTATGGGGTTCAGCCGTCACTATGAATCAACTTGCTTTTGACTTCTGGTGGGTTTGGGATAAACTAAACCCTGACCTTAGGTCAAGATTTTTAGATACTTTAGTTGAGGAAGCAAACTTTTGGACCTGGGTTTTAAATGAAATAAAAACAAATCCTAATGGTTTCACTATTCCCGAAGAAGCAGGAAGAAGAAGAAATCAAAACAATTTAAGTTTAATTACCACTAATCCTTTATCCAACGACCACCTTAATGATACCAGAGCTGAAGAAAATGCTTGGAATGCTCAACTTTTAGCCACTGCTTATAGCATGCTTCCCAATCACCCCAATGCTCAGTCATGGAATGAAGCAGCTAAATGCTTTGCTTATCACACTTTTTCAAAGGGAGAAAGTGCTTGCGGGATAACAAGCAGAACTATTTCCGACGATTTTACCTTAGGCAATCACAATCTTTGGCCTTACCCACTTTACACCCTCGCTGGAATAACAGGATTACAACAAGGTCAATTTTCTTATCTTTTAGCAGGGTTACCTGTTCCCCAAGAATTTTTTCATAATATCGAAGAAAGGATCAATTCGGGAGTTTGGAGAAGAAATATTACCCAATGCATGAATGATGCCTTTGAAATCACCAACGAATGCCATGCTGGTAAAGATTGGGGGGATAGAAATCTCCAGGTTTCCTCGATGATGCTCGGCTATTGGGCTGGTCTTCAAAATGACGCTCAAGCTCAAGAATTAATGGAAAAAATACTAAAACATTTTTACTCTATCCGCATGCCCATAAGATACCCCTACTCTAATCCAGTAACCAGTATAACTCAATATACCCAAACCGAAGCGGATCAAAGCTTACAATGGTGGACGAACCTCGAGCGTCATCCCCAAATTTCTGCAAAAATCCTTTCTGTAAGCAAATATCAAAATCAAGAATTCAGAACAAGTTTTTTTCCTCAACAACTTAAAATCTGTGAAGAAAATTTTTTAAAGAAAAAGGTCTGGGAAGGAAATCTAAATTGGGTTTGTGACGAGCGAGTCAAAAAAATAGGCCAAACATCTTTAAATTTAACTAGCAATCAATTTTCAAATGCTGAAATTTATTCTCTCTTAATCAAAGTCGAGCCAAATCAAATTTACAAAGTCTCTTATTGGGTAAAAACGGAGAATCTTCAAATACAAGATGCCCAAGTCTATGGGAGAATCATTCCTGCTCAATATAATCAAAATGCCAAAGAAAAAGATCAAGTTGACCAAAACAGAATAGATGCCGGTTTCTCTCTGGGAGAAAATGTCAGTGGAACGACAAATTGGCAAGAAAAATCATATTTCTTCAAAACAACGCCTACAACTTCCTATGTAAGGTTAAGAGCTCCACTAGCACTCGCGGGTAAAGCTAAAGGAAGTGTCTGGTTTGATGGGGTAAAATTTGAAAGAATCCAACCAGCTACTCTTTCCCTCCACCTCAAATTCCAAGGGATTTCCCATCAGGCAGGAGGTAAAAATGTTCGGGTAATTCTTAAACAAGGAGATGAGGAAAAATATCGGTTTGATTCGGTCACCGTAAACGCCGATGCCAATGGGGTCTATTCCGGAACCATCAACGATATTACTCCCGGCACTTATGATGTATTTATTAAGGCTCCGGCTCATCTTCAGAAAAAATTTGCCAATATCACTCTTAATTCGGGAACAAATACTTTTGATTGGTCAGAAACCCCTCTTAAGGCTGGAGATTTTGATAACAACAATGTCTTAAATATTGCTGATATAAACAGTCTTTTAAGTAAGTATACTGCCTTGACTGTTCCAGTAACCACCGAAAATAAAAATTTTGATGTTGATGGAAATAATGTCATAAATATAAATGATATTTCTTTAGTTTTGGCAAACTATACTGCCTTGGAGGTGCCCGGTGACAACTAAAAAATTGTTGCCAATTATTTTTATTCTTTTTTTAGGAGTAAGCATCTTTTTAACCGCTATTTTAGTCCGGCAGCGTCAGGAAATTCGCAAAAAAGCCTCTGTTCCCCAAGGAGTGGCAACAATTAGACTTTCTCCGGAAACCGGAACATATGCCCCAGACCAATCATTTCCGGTAAGTATCTATTTCAACACTGCCGGTATTTCTGTCTCCGGAATTGCTCTGCGAATAACTTATCCTTATACTGGTACCTCTCCAGAATTAGAGGCCAGCAATATCCAAATCAATCCTGATTTACTCCTCAGCGGTGATTGGGTCTGCCCGGTAAAAACAATTACCCCAGAAAATGGCGTTGTTAAAATTGACATCGCCTGTGTCAATACTAACATCGCCGGGTTTTCTGTCTCTACCGATACCCTCTTGGCTTCATTTAACCTTCAAGTCAGAAAAATTCCCGCTACCAGTCCTATGGTTTTAAATTTTGATCCAGAATTAACGGTTATCAAACAAAAGTCAAACGCTCAAAACATTCTCGGAAACCCAACCAGTAGCGGAATTTATAATATTGGTGGCACGCTACCTGAAACGACAACCCCCATTCCTTCGGGGTCAACTCCAACCCCCACCCAAACTCCCACCCCAACCCCAACCTCCTCTCCAACTCCCACTTCAGCCTGTAATTGTGTCAGGGTTAAACTTTATGACACCAATAATAAACCCCTAAATCTCTCCCAAATTATAGGAGGGCAAACAATAAGAATCTTTATTGAAGGAACAGGAAAAGACCAATGGCAGGCAAGAGTAAGAATAAACCAAGGAAGCTGGAAAGTAACTACCAATTACATCTATCCTTTGGGTTACCATCTTGACTGGACGATACCGTCAAAAGGAGGATTTTTTAATGTTAAGGGAGAGATTAACTGCTCCGGAACGTGGAAAAGCTCTCCCGATTGTCACACTTCTTTTATCGCTAGAGGGGGTGAAGAAGGCGACAGAGAGAAACCCGAATTTGGTGCTGGTGATTTTAACAATGACGAAAAAATTGACAATTATGATTTAAATTTCCTTTTACTTAATTGGGGTAAAATTGAAGCTGACCTAAACCAAGACGGCACCACCAACGAAAAAGACCTCGCTTTTCTTCTTGCCAACTGGTCTCCTCAATAATTTTTAATTTCTCACTTTTAATTTTTAATTTGTAATAATCCCCCCTCCCAAAACCTCAAAATCCGCAATTCGCACTCCGCAATTCGCAATTGGTCTGTAAAAAACCGCCGCCTGGCCTGGGGCAATCCCTTTCTCCGGCTCTTCCAAAGTTACTTTAATTTGATAATTTGATAATTTGTCAATTTGACAATTAAGCAACTCTCCCTGATGCCTTATCCTCACCCTTATCCCCCCCAATTGGTCAACTGGTTCACTGGTCCACTGGTCCACTAGATTAACTTGGTCAACTTCAAACTCCCTTTTTTCCGCCTCCTTCCCAAATCCAACAATCAAGCGATTTTTCTTGGTATCTTTGGCAATAACATAATAAGGAGGAATTACATTCCCTCCACCTCGGAGGAGTCCTTCGGACACCATCCGAGGTGTCTTTGAAGCTATTTCAAATCCATGGCGCTGTCCTATCGTATAAAGCGGCAAGCCAAAATGCCTCCCAATCACCCGGCCGGAAGTATCTACCACCTCCCCGGGAATGATTTTTTGAGGAATCTGCCGGCACAAAAACGGCCGATAATCGCTCTCCGGCAAAAAGCAAATTTCCTGAGACTCAGGTCTTTCTGCAACCGCCAATCCCAATTTTTTCGCCATTTTCCGCACCTGCGCTTTCGTATATCCCCCTACCGGAAACAAAATATGAGCCAACTGCCGCTGTGTTAGGTTATAAAGAAAATAGCTTTGGTCTTTTGATTTATCAACTGCCTGTAAAAGATGGTAAGTTTTGAGTTTTGAGTTTTGAGTTCGCTCGCATACGCGAGCATAATGCCCTGTCGCCAAATAATCAAACCCCAAGCTCCTCACATACTCTAAAAGCTCCCCAAACTTTATATATTTATTGCACATCACACAAGGATTTGGGGTCCGACCCGCTCCATATTCTTCCAAAAAATAATCAACCACTTTTTTCTTAAAAATCCTGGCAAAATTAACCACATAAAAAGGAATCCCCAATTTCCAAGCCGTTTTCTTCGCCGCCTTCAAACCTTTAACATCACAGCATTTATTTTCAGAGTTTTGAGTTTCCGACCAAAGATGCATATGAAACCCCCCTACCTCATACCCTTGCTTTACCAACAAGGCAGCCGCCACCCCGGAATCCACTCCCCCACTCATCGCCACCGCCACTTTTTGCTGAGAAGTTTTTTTCATTTTTATTATTATACCCAACAACGGTTTCCTTTCTCTATCTCTGCCGACATTTTAGAAAAATTCCCCGAAATTGGCGACAAACTCTGTCGCTCTACCGTTGCTTCCCCCACCGGAAAGTTAGGCTATATAAAAAAAACAATTAATTCATCCAAATCTAACTTAAACTACCTCAGCGGTAAAGGAATTTCCGCTCTTCTCTTTCCTAATCTGCCAACCACCCTTACTCCCGGAACTTGCGGATAAACCAAAACTTCCCCTAATGCTTTTCTAATTCCTTCGGCAAATATCCTGCGGTGTTCCGTATGAATCGGTACTACCATTCTTAGTCCTCCTTCAGCAATTTTTCTTATTACCTCCAAAAGATGCTCCTCAGGCGCATGCCCCGAAGCATGAACTCCCCAAACCCCAGAACCTCGCGGTCGGATAATTCTTAATCCCTCCGCCACATCACTTACCACCTGCCAACCCTGGCTTTGGGCAAATCTAAAATTAGACTTCACTCCTCCTTTCTGTCTCCCATCATAGGGCCAGTAATTAGAATAAATAAATACACCACCCACTCCTTCTTTTACATTCCCAGAAAAAACTGCCCCCAAAAGCATTGATGAAGGAAAAATAACCGCAAAATCACCTGGTTTCCCCAAAACTTCTCCCACAGAAACCGCTCCATAAAGTTCCATAAGGTGAGTTTCCCAACCTTCGTATTTTGCCTTTGGTTGATAATAAACAACTAATTCTTCTCCAATTTGAGGAACTTCCAACTCCTTACCCCTCGGCAGTCTATCGTTTAAAATACCAAATTCATGCAAAATCTGAGCCAAAGCTAAGGGTATAGCTACTCTCCTTCCGCTTTCTTTAGCTACCCCTATAATGTTTGCCAACCGCTCAAGGTTATTCACCGGCATCTGGATTATCACATAACGACCAGAATTTTCTCCAATAATTCTTCTTATTGTTTCTTTTACCTTTTCTTCAGTAACTCCCTCCGAGGGTTTATCTTCGCCAATATTTGTTCCCTCAATAATTAAAACCTCAGGCCCAATCTCTCTTATTGTTTCCACCGCTGCTTGAGTTTGCGGACCTTCCCGAAAATCAGTAAGATAAGCAATTCTCAACCTGAAATTATCTTCTCTTCCAACGGCAATTACAAAAGCCAATATTCCCGGCACACTATGATTAACCGGTAGGGCAAAAACCGAAAATTGGTCTCCAACCTCTTCCCATCTGGAAGGCAGATTATAAAGATGAATGGGTCGTTCTAATAGGGGGTAGGGGGCTGTTTCTCTTCTGCCTCGTTGTATCAGTGTCTCTCCCTCTATTTCACCTACATAATGAAACCTTGCCATTAAAAGAGCAAAAGTTTCCGGCGATATTCCCGCTGGTACTTCTGGTCTTATTGCCCAAACTCCTCCGGTGTGATCCGTATGGGAGTGAGTAAGCAAAGCTTCATCAAAAAATCTTTTGCTTCCATAAAAATCCTTCTCATGTTTTTCTAAATTATCCCAAAAAGTCTGCCATTCGGTTCTTTTAAAATCCAAGCGGGAAAAATTAATCTCCATAAGCCCTTGTAGTCCTTCTCTTCCTAAGCGGTGATAAAGCTCCCCCATTACAAAACCAACTCTTCCCTCCAAAGCCCGCCCAATCATTTCCTCAGTTAAAGACTTCATAAGCATATCCAGCCGATAAAGTCTTCTTACCGGCGGCAAAAATCCCGCCTCAAGCCAAGGAGTCAATCCAGCCTCCAAAGAAGGTCTTCCTCCAATCTCCCTTAAAGCTCTGTCAACAGGAGGAAATCCAAAATCAACAATTAAGGCTTTAAAAATCCCGTCCCCCAGTCCTAAATCCACTAACATTTGTGGTCCCCCAACTATCGAAGGATCTCCAAAAAGAACCAACCTTGCTTCTTTTGGTTCGCCCCCCTTAGAAATTCCATAATCTACCCTTCTTTTGAGTGGCTGGTTTTTAGCTGCCTCCCAATCTTCCCTTTTTACTAAAGGACCATTTTCTTTCCACCAGTTAACTAAATTTTGGTCTACTACCAAAATTATCCCCTCTCTTATATTTAACCAGCGGTTATATAAAGAGGCTAATTTTCGCGCTAAAACCTTTCTTTCTCCAAGCGGCATTTCCTCCGGCACTCCAACCAAACCCACCACATTTCCATAAACCGCCGGCTCTTTAAGGTTTTTTCCCCAACCCCACAAAGTTACCCCACAAGGTCTTGCCAAACCATTTTTATCTCTTTGATAAAAAACAAGGTCAATCTCCGGTACCCCCGCCGGCCGCGGCATAACACTTACTTCTATATCTCTTAAACCACCCTTGGAATTATAAACTAAAGCATTTAATATCTCTGCAAAAGATGGCGCCCCCTCAATACCAGGCGCAAGTTCTTCTGCAAAACCAAATTTTTCCCAAATTCTTGCCTGGCCTAAGGTCGCCACTGCTAAACCCACTCTTGACTGCGACGGCAAATTATATCTTTCCCTCAACTCCCTCAAAACTTCTCTTCCCTGACGATAAGCCTCTGCCTTCGCCTTTTCCCTCCGTTCTTCGGGAGATAAATCTCCTTCTATCTTCTTAGCAATTTTATCCATATCAGGAACAAAAATTCCTACACACCGCGCCCTATCAGCTAATTCTTCTCCGGTAAAGATTCTTCCCCTCCAAATTGCCCTTCTTACATTTCTTAGAGAAACTGCGATTATCCTATCTCCCGCTTCAGTCCCAAAACAAAACACAGAAAACTCGTCATTAAAAACCGGAACAACACCGTACCCCTTCAACACGTCCATCGCTGCTTGGGTTTCAAACAAACTCCTTAAAGCCTCTAAAACCTGTTCTTTTTCTGAAAGTTCCGAGGGGGAAACAACTTCACACCTACTACCGTTACCAGGCCAGTTATTTTCATTTCCGCCAGGAACTTTTCTTTCTACAAACATCTTTTAAAATGAAAACAAAGAGGCAGGCAAGAATTAAAATCACTTTATTATAAAACTAAATTCTTTTATAAAAAAGTCCCAAATTATTATAAAATCAAACTATGAAAACTTATCCTCCTTTAACCAGAAAAATTTTGTTTGCTTTAGGAATTCCCTCGGTTTTCTTCCCCAGTCTGATTTTGGCCGCGGTTTTGGGCTGGGACTGGCAAAAAGACTTATCCCGGCTGGCAAAAACTGGTGGTTACAAACAATCCCCTCAAATTTTTCCAGCAAAAGTCCAAGTGGTTGAAGTTTTAGACGGCGATACTTTTGAGGCAAACAATAGTCAGACAATTAGATTAGTCCGTATCGGCGCCCCAAATCGAGGAGAATCCGGCTGGGAAGAAGCAAAAAACTACCTCTAAAATCTTATTGATAGTGAGGAAGTAGAATTAGAATACGATTATTACCAAGATGATAAATTTGGTCGGCTTTTAGCCTATGTCTGGGAAAAATGCGCCAAAAATTTAGGCTGCCAAAACAACCGCCGCCTAGTAAACTGGGTTTTGGTCAAACAGGATTTGGAAAAAGTTGTTATCTACAAGGATAGGCAACCGCTAAAATACGAAAATCTCTTGCGCTCCGCCGAGCCCCCTCCCTAAATTCTTCCCCTTACAAAATCCAAAAAGGCAGAAAATATTTGGGAAACCACCGGCGAATAACCTACTGCTAATCCTGAAATTTGCTGATTAATTTCTTCCTCACTCAATCCCTGCTGGCGAAGTTTTTCTTTTAATAATCTACTGTGTTCCGGGTCTTTCTCTAACCTTTTTAGGGCCTCTTCCGGTGGTCTTTCCGGATGAAATTGAAAACCCCAGGCAATGGGACTTCCTTTCTCATCGTCTACCCTTATTCCTTGAATTCCATATTCATTTTCGGCCAGCAAAACTGCTCCTTCTGGTAGCCGGGAAATGCAATCTCCGTGATTTTCCGCTACTACAAAAGCTTCTGGTAATCTTCCCATAATCGGGTCTCCGCTTGCCCCTGGTACCTTCCAAACTATCGTTAAACCAACCTCTTTAATCTCCTCTTCTCCCTTTTTCATTCTCTCTGTCTCCCCGCCCAAAGCTTCAGCCAGCATTTGCGCCCCAAAACAAATACCTAAAACAGGCATTTTGTGGTCTACCGCCGCCCGGATATAAGCAATAAGCTCGCGCTTCCATCTTGTTAAATATGGTTGGATTTCTCCATTTTCTCTCCGCAAAGCTCGTGGATAAGCGGCAAAAGGAGAGCCGGTAATAATTATCCCCTGATAGGCTTCAGGATTATTCGGAAAAAATTCTTCCGGTTTAAAACCTTCATCAGCTGCTAACTCTCTTTCAAGCTTATCGGGTTTTTCTTTTGCTTTAGGCGCCCGAAGATAAGTTACCTCCAAATGGGGATAATCAGCAATATTTGGTTCCTCTCCAGCCCTCCCAAACATTCTTTCGGCAATTTTTAATTCTGGAGAAGCGCCGGGATTAGCCTGAATCACCAAGATTTTATATCTCGGTCCACCTTCTTTTATCTCTGGAGAAACTGTCTCTGTCATTTTTAAAACTCCACCTCTTCGCTAATTTCTTCTGGCGGCGGCGCAACTGGCATCAACCTCAATCTTTGATAAACTAATTCTACTATTTTTTTAGTCCGGTTATCAATCTCTTTTCCTTCTTTCTCCAAAATTCGACAGGGAAAAATAATTTTTAAAATTCGCAAGTTCGGTTTAATTATCTGACCTTTGAACGGCACACCATCAGTTAAAACAAATTCCTCTTGATTTTTAATCTCCAACAGACTAAATCCTGGCCGCAAAAATTCCAATTCTTTTTCTTTGAGCCGATAAACACCGGCTTTTATTTCTCCCTCTACTTTTAACCAATTACTTGTCCGATTATAAAGAATTAAATGAGCTCCTTCTTTTTTCTGCCAATAAAGTTTTTGAATTTCTTCAAAATTCATTTTGTAATCCAAACCTAAATGCTCCAAAAGATGAAAAATATCAAAAGGCGGTTCTCCTCCCCTAAGCTGAATCATTGAATAAACCGGAAAAGCGCCAGTATAGCGCGGATTGCATTCGCAAGGATAAACTTTATTTGTCCCTTCCTCAACAATTAAATCAATCCCAAAAATCCCCCGGTAACCTTTTTGATAAAGATACTCGCCAAATTTTTTGGCAATTTTCCGTGATAGTTTCTGAACTTTCTCCGGATAATGGCAAAAACTCCAATCATGGCCAATAAACATTCCCCCGCCTTTTTTAACATCAATCACTTCGGGAATATCTGTAATTTGAGTTTGAACCACCCCGGTTAAAATCCCAAATCGGGTGACGCAGCTAGTAATTGAAGGGGAAATTCCCCTGATTTTTTTCTCCACAATTAAATGTTTCAAATCATAAATCTCCCCTAATTCCTTAACTTTTTGCCAAAATCTTTCCAAATCAGTTGGCTTACTTACAAAGGTATTTCCCTTCCCCCTTCCTTGCCTTACCTCCGGCAGTTTTAAAACCAAATCTTTCCCATATTTACCTTGTAATTTTTTAAGAGCTCTCTCGTTAAATTCAGAAATTTTCAAAATTTCTCCAGGGATTGGCTTTATTCCTATTTTTTCCAAAGTTTCCCGAAAAATCTTTTTATTTTCATAAGGGTCTCTTATTCGGGATGGATTGGCAATTAGCCTCCAGCCATTTTGCCGACAAATTTCCTCAATTTTTGAACTAGATTTATAAACAAAAATTCCCAGCGGCCCCAAACTTTTAAGATAATTTTGGACATCAGAATGAGAAAGAATCGCAAAACTATTAAGCCTTTTAACTTTCCTTTTAAAATCTCTTTCAACCGAGACTACCGGGCATTTTTTGCCAATTTCTTTAAGCTCTTGGCTGTTTTTATAGCAAACAATCCGATAGTCTGGCAAAAAAAATGCCGGCATCACCCGGTTAAAAGCGGTTACCCCAATTCCCACTATCTTTAATTTTAGATTTCGGAAATGCTCTAAATACGAATTCATAAGCCAAGCGATTTTTCTAAAAAATAAGCCACTGCCTTTAGCTCCGGGTCTCCGGGGTAATCGGTAGCAAAAGCCGGAGTCCGATTAACTTCAGTCATAATGTATTTCCCGGTGTGAGAATCTTTTAGAATATCCACTCCCGCTACTTCTAAACTAACCGCCCTGGCCGCTTTTATTGCCAGTTTAGCCATCTTTGGGGGAATTTTACTCACCGGATAAAATTCCTTTTTCTTCAAATCACCTACTGGATGCATTCCCCCAACGGATTGGGGAGCTAAATCAGACTCCCGCCACATTTTCTCCCAGGCCCAAACTTGATAACCGAGCACTAAAATTCGATAATCGCCCTGATGAGGATGGAAACGCTGAAAAACTAATTGTCCCTTTTTTCTTGATTTAACGAACTGATTAAATTCCTCCTCATTGCGCAAAACAAAAACGCCCTTACCCCAATGAACCCCCATTAATTTTGCTACTAAAGGAAAACCTAATTGGTTAATTATTTTCTGTCGGTATCCAGGCAACTCTTCACGAAACAGAAAAAAACTTTGAGGAATTGGAAGGCCATTTTTAGCCAAATTAAGCAAGAGCAGCAATTTATTCCCCCCAACTGCCCTTTTGCCAAAACTAGTATCAAAATATTTAACTCCTAAAAAATCAAAGCATAAACCCAAAGCCGCCGCCAAATTTACAAACTTAGTGGTTGGTTTTCTTATCCAAATTAAATCATAATCCCGAACATCTTTCTCCCCAAAAGAAATTTTTATTTTAGTCGGTCTCATCTCTATCATTACTCTGGTTAACCTCTCTGTTTTAATTTCTGCCTTGTTTTTGAAGTGTTTTCTTAAAAAATCTTCAAAAATAGCCTCCCGACCGGAAAAAGGAATCTTGTCTCTTAGGATTAGAATTCTTTTCATTTTTTTATCAAAAAATTGACTACCTTTTTGGCAACATTTATTCCTGTTGATTTCTCAAATCCCTCAAACTGGCAGGCCCGGTTGACCTCCAAAATTCGCCACTGACCTTGCCAGTCTTTCATTAAATCAACCCCAACATAATCCAAAAAAAATGCCTCAGCCGCTTTCTTGGCAAGTTGCCTCGTCGTCTTGTCAAGTTCAAATTTTTCTACCATCCCTCCGGCCGAATAATTAGTTAAAAACTGACTCGGTCGAGCTATTCTCTTCATTGCCCCAATTGCCTTCCCCCCCAAAACAATTACTCGAATATCTTCTCCAGCAGGCAAAAAAGGTTGGACAAGAAGAGTCTCTGGGGGATATTTTTTTACAATTTTTTTAAGATCTTTCCTATTTTCCACTTTAAAAACATTCTCTCCGTGACTTCCAGAATAGCTTTTTACTACTTTAGGAAAATCTTTAATATTTTTTTCTAAACTTTTCTTTGTCCCAAAAATCATTGTCTCTACAAAAGGCAAACAATTTTCTTGAAAAACAAACTGCTGAGTTAACTTATCCAATTGCCACCATTTCTTATAACTTTCTGAATTAAGAATCTTAACCCCTCTTTTTTCAAAAAGAGAAAGAAGAATCATCTTTTGGGGAAGAAATTCTTTACCGGAAGAGCGAAATATTACAAAATCAAAGTGGGGAAAAAACTCTTCACTCTTACTAGTAGTAATTTTCAAATCAACTTCAGAGTAGTTAATAATTTTTGCTTCTATTCCGTATTTCTCCGCTTCCTCCTTTAATCTTGGGGGGGCATAAGCCTTAGAAACCCTAGTAAATATTGCCAATTTTTTCATTTTCATCCCCTAACTAAAAATCCTCCTAAATCTTGTCTCCCAATTAAGACTTTATATTTCATTTTACTCCTATCAGCAACCGAGGCGCTGGTTTGAATTTTCCTGCCGGCCAACCAAAAAGTCAAACCAATTACTGGCCGAGGTTGAACTCCAACCGCCGAACGGTATGCAAACCGGTCTTTCCACAAAATATTTTCCTTTTTCAACAGCCCCAATTGTTTGGCCAAAGCCTTATCAATCGAACTGCGAAAAGCCCCGGTGTCAACCCGCGCTAAAACCGCTATTCGCTTACCATCAGCCGTCCGGATCCCCACCTCTTCAACCGCATTTATAATTTTTACCCCCTCCTCGGCCATTACCCTATCAGCATATCTTCCGGCAAACAAGGCTTTGGCAATTCTTACTCCATGGTCGGCATTCAAAACCTCCAAACCCTCAACCCTTTCTAATCGCCTTTTTAGGGGAGATAGATTTGCATTTTGAATTTCCAAGCCCGGCCGGGCATTTAGCTCCAAAATCATTGGCCCGTGGGCTTTATCATAAACAATATCCACCCCCACATAACCCAACTGCGGCACTGCTTGCTGGGCTTTTGCCGCCAGAGTTAAAATTGTGTTCCAATATGGTAACTTTATCCCATTTACCTTTCTTTTCGTTCCCGGAATATATCTTAAAAATTTCCCCCGGCAAACAGCATGATTAGTAATTCCGGTGGCCAAATCAATTCCTACTCCAATTGCTCCTTGATGTAAATTTGCCTTACCCTGAGATTCTTTTGTTGGCAAGCGCAACATTGCCATTACCGGCACCTTATTAAAAACAATTACCCGGACATCCGGAGTTCCTCGATAGGCATATTTGCGAAAAATCCCGGCAATTTTGATTCTTTCCTCAACAAAAGCCCAGTCAGGAAAATTATGCAAACTATATTGTCCGGCTAAAATATCTAAAGTATGAAGTCGCAAAGCAGAAATATCAATTTTCTCTCCGCTCATTGTCCACCATTCCCCCGCATATTTTGCCCTTCCCCGGATAATAATAATTCCCTGTCCACCAAACCCAGAAACCGGTTTTAAGACAAAACTTTCCGGTAGTATTGTCCAATCGAAATTAAAAACATCCTGAGGGGTTTTAAAAATTTTTAAAACCTTAGGCACCGGCAAGCCTGCTTTCGAAAGCCTTTTTTTGGTCAAAAGTTTAGAATCAGCAACCTTCCGGCCACGCTTATTATTATAAATAAGGTATAGCCGGTTTCTAGCGTTTATTCCCAAAATTGAGGAGGAGTTAGTCATACCAATCTTCTAAATCTTTTGTACTCCAGCAATCTTAAACCAGTGAAGCGACCAATGAAAATATTCAAAATCGCTGTTCCCAAAACAAAAATCTCCGGCTGGGACAAGGCTGCTTTTTGCAATCCCTCCCAAGAAAGAATTCTCCAGCTTACTAAAGCTAAAATTAGGGTCTCCAAAATCAAACTAATCGCCTCTTTCTCCCCCCGGCTTATTTGGACCTCCACTAAGTTTTCCCCCAACAAAATTAAAATAAGTAGGGGGAAAAGGCTGATTTTAAGCAAAAAAAGAGAAACAAAAACCGCCAAACTTACTCCCCAAATCAACAAAGACATTCTTGCCAAATAATGAAGATGAAATCCTTTAGTTAAAATCCTACCGGCAGTTACCGCTCCCCAAACCAAAAAGAAAAAAACCAGGCCAAATTTTAGCCCGGTTTGCAAAAAAACAACCGCCAAAATCCCCGGAGTAAAAATCCCCAAGCTTTTGATTCCCACCAAGTAGCGGGCAGCGGCAATCAAAACCACCACCAAAGGGAACAAAAGCAAAACAGAAAGCGTCTGGGCAGGAATCCCCTTCTCCAGCGCCAAAAAAACCAATGGTTTTAAAAAGCTTAAATTCACCAGCATGGGGATATTATAACCCAAGAAGTAGCAAGAATACAAATTGAAAAATTTTTAGTCTATCTTCTTACTACACTCTCCAATTCTCAAGCAACAACTGTAAATCATTTTGGTCAACTTCATTATCACCATTTAAATCCGGAGACCAACGAACTTCCCTACTCCAATCAGGAATTTCCCCCCAGGTAGAAAGAATCAAACTTAAATCAGCCTCATCTATAGCCCTTTGATTATCGCAGTTCAAATTCCCCCTATCTCCTAATGGACAAAAAAGAAAAGAAGAAGGCTCACTTTCATTAGAGTTAATAAAAACATTACCCTCTCCCAAAGGAACAGCATAACCTGCTTTAACTTTCCAAGAATAAAATCCAGGATTTTGAAGGGTAAACTCACAACTAACTTTTTGAGAAGGAATCGTCCCCCCTACTACTGAAGGATTGGGAATCTCCTCAATATTACATACTTCCTGAAAATCATCCTCTCCCGGTCGTTTCACTAAAACCTGATAAAATCGCCACTGAGAAGGAATCCCAAATTGTCCTCTTGGGCAAACATAACCCCAGCAGGAACGATCTCCAGCATTCTCGCCATTACCAACTTCAGGAATACATTGAGCTTGAGAATTCCAATGAACTACTCCCCGACAATCTTCCCACTTTTTCCATGTGTCCTCCAAAAACTCCCCGCATCTTTCGGGCAATCCTTCTCCGTAAGCATACCACATTAAAGTCAAAGGATTATCCTCAGCAACCCTTGAGCCCCCAAAAGGGCTTTTCAATCTTGGTTTTGCCGGCTTTCCTGCTCCACAATCAATTTGAAAGCTCGTACACCATGGAGGGCTATCTTGAAACCGCTGGCATTTATGACAATAAAGTCGAGGATCTCCATATCCACAAGGGGGTTTATAACCAGATGCACAAGATTGATCTCTCAAACAGCAAGGAGCACCGGGCTTGTTGTTTGCCTGGCAAATGTTAATGTCATTAACTAATCGACATTCAGAAGGAGGAGTACATCCTCCCCATTGGTCAGCAGAACAACTCCCACAGGAACCAAACTGGGGAAGAGAACCAGGGGTTTCAGAAGGAGGAACCGCCCCACAGCCCGGTAAATTTGGGTCTGAGCTACAAACTCCCGGCCCTCCATAAACTCCCATATCCGAACGACTACCGTCAGGATCTTTTATTTCGGGATCTCCGCTGTCAATAGCCGGAGAACCTGGCTGAAGATGAAAATCACCCCCCTCAGGATTCACAAATTTTGGGTCAGCATTTATTCTTCCGGTAAAATTCTCACAAAGCTCCTCACCGCCGCATCCAGTATTATCTCCTTCATTTCCCCAAATTAAATTGTAGGCAAAAGTATCATTGTTTAACTTACCTTGCTCATGAAGGCAGAATCCTCCAATCCCAAAACCAAAGGTGCCATCGTCATTTTTTATGGTGTTAGTAATAATATTGTTTTTAGCCGTTACAGAAGGATTATGATCTCCGCATTGGTAAATATTTATACCTGCTACTTTGTTTTTGTAAAGAGAATTATTAATAATTGTTGCTTGAGAAAAGTCGACTAAATAAATCCCGTCTAACTGGTTTCCGTTAATCTGGTTGTTTTGGATGTTTGCTTGAGAATCACCTATTAAAAAAATTCCGTACCCGCCATAATTAGTGTTAATCCCGTACTTTTGATTTTCACTAATCTGGCTGTTTTGGATAGTTGCTTGAGAAAAATCCCCTAAATAAATCCCGGAAAAATGGTTTCTACTAATTTCACTGTTTTGAATAGTGGCTCGAGAAGAATCAAATAAAATAATCCCACCTATATTGTGCCCACTAATCTGGGTTTTTTGCATAGTCGCTTGAGAAGAACCAACCAAAATAACTCCCCCCTTGTGGTTTCCACTAATTTTACTATCTTGAATAGTGGCTCGAGAAGAATCAAATAACCTAACTCCATCTATTACGTTCTCGTTAACTTCGCTTTCTTGGATAGTCGCTCTGCCTGTTAATTCCAATATAATCCCAAAACCCTCTGAACATGCCTGAGTAGTATCATTTTCAAAACATTCACCAGAGTCTTCTTTAAAGCCGATAATTTTTAGATTTTTAACCTCAATTTCTCCTCCTTTAGCACAAATCCCTGACATGTTGGCACTATTCTTACCATCAAAAGTTACTTCTCTTTCTCCCTCAAAAATCAAAAATTTTTCTCTGGTATTCACAAAACATTTTCTTTTTTTATTGTTGCTATTAACATACTCTGTAAAATTTTGACGGGTATAATTTCCTGCCTTAATCACAATTTTAGTTTTGTGAGAAGCATTCCTTGTCTCAGCCGCATCTACTGCCTGCTGGATTCCTTCTCCCCCAATATAATCACAACCTCCTTCACCTTGCGTTCCCGAAGGACAAACAGTAAAAGTTGGTCCTTCTGCTTTGATTTCTTTTCCTTGGAAAACTAAAAATAGAAATAAAAAAAGGATAATTAGTTGATTTTTACCCAACCTCATTTTTTTTCAGTTTAATTGGAAAGATGTGTTTTTGTCAATATCCAAACTACTATCCGGGCAGCAATCCGGAAATCAAAATCCCCCCTAACAGCTGGGATAAATTCGCCACCCTGGGATTATTGACAGCCACCCGAAGCTGGAGCTTGAGTCTCGGAGCCTAAAACTGTTTCACACTCTTTTGGCTGGGTTTCAAAAGCCCCGCAAATTGCTTTTTTGTAGTCTTCCGGAGTTCTCGGACCATTATAAAACACCCCATTAATCACCAAAGTCGGTGAGCCGGAAACATTATATTTCTTATTTAATTCTTTTTCCTCAGCCGCATATTTTTGGCCATTTTCCCTCTGACAAGCCAAAACGGCATTAATATTTACCCCCACCTTCCCTGCCGTTTGCCTCCAACAAGTCTCAACATTCTCCACCGAGCAGCTTTTATTAACCTCCAAAACAAAATTCCAAAACTTCTCTTTTTGGTTTTTATAAACACAAATTTCTCTAATATCCTGATTTAATTCATTTATCCCATGCATTGAGCAATATTTATTTTCTTTATCCAAACAAAAAGCCGGATAACCGCTGGCATAATTTTCGTAAATCACATACCGCGGCTCAATTTCCACTACCCCACTCAAAAGATCAACTACCGGTTTGATTATTTCTTCTGCCTGATTTCCGTAAGGACAAAAACTCATCACAAAAAGTTTTACTTCTGGCTTTTCGCTTTTAGGAATTTCTTTTTGCTGCGGCTGTTGGGCAGTTTGCGGTTCTTTGTCCATTTCAATCCATCTATCAAACAAAATTTTTCCATCCTTACTTACATAAGCATCCCATTCCCTGTCTTGAATTTTAAAATGAATTTTATAAACACCCGCCTCCTCAGAAACATTCATCAACGAAGCACTTGCTCCCTTAACTAAATTCTTATTAATATAATCAATTGCCTTATCGCCTGCTTGTTGAGGAGACAAACCTGGTTTCTGCCAAAAACGAAAATAAAAAATGCCGGCAACTACCAGCAAAAGCCCAACCAATAAAAAATTCAGGGAATTTTTTTTCATGATATTTCTATCGCCCCTACCGGGCAGCTTTCCGCCGCTTCTTTTATCTTTTCCTCGTCATCTGCTGGCGGCTCAATTACTTCTGCCTTTCCGTCGTTTCCAAGCTTAAAACTCCCTGGGGCAATGGCTACACATGTCCCACAGCCAATACATTTTGTTTTATCAACTTTAACCATATGAGGAAAGTTTACTTCCTTTTGTTTCTTCTGTCAATCCTCAATTATTCTTTTAAAAAATACCGATAAACACTCGTTGCCGCAATTGCCCCCTCAGAGCAAGCGGTCACAATTTGCTGTAATTCTCCGGCGGCGTTGGCAATATCCCCGGCGGCAAAAACCCCTTTTATATTTGTTCCCATGTCCGGCCCAACTTTAATATAGCCTTTCTCATCAACTTCTACTCCCAACTTCTTCGCCAACTCTGTTCCCGGCACTCCCCCAATCTCCACAAAAACCCCATCAACCGCCAAATATTTGTTCCCTTGATAGGGATTATCCAGCTCCACCCCACCAATAAGCCCTCTTTTTCCTAAAATTCTCACCACATTCGTCTCATAAATAATCTCTATCTTCGGATTTTTTTCCACCCTCTCCCTCCAAATCGGTTCCGCCCGCAGTGGTTTTCGCCGGTAAATCAAATAAACTTTTTTGGCAAACTCCGCCAAATGAACTGCCGCTTGAGCGGCGGCGTTTGCCCCACCAACTACCGCCACAGTTTTACCCCGAAAAAAAGGGGCATCGCATACTGCACAATAACTTACTCCCTTTCCCAAATATTCTTTTTCTCCCGGCACTCCCAATTCTCTTCTTCTTATCCCAGTGGCAATGATTAAGGTTTTTGCTTGGTAAGTTTGACCACCAGTTGTCTTAACCGCAAAAATCCCCTCGGTCAACTTGGCCAACTCGCTCACTTCGCTCAACTTAATCTCTCCCCCCAACCCCTTCACCTGCTCCACCATCTTTTTTGTCAGCTCCATTCCCGAAATTCTCTTAAATCCCGGATAATTCTCCACCTGCCAAGCCAACCCCATCGTCCCCCCTAAATCCTTGCCAATCACCAAATGTCTAATCCGGTAACGGCTGGCATAAATTGAGGCCGTCAGCCCTGCCGGCCCAGCACCGATAATAATTAAGTCGTACATTTCTTAATCCGGACAATCAGCTGATTTTCTAAAACCAGCCGCCCGAGCCTCCTCCTCCGAACAAAACCACCTATCCCCCTCCCGTTCATTAATAACAATCTTTTGGTAATTATAGCATTCCGGCAAATGATAAATCTTTGTTCCCTTATCCCGGCGAAAACTTCCTTTAATCAGGCAGTCTTTGCCGGCAGCGCATAAACTTGACCAAATCCCCCGTTTTGCTTTTTTGGCTGAATCTTGGGCCGCCAGTAGTTCCGCTCCATATTTTGGATTTTCCCCGCTTGCTGCCTGGGCCAATCCCTCCTCCACCAGCGCCCGGTCAAGCAAAAGCCCGCCAACCCTCACAAAAGCTACCTGCCGACCAAAATTATCTTTTTTTAGCGGCTCAATCTCTACCTCTTTGCCCAAAATCAACTCCTCCAACCTTTCTTTTGCCCTCAAACTTAAACAACCCTTCGGATATTCCGGCGCATCAGCCCCTGCCAGCCTTATCCGCTGCCCACCCTCAAGGTCAAAAGTATCCCCATCAATTACCCTTACTACCGTTCCTTTCAAAAGCCCAGTATTTTTCTCCTGCCCTAAAAAATAACGAGAAGCAAAAAAGATATTTAAACCTAAGGAAATCAAACTCAAGACCAAAAACGGCACCGGTAATTTTTTCTTCATACCTTCCCTTTGACAAAATTTGTCAAGCAAATGGTGGTGTTGATGGTGGCTGTTCACCGCCTTGTGGCGGAGTCCAGCCGCCTGGCGCGGCTGCTGGTTTTTGATAGCTTTCAAAAGAAGCCGCCGCTACCGGATTTATACCCCGCAAAACCTCCAAAACCTTATTCCTAATCGCCATTGAACTTACTACTCCGCCCACCGCCGCTGTCGACAACCAAGCCTCAACCTGCTTGGTCACCTCCTCTGCTTGCTGCGGCGTCGCTCCGGATTTGACTACCCCATTCAAAACCTTATTGCGGTCAAAATCCTCCAACCTCCCATCCTTTTTCTGGACTTTCACTGGCACTTTTTTCCTCACCCCCTCCCAATCTTCCACTTAACACACTACTTTATACACTACCTAATATACTATTTATATACTACCTAATCAACCTTACTGTCCTCTCATTTGCCGAAAACACTCCTGACAATAAACCGGCCTTCCTTCTTTTGGCTGAAAAGGAACCTGAGTTGGTTTGCCACATTTGGCGCAGACTGCATTATACATTTTCCTTCCCTGACCACTAAATCGTTGTTGCTTTCTTGCCGCTCGACAAGAAGGACAACGTGCTGGAGGATTAGTAAAACCTTTTTGCTGATAAAACTCTTGTTCAGAAGCTGTCCAAACAAAATCGTTCCCGCAGTCGCGGCATTTTAATGTTTTGTCCTGAAATGGCATCCTTAGATTCACCTCCTTTCTTGGGAATCTAAGGAGCCTGAAAAAGAAATCACAGAATTGTGCCCTTCGCGGCAAAACCTAAGATTCCACAAATTAATAATACCATTAAAACAGCTATTTTCCCAAAAGGCTTTTAATGAAACTTACCTTCCTATCATCAAAAACTGTTTTAAAGGTCTGGAAAAACTCATGCCTTCCCAAAAGCGGGGGGATAAAATCATTATCCAAAAAACCCAAAGGAATTTTTCTTTCCCAATCTCCCAATCTGGTAGTAATTTTTTCTTTGCAGAAAAAAACCATCTCCTCTCCACCTACCCCACTGGTTTTTAGCCTCCGGCAATCCTTATTCAAATCTACTCCCAAACTTAAAGCTAAAAATCGAGGAAGCAAAGTATAATCCGCCCCGGTATCAATAATCATTGTTACCGGTTTAAAAACCCCGCTTTTTTTATCCTGAAACAAAACAGTAGCAATTGGCCGATAAATTGTTCCCAGTAAAGATGATTTCTCTTTTTTGAAGGCAAAAGTAACCATCATTAAAACTTTAGCAAAATTAAAGTATCTGCTTTAGGAATATAGGTAACCAAGGGTGGAGTTTTGTATTTTTTCTCCAAATTTTTAATCAGTTTTTGCGCCTCTTTGCCTGTTTTTGCCGAAAAAATCCGCCCACCAACAACAGCAACAATTTTTCCTCGGTAATTGTTCCATTTTGCCAAAAGAGTCCTTTGCTCCTGGGTAAAAGTCTTTTTCCTCATAATTTTATTTTACCCAGCCAGCCAGCCGCCGTCAACATACAAAACCGTTCCGGTAATATAATCCGCCTCATCCGAAGCCAAAAAAGCAGCCGCCGCCCCAATGTCCTCTGGCTTGCCAAACCGCCCTTTAGGAATTCTTGCCAGCAAACCAGCGCTTGTTTTCTCATCTGTCGTTAATCCCTTAGTCATATCTGTCTCAATTACTCCCGGAGCAATGGCGTTTACATTAATTCCTTTTGGCCCCAATTCCAAAGCCAAATTCTCGGTCAATGCCACCACTCCTCCTTTTGAGGCAGTATAGTGAGTAATCTGGCGAAAACCAATTCCCACTCCCCCGGAAGCAATCGAGGCGATATTAATAATTTTTCCGCCCGGACCCATCAGTTTTACCGCCTCTTTAGCACACAAAAATTGTCCTTTTAAATTAACTGCT